>Ga0209805_1002567_pt1 | contig 10564 bp, 9 predicted proteins | sample GraSoiAngelo_148_FD_185905 | JGI IMG/M metagenome (GOLD analysis project Ga0209805, IMG submission 185905) | Grasslands soil microbial communities from the Angelo Coastal Reserve, California, USA - 14_1009_09_20cm (SPAdes) (version 2) | ecosystem: Environmental > Terrestrial > Soil > Grasslands ... | reverse complement strand
GTCTCCCGCGATTGCGAGCGAGGACGCGGTACTACCCTGGCTGATGACGAGAATGTTGTGAGCATCAGCGTACGATTTGATCATCGCGACCTCGGAACTCGATTGTGGTCCGATGACAATTTTCACGCCGCGTTTATCGAGATCTTGAATGGCGGCGAGCGCTTTGGCGGGATCGAGCGCGGTGTCGCGGACAAATAATTTGAACCGGTAGCCGCCGTGTTCGGCCTTAGCAGTAGCTTTTAGTTGGTCGTTGGCGATCTGAAGGGCGGCGACGGTGTTTTGCCCGAGGGAATTCCAAGAACCGGTCAAAGAAACAAGGATACCGACTTTAAATTCACGGCGTGAATTGGCCGGCGGTTGCTCACTACGGAGCGGAGTGATTGCCGCAAGCAAAAGTGTGCAAACAACAAGATAGAGGAAACGGTTCTTCATGATCATGATGGTCGCACGTTGTCAAAATTCTGAAAAGTTGAAAACCCAAATTGGCAGTTCCTCGGATGCAGGTAGGGTGCGGCCCTATGTCGAAACAATATCCCACGCCGCCTCCGATGACGATCGATCCTAATAAGAAATACTCCGCTGCGTTTAACACGTCGCGGGGCGAAATCGTGTGCGAGCTTTTCGCCAGGGATGCTCCGAAAACGGTGAATAATTTCGTCTCCCTGGCCCGGGATAAATTTTATGACGGCACCGTGTTTCATCGGGTCATCGCCGATTTCATGATACAGGGCGGCGATCCAACCGGGACCGGTCGGGGCGGCCCTGGCTATAAGTTCGAAGACGAGCGCAATCCGCAGAAGCATCAGGTGGGCAGCTTGTCGATGGCGAATGCCGGGCCGAACACGAACGGCAGCCAATTTTTCATCACCCACGTCGCGACCAACTGGCTCGACGGCAAACACACGGTATTTGGAAAGGTGCTAAAAGGTCAGGAAGTGGTCGATGCCATTCAGCAAGGCGACGAGCTGATCGGAGTTACGATCAGCGAGGGCTAGCCTGGCGGACAACGAGACCGCGGGACTACAGGACTGCGGTTGCAGAGTTAAACCGCTGAAGCACGGAGGTTGACCTGACTTGCCGGCCGGTCGATGGGCAAGCTAACCTGCAAATGATGTTGGGACGTAAGTGGTTTTTCTTTGGCGGATTGATTCTGGGACCGCTGATTGCAGTGATCATTGTCGGCATCGGGTTGTGGCCGTGGCGTGCAACTTCAATCCCACCGAGATGGGAAAACAACATTGCAACTCGGTCACTCCACGCTGCGGTAGCACGGGAAGCGAAGAATTTAAAGGCGCCGATTTCCGCTTCGGAGGAAACGCTCCGCGCCGGCATGAAAATTTATCGAAGCAACTGCGCCGGGTGTCATGGTGATTTCGATCAGCCGAGCAAGTGGGGCGCAAACGGATTTTATCCGCGTGTCCCGCAATTCCTTCAGGCGCCACCCGCATTACGGAGCGAGGAGATGTTTTTGATCGTGCAGGGAGGAATCCGCTATTCCGGAATGGGATCGTGGAAGGACCTAATGTCGGAGCAAGAAACGTGGAAAGTCGTGTTGTTTGTGAACAACCTGCAGTCATTGCCCCCGGCGGTTAAATCGGAATGGGAGGCGGGGAAACACGAATGACGAGGAGTGGCCGGTGAATCGCTCAGAAAATTGGGATTTGCCGAGGACCGTTACGCGGGCAAGCCATTGCGCGCAATCTGTTCCATCTGTTGGCAGAAACGATCGAGCTCACCGAGCGTGGTGTAGACATTCGGGGTAATGCGGACTCCTTGGAATTCGTCGTGCATGATGGGCACGGCAAAGATGTGGTATTTGTCGAATAGATATTTCGTAACGGCTTCCGGATTTGTGCCGTCGATGTGAACATTCGCTATTGCGCACGATTGATTGGGATCGAACGAAGTGTTGAACCGAATTTTGGGCACGTCTTTAAGCCGGTTCATCCAGTAACGCGATAAATAACGTAACCGCGCTTCCTTGCGTTTGCCGCCGATCCCGTTGTGAAAGAGGAGCGCTTCGCCGATGGCGAGCTTGGGCGCGGCGGAGTGGGTGCCGATCTCTTCGAATTTGCGAATGTCACTCGCTTGCTTAGATTCCGCGGCCATCAACGGCCAAAGTTTTTCAATTTTGTCGCGCTTGACGTAAAGCATGCCGGTGCCTTTCGGCGCGTAGAGCCATTTGTGCAGACTGGTGCCGAAGTAATCGCAGCCCAAATTGCTTTGTTTGAACGCGAACTGGGCAAAGGAATGAGCGCCGTCGACGATGCTCTCAATGCCGCGGGCGCGTGCCATTTCGCAAACCGCTTTTACCGGTGTGATCTGCCCGGTGATGTTGATCATGTGCGAGATAAGAACGAGCCGGGTGCGGTCGGTGATTCCTTTTTCAAACGCGGCGCTGATCTCGTCGAGATTCTTCGGCGGAATCGGAATCTTAATAAGATTGAGCTTTAGATTTTCGCGTTTCTCCCGCTGACGCAGGGTAGTGAGCATGCGCGGGTAATCCTGGGTGGTGGTCAGAATTTCATCGCCGGACTTGAAGTCCATGCCCATGAGTAGGGTCTCAAGCGACTCGGAGGCGTTGCGAGTAATCGCGATCTCTTCCCGATCGCAGCCAAACATTTCGGCCAAGCCGGTGCGAATAGTCTCGCATTGCGGCTCGAGGATTTGCCACATCGTGTAGGCGGTCGCGTCTTCCTGTTCCCAGATGTAACGGACGAGCGCTTCGGTGACGATGCGCGGGCTGGGCGAGACGCCGCCGTTATTCAGGTTGATGATCCCGCGCGTGACGCTGAACGATTTTTGGATGGTAGCCCAGTAATCTTCGTCGGTGGCTGCCTCTTCCGGGCTGAGATGCGCGACGGTGTTGGTCGCAGCTTGGACGTTTCTTAATAAAGAACCGATCGTGGCCGAAGAAAACGCAGCCAGACCGAGACTTTTACCGGCGAGAGAAAGAAAATCACGGCGGCTGGGCATGCGGTGGAAGAAAGTAAAAAGCAGAAAGACGAGAGTAGAAAGGAGAAAACGCAGCCAGCGCACCGTAGCTGCGCCGAGTAGCGGTTATCAGATATCTGGTATCCACGGGGTTTGCGCTTAGGTTTGCGCGAGCATATGACGGCAGCAGAGCGAGCAATACTCGTCGAACTGGATCAGATTTTGCGATCGGAAAAGGTGCGGACACTGATTCGACCGATGGTGGAGCGAGTGCACGCCAAGCTTTCTCGAGAAACAGGCGCGCTCATGGCCTGGGAACCGATCCCGCTGACAGTTTACGGCGGTCTCCTTCCCGGAGCGATCAAATCGAGCTGGGTTTTTGTTCTACGGGCCGGCGCCAACACGGGCGCAGAACGTCATCCCAACAGTCATCAGCGGATGATGTCATTCCACGGTTCGGGTAACATGGAAGTACAGGGAGGCAGTTCGGCGCCAAACGATGAACGTTGGCAATCAAACATGCTGATAAGCGATTCGAATACGCCGTTGGAAAAAAGATGGATTTCGATCCCGCAGAATGTCTGGCATCAACCGGTCATCTCGAAAGAAACAGACTGGGTGGTAGTATCGTTTCACACGGTGCCGGCTGAGGAGCTGATCGAGGAGCGGCCCGAAAGCAGCGGACAGGAGCGGACAAAACAAATGCGATACCTGGGATGACGGCATCGGCCGCGGGGAATTATTAAACGCTAAAAGGTTGACCCGCAGTTCGAGAGCACCAAACAAGTCATATTTTTCGTTAGGCGAGTCGAAAGTTATCGCGTGGCAAAACGGTTTGCGTCGTTCAGGCTGCGCGGTCTTACCTGATGCTTTATTTCTATCGAGTTCTATATTCAGCGAGAGCGCGGTGAACGTTTGCGACCGCCATGCCACCTTCGCCTACCGCAGCAGCGCAGCGCTTGACTGAGCCGGAACGCACGTCGCCCGCGGCGAACACCCCGGGTCGACTCGTTTCCATCGGTCCCGGCGCGCGATTCATTTTCTGCCAAGCTGAGGATCGCGCTACTCTTGCGCCGGTGAGGATGAAGCCTTTGTCGTCGCGCTCGATCTCGGCTGGGAGCCAGCCAATGCATGGTAACGCGCCGATCATCGAAAACACGGCCGGTGTTTGCACTGTGCGTCGTGCGGCGGTGCCTGTGTTCTCGAGCTCGACTGACTCCAATTTTTTGCGGCCAATCATTCGCCTGATTTCGGTTTGATAAAGAATTTCGATATTTTCCTTTGTCTCAACACGGTGCGAAAGATAGCTTGACATACTTTTCGTTAGGCTATCGCCGCGCACGATTAGCAGCACCTTCCTCGCCCCTTCGGAAACGAACATTGCTGCCTGACCGGCAGAGTTACCTGCGCCGGCAACGATCGCGATTGATCCGCCGCAAAGCTGAGCTTCAAGCGGCGTCGCGGCGTAATAAACACCTGAGCCCTCAAATTCTTCGCGCCCTTCTGCATCGAGTCGCCGGTAATCCGCGCCCGTTGCGATAATCACCGCTTTCGCGCGCAAGACAGCGTTGCAACCTTCGATATGCAGGAAGTGCGGATGCTCGGCATCAGGGCTATAGCCAAGCGATAACGCCTGCGAAGGCGTGGTGAATTTCGCGCCGAAACGAAATGCCTGCAGTTGCGCGCGATATGTCAGGTCGCCGCCACTGATACCAGTAGGGAAACCGAAGAAGTTCTCGATGAGCGATGAGGCTCCGGCCTGACCGCCGGGCGCGTAGCTTTCCAGGACCACCGTGTTGAGTCCTTCAGAAGCTGCATACACGGCTGCCGCAAGACCAGCTGGCCCAGCACCAACGATCGCGAGATCAGATAAGATTTCGTCCTCATCTTCCGAAGCCAATGGCCGAAGCAGACCGGCTACCCGTGCGACTTCGCGCAACGACGGATGCCGCAACGGCATTCCACTCGGCGTGATGAGTGCCGGCAGATCGCGCGATGCGAGATTCATCCGTTGCGCGAGCGTTCGCCCTTGCTCGCTCCCTGCGTCGATGACTCGGTGCGGATAATGATTCTTTGCCAGAAAATCATTGAGCAGATGTCCTTCGCGCGACTCGCGATCGGCCAGGATGCGCAGACCGGTAAACTCGCGATCCCGCTGAAGACGTTTGCGTCGCATGATCAGCGCGCTCAGGATCGGTTCACTGACGCTCGGAATTTCCGCTAACGCGCGGCGCAAACGTGCCGCGGGAATTTGCAGAACTTCCGATTCTTCGGCTTTACCGCGCACTGTCGCAATAACGGCTGTTCCGGTGAGCATCGCGATATCGCCAAGAAAATCGCGCGGCCCGGGCACGCCGAGGATCTGTTCCTCACCATCGCGTGATTCAAAAACTTCGAGCTCTCCGCTCACGACGAGATGGAAAGGCACATCGCGCTGGCCAGCTCTGTAGATAATCTCGCCACGATTGACTTTGCGGCGCGTGCCTAAGGACTCCAATGTCGCGAGCTGTTCGTCGCTAAGGGCGGGAAACGCGATACTCTCGGTATCCCGATAAAAACGCTCATCAGCTTCTTCGGTTGTAGGCATGATCCGACGCTGGACGGTAACACACGAGTCAAAACAAGTGCTCGCGTTTATTTGCCGACGCGCGTAACGGGCCCCAGATCTTGCATCGTTGCCACGCTATGAACAAGCAAGTGATATGAAACGGTTCGCGGTTGGAGGAAGGCATGTTTTGATCCGGCCGGCTTGCGCCTCTCTGGCTGCTTGGCGGAAATGATTCACTGGATCCAATCCGGCATGCGATAGGCGTGATGTCTGATCACAGCGACAAGTTGGAGATTTCCGCTTGCGCCCGCGGCTAATTCGAGGCGTGCTTAGAGCCGGAAGGGATCTTAGTTATGGCCATGTCTTCTGCAGCGGACATTCGGAACTTTGCCATCGTGGGTCACGCGTCGTCCGGCAAGACGACGCTGAGCGAGGCGATGCTCGCGTGCGCGGGCGTCATCGGGCGTATGGGCAGCATCGCGCAAGGCACCACCGTTTCGGATTATCACGTCAGCGAGCGGCAGCGCCAGATTTCCACGCAGACGTCGCTGCTGCATTGCATATGGATGGGCAAGAAGCTGAACATCCTCGACACCCCGGGCTACCTCGACTTCATCAGCGAGGCGCTTGCGGCAGAGCGCGTGGCGGATTTCGCACTCGTGGTGGTGCACGCGCAACATGGCATCGGCGTGGGGACGGAGCGGGTGTGGAATTGCGCGACGGACTGCGGCATTCCGAAGGTCATCGTGGTCAACGCCGTGGACAAACAGAACGCACACTTCGACGAAGTGCTGGCCGACGCGCGCGCACATTACGGGCCGAAAGTCTTTCCGCTCAACGTGCCGATCAATCCCGGGCCGAATTTCAACCAGGTGCTCGATGTCTTGCGCAACGAAGTGGTGACGTATGAAACCGACGGGCACGGGAAGTTTCACGAAGAGCCGGCGACCGGCGAATGGAAAGACCACGCCACACAACTGCATCGTGAATTGATCGAACTGATCGCCGAGTCGGACGACACGTTGCTGGACAAATTTTTCGAGCAAGGCTCGCTGTCGGAGGAGGAATTTCGCGCGGGCATTCACGCGGCCGTGCAGGCGCAGATGTTCATCCCGCTCTTCTGCACGTCGGCCGTGTGGAACGTCGGGGTTGGCCGCTTGCTCGACTTCACCGCGAAATACGGTTCCTCGCCGCTCGATCGCGAGAAGATCGATGCAGAAGACGCGCGCAGCGGTGAGCAGGTGCAGGTGAAAGTCGGTGGCACCGACCCGGTGCTGCAAGTGTTCAAGACGATGAACGAAGAACACTTCGGCGAGCTTTCATTCTTCCGGATTTATTCCGGGCAAATCAGGACCGGCGGCGATTCGTTTAATGCCAATCGCAAGATCACTGAACGCATCGGGCAGATTTTTCTGCTCAATGGCCAGACGCGCGAGCCGGTGTCGCATCTCGGCGCGGGCGACATTGGCGCGACGGTAAAGCTCAGGAACACGCACACCGGCGACACGCTTTGCGCTCCGAATCATCCGGTGAAACTTGCCGTGCCGGAATATCCGCGCCCGAACATTCACGCCGCGCTGCAACCCACGGCGAGGGGGGAAGAGGACAAAACGGCTGCGGGGCTCGCGACGTTGCACAACGAAGATCCGGCATTTGTTTTCCGCGCCGATCCTGAGTTGCACCAGACGATCATTTCCGCGCAGGGGGAACTGCACCTCGAAGTGATCGCTGAGCGTCTTCGACGGCGGTTCCGGCTTCATTTCGACCTCATCGAGCCGCGTGTGCCATATCGCGAAACGATTCATGGCCGCGCCGATCACAGGTATCGGCACAAGAAGCAAACCGGCGGCGCAGGGCAATTCGCCGAAGTCGCAATCAAGCTCGCGCCCGGGCCGCGCAACTCTGGCATCGCGTTCAGCGAATCACTTTCCGGCCAGTGCGTAGACCGCGTGTTCGTGCCGTCGGTCGAGCGTGGGATCGAGATCGCGTGCGCGGAAGGAATTCTCGCCGGCTGTCGCGTCGTGGACGTGGAAGCGAATTTTTACGACGGCCTAATGCATCCGGTCGACTCGAAGGACATCGCATTCCAGGTCGCGGGCTATTGGGCATTTAAGGAAGCGTTCATGAAAGCGCGGCCCTGTTTGCTCGAACCGATCAATGTGCTCGAGGTGCGCATTCCGGAAGATTGCATGGGCAAAGTCGTGGGCGATCTTTCCAGCCGTCGCGGGAGAATTCTTGGCACGGATGTCGATGGACAATTTCAAATCGTCTCGGCCGAAGTTCCCGCGATGGAACTCTACCGCTACGCCAGTATCCTGCGCTCGCTCACCAGTGGACGCGGCGTTCACTCCGAGCAATTCAGTCGCTATGAAGAAATGCCACGCGAGATCGAACAGCGCGTGATCGACGAAGCAAAAAGAGCGCGAGCAGCCAACAGCAGCTCGGGGCGTTGAGCTTCACTCGTAGCCGCGCAAGGTCTCGTGTTCATTCGCGCCTGCCGCTCCGTAGCTCCGAGCCGGACTCGCATTAGGCGAAGGTGGGTCCATTAGCGTTGGGACTTCAAGAATTTTCACGGAAAAACAGATCGCGCTCGGCAGACCCTTCGTTCCGCCGCGCATTGTTGCGCGGCAGGACTGACAGACAGTTAGCGGTTCAGCGAATGATGCCCTGATTGACGTAGCAAATAAAGAAATGCAGAGCTACACGTTATGGTCAGAGGTCGAGTTCCGCCTCTTGCAATCACACACCACAAATCTAAAATCGAAAATCGACGTGCCAGGGTGGCGGAATTGGCAGACGCGCCAGACTTAGGATCTGGTGCCGAAAGGCGTGCAGGTTCGAGTCCTGTCTCTGGCACTACTGCTTGGCCTTTTCTGCTAACGATTCGTGGGACTCCACATAATCACTTCCGCTGAAGTGTGTTACTCGGAGCTGTTGGTGCCAACCGCCGTTGCTTGCTTCGACGCGCCGAGTGCCGCTTCGAGGGTGCCAATCTGACAAGCCATCCATTCCATTGTCGAGGCGGCGACCAGCCAGACCCTTCGGAATATCGACACCGCTGATCGCGAGAATGGTCGGCGCTAGATCGGTGTTTCCGCTTGGCGCCGAAGTTTCGAACCCACGGCGAAAGTCGGGACCCGTCGCAAGTAAAGTATTGTTGACATCAAAATGGCTGAGCGTGGCGTGCGTTCCTTCGCCAGCTTTGCGATTCCAATCGGCATCGATCATTCCTGCGACAGAAAACTGATTCTGTTCGTCGTATGAACGAAACGACAACACGACATCGGCGCCATCCGGTGTTTCAATAAAGGCGTCGCTGGAAGCAAATGTCCCCGTAAGCCGATCGCGAGTGAAGATTACTCCAGCGAAATCGCTGTGCTGCAGCCAATCTACCAGCCGTTGCGTCACTTCACGATCGTGATCGCGCACGTAAAAGAGGACGGTGCCGCCGTTGCCGGCGACGAGAATGTCGCCGCGGTTCGGCTTATCGGAAAATTCCTTGGTGGCATGGAAACCGGCTTTGTTGAGGAGGGCGACGACGTCCATGGAGCGGCGGATAGTGGAGAAGCCGTGATCAGAAACGACGAAGACGTCAGTGGAATCGCGAATTTTTTTCTTTTCTAACGCCCCCAGCAGCATTGCGAGATCATCATCGACAGCTTTGATGGCGGTGATCGATTCGGGCGAGCCGGGCGCAAAGTTGTGCTCGGCCAGATCGGGTTCGCTCAGCCAGAGGAGCGAGAAATCGGGAACGCCGTCGCGCCAGAAAAATTCAGTTAAGGCACGAGTCGCGAAATGATTTCGTTGCCTTGAGTCGGTGCCGGGGTCATCCAGAATCGGCCCGAGGAGTTTTATCATTTCGTCGCGTGCCGAGGGGCCAAGAGGCGCAGCGGCGAAAATCGTGAGTGGTTTCCCTCTTATTCTCACGTAGGTCCAGTCGTTGTGCCGGTCAAAGAGTATTGCAACCGATTTCACGCCCACCAATGCGACCTTTTTGCCGGCGGCACGCAGTAATTCCACGAACGTCGGAATCGCCAGATATTTCCCGCCGGAAACTTCGTCGCCACGTTTGATGGAATCGGGATCGCCCAGATCGATGGGCTGTCGTGAATTGATCGCGGGGCGAAATTCCAGATTGGCGGCGAGGCCGTTGCGATTCGGATAGCAACCGGTGGCGAGCGCGGCACCGTTCACATCGGTCGCGGTGGGATAAACGGAGTGATGATTGCGAAAACGGACGCCGTCGTGTGCGAGCTTCTCGAGGGTAGGCGTGTATTTTTCGGTGACGAAATCCGGGCGCATGCCATCCCAGACGACGAGAACGACGTGATGATTTGTGTTGGGCGCGGCGTCGGCGGTCGTCCCGCTCGACAATGCTGCGATGACAACGAAGAAGAATTTTCTGAACTGGAGTTTCACCGCGCGAGTTTCGGTTGAAGAACATAAATTGTCATCCCGAGTCCGAGCCGGACTGGCGGTTTCTTTGCGGCTCGGGATGATGCGCTGTCCGCTTCGCGCTTTGCAATGCAGGACTCAGGTTCGGCGTCGGACTTATCGCTTGCCAGCAGCATGGGCGTTGGAACAAAGTGAAGAGTGGTGAAGGCTGGATTCTCCAACAACGGAAAAGTGTCGCGCGAGATCGAACGCAAATTTTTGGTGAAGCGTTTGCCACCAAATCTGCGGCAGTACCACAGTCGCACGATCGAGCAGGGGTATCTCGCGGCGAAAACCGATGGCACGCAGATTCGTTTGCGCAAATCTCGCCGGCATCATTCGCTCACGATCAAACGCGGCCGCGGGATATCGCGACAGGAAATCGAAATCGATCTCACGCGAGATCAGTTCGAGGAATTGTGGCCAGCGACGGCAGGGTGTCGTTTAACAAAAACGCGCTATGACATTCCGTTTGGAAAACATACCCTTGAGGTCGATGTTTATCGTGGTCGTAACGAGGGCCTGGTTGTCGCGGAAGTGGAATTCCGGGACGAGACGGAATGCAGGCGCTTTCAGCCGCCGGACTGGTTCGCAGCGGAGGTGAGCGGGAAATCACGTTACAGCAACGTCCGGCTGGCGCGGGAGTGA
>Ga0209805_1002563_pt1 | contig 10576 bp, 7 predicted proteins | sample GraSoiAngelo_148_FD_185905 | JGI IMG/M metagenome (GOLD analysis project Ga0209805, IMG submission 185905) | Grasslands soil microbial communities from the Angelo Coastal Reserve, California, USA - 14_1009_09_20cm (SPAdes) (version 2) | ecosystem: Environmental > Terrestrial > Soil > Grasslands ... | reverse complement strand
AAGCGGCCCGCGACTTGCAGTTCGAGCGCGCCGCTGAGCTGCGAGACCGCCTCGTGGGGTTGCGGCGCGACGCCATGGAGTATCGGGAGTCCCTGCCGCCGGCCGCCGCCGCCGAGTCAGGCACGTGGCGCAAGCCGAAGACCAGCCGGATGAGGGCTCGCGTCCGTGGCTGAGCGAACCCACCGCCCCGGCCCTGCCCCGCAAGGGGGAAGGGAGATACGGCAGCACACCGAGATCGTGATCAAGGGCGCGCGCGAGCACAACCTCAAAGACATCGACCTAACCTTTCCGCGCGACAAGCTGGTGGTCTTCACCGGGTTGTCGGGCTCGGGCAAGTCGTCGCTGGCCTTCGACACGATCTATGCGGAGGGGCAGCGGCGCTACGTCGAGTCGCTCTCGTCGTACGCACGGCAATTCCTCGGGCAGATGGACAAGCCCGACGTCGACCAGATCGACGGGCTGTCACCCGCCATCTCGATCGATCAGAAGGGGGCGAGCCACAACCCGCGTTCGACGGTTGGCACGGTCACCGAGATCTATGACTATTTGCGCCTGATGTACGCCCGGATCGGCCATCCGCACTGCCCGATCAGCGGCCACGAGATCACGCGCCAAACAACCGAGCAGATCGCCGACCGGATTCTCGAGATGCCGAAGGGCAGTCGAATCCGAATCATGGCGCCGATCGTGCGCGGTCGAAAAGGCGAGTTTCAGGACGTCTTTGCGGAAGCCCGAAAGGCCGGCTTCAGCCGAGTTCGGGTTGATGGCAATTTCTACGAGCTGAACGAAAAGATCACGCTCGAGAAGAACAAGAAACACGACATTGAAATAGATGTCGACAGGTTGCCCGTTGAACCCACGGCCATAAGTCGGATGCGTGAATCGGTCGAAACCGCAGCGAAACTCGCGAATGGGCTGGTTCTCGTCACGCCTCACGAAGGCAAGGGCGACGAGCAACTTTTCAGCCAGAACTTCGCCTGCCCCTACGACGGCTTCTCGATGGAGGAGCTGGCGCCGCGAAACTTCTCTTTCAACAACCCGCACGGCGCCTGCCCGGCCTGCACCGGGCTCGGCAGCAAGCTCGAAGTCGACCCGGATCTCGTTATCCCGGACAAGACCCGGCCACTCGGCGACGGCGCCATCCGGACCTGGGGCCGCTCGTCGTACTTCTACAACGACCTGGTCGAGGCCGTCGCGGGCCGATACAAGATTCCCCTCGATAAGCCGTTCGCGAAGCTGGCCGTGAAGGAACGGCAGATCATTCTCTATGGCAACAACGGCGACCCGCTGCGGGTGAAGTATTTCAACAGCGAGGGCCAGCGCCGCTGGTACCAGACGTCCTACGAGGGCATCATCCCGAACCTGGAGCGGCGCTATCGTGAGACCGAATCGGAATTCATCCGCGCCGAGATCGAGCGTTTGATGAGCACCAAACCGTGCCCGGTGTGCAAGGGCAAGCGGCTGAAGCCGGAGTACCTGGCCGTGACGATCAAGGACCGGTCAATCATGGACGTCTGTGAGCTGTCGATCGACTCGGCTCAACGGTGGTTCGCCGACCTTCAGCTGCCTGAGCGCGAGGCCTTGATCGCACGGGGCATTCTGAAAGAAATTCGCGAACGGCTTCAGTTCCTGGTCGACGTCGGCCTCGACTATCTGAACCTCGCCCGCTCGGCCGATTCCCTCTCCGGCGGCGAAGCCCAGCGGATCCGGCTGGCCACCCAGATCGGTTCGAAGCTGATGGGCGTGCTCTACATCCTCGATGAGCCATCGATTGGCCTGCACCAGCGCGATAACCGGAAGCTGATCAACACGTTGCTCGCCTTACGCGACATTGGCAACACCGTGGTGGTGATCGAGCACGACGAAGAGACGATGCGGACGGCGGACTTCATCGTTGACATCGGCCCCGGCGCCGGGGAGCACGGCGGCCGGATCGTCGCCACCGGGAGCTTCGACGACATCCTCAAGTCTCCCGAGTCGATCACCGGCGCCTTCTTGCGCGGTGAGCGCTCGATTCCCCTCCCGGCCCGCCGCCGGAAAGGTAACGGCTCGATGCTCGTCGTCCGCGGGGCGACCGAGAACAACTTGAAGAATATCGACGTCTACTTTCCGCTGGGCAAACTGGTCTGCGTTGCCGGGGTCAGCGGCTCCGGCAAGAGCACGCTGGTGAGCGACATTCTCTATCGCCGGATGGCGCAGCACTTCTACCGGGCCAAGGAGCGCCCCGGCGCCGCCCGCGAAGTTTCCGGCCTCGCCTTCATCGACAAGGTCATCAATGTCGACCAGTCGCCGATCGGCCGCACGCCGCGCTCGAACCCGGCGACCTACACCGGCGTCTTCACCTATATCCGAGAGCTGTTCGCGGAGATGCCCGAAGCGCGCGTGCGCGGCTACAAGCCAGGCCGCTTCAGCTTCAACGTCAAGGGCGGCCGCTGCGAGAACTGCGAGGGGGACGGCATCATCAAGATCGAGATGCATTTTCTGCCGGACGTCTACGTGCCCTGCGAGGTCTGCAAGGGCAAGCGCTATAACCAGGAAGCCCTGGAGGTCACCTACCGAGGCAAAACGATCGCCGATGTGCTCGACATGAGCGTCGAGGAAGCGACCGCGTTCTTTGACCGCATCCCGCGCATCAAGCGCAAGCTGCAGACGCTGTGCGAGGTCGGTCTCGGCTATATCCGCATGGGGCAGCCCGCCACCCAGCTGTCGGGGGGCGAAGCGCAGCGGGTCAAGTTGACCGAAGAGCTGAGCCGCAGGGATACGGGCAAAACCTTCTACATCCTGGACGAACCGACCACCGGTCTGCACTTCGCCGACATCGAGCGCCTGCTGAATGTCCTCAACCGGCTGGTGGAGGCGGGGAACACGGTCGTCGTCATCGAGCACAATCTCGACGTCCTCAAGACGGCCGACCACATCATCGACCTGGGCCCGGAGGGCGGCGACAAGGGGGGCGAGGTGGTGGCGGCCGGCACGCCCGAGGAGATCGTCCGCAACCGCCGCTCCTACACCGGCCAGTACCTCAAGCGCGTGTTGGGTCGCGAGCTCGCGATAGCCTGAGGTCGTGGCGACCACAAGTCAAAAGGCACCTCCGATCACGGAGCGGCCCGATTACCTGCGTGAGCGGCTGAAGGCGCTGCCGGACACTCCGGGCGTCTACCTGATGCGCGACAGCCTGGGCCGGGTGATCTATGCCGGTAAGGCCCTCAGCCTGCGCAACCGGGTGCCGAACTATTTCCAGGCCTCCAGCGTGTTGCCCGAGCATATCGCTGCGATGGTCGCGCGGGTCTACGAGTTCGAGGTCATCACGACGGCGACCGAGAAAGAGGCGCTCGTGCTCGAGCAGACCATGATCAAGCGGCACCGTCCCCGGTTCAATATCCGGCTGCGTGACGACAAGAACTACCTCTACATCAAGCTGCCGCTCAACGAGGATTTTCCGCGCATCACCCTGGTCCGCCGCCCCGGGACCGACGGCGCCCGCTACTGGGGACCGTACACGCACGCGATCGCCTTGCGCACCACACTCAAAACCGTCCGGCGTGTGATCCCCTACCGCAGTTGCAAGGACTCCGAGTTCGCGCTCGGGCGCCCCTGCTTCTACTACCACCTCAATCTCTGCCCGGCACCATGCGCCGCCTTCATCAACCGCGAGGACTACCACGAGCAGCTCAACCAGGTGGCGAGTTTCCTCGACGGCCGCTCCGACCACGTCGCCAGGCGGCTCAAACAACAGATGCAGGAGGCGGCCGACAAGCTCGACTACGAGGCCGCGGGTCGATATCGCGATCGCCTGAACGCGATGGAGCGGATGGCGGAGCGGCAGAAGGTGCTGGCCATGAGCCGCTACGATCAGGACCTCTTTGGATTGGCCCGGGCGGATGGCAAGGGATCGGTGCGAGTCTTCAGCGTCCGCGAGGGCAGGCTGTCCGGCTCGGAGAACTTCGACCTGGTCGGCCTCGGCAAAGACCAGTCCGATGCCGACATCCTGAACGCCTTTGTCAGCCAGTACTACGCCAACGCCACTCACATCCCGAAAGAGGTTTTCGTCCCCGAGGCATTGCCCGACCGGGAGCTGATCGAGCAGTGGCTGAGCGAGCGACGGGGCAGCGCCGTCAGCGTTCACGTCCCGCAGCGCGGCAAGCAGCGGGAGCTCCTGCAGCAGGCGGCAGCCAACGCCGAAGAAACGATGCGTCAGTTGCGGATCAAGCTCGACTACGACGCGGAGCGGACGGCCTCGCTCCTCAACGATCTTCAGGCGCGGCTGGGGCTCAAAACGCTACCGGTGCGGATCGAGTGCTACGACATCTCGAACATCCAGGGCAAGTATCCGGTCGGTTCCATGGTGGTGTTCGAGGATGGCCGCCCGAAGCCGGCCCACTACCGCCACTTCCGGATCAAGACCGTGCAGGGTGCCAATGACTTCGCCATGCTGCAGGAGGTCTTGCGGCGCCGGTTCAGCCGCCATGCCCAATCGGAAGAGGGAATTCCCGAGGAACCCAGCTTCAGCCGACTACCTGACCTGGTGCTGGTCGACGGCGGCAAGGGCCAGCTGTCGGCGGCGCGCGAGGTGATGGAATCGATGGGGCTGGCCTCGGTGGCGACCTTCGGCCTGGCCAAAGAGCACGAAGAACTCTTCAGGCCCGGCGAGGGCGAGCCGATCCGGCTGCCGCTCGACTCGGAAGCGCTCTTCCTGGTGCAGCGCATCCGGGACGAGGCGCACCGGTTTGCCATCACCTTCCATCGGGTCGTGCGAAAAAAGGACGCGTTTGCCTCGGTGCTGGACGGCATCAGTGGCCTGGGGCCGGTGCGGCGCCGGGCGCTCCTCCGCCAGTTCGGCAGTATCGAGAACATCCGCAGCGCCGGCGTCGAGGAGTTGATGGCGGTCAGGGGTATCACCCGGTCGGTCGCGGTCGCCATCAAGGAGATGCTCTAGCCCATAATGCAGACCGTGGACCGCCCGGTTCGCCGCTGCTCCTTTTGCGGGAAGAAACAGGGAGAGGTTCGTCTGGTGGCCGGTCCGTCCGAGGTGTATATCTGCCACCTCTGCGTCGCCCTCTGCACCGAAATCCTGGCGCACGAGGGGCGGCCGGAGCCGCCGGGGGCGCCTGGGCCGCTGATCCGAACCGAGGTCACATCCTCCTAGCTCGCTTCTGGCGAATGCCGAAAGGGCCGCGAGGCGCCAGCCCGGCGCCAGCCCACCGTTATAGGAGGCGTGCCGGACTCGCCTAACCTGTCGAGCGCGCTCGGCGAGGCCGTCAGCCAGGGACGGGAGTTCCTGGCGCGGGTCGAATCGGTCGCGGGGGCGATCTCAACCGAATTGGCCGCCCACGACCAGGCAAGCCGTCAATGGGCGGCCGAACGTCAGGCGCTCAAGGACGAGGACCGGCGGCTCCGCGAGCAGCTGGATTCGGTCAACGCCACGCTTGCCGAGTTGCGGCAGGCGGTCCACCGGGTCGAGGAGGAGCGCGATCAGGTCGCCCGCGATCGTGATCAAGCCCGGCAGGGGCGCGAGGCGGCCGAGCGCGAAGTGGCGACGACAGCTGCCGACATCAACCGCGTTCGCGAGCAGCTCGGGATGGTGACCAAGGACCGGGACGTGCTGCAGGCCGACCAGATCCAGTGGGGCCTGGATCGGGAGCAACTCCTGACGTCCGAAACCCGTCTCAAGGAGCGGGTTTCCAGCCTGGATGCCGACCTCGCGAACGAGCGCGCCGAGCACCAGGCGCTCCAAACCCGGCACGCGGAGCTGACCGAGCAGTCGAACAAGCTGGCCGCGGACTGGGTCGCGCGACGCCAGGCGCTGGCGGCGGAGATCGCCGCGCAGAACGAGGAGATGGAGCAGGTCCGCAAGACGATGCTGGAGAACCAGGAGCGCGAGCGGCGGCCGCTCTCAAGCCAGCCGAGCAGCCAGCCGGTCTCGACCAGCGGCGACCAGAACCACCAGATCAACTCGCGGCTCAATGCCCTGGTCGGATTCTCCAGCGTGCTCCTCGACGAGCGGTCGCACCCGCTGACCGTCGAGGAGCGGCGCGAGTACGTCAGGTACCTCCACGAGAGCGCGGTCAAGCTCGGCGAAGCCTTCCGGTCGATCACCGGCAGCCGGGCCGCGAGCACGGAATCGAACCTTCCAGCGGTCGACCACGAGCGGCGGCCGCCCGATATCCTGGTCGCCGACAACGACGCGGAATCACGCCAGCGGATCGAGCCGTTCCTGAAGCGAGCCGGTTACGAGGTCGTCTACGTCGACAACGGCCCGCGGGCCCTCGAAAAAGCCTCACACCTGCAGCCGCTGGCGATCCTGATCGACGGGCAACTTCCGCCCAGCGGTGCACCGGCGCTGGTGCGCGAACTACGCAAAGATCCGCGGACCCGGGATATTCCGCTGGTCCTGCTGAGTGCCGCCAACGCCCCACCGCTCGCGATCGCGGATAGCGAGGTCCTGCTCAAGCCGATCGACCGCCAGCAGCTGGTCCAGCTGATGGTCCGTTTCGACCTCATGGCGGATGGCAAACGAGCTCGCAAGATGCCCGCCAATGTCCTGGTCATCGACGACGACCCGCAGGCGGTGGGGCTGGTGAAGGCCATCCTCAAACCGTTCAACGTTCGGGTGAGCGCCGTGGACAGCGCCCGGGCCGGTATCGAGCAGGCCCTGCGCAACAAGCCGGACCTGGTCATCCTCGACCTGGTGATGCCGGGTGCCGATGGCTTCGAGGTCGTCGCCGCGCTGCGTCGCGACAAGGAACTGAGCCGGGTGCCGATCCTGGTCCATACCGCAAAGACCCTGACTGCGGAGGACCGCCAGCGGCTCGACGGCAAGGTGGAATCGATAGTTGAAAAGGCCGAGTTTCAGCCCGAGCGTTTTCTCGAGCTGCTCCTCAAACGCGGCGAACGCCGCAAACGAGCCGCCTAACAACAGTTACACGGAGACTCTAACCGGGCCGTTGCTCGCTCGCTTCGGCCTCCGCCGCGGCGCCTTGCGCCAGATCCAAATGCGCTCGGCCTGCCTGACTCCGGCCTACTCGCTCGCCGGCCCTTGGGCGCAGCAGGTAAGCGATCACCGGCAGCGTGAGGGCGATGACGATCAGGGAGGTCACCTGCGCCTGTTTGAGGCCACCCAGGATGACGATGTTGTCGCGGACAAAGAAGATGAAGAACTGGGTGATCGAGTAGAGCACCAGGTAGATCATCGCCAGCATGCCTTCGGGGCGGATCCGCGTCCGTAGATTCCAGAGCAACACGAACAGCGCCAGGCTGATCAGGAGCTCGTAGAGGCTGGCGGGCTGCACCGGGGTATCGAGCGGCCCGAAAGTGTGGGGGTTCGTGTATTCGAAGCCCCACCCATTCGTCCGGTAGCCGACGATGTCGCCGTTGATGATGTTGCCGACCCGGCCGATCGCCTGCCCAATCGTCATACCCAGCGCCCCGATGTCGAGCAGGCTCCAGAACGGCATGTGCCACCGCCAGGCGGAGATGACCATGGCCAGGCCACCGCCGAAGATGGCGCCGAAGAAGGCCATGCCACCCTGCCAGACCGCCAGGATCTGGGCTGGGTTGTGCAGGTAGAAGGAGGGATTGTTCTGGACGACGTAGTAGAGGCGCCCGCCAACGATGCCGAGGATCGCGGCGAGCAGGGCGACGTTCATCAGCTGGTCCTTGTTGATGCCCCGCCGTGGGGCGTCGCGGAGGGCGACCTGAATCCCCGCGTACAGCCCAAGCGCGATCATGATCCCGTACCAGTGGATCTTCAAGCCCCCGATCGTCACCAGCACCGGATCGATTCCGATCTTGATCAGCACCGACCCAGTTTAATGTCTTGAGATGCCCGTCAAACCCTCGTTCACCGATGAGGTGAAGGCCGAGCTGGCCAATGTGCAGCCGGCTCGCCCCTGTTGCCAGGAAGCCGAGCTCGCCGCCATGGTCGAGGCGCTCGCCGGCCCCGCCGACGGCACGCCGATGACGCTGCGCATCCCCCGCAACGCGGTGGCGCGCAAGGTCGTCCACCTGGCCCGGATCGCCGGAGGCCAGGTCGAGGCCGTGCGCAAAGGTCCAACCGAAAAGCGGCCGACCTATCGGTTGCGGCTCCGGCTTCCGCCGGGGCGCGGCTCATCCGATCCGTGCTGTGCGCGCGCCATCCTGCGTGGGGCGTTCCTGGCGCGGGGCGTCCTCGGCAATCCGGCCGACGCCTACCACCTCGAGATCGCGACACCGGCGAAGGGCGACTTGCTGGCGGCCGGCGCGGCGCGGACTGGCATTGCGTTGAAGCGAACCACCCGGCGAGGCCGGTTGCTCTACTACCTGAAGGGCGCCGACCAGATCTCGCGGATGCTTGGCTTGATGGGCGCCAGCCGGGCGGTGATGCGACTCGAGAATGACCGGATCCTGCGCGACATGCGCAGCCAGGCAAACCGCCGTGCCAACAGTGAGACGGCCAACCTGGACAAGCGGCTGCGCGCCGCCCTGCAGCAGCGGGCCGCGGTCCGCCGCCTGAAGGCGCGCGACAGCCGGCTGCTATCGCTGCCGCCGGCCCTGCGCGACGTCGCCGAGCTGCGTCTCGCACACCCGCGGGCCAGCCTGCGCGAGCTCGCCGAGGTGTCGCAGCTCACCAAGTCGGCGATCGCCAACCGGCTGCGCCGATTGGTGGCGCTGACGAATCGAAATGGTCTAATAGATTGAATTCGCAGCTTCGCGTAAGTGGAGGGCCGTCATGCCGGTGAAGGTTGGCATCAATGGCTTCGGCCGCATCGGGCGCAACGTGTTTCGCGCCGCCCAGGGACGGCATGACCTCGAGATTGTCGCCGTCAACGACATTACGGACCCGCCCACCCTGGCGCACCTTCTCAAGTACGACTCGATTCTGGGCAACTACGCCGGAAGCGTGAGCGCCGACGGGGACATGCTCACCGTAGACGGAAGCCGGGTCAAGGTCTTTGCGGAGAAGGACCCGGGTAACCTGCCCTGGAAGGACCTCGGGATCGAGATCGTCATCGAATCGACCGGCCTCTTCACCGATGCCGTAAGGGCGAAAGCCCACATCGACCGGGGTGGGGCCAAGAAGGTGATCATCTCGGCGCCGGCCAAGAACGAGGACATCACGGTCGTGCTTGGCGTCAATGGCGATCGGTACGACCCCAAACAACACCACGTCGTGAGTAATGCGTCGTGCACGACCAACTGCCTGGCACCGGTTGCCAAAGTCCTGCACGAGAGCTTCGGGATCGAGGCGGGCTTGATGACGACGCTGCACTCCTACACCAGCGACCAGCGTCTGCTCGACGCGCCCCATAAAGACCTGCGCCGGGCTCGGGCCGCGGCGCTTTCCATGATTCCGACCAGCACCGGAGCCGCCACGGCGATGGCGCTGGTGATGCCGGAGCTAAAAGGAAAATTTCACGGCATCGCGGTGCGCGTCCCGACGCCGAACGTCTCGCTCGTCGATCTGGCGGTCATGACACGCGACCCGGTTTCCGCCGATACCATCAACGAGGCGCTGCGAGAAGCCGCCGCCAGTGACCTCAAGGGGATTCTCTCCGTGACCGAGCAGGAGCTGGTTTCGAGCGACTTCAAGGGCAACCCCTATTCCTCGATCGTCGATGCCCCGCTGACCATGGTCGTCGGCGACCGGCACGGAAAGGTCTTCAGCTGGTACGACAATGAGTGGGGTTACTCCTGCCGGGTCGTCGACCTGACCGTCTTCATGGGCGACCGGCTGAACTGACCACGAACGCCACGACCGGCGGCGCCCTCCACAAAGCCAGCATCCGGGACGTGGACGTCGCTGGCAGGCGAGTCCTCGTGCGGGTCGATTTCAACGTCCCCACCAAGAACGGACAGATCATGGACGATACCCGCATCCGGGAGGCCATCCCGACGATTCAGGACCTGGTCGAGCGCAGCGCGCGCGTGATCCTGATGACCCACCTGGGCCGGCCCGACGGCCAGGTCGACAACGCCTATGGCACGACGCCGCTCGCCAACCGGCTGGCCGAGCTGATCGGCCGGTCGGTCAAGCATGTGGACGATTGCGTCGGTCCCGCGGTCGAGGCCGCAGTGAGGGCCATGCGCGACGGCGACATCGTGATGCTGGAGAACGTCCGCTTTCATCCCGGCGAGACGAAAAACGATCCGGCCTTCGCCGGGCAGCTCGCCGCGCTGGGCGACCTCTACGTGAACGATGCCTTCGGCACCGCGCATCGTGCTCATGCCTCGACGGCGGGCATCGCGCAGTACCTCCCGGCAGTGGCGGGGCTGCTGATGGAGCGCGAGATCACGACCCTGGGGCGCATCATGAATGACCCGCCGCACCCCCTGGTCGCCATCATCGGCGGATCGAAGATCTCGACCAAGATCGGCGTGCTGCGCAGCCTGATGCAGCGCGTCGATCGGCTCTGTGTCGGCGGCGCGATGGCGTGCACCCTGCTCAAAGCGAAGGGAATGGACATGGGTCGGTCCCTGGTGGAGGACGATCAGCTCGAGGTCGCCCGTTCGTTGCTGGCGTCCTCGGGGCAGGGGGCCGGCACGCTGGTGCTGCCGCTCGACGTGGTTGTCGCGCCCGAAGCCGGCCCCGGGGTCGCAA
>Ga0209805_1002556_pt1 | contig 10593 bp, 9 predicted proteins | sample GraSoiAngelo_148_FD_185905 | JGI IMG/M metagenome (GOLD analysis project Ga0209805, IMG submission 185905) | Grasslands soil microbial communities from the Angelo Coastal Reserve, California, USA - 14_1009_09_20cm (SPAdes) (version 2) | ecosystem: Environmental > Terrestrial > Soil > Grasslands ... | reverse complement strand
GCGCCGTCTGCGCTTTCGCGAGCCGCGCCTCGGCGGAGGCCAGCGCCGCCTTCTGCGCGGCGATGTCCTCGATGCGCGAGCCGTGTAACTCCAGGTTCAGCTGCTCGCGCGCCGCGGCGAGCTGCGCTTCGCTTTGCGCCACTCGCGCCTCGGCGTCGTCGATCTGCTGATGCGTGACCAGTCCCGCGGCTATGAGCTCCTGCTGGCGCTCGAGCGTCACGCGCGCGTTGGCGAGGTCGGCGGCCCGCTGCGCCACGGTGGCGCGCGCCGCGGCGATCTCCTCGACGCGGAAGCCGCGGCGCAGCTTCTCGAGCTGCGCCCGCGCCTGCTCCACGTCCGCCTGGGCGGCGGCGACGTCGGTAGCGAAGGGCACGCGGTCGAGCTGGGCGAGCGTGTCGCCGGCCTTGACCCTGTCGCCCTCCTGCACCTTCATGTCCGCGATCCGGCCGGTGACGCGGAATGCGAGCTCCACCTGATGGACGTCGACGTTGCCGAAGAGGGAGAGCGCGGCGTTGGGATCGTCCGCCCCGCGCGCCCGCCACAGGTACCAGCCCACCGCCCCGACGAGGATAGCGAGCGCAGCCGCGAGCATCCGCACGCGGGCGCTCATGCCGCGCGCTCCGTGCCGCGCTCGTGCGTTTCCGGGGTCGTCGTGCCGCCTGCGCCCACCGCTCGTCCTCCACCTCGACGCTCGTCCTCCAGCTCGGACAACGAGCTTGGAGCCCCCGATATTGTGCTTGGGTTCACTTTCCGAACGCGCGTGCCGGCCACGAATGGGTGAAGAATTACCGCCACGAACCCGTTGAGAGTCGGGGCCAGAGCCGCCCGCGCAGCCAGTACGCCGGCACCCCGGCGACGATAATGAGGAGGGTGACAGCGGTGTTGCCCGGATCGGTGAGAAGCGCGTTGAGCACCATGAGCGCCGAAGCGAGCAGGAATAGCGCCGGAACGAACGGGTAACCAAAGACGCGGTAGGGGCGCGGCAGCTCGGGACGGCGCCGGCGCAACATGAATACTCCCCCCACGGTGAGCGCGTAGAACGGCCAGATGCCGAGGATGAATTTATCGGCGAGCTGCGCGAAGTCGTTCTCGAGCACGTAGCCGACGCCGAGCGCGCTCGCGAGCCAGATGGCGACGGAGGGGGTGTTGAATTGCGGCGAGACGCGCGCCGCAGCGCGCAGGAACAGGCCGCGATCGGCCATGGCGAAGAACACCCGCGAGCCTGTCATCATCGAGGCGTTGAGGCCGCTGAAGGCGGACACCACGACGGCCGCAGCCACCACGGCCGCTCCCGCGCCCCCGAGCAGCGGGATGTGCGCCGCCACGCTCGAAGCGATGAGCTTCGACCCGGCCATCTCTCCCGGCGCGAGCGCGTACAGGAAGCCGATGTTGACTACCAGGTAAACCAGCATCACGCACAGCGCGCCGGCAATGAGCGCGATCGGCAGGTTGCGCTGCGGGTTGCTGATCTCGCCGCCCATGGTCGCCGGGTCCGCCCAGCCGTCGTAGGTCCACAGTACCGGGATCAGGGCGCTCGCCAGCGGCGAGAGCATCGCGCCGGCCGGCCAGGCGGGAGTGAAATGCTTCGTGCTGCCGCCGGTCGCCGTGAACGCGAGGAGTCCCAGAGCCGCCAGCACGCCGTACTTGAGCACGGTGGTCACACTCTGCACCGCGGCCGCGCGCTGCACCCCGATGTGGTTGATGCTGCCGATGAGCACGATGGCGAAGGCGGCCAGGTAGCGGACCTGCGCGGCGCTCAGCGGCACAAAGTAACCGAGGTACTCGGCGAAGACCGTCGCGATCGCCCCGAGCGCCGCGGCGCGGATCACCACGAGCTCCGTCCACCCGAACAGGAACGCCGGCAGCGGCCCGTAGCTCTCGAGGAGATAGGCGAAGATTCCCCCCGAGCGCGGCAGCGCCGCCGCCAGCTCCGCGACCGTGAGCGTGCCGCAGAGCGCGATGACGCCGCCGAGCACCCAACAGCTCAAGATCGGCCCGGAGGTGTGCAGCTGCGCCGCGACCGTGGCCGGCACGCGGAAGATGCCGCTGCCGATGGCGATGCCCACGGACACGGCGACGGTCTGCAGCAGGCTGACCGAGCGCGGCATGCGCTCGCCCCACTGGTCAGCCATTCGCCACCGAGAGTCTTTCTGCGAGCAGCTCGACCCAATGGACGACCGGCACCGAAGTGCCGCCGCGGATGTGCGTCAGGCAGCCGACGTTGGCCGTTGCGATCAGCTCCGGCGCGCCGCTCTCGAGGGCGGCGACCTTGGCACGCAACAGCCGCTCCGACAGCTCCGGCTGCAGGATGGAATAGGTGCCCGCCGAGCCGCAGCATTCCTGGCGGTCGCCGACCGGAGCGAGCTCGAATCCCGCGGCGGAAAGGAGCGCTTCGACGGTGCCGCTCACTCTGAGCGCGTGCTGCAGCGTGCACGGGGCATGAAAGGCGACCCGCGCCGCTCGGCGCCCCGCACCCCGCGGCCGCATGGCCGCTGCGCCGCCGAGGGGAGCGCTCAACGCTTCGCGCTCCGGGCCGAGGACCTGGGCGATGTCGCGGGCGAGTGCCGCGACGCGCGCCGCGCGGGCGGCGTAAGCGGGTTCGGCCTCGAGCAGGCGTCCGTATTCGGTCAGCATCGACGCGCAGGCGCTCGTGGTCGACACCACCGCCTCGACGCCCGCCTCGATGTGCGACCACAGCGCATCGACATTCCGGCGCACCTGCCGGAGTGTCTCGTCAGAGGCAGAGAGATGATGCGTGAGCGCGCCGCAGCAGCCGGTGCCGCGGGGCACGATGGCCGATATCCCGACGCGGTCCAGCACCTGCGCCGCGGCCGCATCGACCTGCGGCCTCAGCACCGGCTGCACGCACCCCGGCAGCAGCAGCACGCGGCGAGCGTGACGCGGGGCGGGCCAGGAGGGCGCGCTCGAGCGCGGCGCGAGAGCTGCGGGTGCGGCCAGCTCTCGCGGCAGCAGCGGCCGCGCGAGACGCGTCAGCGCGAGCGCCGCGCGAACGCGGCGGGTGTGAGGCACGATCTTGCGCAGCAGGTAGCGCTTGAGGCGCGCCGCAGCGCTCCGGCTCACACGCTGCTCGGTGACCGCACGGCCGATGTCGAGAAGCCGTCCGTACTGTACGCCCGAGGGGCAGGCGCTCTCGCACGCCCGGCAGGTGAGACAGCGGTCGAGATGCAGCTGCGTGCTCGAGGTGACCGGCGCGCCCTCGAGCAGCTGCTTCACGAGATAGATGCGCCCGCGCGGACTGTCGAGCTCATCGCCGAGCAGCTGGTAAGTGGGACAGGCGGGAAGACAGAAGCCGCAGTGCACGCACGAGCGCAGGATCGCATGCGCTTCGCGCCCGGCGGGCGTGTCTTTGATGAAGTCCGCGAGCGCGGTGCGCATGGCTTCCCCGATCCGATCGGCACGCAGCAGCGCGGCGCGGTCACCGCACGAGTGCCCGCGAAGGATTCTAAGCTGATTCGCGCGGCCGCGGTGCGCACGGCCGGCCTACGCGGAAGTCAGCGATCAGGGCCGGTTCTTGCCTGCATCGCCGACAGGCGTGGCCGCCCTCCCCTCGCGCGGGTCGCGGGTGGCGTCGCGTCCCGGGTCATTCCCCTGCGCGAGCGACTCGTGCATGTCGAACCGCGAAGGATCCACGACGTCCGTGATGTTCTGGCATTGAGAGAGCGTGGCGCCTTCGTAGCCGTCCATCGGGAAGTGCTTCACCTGCCACGCTGCGAATCCCCACACGTCGAGGCCCGCTTTGAGGTATTCCACGGCGCGATCGGCCGCCTCGCAGTCGTACTGGGACCGGCTCTGATGCTGCTTCATCTCGCCGAGCAGCTCGTCGTGCGCCTTTGCTTCAGCCCGCTGCAGCAGGGTCTCCTTGAGACTCATGTGGGTCCCGGCGTGGTGCGCGCGGCGCCGGACCTTGAAGTCGGGGTCGGCGTACGGGTCAGCGCTCGCAACCGGGGTCGCCGCGGGGGCTTCGGCCTTCGGCGCCGTAGCGAGCTCGGCGAGTCTCTGCGGCGCATCAGCGGCCGGGGCCGGCGGCAGCGCCACGGAGGGCTCGCCGTCGCCGCCCGTCGCGCCGCGTGCGGACCGGCCCGAGAAATAGTCCCCGAAAGCCCATACGCCGAGCGTGATCAGGGCGGCGGCGGCCCCGAGGAGCACCGCGTACTGGATGGAAGCGTGGGCGATCGCACGGCCCGAGGGAGGAGTGAGCGTGCGCAGCCGGGCACGCAGCTCGTCGCGCCTGAGCCAGGCGATGCAGGGCTTGATGCAATAGAGCACACCCTGGGCGAGCAGGCAGCCCAGGGCGGCGCCGAACACGAGTTGAGTCATGTTCATGTGTGCATTTACCAGTCGTGCCTCATCCCGGGAGCCATTCTGGGGGGCGGTCCGGCGGCCAGCTGTGAGCCGGATCACGCCGGCCGCGCCGGTGTCCGTGCATTGCCGCACGCAATGGCGCGGGCGTGCGCCTTGTGGGTGCGGCCGGTGCGGGAAAACGGACGGGATTCCCGACGAAACAGCCGACGGTTGCGATAATGAGCGGCCATGGTAGTGCGCACCGTTCTATTCACCGCGTTGGCGGCGGCGGCGCTGCTGCAGGGCTACAACGATTGGCAACTGCGATCCGTCCATCCGTCAGACGGACCGATCGCCCCCGCCGACCCACAGCAGACGGATGCAGATGGCGCACCAGTCACGACGTTGGGTCGCTGGCGACTCAAGCCTCGGGCGCGCTACGACATCACAGCCCGAATTCTAAGTCGCGAGGACTATCACTTTGATCTGCTCGCCGATCTTGTCCCGGAGGATCTTGCCCTCGGTTGGGGACCCATGTCGGACAATCGCGTCCTCCGCGCCCTCGAGATCACGCAGGCGGCGCGATTTTATTCATGGATACCGAAGCAGGACCTGCCCGTCCCGCGACAGGTCGTGATCGAGCATAGCGCCAATACCCACGTCATTCCTGCCGATTCCGCGGTGCGCCGCGAACTCAAGCATTTGCGCGTCGGCCAGGTCGTGCATTTGACCGGCTTCCTGGTCGACGCCGTGCGAGATGACGGCGCGTACACAAACACTTCGCTGACGCGGAGCGACACTGGGCCCGGCGCATGCGAAGTCGTACTCGTGGAGCAGGTGGCCGTGAACTGAGCTCGCCAGCGCCTGCGCGAGGGCACGGCTGGTCCGCGAGGTAGTCGGAAGATTGTCAGGCAGTGACGTCGTTCGGGCTTGCAGGCTTGACCTCGGCGGCACAGTCCGTGGCGACGCCATTCGACCCGGATAGACCGGCCGGCCTATTCCGGGGCTAGACAAAACGAAACGCCGCCGCCGCAGACTCTCTGCCGAAGAGGTCTACGACCTCCGCAATGACCCCGATCGCGTCAAAGGCAGCGGGGGGACGCAATGCTGTGCGACGAGCCTATCGACCTGAAGGAGACTCACGGGCCGTTCGGACCCGCCGAGTCGTGCGAGCCTAGCGCCGACGGCACGCCACCACGTGCGCGGACGTTCCTGGGGGCGATACTTTGCGGTGTGGCCTACGCCTGTGGCGGAGGCGGCTACACCGGCAGTTCCGGCGGCAGCAACAACCCCCCGCCACCACCTGCGAGCGCGACACTCCTCTACGTCCCGAATGAGGCGGCCGGGACCCTTGACGCTTTGACTATCGATACGCAGACGGGCATCCCAACGCCGATCTCTGGCAGTCCTCTGCCGGACGGGCCAATGCCCCGGTGCATTGCGGTCGATCCCCAGAAGCGATTTCTGTACGTTACCAGCCCCTCGGGCGAGGTCAGAGGGTACCTGCTCGATTCATCGACCGGCAAACTGACCACGATGAGCGGCAGCCCATTTCTGACTAGCGCCCAATCGGTCGCGATCGCCGTCGATCCCAGCGGACAATTTGTGCTGACAGCCAACGGCAGCTCGAACACTGTTTCGGTGTTCGAGATTGGATCGACGGGCGCCCTTACCGAAGTGGCCGGGAGCCCCTTTGCCGCGGGGGCTGATCCCAGCGCGATAGTCGTGGCCGCGGGTCACTATGTATACGCCGCGAACCAGGTCGGTGGCAGCGTGTCCGCCTACCGCATTGACATGACCAGCGGCTCTCTGACGCCGGTGGCGGGCAGTCCCTTTCCCGTCGGAGCATCTCCCGGAGCATTGGTCGTTGATCCCTCCGGCACTCACCTCTACGCGGCTGATTCTCAACCTAGCGCAGTGTCCGGATTCACCATCGATGTCAGTACAGGTGCATTAACGGCCATCTCCGGCAGCCCGTTCCCAGCCCCAAACGGGGCCTTGTCGGTTGTCACGGATGCTTCCGGCAAGTTGCTGCACATCGCGAACGGCACTAATGTGGATTGCTACACGATCGATGCCAGCTCGGGCGCCCTGACACCCATTGGAACGTCCGTGACGAACGGACGAGCCACCGCGCTCGCGGTCGACGGCCCAGACAACTTCCTGTATGCCCTGGACAATGTGGACAACCAGGTCGAGGTGTTTTCGATCGACGCTACGAGCGGCTCGCTAAAGCTCATCGCCGGAAACCCCTTCCCGCTGTTTCCGGGGTCAAACCAACAGGGTCTTGGTCCAACGTCAATCACCGTCGCGCACTAAGTGGAATTCGGATGGCCCACCGCCGTCGTGCGAGTGACCTGGATCTGCGAGCTCTCCACAACCCACCCATCAGGCAGCTGAGAAGCGCAGCAAGTGTGAAGGCGTCGAACGAGCCACCGCCGCCGCCGCCACTGCTGATGCCACCGCCGCCGCCACTGCTGATGCCACCGCCGGTCGAGACGACCAGGTTAACCGCGGAACCGCGCACCACATCGGCGCCCGCCGCGGGGCTCTCGCTGATGACGCTGCCGGAAGCCACCGTAGTGCTCGACTGCTGAGTGACCGTACCGGCGGTGAGGCCCGCGCTGGTGATGGCGCTCGTGGCCGCCGCTTGTGTTTGGCCAACGACATTCGGCACCGCGACTTGAGTGGGAGCGGGCGCACCGCTCGAGACGACGAGGTTGACGGCCGAACCCTTCGCCACGCTCGTGCCGGCAGCCGGGCTCTGGCTGATCACGCTGCCGGAAGCCACCGTACTGCTCGACTGCTGCGTGACCGCACCCCTGGTGAGGCCCGCGCTGGTGATGGCGCTCGCGGCCGCCGCTTGTGTTTGGCCAACGACATTCGGCACCGCGACTGGAGTGGGAGCGGGTGCACCGCTCGAGACGACGAGGTTGACGGCCGAACCCTTCGCCACGCTCGTGCCGGCAGCCGGGCTCTGGCTGATGACGTTGCCGGAGGCCACCGTACTGCTCGACTGCTGCGTGACCGCACCCCTGGTGAGGCCCGCGCTGGTGATGGCGCTCGTGGCCGCCGCTTGTGTTTGGCCAACCACGTTCGGCACCGGGACCGTGGGAGGCGGCGTGCCGCCGGACCCGATCTCCACGTCGGCCTGGGTGGCGCCTCTAACCACGCGGGAGTGAATGACCGATACGGGCACCCCGAGCGGGGTATGGTAGTTGGCGAGCTTCAGATAGCAACTCTGGCCGACATAGAGGTTGGGGCCGCTGTAGTTCATGACCTGCCGGCCGTTGAGCCACGCCTGGAAGAGGCCGTCCGAGCCGGACGACCACTTCACGTGATACACGAAGTCGTACCAGACGTTCTTGGTGATCGGGCCGATCGCGATGCTGTAGTAGCCAGGATCGCTCGGCCGGTTGACGGTGTTGGCGCCGCCCGCCATATGGAGCTCGAGGCCCGTGGGCGTGGCGTACACCATGAAGTTGGGCTGTCCGCCGCCAGCGGCCGAGTTGTGAAAGTCGAAGAGCGCGCCCCAGTTCCAGACCGCAGCGACCGCTGGGGGCACATAGCCCGGGGGGAACATGAGCGAGTGCGCCCACCACTCCTCCTGTCCCTGGTTGCAATACTTCGAGGACGGTGAGAGCGCCAGATCGGCGCGCTCGTTCGAGTCGCTGCCAGCGATGTTGATGTCCCCCAGACGCGTGGTCAGCTCGATTGCAGTGGAACCGTCACGCCCGGGACCAACGACTGCGGCGCGATTCGACGCGGCCGCCTGCAGGTAGAAACCGCAAGCGGTGGCCGAGTTGGCGAACTCGCAAGACCAGGCCGCATTGGGCGAGATCTGGGCGCTGGCCGGCGGCGGCGGCGCCAACACGCAAATCGCCACCGCGAGCGCGGTGACGCGCAACAACTGCATCCGAACCCCCCGTGTCACGCGATCGCGACACATCGCCGTTGCTGTCGCTCAACGACGACTGGTATGTAATTAAATTTCCGACCGGCGCGGAGGTTATTTCCGACGTCGACTGTGTCGCAATAGCTCGGCCGGACTAGGGAGCGCGCAAGAGCGACCGTGCGACGAGCATCGCATGCAGTCAGCGCGACGAGTTGCTGTTTATCGAGTCGCTCAGTCGCTCATGCGCTTGGGGCCAACGCTGACGTAGACGTGGTGACTCTCCGATGACTCAAGAGACCAGTCACCAAAGGCGTGGAATAGACACTATAGGTTGATTGGCGCGCCCGGAGAGATTGTTCGCGGGCTGCGCCCGTTCGTCCCTCGGCGGCAGGGCGCCAACTCTACCGGGCAACGCAGCAGTAGAGCCTGCTCGAGGATCCGAGCGATCGCGTTGCCGCGTGAAAACCGTGACCGGTACGCGTTGAGTTGTGACTGTGATCTCAATCTGCCGATTTGATGCAGTTCGCAGAACCTCGGCAGGCCGGTGCCGGCGTTCATTATTGGATAGAGAGCGCTCACAGAACGCTGCGGCCGTGGTCGCGCCCGTCGTGAATTGCGACTGGCCGCAAGTCTCCAGCGGCGAGCGCCGTATGAAACTTTACGCATGAACTGCCCGAAGTGTGGACAGCCGCTCGAGCCCGCGCAGGCCGTGCTCGTGTCGTTGCAGCAGCCGGCGACAGAGGCCCCGGCGCAAGCGTTGCAGGGGCTCGCGGCGCTGCCGGTTGGTTGGGACAAGGTCCGGTAGTCATGAGAACTGTCATCTTCTGTTGTCTGGCCTTGATTGCTGGGTGTGCCACGCTGGAACCCAACGCAGTTCGAGCTTTCGTGGGCCATGAGTCGCATGCGACACAGCATGAGCCTTTCACCAGTCATACGACGAACTATGGTCGTGGCGCTGAAGTTGGGATAATCACTCACTGGCAGCGTGGGCTCATGTCTATAGACCTGAGTGAGAGCTACAGTCTCCAAGGCACCGATGGCGCTCATGTGCCTCATGAAGCGTTTGAGTTGAAAGCAGGATGGGAGGTATGGCACAGATGACCAAGACTGACAAACTCGAACGCACCACCTCGTCCACATGCCCTGTGAGCTTTTCCTCGCCCACCTGCAGCGCCCCGAGCGCCGTCGGTGTCATCGAAACCGGCCAAGCCCAGGCGGCGGGGATCCCGTCGATTTCGGCGTAAAACCCGTCCGCCTTCGGTACTTCCCCCAGCCGCTGCAGGATCGCCCGCGCACGGTCCGGGTCTACCACAGGAGCGAGACCAACGGTTCAGTCACCGTACATCACGGAGACTGGGGCTTCCTCCATGAACGCGCGCTGCTGCGCGACGCGCTCACGCTGGATCTGTTGATATACCTTGAGCTGCTGTGCAGTCAGCACCGGCGCCACAGCAGCTATTTGCCGCCGACTGAAGTCTTCGATCTGGGCTAGGAGTTGATCGTGGATCGATATCCCGAGCTCGTCGCTCGCAATCGTTATCATGCCGGTCCATGAGCTGCCGCCCGCGCTGACGCGACGCGACGCGTATTGCTCCTTCACCTCTCGTTCCTGACGGTCTCGCTCCGCAATGAGAATTTGCTCCATAAGCTGCGCCTGCTGAGTCGTCAGAGCATTGGCCCTGTCAAGGATATTGCGCAGCTGGGCGACTTGGCCCTTGGCCTGCGCGCGATGGAAATTGTCGGAACCATAACTGAGCCGCGCTTTCAACTCGTTCGGGGCGAGGCGTTTCACCTCCGTGGGTTCGTCCTCGCCGAAGTAATGTCCGCCCGAGACTGCTGCGAACTCTTCGCGGAACTCCGAGCGCTCACTGCCCTGCGTGTCAGTCTGCGCCTCCGCATTCGTCCAGACGACCGCCGATGCGTCGGCTGTGGTCGCTATCAAGATGAGAGTGAAGCGATGCATGGATCACCCGCCCCTTGTGCCTATTTGGCTCTCCGACGGTCTTATGATCTGCAACAAGCACAAGAGTTTCCACGCCGCAATGTGGCAGCTGACACCCTCTCGCGAGCCGTCGCGACCAATAGTTGCAACCGGAATGCGCGCCAACATGAGCACCTGGGTGCGCGTCCGTGTGGTGACTCGCTAGTGGCTCTTTCGAAAGTGCGCAACGGGTGCAGCGGCTAAGACCTTGATGAGCTTTCGGGCTCATAGGTTACAGATCATTCCGGCCGGAATAATCCGTTACCCATGTGTCCGGAATGGACCCTTGTGCCCTTCCTGATTGATGGGTGACAGTTTATTCCGGAGACATAGGTGACACTTTTCGGCATTTGCGGGGGGTACGCAGATGCCGTGGCAGGAGTGTCACCAGATGGACGAACGGCTTCGGTTTGTG
>Ga0209805_1002554_pt1 | contig 10599 bp, 11 predicted proteins | sample GraSoiAngelo_148_FD_185905 | JGI IMG/M metagenome (GOLD analysis project Ga0209805, IMG submission 185905) | Grasslands soil microbial communities from the Angelo Coastal Reserve, California, USA - 14_1009_09_20cm (SPAdes) (version 2) | ecosystem: Environmental > Terrestrial > Soil > Grasslands ... | reverse complement strand
CAGCTCGCACTCCTCGCGCACCCAGGGGTCGGCTTCGCGCCTGACGGCGAGCGCCAGGCCCTCGCGGGCCGCAGCTCCGCCGAGTCGCCCCAGCGCCCACGCGGCATGGCCGCGGATAAGCGGTTCTGTGTCGATCAGGGCACGGGAGAGGGCGGGCACCGAGCGGCGATCCGCGACGTTGCCCAGCGCAATGCCGACGTTGCGAAGCAAACCCGATCGCCGCGTCCGCCAGACCGCGCTCTGACGAAATCGGGCGCGGAAGGTCTCATCGTCGAGCGTCAGCAGCTCCTCGAGGTGTGGCCGCGGCTCGATCATCGGGCCGAATACGGTCAGTGCATCAGCATCGGGCGCGGCCGGCCGCGCATTGACCGGACAGACTTCCTGGCACAGGTCGCAGCCAAAGATCCAATCGCCGATCAGCGGCCGAATCTCGCGCGGGATGACGCCGCGGTGCTCGATCGTCCAGAAGGATATGCAGCGACGGTTGTCGAGCACGCCCGGCTTGACGAGGGCCCCGGTCGGACAGACCCGCATGCAGGCGTCGCACTCGCCGCAGCTTTTCTTGAGCGGCTGATCCGGCTGAAGTGCCGCGGAGGTCACGATCTCGGCGAGCAAGACATACGAGCCCGCACCGGGCACGAGCAGGTTCGTGTTCTTGCCCAGCCAGCCGAGGCCGGCCCGGGCCGCCGCCGCGCGGTCGAGCAGCCAGCCGTGATCGACGTAGGTCTTTGCGGTGTATCCCCGATCGCGAAGCATCGCCAGTAAGGGCTGCGTCCGCTCCAAAAGGACCTCGTGATAGTCGCGGCCGAGGGCGTAGGTGGCAATGCGGCCGCGCGGGTCCCTGTCCTGCCGTTCCCCCGAGGGGGACGACGCCTCGGCGCTCGCGTCGGCTCTGGGGTGCGGGTAGGCCAGCGCAATGACGCTGCGGGCGTCAGGCATCGCCCGTCGCGGGTCCGCGCTGGCGTGGGCGCGCGCCGGGCTCCACCAGCTGAGTCCATCGAGGAGACCCTCCGCCGTGCGCGTCGCGGCGGCCGATTCCGCCTCGACCAACGGCTCCGCACCGGTGACGCCGACGGCGCAAAAACCAAGCGCCCTGGCCTGCGCTTTGAGGGCATCGGTCAGCGACATTTGCCCCTAGCTTAGGGCGGGCTCCGGGAGTAGGATTAGGAGCAATGCAGGGGAGTGCAGTGTGGAAGGAGCTCCAGCTGCTGCTCAGCCTCAACCTGCCCGATACGGCGTATTACGTCTGGGAAGGCACCGCGATCTGCTGCCACTGCGACGATCAGCGGCTGGTAATCGGCGCCCCAACCGAACAATCCGCTCGGCAGCTCGTCCAGGCATACCTTCCGGTTGTACGCCGGACCCTCGAGGCGATCCCCGACGCGCCGAAACGGATCCAGGTCGTCGTTACGGCCGGACCTCCGGCTCACGCCTGATTGCCCGGCCAGCTTGCCCGATTCCCCCCAGCGGCGTCGGCTGAAGGCGGAGGTCGTCGGTGATGTCCAGGGCGTAGGCTTTCGGATGTTTGCCGAGTCGCATGCCCGCCGGCTCGGCCTACAGGGCTACGTGCGCAACCGCTACGATGGCGCCGTGGAGGTTGAGGCGGAAGGGAGCACGCCGGCGCTTGAGCGGTTCCTCGACCTGCTTCGTCAGGGCCCTCGCATGGCCCGCGTCGAGGACGTCAGGGTGAAGTGGATGAGCTTCAAGGGCGACCTCGGTCCCTTCGGAGTCAGAGGATGATGCCATGAAATTCGCGCGCCGGATGGATGAGATCGGTACCGAAACCGCTTTCGAGGTTTTGGCCAAGGCGCGCAAGCTGGAAGCGCAGGGCCGCAACATCGTGCATCTCGAGATCGGCGAGCCCGACTTTCCAACTCCACCGAACATCGTCGAAGCGGCTCAGCGGGCGCTCCGCGAGGGCTATACCCATTACACGCCGGCCGGGGGGCTGATGCCGGCCCGGCAGGCGGTGGCCGAATGGATCCGGCGCTGGTACGAGGTCGACGTCAAGCCCGAGCAGTTGGTGATGGTGCCCGGGTCAAAAAATGTCCTGCTCTTCACCATGCTGGCCCTGGTCGAGAACGGCGACGAGGTCATTGTCCCGGACCCCGGGTATCCGATCTATGCATCGGTGGCGACGCTTGCCGGAGGGACCCCCATCGGAATCCCTCTGCGCGAGCGCAACGATTTTCGGCTGGACATCGAGGAGCTCAAATCAAAGATCACGCCTCGGACCAAGCTGCTCGTGATCAACTCCCCGCAGAACCCGACCGGCGGCGTGCTGTCAACCCGCGACATGGAGCAGATCGCGCAGCTGGCGCAAACGCACGACTTCTACGTATTGAGCGATGAGGTCTATGGTCAGATCACCTACGACGGCCACCACGCGTCGATCATGACCGTGCCGGGCATGCTGGAGCGCACGATCTATTCGGATGGGCTGAGCAAGGCCTATGCGATGTGCGGCTGGCGGCTCGGATTTGCGGTTGCCCCACTTCCGCTGGCGCAGAAGATGGAAACCCTGATGATCAACAGCAGCTCCTGCGCGGCCGCCTTCACGCAGATGGCCGCCATCGAGGCGCTCTCACCCCGCTCGGACCCGGCCGTCCAGGCGATGGTGGCGGAGTTCAAGCGCCGCCGGGACGTGGTGGTCGACCGGCTCAATGCGTTGCCCGGCGTGAGTTGCCACAAGCCGCTGGGCGCCTTCTACGTGTTCCCGAACATCACCGGGACCGGTCAGAATGAGCGCGAACTGGCGGATCGGATGCTCAATGACGGCGGCGTCGCGGTCCTCGCCGGTACCTCGTTCGGCGAAGCCGGGAAAGGCTATCTGCGGTTGTCGTACGCCAACTCCATCGACCAGATCGAAGAGGGCGTCAAGCGGATGAAAGGAGTCCTGGAAAAGACGGCAGCCCGGGCGTAATCGGGGTTCCGGCTGCTGATGGCTACGCACACCGCGCCAATTCTCGACCGCATTCTCGAGTCACGGCGCGCCTCGATCGCGCAGCTCAAAGCCTCCGTCACGGCCAGCGGCCTGGAACAATCAGTCATTGCCGCGCCGCCGGTACGCGATTTTCGAGGCGCGCTGAGCCGGCCCGGCGTGGCCCTGATCACTGAGTGCAAGCAACGCTCGCCCTCCGGCGGCCTGCTGCAGCGCGACTATGATCCGGTCGCGCTGGCGCTCCGGTACGCGGCCAATGGCGCATCGGCGATTTCGGTGCTCACCGAGCCGGAATTTTTTGGCGGGAACCTCGATCACCTGCAAGCAGTGCATGCCGCGGTCGCGATCCCGGTTCTCTGTAAAGACTTCATCGTCGATCCGGTGCAGGTGATGGGAGCCCGTGCCGTGGGGGCCGATGCCGTTCTTCTGATCACCGCCATCCTCGAGGACGGCGAGCTCGCGAGCCTCAATGACCTGGCGACCCGGCTCGGAATGTCCGTGGTCTTCGAGGTCCATTCCGATGCGGAGCTGCAACGCGCGCTCGAGGCTGCCGCCGACATCATCGGCCTCAACAATCGAGATCTCACGACGATGAAGACCGACAGGGCGACGACCGCGAGGTTGCGACCGCGGATTCCGGCCGGCCACCTCGTGATCAGCGAGAGCGGCATCGACAAGCGCGCCGACATCGAGGAGCTCGAACGCCTCGACGTCAATGCCGCACTGGTGGGCGAATCGCTGCTGCGCGCGCCCGACCTGGGCACCAAGGTTCGGGAGCTGAGCGGACGATGACCAGGATCAAGGTATGCGGCAACACGCAGCAAGCCGACGTGCAGCTCGCCGTCGACCTGGGCGTCGACCTGCTGGGATTCATCTTCACCCGCAGCAAGCGGCAGGTCCGGGTCGACCAGGCGCAGGCTCTGCTCGCCGATGTGCCGGCCGCGGTCGAGCGGGTGGGAGTCTTTGTCGATGAACCGCCCGAGCAGATCGCCGCCGTTGCCCAGGCATGCGGTCTCACGGCGATCCAGGTTTACCGGCCGCTGACCGCAGCCGATCGCGCCCTCAATCTCCTGCTGCTGCCCGCCTTTCGGGTGCACGCCGGAGAGGAGCTGACCGCCATGCGCTTCGACGAGGGCGACCATCCGTTGCTCGACACCTGGGCGCCGGACACCATCGGTGGCACCGGACGAACGTGGGAGTGGACGCACGCGAAGGAGGTGGCCCGCCGCTACCCGGTGATCGTCTCCGGGGGACTGACGCCGACAAACGTCGATGGCGCGGTGCGAGCGCTTCATCCCTGGGCTGTCGACGTCTGCAGCGGGGTCGAGGCCGAACCCGGCCGCAAGGACCATGCCCGGTTGCGGGCATTTGTTGCCGCCGTGCGCGAGGCTGACAACGCGTGAGCAGGGGAGCGTTGGTCAAGGGACCCGACGCGCGCGGACGGTTTGGCGGCTACGGCGGCCGCTTCATCCCGGAGACACTGATGGCCGCCGTCGAGGAGCTGGAAGTCGCGTTCGATGCAGCGCAACGCGATGACGGCTTTCGGCGCGATTTCGAGTCACTGTCCAGGACCTTCAGCGGACGGCCGACCCCGCCTCAGCCAGCGAGCCGGCGGCGCGACATTGTGGCTGAAGCGGGAAGATCTCTGCCACACCGGCGCGCACAAGATCAACAATGCGCTGGGCCAGGTGCTGCTGGCCCGGCGGATGGGAAAGCGCCGGATCATCGCCGAAACCGGCGCCGGCCAGCATGGCGTCGCCGTCGCCACCGTCTGCGCGAAGTTCGGCCTGGATAGCGAGGTCTACATGGGGGTCGACGACATGGCGCGCCAGGCGATCAACGTCGACAAGATGCGCCTGCTGGGCGCGACGGTGACCCCTGTGGACAGCGGCAGCAAAACGCTCAAGGATGCCACCAACGAGGCGATCCGTGACTGGGTCACCAACGTTCGGACCACCCATTACATCATCGGGTCGGCGGTCGGCCCGCATCCTTACCCGGTGATGGTGCGCGAATTTCAGTCGGTGATTGGGCGCGAAGCGCGCGATCAGATGCTCGCCGAGACCGGTCGCCTGCCGACGGTGGTGGTCGCATGCGTCGGCGGCGGCAGTAATGCCATTGGCATCTTCGCGCCGTTCTACGACGACCCCGTCCGACTGATTGGCGTGGAAGCGGCGGGGCGAGGGCTGCGGAGCGGCGCACACGCCGCATCGATCCTCGCCGGCCGGCCCGGTGTGCTCCACGGCTCGTTCAGCTACCTGCTGCAGGATGGCGACGGCCAGGTGCTGGCGACCCATTCCATCTCCGCCGGCCTTGACTACCCCGGCGTGGGCCCGGAGCACGCTTTTTTGCACGACGCGCGCCGGGCGGAGTACGTGAGCGTGACGGACCAGCAGGCGCTTTCCGCCTTCCATGAAACCTCCCGCCTGGAGGGCATCATCCCGGCGCTGGAGAGCTCTCATGCGATCGCCTACGCGATGACCCTCGCGGCGGAGTTTGCCACCGACGACATCGTGCTGATCAACCTCTCGGGTCGTGGCGACAAGGACCTGGACATCGTCCGGGGTGCCGCCGGGGTGTGAGCGAGATCGCGTCGCGGATCGCGTGAGCCGCATCGCGTCGATGTTCGCCCGGCTGCGCGCGCAGCGGCGCCTGGCGCTGATCGCCTACCTCACGGTTGGTTATCCGAAGCTGGCGCTGACCCCGGCCCTGGTCGAGGCCGCTGCCGGCGCAGGCGCCGAGGCGATCGAGCTGGGGATTCCGTTCTCGGATCCGCTGGCCGACGGTCGCACCATCCAGGCGACGTCCCAGCTGGCGCTGAAGGCCGGTGTGACCGTCGCCACTGCCCTCGAAGCGGCGAAGGCGGCCCGGGCACGCACCGAGGTGCCGCTGTTGTTCATGACCTATCTCAATCCGATCCTGGCTTTCGGCCTCGACCGCTTCTGCCGGGCGGCACACGAGGCCGGCGTCGACGGACTGATCGTGCCCGATCTCCCGCCGACCGAGTCGGCCGATCTGCGCAAAACGGCCGACAACGCGGGGGTCGACCTGGTGTTCTTCGTCGCGCCCACCAGCAGCGAGGCCGGGATCGAAGCGGCCTGCCGAGCCGCAACCGGGTTCATCTACTGCATCGCCGTCACCGGCGTCACCGGGGCGCGGGCGCAGCTGGATCCGGCCGTGCTGCCGCTCATCCAGCTGGTGCGCCGGCATACGGCACTGCCGGTGGTGGTCGGCTTTGGCATCTCGAGACCGGAGCATCTGGCGGCGCTCGAGGGGAAAGCCGACGGCGCCATTGTCGCCAGCGCGCTGCTGGACGCCATTGCCCAGGGGCCCGATGATGCAACGGGTCGGGTCCGGGAGTTTCTCACGGGGTTGCGGCCCCCACCCTGACCCGCCCCGCCCCGCAAGCGGGGGAGGGAATTGAGCGTCACATCGTCGGGAGATGGGCCAGCAAAAAGAGCTCCCCTCCACCGAGGGGGACGCCGAGGAACGCCGGTTGATCGATCGGAGCGCGGCGGGGGACCAGGAGGCCTTCCGCCAGCTCGTGCTCCGCTATCACCGGCTGGTGATCAACGTCGCCTTCCGAGCGCTGGGCGAGCTGGCGCTCGCGGAAGACGTCGCCCAGGACGTCTTTATCAAGGTCTACAAGGCCCTGCCGACGTATCGACACGACAAACCCTTCAAGCACTGGCTGCACCGAGTGGCAGCGAACACCGTGACCGATTCGCTTCGGCGGCGCCGGCCGGTGGTCTCCCTCGACGGGCTGGAGCAGCCGGTGGTCAGCGCCGGCTCAGATCCACAGGACGTCGCGGCGCGCCACGACCTCCAGCGGGCGGTGCGTCACGCGATCGCGAGCCTCCCGCAACACTACCGTGACACCATCGCGCTGCAGGCCTTTGGCGAGCTCAGCTACGACGAGATCGCCAGAGCTCTCGACATTCCCCTTGGGACCGTGATGTCGCGCCTGAATGGAGCGAAACGCCTGCTCCGGGAGCGCCTGGGTGACCTCGTCAGCCCTTCGGAGGAGACGAATACGGCATGAAATCGGGCCGTTTGAACTTGCAGAGGCTGTCCTTCAAATGTTGAGTCATGCAACGACCCGCGACTGGCTGATCCCCTACGCGGACGGGATGCTCGCGGTCGACGAGCGCCGCCGGATCGACGGCCACATCGCCGGGTGTGCGACCTGCGCCGGGGAATTGCGCGAAGTCCGCGAACTCAACCTGCTGCTGGTCACGCTCCCGCCCGCCCCGCCGGTCGCCTTCGCGCCGTTCTGGCTGAACCTCCAGGCCGTGTTGCCGCAGCGCCGCCTGCTTCGGATGCCCGGCTTTGGCAGGTACCGGCGGCTGGGTATGGCCTTCGCCGTGGCCGCGATCGGCGTCCTGGCTGCGGGTGGCACCGCCCTCGCGGCACCGTCCGCCCTCCCGGACAACCCTTTTTACCCCGTCAAGCAACTCGAAGAGGGCGTCCGCCTGGCGCTTGCGCCCACGAACGAGCGGTTGACGATTCAATTGCAACTGGCCAGTGAGCGGCTGCGGGAAGCGCAGGCGATGGCGGCGAATCACAAGCCGCTGCTGGCGGAGAACAGCCTGCGCGACTTCCGCGTGATCGTCGATGATGCCGCGGCCGCGCTCAAGAATCCGGCCGACCCGAAGAAGGCGAAGGAAGCCCTGCACGCGCTACACCTCAAGCTCGACGCGGTCGAGCGCGAAAACGCCAATCGTGGCGACGACGACCAGGACGTTAAGCAGCTCATCGCCGCCGCGAACGTCGAGCTCGACCGGATCGAACGAGAGGACGCGGATGCCGCGCCGCCGGTGCTGGTGATTGGCGAGCAGGCGACGCCACAACCAACCCCGCGGCCGACTCCGCGGCCCACGCCCCGTCCCTCGGACAAGGACCACCGGGACTAGGGATCGCGAGCCATCGACTGCGAAAGGCCGATTAGACTCATCCCGTGGGCGCACGGGAAGAGGTCCTGGTCGTTCCTCGCGATGCCCTGTTTGCGGGCAACGAGTGGTCGGGCTTTCGTGACGCGGACCTGGCCGGCCTGCTGGCGCGGGTTCGCAGCAGTTACCGGTTCCGGCCGCGCCGCGAGGTCGAGGAGGACCCCTCCGAGCCCCAGATCATTCCCTACGTCGTCTTCCGTCACGACGATCGCTACTTCCTGACCCACCGGCTGCGACGCTCCAGCGAGCGCCGGCTGCGGCATCTCTACTCGCTTGGCGTCGGCGGGCACATCAATCCCGAGGACGTCGCCGGGGCGGCCGACCCGATCGAGGCCGGCTTACGCCGGGAATGGCAGGAAGAGGTCGTCTACGAGGGCCACTTCTCGACCCGGCTGCTGGGGGCGATCAACGACCAGACGACGCCGGTGGGCCGGGTACACGTCGGCCTGATTTTTCTGGTCGAGGGCGACCGGCCAGAGATCTCGATTCGCGAGGTGGACAAGCTCGCGGGCGCGCTGTTCCAGCTCGACGCGATGCGCAGTTACTACCTGGACATGGAGTCCTGGTCGCAGCTGATCTTCGATTACCTGACGAAAGTCCCGGTCGCCTAACTCGTCAGGGCTTTGGCGAGCTCCTCGAAGTTTCGGACATAACGCAACGCGTCGTCCTCCGAGTGCTGGACCGAGAGCGTCCAGTTCTCCTCGGCCCCCGGCGCCATCAAGATTCCCCGGTTGCATTGATAGAGCCAGGAGAGATAGGCGTATTTCTTGTCGATCGTGAGGTAGTCGCGGTAGTTGCGGACGCGCTCTTTGCGATAGGTGACGCAGCCGCGCGCCGCCAGCGTGATCGGGTGGAAGGGGAGCTGATAGTCGTTCATGACCTTGCGCAGACCGCCCTCGAGCGCTTCGGATAGCGCATCGAAATGCGAGTACGCCGGCGGCGTCAGGATGGACAGGAGGGTGGTTTTCGACGCTGCCATCGTGAGCGGGTTGCCGTTGAAGGTTCCGATCAGCACCACCTTGTGCTCGTCGATCGTTCCCATGACATCCGCGCGGCCGCCGACCGCGCCACAGGGGAGTCCGCCGCCGATCGCCTTGGCGAGCGCCACGAGGTCCGGCGTGACTCCGAAGCGCTCGGTCGCGCCACCGGCGGCGATGGTGACGCCGGTCTTGACTTCATCGAAGATCAGGAGCGCGCCGTGGCGGTGGGCGAGGTCGCGAACCCCCGCCAGGTAGCCGTCGTCCGGGAGCACGATCCCGATGTTCATCATCACCGGCTCGACGATGATCGCCGCCACCTCGCCGCGATGCCGATCGAGGGTGCGCTCCAGGACCTCGAGGTAATTGAACGGGACGACGGTGACCAGGTCGACCACCGCCTGCGGCGTGCCGCCGCTATAGGGCACCGACACCGGTTGGTCGGCGGGACCCATCAGGTCGGGCGAGGGCTCCACCGACACCAGCAGCGCGTCGTGGTGGCCGTGGTAGCTGGCCTCGACCTTGATCAGTCGATCGCGCCCGGTGAAGCCCCGCGCCAGCCGGACCGCATCGAGCGTCGATTCGGTGCCGCTGTTGGTGAATCGCCATTGTGGTTGCTTGAATCGACGGGACAGCTCCTCCGCGACGACCGCGTCATCGACCACCGGCTGTGCGAAATGGGTCCCCTTCGCCGCCCGCTCGGTGATCGTCTGCACGATCTGGGGATGGGCGTGCCCGACGACCATCACGCCGAAGCCATTGTGAAAGTCGACGTATTCGTTACCGTCGACGTCCCACACGCGGCTGCCCTTACCGTGATCGACGAAGACCGGCTGGGGCGCCGCGTCCTGGAAGGACGAGGCAACCCCTCGAGGGATGTACTGCTTGGCCTGCTTCCAGAGCTGGTCGGACCGCTGCCGCTTGGATCGGAAGTGATCCTCCTCCTTGGCGATCAGTTCCGCGACGCGGCCAGGGGCGATCGGCTCGGCAACAGTACTCACGGCTTCCCTCCTCGAGGTTGCTTCACGGCCAGCGCCGAAATCGCATCTAGTATGCATCGGTTGGCGTTCTGAGAGGTACTGGGGGCCATTCGACCTGAGCCTCCAGGTTGGGCGCCTTTGGCATTCGCCTACAATTCTGGCAGCGTCTTCATTTCACGTTCGAAAACGGAAGGGGAGGAGAACATGAAGCGTCTTCCAGTGACCCTGGCCTTGGTGGCCCTGACACTTGCTGCCTGCGGAGGCGGGACCGCGAGTCCTGGGGCAAGCTCGGGCGGACCGAGCAAGGTCGACAGTATTGCCAGCACAGTGCCCGCGTCGGTAAAGGATCTGGCGCCGCTACAGATCGCGACCGACGCAACCTATGCCCCCAATGAGTTCATCAATCCTGACACCGGGGCGATCGAGGGCTGGGACATCGATTTTGGCAAGGCCATCTGCAAGGTGATGGGCGTCGCGTGCACCTTCAACAATGTGATCTTCGCGAATATCATTCCGCAGCTGAAAGCCGAGAATCCACGCTACCTGTTCGCCCTTTCCAGCTACACGCCGACGGATGAGCGCATCAAGGGCGGGATCGATTTCATCACCTACTACAAGGCCGGCGAGTCCTGGGTGGTGAAGGCCCAGGGCGGCCCAACCGTCAACACTGCGGCCGACATGTGTGGGCACACCGTCGCCGTCGAGACGAGTACCACCGAGGAAAGCGACGCCTGGGGCTTTATGGGCAAGCA
>Ga0209805_1002553_pt1 | contig 10600 bp, 7 predicted proteins | sample GraSoiAngelo_148_FD_185905 | JGI IMG/M metagenome (GOLD analysis project Ga0209805, IMG submission 185905) | Grasslands soil microbial communities from the Angelo Coastal Reserve, California, USA - 14_1009_09_20cm (SPAdes) (version 2) | ecosystem: Environmental > Terrestrial > Soil > Grasslands ... | reverse complement strand
CCGACCCAGCACCTAACGGGGAAGCAGGAATTCTGGGGCTTCGAATTCGAAGTCACGCCGGATGTGTTGATCCCGCGGCCAGAGACCGAGCACGTCGTCGAAGTGGCGCTGGATCGCCTTGCGGTAGGTGAGATTCGCGCGGGGCGCCGTCAGCCGCTCGCCGGTGAGGGTCTGCACATCGCCGATGTGGGCACGGGCTCCGGTTGCATTGCAATCGCGCTGGCGAAAGAGCTTCCCGCGGCAACGCTTGTCGCCACGGATATTTCCCCTGCTGCTCTCGCCATCGCTCGACGTAACGCCCAACGCCACACTGTAGCCACTCGCATCCATTTTGTTGAATGCAATCGGCTCGAAGGTTTGCTTAACCCGCCACTCGCCACTCGTCACTCGCCACTATTGCTCGACCTCATCGTCAGCAATCCGCCCTACATCGGCCGGCGCGAAGCGGGAACGCTGATGCGCGAAGTCCGAGAATACGAACCGGAGGTTGCCCTCTACGGCGGGGAAGAAGGTTACGAATTCTACGCCGGGCTCATCACGCAAGCAGCGTTGCATCTCAAGCCCGGCGGTATTCTTGTCGTCGAACTCGGCCAGGACAGCTTGCCCGCCGTCCAGCCTCTGCTCGAGGCCTCCAACTGGACCAACATCGGCGTGACAAAGGACCTCGCCGGAATCCCGCGCGTCCTCGCGGCCGACCACTTGTAGCCGACATTTCAGCGAGAAGGGTTGAGACGCACGAATGTCCGGCGTACGCTAGGGCCATGCCGGACCTGGCGAGGTTTCGTGCGAAGCATGGGCCGCTGGAGGAGCGGGCGGCGGATGCGGTTGCGTCCATCTTGCATGTGGACATGGATGCATTTTTTGTGTCCGTGGAATTGCTCGAACGGCCGGAGTTGCGCGGCAAACCCGTGGTCGTGGGAGGACAAAAAGATCAGCGCGGGGTGGTTTCCGCGGCGAGCTATGAGGCGCGGAAGTACGGGATTCACTCGGCGATGCCGTTGCGAACCGCGGGCCGGCTTTGTCCACATGCAATTTTTCTCGATGGCCATCACGAAAAATATGGAGAGTGGAGCGACCGCGTCGCGTCTATTCTCATGAAATTTTCGCCAGTTGTGGAAGTGGTTTCGATTGACGAAGCCTATCTTGATCTTGCCGGAACAGAGCGCTTGCACGGGCCTCCATTGGCAACGGCTGACAAGTTGCTTCGAACCATCACACGAGAGACAACTCTTCCCTGTTCCGGCGGCCTCGCCGCAACGCGGCTCACCGCTAAAGTGGCTTCCGACCAAGCCAAACCGCGCGGACTGGTTTGGGTTCCGCCGGGCGCCGAAGAGCGGTTCTTGGCGCCGCTCCCGGTTCGAAAGATTCCCGGGATCGGCGAAGTGACGGAACGAGCGCTGTCTGCGCTGCGAATCGAGACGGTCGAGCAGCTCGCCGCGGTTCCGCAAGAAAAACTGGAAAAGATTTTTGGCCAGTGGGGCGAGGCGCTTTACCGCAAAGCGCGCGGTGGCGACTCCTACGAATTCGTCATTGACGCGGAGCCGAAATCCATTTCGCACAATCACACGTTTGGGGAAGACACCGACGATGAGAATGAGATGACCACGTTGCTGAGCCACCTCTCGCAAAAGGCGTGCAAACGGCTGCGCGATGCAGGGCTGGCGGCGCGGACGCTGACATTGACCATTCGTTACGCCGGATTCGAAACGCATACGCGCGCAAAAACGCTGGCGGAGCCGACGCAACTCGATGCCGACATATACGCCGTGTTCCAGGATCTGTTCCGCAAGCATCGCGATGCCAAGAGGAAAGTCCGTTTGCTGGGCGTGAGCTTGAGCGGCTTCACGCACGGCAACAAACAGCTGGACTTACTGGATGCCGAGCGGCGCGAGAAACTTGCCAAGCTTGCGAAAGCAGCGGATCGTCTGCGCGACCGCTTCGGATTTGGAAAAGTGCAGTTTGGCGGCTCGCTTTTCGCCGAGGAACTAGACCACAGCCGCGAAAACTAGCGGGCTAACCATGAAAATCGGGGCTTTCCTGCATAACTGCCTGCAATGTTCTATACTCTAATCACCGTCCAGGCATTCCTATGAGTGCAAGCGCATCTCCGACCCCGAGTGTCTCCTCCACAGCTTCTGTTGGGGGCGCAAATCGTGCACGGAACTTCTGGCAGCGCGTCAGCGAGGGCCGGCAGCTCGACGAACTTTGGTCGCAATTCACCGCTGATGCGCGCGCCAGTTACGGCTTCTACGGGAAAGACGTCGATTGGGAAGAAATCCAGAAGCTGCCGAGGTGGCGCAGGCCGTTCCACATCGCCAAGGATATTTTCTGGGCGATGCTGATGAAGATGACACCCGTTCGGCGCGTCCTTTTGCTCCTTGCGCTAGTGCTGCTTTTGGTTTCCGGGACGGGGTTCACCTTTCAGACCGGGCACACCACGGTTGCGTTTGATTTGAAGTTCGAGCTGTTCGCCGCGCTAATCTTCCTGCTACTTCTTTCATTGGAACTAGCGGACAAAGTGACCATGAAGCGGGACCTGGAAATTGCGCGAGAAATTCAGACCTGGCTGGTGCCGTCCGAAGCACCGGAAGTGCCGGGCGCGGACATTGCCTTTGCGACGCGTCCTCAGAACTCGGTGGCAGGCGATTATTACGACGCGTTTTATCCGGACCCTACAAACAGGGAAAGACTCGTTGTGGTCATCGCCGACGTTGCCGGGAAGAGCGTGCCGGCCGCGCTGCTCATGGCCACGCTGCAGGCCAGCTTGCGGACCATTGCCGGGGAAGGGGCGTCGGTGGCAGATCTCGTGACGCGGCTGAACCGCTACGCTTCCGCCTATAGTCTGGACGGGCGGCGGTTCACAACGGCAGTCTTGTGCGAATACAACACCATGACGAGGCAGCTGACCTATGTTAATGCGGGCCACAATGCGCCGATTCTGCGACGCGCGAATGGGACGCTCGAGAAGTTGGAAACGGGCGGGCTGCCGTTGGGCATCAAAGCGGACGCGAGCTATCAAACTGCGTCGGTCGAACTAAATCCGTGCGATGCGCTGATTCTATTTACGGATGGAGTCGTCGAAGCGTTTAACGAGTCGGGGGAAGAATTTGGAAACGAGCGCTGGCTTGCAGCGATCCGCGGCCTGCCAGACTGGAACGGGCACCTCTGCCTGAGGTATTTGATGGAAAGCGTGGATCAGTTCGTCGGCGCGACGCGGCAAGCGGACGATATCACCTGCCTGGTGTTCCGCAGCAAATAAACCAGTCCTAGCTAAAGCTAGGTTTAATAAGTTCTAGGTAGAAACAAAGACTTGGCGCGGTTTTTCTACGCCCAAGCTCGTTGTTCGGGTCTCGCGACTCTTTAGGAAGAACAGGCGCATAATCGCAATATGACACCGCGGGAGCTGGCCAATTCGATTTGCGAGATGCTTCAGCGCAACAAACGCCAGGCGCTGCTGGTAGGCGGGTGTGTGCGCGATTTGCTGCTGGGACGCGAGCCAGCCGATTACGACGTGGCCACCGATGCGACTCCCGTCGAAGTTGCAGGGCTGTTCCCGGAAAGCGTGGCGGTGGGTGCACAGTTCGGCGTCATCCTCGTCCCGAGAGATGGCTTGAAGGTGGAGGTCGCAACATTTCGCTCCGATGTCGGCTACAGCGATGGGAGACATCCGGATCACGTCGTTTATTCGAAGACGGCGCAGGAAGACGTGCAGCGCCGCGACTTCACCATCAATGGGTTGCTCATGCGTCACGACACAGGCAAAGTGCTTGATTTTGTCGGCGGCGAGAACGATTTGAATGCAGGCATCATTCGCGCCATCGGCGATCCCGAACGACGATTTGCGGAAGACAAACTAAGAATGATGCGAGCAGTGCGTTTCGCGGCGCGCTTTGGGTTCGAATTCGAACCGGAAACCTTTCGCGCGATCCGGCGCCACGTCGCGGAAATCAAGCAAGTTTCTCCGGAGCGGCTTCGGGAAGAACTAACGAAAATGCTGACCGAAGGCGCGGCGCGACGCGCCTTCGAATTGCTGGATGGGACCTGGCTCCTCGGCCAAGTATTGCCGGAGATTGCGGCGATGAAAGGCGTTGAGCAGCCGCCGGAATTCCACCCCGAAGGCGACGTGTGGATTCATACCCTCTTGATGCTGGAAAAGCTTGTAAAAGGCGCTTCTCCAACGCTGGCCTGGGGTGTACTGTTGCACGACGTCGGGAAGCCGCCGACGTTCCAATCGGCCCAGGAAACCGGCGATCGCATCCGCTTCAATCATCATGTGGATGTGGGAGTTCGGATCGCGGAAGCAATTTGCACAAGGCTGCGCTTTTCCAACGAGGAAACCGAACAGATGGCAGCGCTGGTGGGGAATCACATGCGGTTTAGCCAGGTGGAAGAAATGAAGAAAGCCACGCTGAAGCGGTTTGTGAGGCTGCCCCGTTTCGATGAGCACATGGAGCTGCACCGGCTGGACTGCCTGTCGAGCCACAGAAATCTGGATTCTTACAAGTTTGTGCGGCGGTTTCTGGACGAAACGCCGCCCGAACAGGTACGGCCAGAAAGGCTCCTAGGCGGGGACGACCTTCTGGCGATGGGGTTCAAGGCCGGGCCGCAATTTGCCCGCATTCTGCGGGCGGTGGAAGACGCTCAGCTCGAAGCGCAGATCAAAACAACAGAGGAAGCCAAACAGTACGTCCTGAGGAACCTGGTGGAAAAGGAGGGCAAGGCCGGCCGGGTCAGTGACAGGAAAAAGTAGATAGTCACGCACACTTCTGACAGCTTGGAATGGGGCGTTGTTTACATAAACTACAGAAATAACAAGACTTACTTTAGACTTTGCAATCTTAGAAGAAGCGCTGTAAAATGTGAGTGCAATGAACTAAGATTTATTGCTATGATGTGTCTCATTCTTCGGCAACATTTATTCATGGAGAGCATCTAATGGTGCACAGGGGGCTCGCGGGAGCCACCCTGGTAGACTGGGGAAAATATGGCTGAGAAAAAATTTGCGATACCGGAGGTTCTGCCAATCCTGCCCGTCCGCGACACGGTGCTTTTTCCGGGCGCCATGCTGCCGCTGACGGTGGGGAGGGAGAGCTCTCTGGCGCTTGTAGGTTCTTTGCAGGGTGAAGAGAAGCTGCTGGGCGTGGTGGCCCAGTTGGATCCGCGGATTGAAGACCCTGCGGCCGCCGACCTCCATAAGGTGGGGACCCTCGCGCGCGTACATAAGACGGTAAAAATGCCGAATGGCAACGTGGTGGTTTTCCTTGAAGGGCTACAACGGATTCAGATCGCAGACCTAGTCAATCTGCGGCCGTTCCTAAAAGCGCAGGTGAAGCCAGAGCCGGACATCATCGGGGAAGTGGACGCGGAGCTGGAGGCGCTGCAGCGGAACGCGCAAGACCTGTTCCGGGAAGTTGTGAGCCACTCGCCGCAGCTCTCCGATGACCTTCAATCCAAGGCCATGAGCATTGAGGATCAGGGCGAGCTTTCGGATTTTATCGCCGGCATGCTGCCTTCGCTGACAACGCTCTTGCGCCAGGAGCTGATTGAGACGTCGAGCGTGCGGAAGCGTCTGGAAATCCTGATCCGCGAATTATCCAAGGAGCTGGAAGTCTTGGAACTGCGCTCGAAAATCCACGAGCAGGTGCAGGAACAGGTCAGCCAAAACCAGCGCGAATATCTGCTGCGCGAGCAAATGAAGGCCATTCAAAAAGAGCTGGGCGAATCGGACGATTCGACGCAGGAAATCGACGAACTGCGCAAAAAAGTGGAAGATTCCGGCATGCCGGCGGAAGCCAAGAAAGAATGCGAGCGCGAGCTGAAGCGGCTGGCGAAGATGACGCCGGCTTCGGCGGAGTACATGGTTTCGCGCACCTACCTGGAATGGATGACGTCGCTGCCGTGGAGCAAATCTTCAGGCACCGCCGAGATTGACATTGCCAAGGCGCGCGACATTCTGGACGAAGATCACTACGATTTGCAAAAAGTGAAGGAACGCATTCTGGATTACCTGGCGGTGAAAAAGCTGCAGCCGGGGATGAAGGGGCCGATTCTGTGCTTCGTTGGTCCTCCAGGCGTGGGGAAAACTTCGCTGGGCAAGTCCATCGCTCGTTCGCTGGGGCGCAAGTTCGTGCGCATCGCGCTGGGCGGCATGCACGATGAAGCGGAGATTCGCGGCCATCGGCGCACATACATCGGCGCGCTGCCGGGCCAAGTCATTCAAGGGCTGAAGCGCGCGGAAACCAACGACCCGGTGATGATGCTGGACGAGGTCGACAAGCTGGGTCGCGACTTTCGCGGCGACCCGTCTTCGGCACTGATGGAAGTTCTCGATCCGGAACAGAATAACTCGTTCCGCGATCACTACCTGGATGTGCCGTTTGATTTGTCCAAGGTGCTGTTCATCGCTACGGCCAACTGGATGGATCCCATCCCGGAGCCGCTGCGCGACCGCATGGAGATTATCGAGCTACCCGGATACACGGGCGAAGAAAAGCTGCACATCGCTCACAAATACCTCATTCCCAAGCAAGCGTCGGAACACGGCTTGAAAGTGGACGAACAAATTCAATTCACCGACGAAGGCTTGCAGGAAATCATTCACAGCTATACTCGCGAGGCGGGAGTCCGCAACCTGGAGCGCGAGATTGCTACTATCACGCGCAAGCAGGCGCGGAAAATCGCCGAAGGCAAAACGGAAAAGATGGTCGTTACGCCCGAGATAGTGCGCGAATTCCTGGGCGTGCCGAAGTTCCGCACGGAAAAGGAAGTCGAGGAGCGCGTGAAGCGGCCCGGTGTTGCGGTGGGGCTGGTGTGGACGCCAGTGGGCGGCGACATCATCTTCATCGAAGCAACGCGGATGCGCGGCGGGAAGCAGTTCACTATGACCGGGCATCTGGGCGAAGTAATGCAAGAATCCATGACCGCGGCGTTGACATGGACGCGCGCGAACGCGGACCGCTACGGCATCGATCCGGACTTCTTCCGCAAGCAAGACATTCACATCCATGTGCCGTCTGGAGCGGTGCCAAAAGATGGCCCGTCGGCGGGCGCGGCCATGGTGACGGCGCTGGTCAGCTTGCTCAGCGGGAGGCCGATAAGGGATCGCTTAGCCATGACCGGCGAAATGACGCTGTCCGGCGTAGTGCTGCCGATTGGGGGCGTCAAAGAAAAAGTGCTTGGGGCCAAGCGCGCGGGGATCAAGGAAGTGCTCCTCCCCGCAGACAACGAGCCGAACGTGGCAGCCGACTTGACGCCGGACATTCTTGGCGACATCAAGATCACCTACGTGCGCACGCTCGATGAAGTCCTCGAGCACGCGCTCCAGAAGGAGCCGGTGGCGCAGCCAATTCCGCCAGAGCCGGCGTCGAAGCCGAAGGGACTGGGCCCGGAGAGCCCGAGGGCGATCCACTGAGGGGCGGTGATTGGTGACTCGTGACTGGTGACTCGTGGAGAGGCGAATCCCCGGAGCGCTAGCCATTGATTTATGTGTGGCTAGCGAGGAAACTGAAACGTAAACGAAAAGCCTGGCAAGTTATGCCGGGCTTTTTGTTTTGTGCCAAACGGCGAAGGCCGAACGAAACTCCTGCTACCATGTACGCCAAAGTCATGGCCACAGGAAAGCACTCGGCAACGAACGCAGCGTCGGAGCTTGCGAGGCGGCTCCACGAAGCACTCCTGCGCGAACGAATCGTGCCGCGCTTCGTGGATTCCTACGTCGTGGAAAATGAACGACAGGCGCTGCAAGTTCATGCGGTGATGTACCGCGATCTGCTGGCGCTGCTGCAGCGCGAGGCGTTGCTGGCGCTGAGCGCACGCGCCCTGGAGATTGTCTGCGATGAGCCGCGAACGCACGGCAGGTCCAAGCCGCGGCCGATGCCCCGGCGAGAGGCCGCTTTGTTTCGAAAGAAATTTCTGGCTGCGCTGGTGCGGCAGCAGGGCTGGACCGTGGGAGAAGCGCTCGATTTCCAGCGGGATTTTCAATTGTATGGAGAACTGCTTGCAAGGACGCCGCAAGCCCGGCGCAGCCGCAAGCCATTCGAAGCAGCCAATCACCCCTACGTGGACCGCTGCGCGTTTCTGCTGGACTCTTCGTTCCTGGAGCAAGCGCGCGTGGCAGCCAGCCGGACGCTAACGGAATTGGAAAACCTCGCGGCGCAAGTGTGCGAAGCCGAGAAGCCCGATGACAAGCCGGCCTGGACGACCTAATCGTCCAAGATCTTGGCGGCAAACAGAGGCTGGCCCGCCAAGGCGCTGTGAACGGCGAAAAAAGCAAACGCAACGATGGCCAGCATTCCCGCAATGGCTCCCGAAGCATACCAGCGGCTGAGATGCGTGGTCATCGGGAAGGTAACCAGCATGTTCTGCACAACAAGCCCTACAACAAGAGCGAGCAGCCCAAAGCGCCGAAGGACCACGTAGATGGAAAGCCAGATGACCGCTGAAGCCAAAAAGGTCACCCCGAAGTAATCGCCGCCTGTGTTCGTAATGGCACCCAGGAAGACGATCACGATGGCCGCAACCCAATCCTTTCTAACAACAAGCCGCAGCAAGAAAAGAAGAAAAAAAATCCCAAGCGAGGAAAGCACGAATACCCAAGTGTATGCAAAGACCGAACCGAGCGTTTGCCGCACGCCGAGCAAGGATTCCTCTTGCCATTTTCTTTCTCCTTGAAGGATTGAAACTGAGCCGTTGACGGGTGCGATTCTAATCGCTTTGTGGCGCTCCGCGAACAATCATCCTCTGTTATTCTCAGAGAAAATGGACACGCTGTTTTACTTACTGGCGGTAACTCAGATCCTTCTAGGAGCCTACCTAGTTTGGCAAGGCTTGCAGTGGCTTGGTTACCTACGCCGGCGGCTGCATTCTGATCCCGGGTTTTACGCGCCGCGAGTGGCCCTATTGTGCCCGTGCAAAGGAATCGAGCCCGGACTCGAGCGCAACCTGGTCTCGCTCACGGAATTCGAGCGGCAGAACTACGAAATCTTCTTCGTCCTAGCCTCAGAGAAAGATCCCGCGCGCAGCATCATCGAGCGCGTGGCGAAGAGTTCCCGCGTCAAGACGAACGTTGTCATTGCGGGACACCCGGTCAACTGCGGGGAAAAAGTGAACAACCTGCGGGTGGCAATCGAACAACTGCCGGAAGAGTTTGAAGTGCTGGCATTCGCGGATTCCGATGGCCGTCCCGGCAAGCACTGGCTGCACCAACTTGTTGCGCCGCTTGCGGACTCTAGGGTGGGAGCCACGACCACCATGCGCTGGCTGGTTCCGAATAGCGGCAATCTACCTACCGCGCTCCAGGCGGCATGGAATGCGCCGATTGTGACTATGCTGGGGGAAAAGGCGAAGAATTTCTGCTGGGGAGGCGGAACTGCGATTCGCCGCAGCATTTTCGAACAATCCGGTGTGCTAAACGAATGGAAAGGCTCGGTCAGCGATGATTATTCTTTGACGCGCTCACTGGAGCGCAACGGCCGCCCGATTTTGTTCGTCCCGGAGGCCTTGACACTCTCTTACGTGGAAACGGATTTTAAGGGATTGCTGGAAATCACCAACCGCCAGGTGCTGATCACCCGCGTTTACGCCGGCAAAATGTGGCGCGCAGCAGCCTGCACTCACCTTCTTTACTGCCTGACTTTACTTTTGGGCTTCTACTTGATCCTTGCGGAAGCGCTGGCGCAAAGGCCGTCTTTGCACCTCATGACATTGACTTTTCTGCCCTTGGTGCTCTCCGCGATCCGCGGGGGCCTGCGCCTGACTGGTGTGACAGAGGTTTTGCCAGACTCCCGCCCTCAAATCACGGGACAAGCTTGGGTCTACATGCTGCTGACCATTTTTGTGCCTTTCTTTTATCTGGTGAATTTTGCGAATTCATCGGTCACGCGCAAGATCCGGTGGCGAGGCATGCGTTACGAATTGATTAGCCCGCAGCAAACGCGGATTCTGTGACTTTTGGCGATTTCCAGCGATTCCAGAAGTTTCCCGCAACACCTGGAGCAGTCATACCGGACGCCGAGAACGTATTCATTTCTTTCTTACTTACTTAATGCAATTTGCGTAGAGCAAATTGTAAGCCATTTGCCGACATTCTCGTGGAAAAAATTCGCGAGCCATGAAATTCCTACCGTCGTTTAGGGTATTGCACTTAGGTGAGTGGGGTCTAAACCCCAATTTTTGAGGGAGTTGCATGTTAGGAACTACGGAAGAACGTTTGCAAGTTACAAGTTCGTTCGGCGGGCCGTCCACTGACGGACTTTCAGGGAGTCCAAGTTCAACCCTGTTTTCTTGCCGAGCATTGGGTAAATAGGTACCGGTTCGCTAGCCACAAACTCGGTTCTTACCCAATTGGGTTCCTGCCTCGTCGAGGGGCGCAGAAATACAACTTAATGGCTTTGGTTCCATCGCGAGCCTGCATTGTGAGGGGGTGCACGTGAAGGTGATCCGCAAAGGTGAACATCCGCACCAATTGCTAACTACTCGTCCCGTTTCCCACCGCAATACCTTCTTCTTTTATGAAAAAATCTCCGGGGTGGCACATTTTCAAGTGCCTGCTGGTCCCGACGGTCGTCTTCCGGTGGATCAAGCGGCCGGTTTGCTGGCCATG
>Ga0209805_1002552_pt1 | contig 10601 bp, 7 predicted proteins | sample GraSoiAngelo_148_FD_185905 | JGI IMG/M metagenome (GOLD analysis project Ga0209805, IMG submission 185905) | Grasslands soil microbial communities from the Angelo Coastal Reserve, California, USA - 14_1009_09_20cm (SPAdes) (version 2) | ecosystem: Environmental > Terrestrial > Soil > Grasslands ... | reverse complement strand
GCTGGCAGAGCGCGGGCAACTGACGAAGCCGGCTGTGCTCGACGAGCAGGTTCGCCGCATGCTCGCCGATCCGCGCGCGACCGACGCCCTCGTCACCGACTTCGCGGCCCAGTGGCTGAACCTGCGACGCGTTTCGGAAGTCGTCGTCGATCCGGAGCGGTATCCGAACTACGACCTGAGCCTGATGCAGGCGTTCCAGCGGGAGACGGAGCTGTTCGTCGGCAGCACCATCCGGGAGGACAGGAGCGTCGTCGATCTGCTGAATGCGGACTACACGTTCGTCAACGAACGGCTCGCGCGGCAGTACGGGATTCCGGGAATCTACGGCAGCCGTTTTCGCCGGGTGTCGCTGCCGAATCACGATCAGCGCGGCGGCCTGCTCGCGCAGGGCGCGCTGCTGGCCACGACGTCGTATCCCGATCGCACGTCGCCGGTGCTGCGCGGCAAATGGCTGCTGAACAACATATTCGGCCTGCCTATTCCGCCGCCGCCGCCCGGCGTCGACATGAACCTGAACGTCAGACCCGGCGCCCCGCCGACGTCGATACGCGAGCGGCTGGCCGAACATCGGAAGAACCCGTCGTGCAACAGCTGTCACTCGGCGATCGATCCTCTCGGGTTCGCGCTCGAGAACTTCGACGTGATCGGCGGCTGGCGCTCGATCGATGAATCGGGGAAACCGGTCGACGCACGCGGCACGACGACGAGCGGTGTCGAGATAAACGGCCTGACCGGATTGCGCGCGCTGCTGCTCGGTCGCCCGGATCAGTTCCCGCGCACCGTCACCGAAAAGCTTCTGGCCTACGCGCTCGGCCGGCCGCTCGAATACACCGATCGTCCGGCCGTGAGAAAGATTGTCCGCGACGCGGCGGCGCACGAGTACCGCTGGTCGTCGCTCATTCTAGGAATCGTCGAGAGCCCAACGTTCCTGGGGCGGAGAAACTAACGATGTCGTTCCTGACGACGAAGTCGCTGCCACGGCGGACAGTGCTGCGAGGATTGGGCGCGACGCTCGCGCTGCCGTTCCTCGATGCGATGCTTCCGGCGTTTTCGGTCCGCGGGCGCGCGGCCGCGAAGCCGGCGCACCGGTTCCAGACGTTCTACGTCCCGAACGGGATGGCGATGGAGCACTGGCTGCCGAAAGGCGAAGGCACAGCCTTCGAGCTCTCGCCTATTCTCGAGCCGCTGGCGCCGTACCGAAACCAGATGCTCGTGCTTTCCGGGCTCAAAGCCAACTGGAACTACATTCACGCGGGCGCGTCCGGATCGTTTCTGACCGGCACCGCGCGCGGCGGCCGGAATGAAACCGAGATCGTCGCCGACGTGTCGATGGACCAGCTGCTCGCGCGGCACTTCGCAACCGAGACGCAGGTCGCCTCGCTCGAGCTCTCGATGGACGCGCCGGCGAACGCCGGTGCGTGCACCGGCAATCTCAGTTGCGTCTACACGCACACGTTGTCGTGGCGCAGCCCGACGCAGCCGCTGCCGATGGAATGGAATCCACGCGTCGTGTTCGAGCGCCTCTTCGGCGACAGCGGCAGCACCGATCGGAACGCGCGCGAAGCGCGCCTGCGGCAGCACAAGAGCATTCTCGATTCGGTCTCGGCGAAGCTGGCGAGCCTCAAGAGCGATCTCGGGCCGGATGATCGCGTCAAGGTCGACGAATACGCCGAAGCGATCCGCGACGTGGAGCGCCGCATCCAGAAGGCGGAGCAGCAGGCCGACCTCGAGCTGCCGACCGTCGAGCAGCCGCAGGGCGCGCCTCCGGTCTTCGAAGATCATCTGGACCTGATGTTCGATCTGCAGCTCCTGGCGTTCCAGTCCGATCTCACCCGCGTCATCTCCTTCATGATCAGCAAGGAACAGAGCGCGCGCCCGTATCCGCAAATCGGCGTCCCCGAGGCGCACCACCCGCTGTCGCACCACAACGACATCCCCGAGTTGATCGCGCACATGTCGAAGATCAACCGCTACCACACCGAGCTGTTCTCGAAGTATCTCGCGCGGCTGCGCGCGACGCCCGACGGCGACGGCTCGCTGCTGGATCACACGACAATCCTCTACGGCTCGGGCATCTCCAACAGCACGCGTCACTCGGGCGACAACCTGCCGATTCTCGTCATGGGCGGCGGCGCCGGCACGCTCAAGGGCGGCCGCCACCTCGCGTACACCGACAAGCCGACGATGGCGAATCTGCTCGTGACGCTGATGGACAAGATGGCCGTGCCTGTGGAGCGCATCGGCGGCAGCACCGGGAAGCTCCCGCTCGATACGTTGTCTGGGGTCTGACGCTGGTTGCCGGGGACTGGGGCTGGTTGCTGGGGTCTGACGCTGGGCGCTGGGGCTGGGGGCTCGAGGCGATTCGATGAAGAGTCTGATTCCACTGCTTGGCGTTCTGTTAATCGGCGCAGGCGGCGGACGTCCGCTGGTGATTGACGCGGTCAAGAATGCCGACAAGGAGGGGCTGCGCGCGCTCGTGCAGCGGAAGGCGGACGTGAACGCGGCCGAAGCGGATGGAACGACGGCGCTTCACTGGGCGGTGTATCTGGACGATCTCGAGAGCGCGGATCTTCTGATTCGCGCCGGCGCGAAGGTGAGCGCGGCCACGGATCTTGGCGTCACGCCGCTCTGGACCGCGAGCCTGAACGGAAGCGACGCGATGGTTCGTCGGCTGTTGAAGGCGGGCGCCGATCCCAATGCGGCGCTCATGGCCGGCGAGACGCCCGTGATGATCGCCGCCCGCGCCGGCAATCCTTCGGTCATCGAACAACTGCTCGCCAAAGGCGCCAACCCGAACGCGCGCGGCGCGCGCGGTCAGACCGCGCTGATGTGGGCGGTATCGGAGAAGCATCCGGACGCGGTGAAGGTGCTGCTCGCGCACGGCGCCGACGTGCAGGCGCGATCGAACGTCTGGAACGAGGTAATGGCGGTGCCGCCGCACGGGTATCTCGACTACAACCGCGCGATCCCGCGCGGCGGCGGCACGGCGCTCATGTTCGCGGCGCGCGCCGGCGATCTCGCCTCGGCGAAGCTGCTCGTCGAGGCCGGCGCCCACGTGAACGATGCCGACGCCTGGGGCGTCAGCGCGACGACGATGGCGGCGCACGCCGGCTATCGGGATGTCGTCGAATTCCTGCTCGACCGAGGCGCCGATCCCAACGCGGCGCAGGCCGGCTTCACCGCGCTGCACGTGGCGGTCATGCGGCGCGACGAGCGGATGGCGACGGCGCTCGTCGCCCACGGCGCCGACGCGAACGCGCCGCTTCGGACGTGGACGCCGACGCGCCGCTCATCGAAAGACTTTCACTTCGCGCCCGAGCTCGTCGGCGCCACGCCGTTCTGGCTCGCGGCGCGTTTCAGCGAGCCGAACGTGATGCGCCTCCTCCTGAAACACGGCGCCGATCCGCTGTTCGTCCACCACGGCGACCACGTCGTCGAGGGGCGCGGCGTCGGATTTCAACATCGAGGCGACGTGACGACCGCCGTCATGGCCGCCACGGGGATGGGCGGCGGCGAGGCGTGGGTGGAGCTCGATCGCCGCGAGCGCGAGCCGCTGGTCCTCGAAGCGGTGAAGCTCGCCGTCGACCTCGGCGTCGACGTCAACGCAGCCAACGTCGACGGCCGCACCGCACTCGACGCGGCGACAGCGCTGAAGTACCAGACTGTCGTCGACTTCCTCGTCGCGAACGGCGCGCGTTCAGGGAAGAATCAAAAACATTAGCGCTGCCTGTCTGGCAGCGTGAACGCGTATACCGTGTGGCCCGCTGCGATGGCGACGTACTGCTTGCCGTCGATCGCGTAACTGATCGGCGAGGCGGCCATGTTCGCGCCGGTCGGGAAATGCCAGAGGTGCGCGCCGGTCTTCGCGTCGAGCGCGACGAGATTGCCGTCGCGGATCGCGCCGAAGACGACGTTTCCGCCGGTGGCGAGCACGCCGTTGGTGAGCGAGCCCTGCACAATCTTGAAGTCCCACACCGTTTTGCCGGTCTCCGGATCGATCGCCTTGATTCCCGCCGATGGGGGCGGCTCGCCCGGCGTTCTGCCCGCCGCCGCCGGGTCGGTGACCCTCGCGCGTCCGATGTACTGACGCCCCGCTTCGAACGTTGAAGGCTCGCTGACGTATCGCTGCCCGTTCTCGGAGTACTCGAGATACATCCAGCCCGTGAGCGGACTGTACGACGGCGCCTGGAAGTTCGTCGCGCCGCCGAGCGTCGGGTAAACGAAGAAGCTTCCCTCGCGGCTCGAATTCGATCCGGGCACCGCGATCGGACGGCCGTCCCGATCGAAGCCGCCGAACCAGTTCGCGTGCACGAACGGGGTTCCCGAGAGCAGTCGGCCGTTCGTGCGATCGATCACATAGAACAAGCCGTTGCGATCGGCATGCAGCAGGAGCTTCCGCCGTTCGCCGCGCCACGTGCGATCGACCAGGATGACGTCCTGGCACGAGTCCCAGTCGTGGCCGTCATTCGGCGTGAACTGATAGTGCCATCTGCGCTCGCCTGTATCCGGATCGATGGCGACGACCGAATCGCTGAACAGATTGTCGAGCTCGCCGCGCACCGAGCGATCGATCTGCGGGCCGGGGTTGCCGACGGTCCAGTACACGAGATTCAGTTCCGGATCGTACGAACCGGTGAGCCACATCGGGCTGCCGCCTTGCTTCCAGCTGTCGCCGAGCCACGTCTCGTGCCCGAACTCGCCCGGACCCGGCACCGAATACCATCGCCACAAACGGCGTCCGGTTGCCGCATCGTACGCATCGAGAAAACCACGCGCGCCGAACTCGCCGCCGGTGATGCCGACCAGCACCTTGTCCTTGACGACGAGCGGCGCGCTCGTGAGGCTGTGGCCGAGCATCGGATCGGCGACCTGCGTCTCCCACAGCGGCAGACCCGTGCTGATGTCGAGGGCAACGAGCGCGGCGTCGAGCGTGCCGACGAACAGCCGGTTGCCGAGGATGGCCGCGCCGCGGTTGAACGGGTTGATCTCGTACGGACTTCGAACCTTCTGCGACCGCGCGTACCTCCAGATCTGACGTCCGGTCCGCGCATCGAGGGCGACGACCAGTCCCGGCTGCGTCGTGTACATGACGCCGTCGACGACCAGCGGCGTCGCTTCGAGCACCGAATCGCCCGGCATCGGAAACGTCCACGCCACCCGCAGCTGGCTCACGTTCGCCGCGTCGATGTCCTTCAGCGCCGAGTAATGCGTGCCCTGGAAATTGCCCCAGTACACGAACCAGTTCTGCGGCTCCGCGTCCGCATGCACGAGGCGATCGAAGCTGGCGCCGCGTGCGGCGACCCGGACGTCGGCCCGCGTCAGTTTGTCGAACAGGTGGAGCGCGCCGTCGGCGTCGACGAGCTGCAGTGTAAACGTGTCCTCGTTCAACCGCAGACCGCGGACTTCGACGCCGTCGCGCGTCGTGACAGTGATCGGCTGTGGCCTCGCTCCTGTGCTCGACGGCGCGAGGCTGCGGATGTACGACACCAGCTGCCAGACCTGCTCGTCGCTGAAGCCGGCGAACGGCGGCATCTGACTTCCCGGCACGCCGGCGCGAACGGTGTGGAACAGGTCCGCGTCCGCGCCGCCGTATGTGAACGTGAAGCCGTTCAGCGCTGGCCCGCGATCGCCCTGACCTGCGGAACCGTGACACGACTGGCACGCCTGATCGTAGAGACGGCGCCCTGCGACCGCCGCCGAAGGATTGTTCGCGAGCGGATTACGAACCGTGTCAGCCTGCGCCCCGAACGCGATTGCCGCAATCACGAGCCACATCGTCTACTTCCTGCGATCGGCGGCAGCGCGACCCAGTTCGATCGTCTTGAAACCAGCGTCGCCCCAGTTCATGACGAACACGCTGAAGCCCTGCTTCATGCGCATTTGGATGTCAATCACGGGATTGAGCCTGTGGCCAGCATCGGCGAGAAGCGCGACCGTTAGAAGCAATGTGAATCTCGAACGCATCGCGCGGATTATATGCATAATCTTCCATCATGATGATTCGGGTTTTGTGTGGCTGCGCGATCGCGTTGACGACGATCGTTCCTCAATCGATGGCGCAATCGGCAGCGAAGTGGCGCGTGCTGTTCGATGGCACATCGCTCGACGCGTGGCGCGGATACAAATCCGACAAGGTGCCCGTCGGATGGAAGATCGTCGATCGCACGCTCGCGAAAGACGGACGCGTGGAAGACATCGTGTCGAAGGACGAGTTCGGCGACTTCGAGCTCGTGATGGACTGGAAGATCGGCGAAGCCGGCAACTCCGGGATCTTCTACCGCGGCACCGAGGAGTACGAACACATCTACTGGAGCGCTCCCGAGTACCAGCTCCTTGACGACGCCAAGGCGTCCGACAACAAGACGCGCCTCACGTGCGCCGGCGCCGCGTACGCGATCTACCCGTCGCCGCCCGGACATCTGAAGCCGGTCGGCGAGTGGAACACCGCGCGCATCGTCGCCCGCGGCGCCCATGTCGAGCACTGGCTGAACGGATTCAAGCTGCTCGAGTACGAGCTCGGCAGCCTCGACTGGCAGACAAAGGTCAAGGCTAGCAAGTTCGTCGACTGGCCGAACTACGGCCGCGCCCCGCGCGGCCACATCGCCATGCAGGGAGACCACGAAGGCGCGCTCGCCTTCCGCAACATCCGCATCCGCGAATCGCGGTAATGCTCCGAGATCTCCGCCACGCGATCCGGCTCCTGGTGCAGAACAAAGGATGGACGCTCGTCGTCCTCCTGTCGCTCGCGCTCGGCATCGGCGCGAACGCGACCGTCTTCAGCGCCATCAACGGCCTTCTGCTGCGGACGCTCCCGGTCGCCGATCCGCAGACGCTCGTGCGATTCCGATGGATCGGCGACAACGACATGTTGACGGACGTGAACGACTACGGCTACTCCGAGAAGGAAGGCGGCCTGCAGATCACGCCGACGTTCTCCTACGACATGTTCCACACGTTCCGGAGCAGCAGTCGAACCCTGGTTGATCTGTTCGCCTGCGCGCCCGAGGGTCAGCTGAACGTCGTGGCGAACGGCCGCGCGGAGCTCGCATCCGGATTCGTTGCGTCAGGGAACTATTTCGACGTGCTCGGCGTACGTGCCCTCATCGGCCGGACGTTCACGCCCGACGACGACCGGCCGAGTGCGGCGCCGGTGGCGGTGCTCAGTCACGGCTACTGGACGCGTCGATTCGGCGCCGATCCGCACGTGATTGGAACGGTGCTCCAAATCAATACCGTGCCGGTCACAGTGATTGGCGTCACACCGCCGGCATTCACCGGCGTACAGCAGGTCCTTACCGAAGCCCGCGACATCACGCTGCCGGTCGCGCTCGATCCGCGATTCAACTTCGACTCCCCCACGGATCGGACGCGTCTCTCACAGCCGGCGTGGTGGTGGCTGCAGATCATGGGCCGGCTGAAACCAGGCACGACCCCCGATCAGGTGCAGGGCGAACTCGACGGGCTGTTCCACTCCAGCGCGCGCGAGGCGTGGACGTCGTACCTGGGATCGTTGCCGGAGCCCGGCCGGTCGGCTGCCCAGAACCAGAACCGCACGAAGATCCCTCGATTGAGGGTCGCATCCGGGAGCCGCGGCATCTACGACGTTCCGGCCGATACCTATCAATCAGTCACGCTGCTCAGCGCGGTCGTCGCGCTCGTCCTTTTGATTGTCTGCGCGAACGTCGCGAACCTCTTGCTGTCGCGCGCGGCGGCGCGCGAGCGCGAGATCTCGATCCGGCTCTCGCTGGGAGCGACCCGCGCCCGACTGATCCGGCAACTCCTCACCGAAAGCGTGCTCCTCGCGTCAATCGGTGCAGCCGCCGGGACGCTTGTCGCGCACTGGAGCCGCCGGCTGCTGCCGGGAAATCTGGCGCTCGCCACGCCGCTCGACTGGCGCGTGATCGGGTTCGTCGGCGGACTGACGCTCGCAACCGGCATCGTGTTCGGAATCGCGCCGGCGTGGCGCTCGTCGGGAACGAAGGTTGGCGCGGCGCTGAAGGAAGGGCGGTCTGTCAGCCGCCGCCGATCGCGGCTCGGCAAGTCGCTCGTCATCGCGCAAGTGGCCATTTCGATCGTGCTGCTCTTTGGCGCCGGCCTCTTCCTGCGCACGGTGCGAAACCTGCGTCGGGTCGACGTGGGATTCGATACGCACAACCTGCTGCTCGTCCCGGTCAACCCGGGACTGAATCGGTACGACCAGGCACGGATTGCGAGGCTGCACGGCGAGATGCTCGATCGACTGCCGCAGGTGCCGGGCGTGCGGGCCGCGACCTTGTCGACTCCCGCCCTCCTGACCGGCAGCATGAGCGGATCGGCCTATTCATTCAGGGCCGCTCGGGACCGGTGGACCGGAACACGATCAGCGTCATGACGATCGCGCCGAACTTCTTCGACGCGATGAATATTCCACTCGTTGCCGGCCGCGGATTCACGGCGCACGACGGTCTGAATGCGCCGCGGGTCGTCGTGATCAACGAAGCCGCGGCGCGCAAGTACTTTCCGGGCGAAAACCCGCTGGGACGGCGAGTCGGTCCGACTTTCGAGAGCCGCGGAGACCGCGAAATCGTCGGCGTCGTGAAAGACGCGAAATACAACAACGTCCGCGAGGCGGCGCCGCCTACGATGTACTCATCGTACCTTCAACAGAGACGCCTCGACGTGACGACGACGTTCGAATTGCGAACCGCGGCCGATCCTGTCACCGTCGTGTCGTCGGTCCGCGAGACGATTCGCCAAATCGATCCGAACCTTCCGATTCTGAACGTGTCGACGCAAACGGATCAGATCGAGCGCCGATTCGCGCAGGAAAAAGTTTTCGCCCAGGCCTATGCGCTGTTCGGCGGCCTTGCGCTGCTGGTCGCCTCAATCGGATTGTTCGGCCTCATGTCCTACAACGTCGCACGCCGCACGAACGAAATCGGCATTCGCATGGCGCTCGGCGCCCGACGGCGCGACGTCACGCGGATGGTGATGGGCGAATCGCTGATTCTGGTTCTCGCCGGCGTCGCGATCGGCGGCTCGATGGCGCTCGCCGCCGGCCGCTTCGTGTCGACGCTGCTCTTCGGCGTCGCGCCGACCGATCCGGCGACGATCGCGCTCGCGGTCGCGCTGATGGTGATTGTGTCTGCTTTCGCTGCGTTCGTGCCCGCGCGGACTGCATCGCGCGTCGATCCGATGATCGCGCTCCGGTCCGAATGAGGCCGGCCGTCAGCGACGGCGGCAAAATTACTTGACGCCCTAATTCGGGTTTCCTAGAATCCCGACGGTTCCGTGCCCTGGCGCTGTCCCGCATGCGGGACCCAAATCCATCACGGCGAGGCTGAAGCGACACCGCGTCCCGGCGCGCGGTACCGGTGCCACATCTGCCGCCTCGAGCTCGTGCTCGATCCCGAATCGAACAAGCTGTCCGTACCTACGTTCGACGTCGAGACCGAACCGCGGCAGCAGCCGATCGACACCAAACGGAAAGGACGCTAGTCAGCGCTCCGAGATATCGCTGGTCGTGAGCACGCTTCCCTTGCGGCGCGTCAGCTCTGTCTTCACGGAGTGCACGGACCGCTGGCTCTCCGGCTTCTCGACGAACAGCACGTAGTACCCCGCGAGGGCGCCGGCCAGCCGCCGCATCGCCGCGTCGGGAAAGATGTGGGTCCGCGCGTAGAAGCCGCCGGTCTGGTGCGAAACGAGCTGCAGGCCGGCTTCGAGCGAATGGTAGTCGGCGTTGGTGACGTCGAGCGAGAACACCGACGTCCTCGATGTGACGAGCGCGTGACGCGCGGGATCATAATCATTCTCCATCGTCACGCCGTCGCGGGTGAATCGGCCAAACCCATGGCCGATGAGCACGAGCGATTTCGATCCGGGCAGCGGCTCGAGCGCCTCGCCAATCAATTCGAGCGCGCGCTCGATGCGGTACGTCCGACGTCCGCTTTCGGGAGCGAGTCGCGCAACGAGCGACGGCATCGAGGATGCCGCCACGGCCGGAGGCTGTTCGAACAGCACGCCGTGCGCCAGCACGCGATCGAGGCGCTCGCGATCGTTCGTGAAGTCGGTCCAGATCTTGAGATGTGAATCGAACGAGAGGATGGCGATCCGATCATCCGACGTCAGCGTCTCGAGGAGATGCCGACTCTGCAGGAGGATCCGCATCAGGCCGACGATGCGCGACGGCTCGAGATCCTTCTGGAAGAGAAAGACGATGAGACGCCCGATACCCGCCGCTCTGTCGGCGGTCCCTGACGACGCCGACCGCGACATCTCCGGGTCGACCACGGTGTCGTGCCCGCCGACCCACGTGGCCGTCTCCACGCGTGCGACTTTGCCGTCGATGCTCACCTTGAAGTCGTCCGCAGTCAGCCCGGCAATCGGATTGCCGCGATCGTCGAGCACGCGAGCGTCGACGATGAGGCGCGCAACCTCGACGCGCTCGCCGAAGCGAGGCGGCTGCTGCGCGCCGACGCCGGCAATCGATGCGGCGACCGCCGCAACGACAGCGATCCGGCTGCGGCGCACCGCCTTTCTGGCTGCCTCGCGCATCGACGACACAATGCGTCAATGCGGCAGGCGTGTCAATTGGCGGTGCGCCCGCGTCGCCAATCAGCGTC
>Ga0209805_1002551_pt1 | contig 10603 bp, 8 predicted proteins | sample GraSoiAngelo_148_FD_185905 | JGI IMG/M metagenome (GOLD analysis project Ga0209805, IMG submission 185905) | Grasslands soil microbial communities from the Angelo Coastal Reserve, California, USA - 14_1009_09_20cm (SPAdes) (version 2) | ecosystem: Environmental > Terrestrial > Soil > Grasslands ... | reverse complement strand
GCCCCACAGACCGCTTCCCATGAGATTCATGCCAAGCAGCCCCGGAATCAGGAAGTCGATGTAGCGCGCCCCCGGCTCGGTGATCCGTTCGTCTCGCACGGAGGCCGCGTCGGCCCGGCCGCGGGCCCGTTGCAGCGCCGCGTCCGCCTCGAGGCGAGCCAGGCGGCTCTCCGTCCGCGTCGAATCGTACCGATAGACGAGCGGCTCGCCGGGCACGACGAGCAGCGCGATGCGGCCGGTCCGCAGCGCGATCCGTGCCTCGCTCGAATCGAGCACGGCGGCCGCGAGCCCCGAGCCGCGATCGAGCGCGCCCGCGATGGCGCTGTCCCCCGGGGCGCGCAGCACGCCGATCTTCAGCTCACCGGGCCCGCGGTTGCGGAACGCAATCCCGAGCGCGAACGCCAGCACCAGCGGGAAGCCGAACACCCAGAAGATCGCTTCCGGCTCGCGGTAGAACTCCCGCATCCGCGCCAGCGTGAGCTGGACGAGCGGGTGATCAACCATCCCGGAGCTGCCGGCCGGTGAGCGACACGAACACGTCCTCAAGCGTCGCGTGGTGCGTGGCGAGCATCGACAACTCGGCGCCGCGGCGCTCGAGCAGCCCGAGCAGGGCGGGCACGGCCCGGTGCACCGCGGCGACGGTGAGGGCGGTCCGATCCGGCCCTGCGCGCACCGCTTGGACCCCGGGCAGCGCCGCGAGCTCTTCCGGCGTCGGTCCCCGGCCCGCCCCGTCCGCGAGCGCGAACTCGACCACGTGCTGCGCGCCGAGCGACGCGATCAGCTCGCGCGGCGTCCCCAGGGCGATCACCTTGCCGTGGTCCATGATGGCCACGTGGTCACACAGCCGCTCCGCCTCTTCCATGTAATGCGTGGTGAGGAGCACCGTCCCGCCGGCGGCGCGGAACCGCCCGATCACCTCCCACAGCTGGCGGCGCGATTGCGGGTCGAGCCCGGTGGTCGGCTCGTCGAGGAACAAGAGCTCGGGCCGGCTCACCAGCGCGCATGCGACGGCGAGCCGTTGCTTCTGCCCGCCCGACAGCTTCCCGACCCATGCCCCGCGCTTTTCGCCGAGCTCCACCAACCCCAGCACTTCGTCCACGGTATGCGACCGGCGGTAGAAGCTGCGGAACAGCCGCACCGTTTCCTCGACCGTCAGCTTGTCGGCGAGCTGAGTGTCCTGCAGCTGGATGCCGAGGCGCTCGCGCAGCGCGCGATCGCGAGCGGCGCCACCCCAGCGCATCCCGAGCACCGCAACCTCCCCGGCGTCGGGCACCGTGAGCCCTTCGAGGATCTCGATCGTCGTGGTCTTGCCCGCGCCGTTGGGTCCCAGCAAACCGAAGCATTCGCCGGCCTCGACGCTCAAGTCGAGTCCCGCAACCGCCACGACGTCGATGTAGCGCTTGACGAGGCTGGTGCAGCGGATGGCGGCCACGCTCAGTGAGACTGGTCTGGCGCCTGCTTCGGCTCGGGGGTCATCGCCTGCTTCAGCGTCGCGTCGAGCTGCATCCGCAGGCTGGTCAACCCGTCGTTGAGCCCGCGAATCTTCATGAAGATCCCCCCGCCCCGCCCTGCCATGACCGACATCGCACCTGCCACGTCTCCGAGCGTCCCGATATTCGCCGTGAGCGCGCGCTGGCGCATCTGCGACAGCTCGCGGGCGATAGTCTCGCACAGGTTGTCGATGAAGCTCGACTTGGCGGCGCGGTTCCCCTCGAGCTCGGCGACCAGTTTGGCAACGTGCTCGACAGTTCGCTGAAACTGCAGGATCTCGTCGACGCGGCGCTGCTGCTCCGCGGTCAGCTTCGAAGCCATAGACGCCTCACTTCGGTGATGCGATCGCTTCGGTCAGCACGCGCCCATCGAGCGGCTCGGCGGGGGAAAGACCGAGCAGCCGGGCGAGCGTCGGTGCGATATCCACGCTGGCCACGCGCGCCTGATACACCCCGCGACGCAGCGCGCGACCCCAGAGAATGAGCGGCACGTGTGCGTCGATGTCGCTGGGCTGGCCATGGGCCGCGATCGGGGGAAGGTTGGCATACACCCAGATGCAGTACGGTTTGAGCGTCGCGACGAGCTCCACGCCCGCGTCGAGCGGCACCTGGTGCACCCAACGGCGCACCACCGCGACCGTGGTGTCGTGCTTCGCCAGATCGGCGGGCCGATCGACCCGCGCCACGCCGGGCACCGCCCGCAGCCGCACCGCCACATCCGTTATCACGCTGTCCACGTTCACCCCCTGCGCCGCGAGCTCGCTACGGCCCGGCACGAGCACCATGCCGCTCTCGAACGCGACCCAGGCGCCGCCGCCGGTCCGCTCGTCGAGCCGGGCGTTCACCGCGGCGATCATACTGTCCACGTTGACCCGCTGCGCGTCCCGGTGCCCTTCCGCGCGCGACCGCTCGGGAAACGGCGTGACGCCGTGGTCGGCCGTGAGCACGATCAGGACGCCTCCGGATCCGTAACGTACGAACAGCTGCTGCAGGAACAAGCCGAGAGAGCGGTCGAGCCGCACCACCTGATCGTGGATCTCGCGCGAATCGGGGCCGTAGGCGTGGCCCACGTAGTCGGTGGTGGACAGGCTCACCGAGAGGAGGTCGACCGCGCCACGGCTCCCCAGGCCCAGCGCTCGCACACCCTCGAGCGCGAACGCGAGCGTCAGCGAGTCCATCGACGGAACGGCGAGATACTCGAGCGCGGCGCGCGCGCTGTCGGGCGACAGGCGGTGCGGGAACGTGAAATCCTTGCCGCTGTTCTCGTACGGCTCGCTGTCGGGCTCGGGGTAGGCCCGGGCGGGCAGGAGCAGATTCCAGTTCGCACCGGCGGCCTTGAAAGGAATGCGCCGGCCGTTGAAGACGCGCACCCACTCGGGGAGCGAGTCGGCGTAATAGCGGCTCGTGGTGAAGTAGCCCCCGGCGTACCAATAGACCTGCTCTTTGGCCCGGCCGAGCGGCAGGATCGCCCCTCGGTCCTTCCCCGAGACCGAGAGGGCGCGGGCTCCGGGCTCGGCCGCCTTAAGCCAGTCGAAGAGCGCGGTCCCGCGGAAGCGGGCTGGCGACGCGCCCAGCCCGGTGACGCCGACGAGCGGCGCCGTCGAGTCCTGCACGCCCGCCGTGTTGCGGACGATCCCGGTGTGCGCGGGCCAGCGCCCCGAGAGGATGGTGGAATGGCCGGGTGCGGTCTCCGTGACCGCGTGATCTTGGTAGGCCTCCGTGAAGACCGCCCCCTGCTTGAGCAGCAGGGCCAACCCGCCGGTGAGCTGCGAGCGGTAGCGATCGAGATAATCGGGCCGCAGTTGGTCGACCGTGATGACGACCACGAGGCGGGGCCTGGGTGCCGGGAGGGAGCCGATTCCCAGCAGAGCGAGGAGCAACACGAGCGGTGCAGTCATGTCGACAAAATAACTCCCCTCAGGTCGCCTCGACGGCGGCAGGAACCGGCTCGCCGCGCGGCACCCGGCTCGCCATCAGCAACGCCAACGCGATGATCACGGCGCAGGCGAAGAACGGAACGCTCGGCCCCAGATGCTGGTAGGCAAGTCCGGCCCAGATCGGCCCCGCGACGCTGGCGACGCCACGCAGCGCCTGCTGGACTCCCATCATCAGACCGAATTCGTGCCGGTCGGCGCGATGGCTCACCAGGGCGGAGTTGGCCGGGAACAGGAGCGCCGTGCCGAGCGGCAGCAGGACCTGAATCAGCAGGAACATGGGGACCGACGGCGCCAGCGGTAACAACGCGTAGCCGAGCGCGTACAGCGTCGCTCCGAGCCGCATCGTCCGCACCTCGCCGAGACGATCGTTCACCGGGCCGACCACGAAGGCGCGCATCAGAACGCCGACCCCGCCGAACACCGTGAAGAACCACCAGATGTTGGTGGGCCCGATGCCGAAGCGCCACGCGAGATAGATGGTGAAGACCGCCGGCGCGGAGTTGTAGGCGAGCATCGCGACAGCGTAGATCCAGATGAGGTGGGCAGCGGGACGACCCGGATGACGGATCACTTCCCACAGCGCGTCCAGCACGGGACGCGGCTCGGGTGCCCGCACCTGATGGCCGCTCTTCGTCGTCACGTGCGGCGAGAAGACGCGCGACTCCGGCAACCACTTCCACGCAAAGACGAGATTCGCGGCACACAGCGCCGCCGCCACGAGCCCTGGCGCCGACTCGCCGGCGCGGGCGGCGAATGATCCCACCACGGGCCCGATCACCACGCCGAGGCTCGTGGCTGCGGACAGCCAGCCCAGCGCCTTGGCCCGGTCTTGCGGCACCATCGTGTCGGCCACGTAGGCCTGCGCGACGCCCGTCGTCCCCCCGCCCAGTCCCTGGACGAAACGCGACACGAAGAGCAGCCACAGCGACCCGGCGAGCCCGAAGATCAGGTACGCGAGGGCCGAGGCGGCGAGTCCCGCGAGCAGCGCCGGCCGCCGGCCGTAGCGGTCGGACACGCGGCCCCAAATGGGGGACGCGACGAGCTGCGCGACCGGGAATGACGCGGTGAGGAAGCCGATCGTCGTCGGGCTGGCGTGGAGATGGAGCGCGTAGAGCGCGAGCAGGGGCAGGACCAGCGTGAGCCCGATCATGTCCACAAACGCCACCGCCATCAGGATCCCCATCCGCGTCATCGTCTGGCTCCCAGCCCGAGGACCACCGCGCTCACGACCATCAGAATCACGCCGAACGCCGCCGCCACGCCGAGCTCCGAGACGCGTAGGCTGGACATGATCTCGATGGAGATCAGACGGTTGTCATAGGTATAGAGGATGATGGACGTGACAAAATCGCCCAACGCGGCCACAAACGCGAGGCTCGCGGCGAATGGAACGGTTGATGGCCTGGTCTCCTCAGCTATCCTCCTCTAATCTTCTTGCCACCTCACATGTCCCGCACCCCGCCACTTGACCATGGCTCGCGACTCTTCCGCCGCACGCTGCTTCGCGTGATGGCAGTGCAAGTGGCGACGCTGCTGCTTCTCTGGCTGCTCCAAACCCGCTACACCGGATGATCGCCCGGTCGTGCGCGCGCTAGACTGGGTCATCATCGCCGTCTACCTAGTGTACGTGCTGGTCGACGGCGTGCGGCGAGCCGAGGGCACGCGGGAGATCGAGGGCTACTTCCTGGCCAACCGGAGCCTCCCGTGGTGGGCGGTGGGCCTGTCGGTCATGGCTACGCAGCTCTCCGCTATCACACTCATCGGCACCACGGGGCTGGGGGCGACCGACGGCCTGCGCTTCGTGCAGTTCTACTTTGGCCTGCCGTTGGCCATGGTCATCCTGGGCGTGACGCTGGTCCCGTTCCTCCATGGGGCCAGAGTGTTCACCGCGTACGAGTACCTGGAGCGGCGCTTCGACGCGCGCACGCGATCCCTGACCAGCTTCCTCTTTCTGGTAGCGCGCGGGATGTCGTGCGGCACCATCATCGCCGCGCCGGCCGTGGTGTTCTCCGCCATCTTTGGATGGAGTCTGTTGTGGTCGGTGGCCCTGATGGGCGTTCCGACCGTCATCTACACGATGATCGGCGGCGTGCAGGCCGTGACCTGGGTGGACGTAAAGCAGATGGGGCTCATCGTCTTCGCGCTGATCGCGGTGATCGTGACTCTCCTGGTGCAGCTCCCGGTGGCACCCGGCCACGCGCTGGCCCTGGCGGGCGCGGCGGGCCGGCTCCGCGCTTTCGATTTCTCCTTCGACCTGACCAACGATTTCACGTTCTGGTCCGGCCTGATCGGCGGCACGTTCCTCATGTTGTCGTACTTCGGGACCGACCAGAGCCAGGTGCAGCGCTACATCACCGCCAAGTCGGTGGATCAGGCTCGAAGCTCGCTGTTGATGAGCGCTTACTGGAAGATTCCGCTCCAGGCACTGGTGCTGCTCACGGGCGTTCTGGTATTCGTCTTCTTCGTCTTCCAGGCGCCGCCGCTGCTGTTCAACCCCGCGGCAGAGCAAGCCGTTCGTGCGGCGGAGCCCGCAGCGTACGGGATGCTCGATGAGCGGTACCGCACCGCGCTCCAAGCACGCGCGACCGCGGCGCACGCTGTGGCGATGGCGCGCGTGCGGGGAGACCGCGAGGTGTCGGCCGCTTCGTTGGAAGCGTTCCGGGCCCGCGAGGCGGACGTGGGCGCGCTGCACACGGAGGCGCTGGGGTTGGCCCGCCGCGTGACCGGAACGAGCGCGCAGGACGTGAACTACGTGATGCCGTACTTCGTGCTGCACTTCCTTCCGGTGGGCCTGATCGGAATCTTCGTGGCCGCGGTCCTGGCCGCGGCGATGTCCAGCATCGCCGCCGAGCTGAATTCGCTGGCCACGGTCACCGTAATTGACTTCTATCGGCGCTGGGTGCGGCCCCAGGCGCCTGACGCACACTACCTCCTGGTGTCGAAGGCCGCGACCGGATTCTGGGGCCTGTTCGCGTGCGTGGTCGCCACGTTCGCCGCGACGCTCGGCTCTCTGATCGTGGTGGTGAACCGCTTCGGGTCGTTCTTCTACGGCTCCATCCTCGGCGTTTTTCTCCTGGCCATGATCCCGCGGGCGCGGGCGACCGGCGCGTTCTTCGGCCTGATCGCCGGGATGGCCGCCGTGGGCGTCGTGAACTTCGGGGCGCCGTCGGTCTCGTGGCTGTGGCACAATGTGATCGGAGCGGTGGCGGTCGTGGCCGTCGGGTTGGTGCTGAGCGGTCGAGCCAACGCGGAAGTCGGAACGCGGAACGCGGAACAGAAGTAAAGACGTCCGTGCCGCGTTCTATTTCTTGCCCAACGCCAGGAGATTGGCAAAGAGCCGATAGGCGCCGGGGACCCCGGCGGGGAGTTGCCGGAAGAAGCTCAACCCGGTGTAGACGTACGTGCCTTTGCCGACGGAGGCCACGAGGAGTCCGCCCTGCAGTGGCGGGCCGCCCGCATCGTGCGTCTCGAGAAGCGGCGTGTACGCGCCGTCCCAGTCGTGCGCGAAGTAGAGTCCCCGCTCCTGCACCCAGCCCTGCCAGTCCTCCGGGACGATTTCGTTGGGCACATGGAAGACGCGACTGGCGGGGTCGAGCGGCGTCACCGGCGCGGTTTCGTCCGTCACGCGGTCGTGCGGGCGGGCGATGGCGAGCCGGTACGGCGCGAAGCCGCCGCTGACGAAGGGATACTGCTGGTACTGCACGATCACGAGACCCCCCGCGCGGGCATAGTCGAGCAGCCGGCCGTTGCTCGCCACGAGCGCGGGGTCGGTCTCGTAGGCGCGGCTGCCGATCACGATCGCGTCGTAGTGCGACAGGTCGCCGCGTGCGAGCGTGTCCGGGCCGAGCAGCTCGATCGGCACCCCCACCGCCTGCAGCGCTTCGGGAACGCGGTCTGAGGCTCCCCGCACGTACCCGACCCGGGCGAGGGCGGGGAGCGCGATCCGCGCCACGCGGATCTCCGCCGCCGATCGATGCACCACGGCGCGCGGCCGGATGTGCGGGTAATCGATCACCGCGAGCGCGCCCTCGCTCTTGCGACCGGCGGCGACGGCGGCGGCGTGCCACGCCAGCATCCCGGGCCGCGGATTGGGCGGCGGGGCGAGGGCAACGGTGAGGCTCTTGGCCTCATCCTCGCGCTGAAACGCCAGCTCCGTGGGCGGTGGACCGGTCCACCCCGCCGGGGGCGTGACGACCACTTGGGCGGTGGCCGGTCCGGTGCTGCGGTTGGTGACGGTGATCGTAAAGTGGCCGGCGCCTCCGGTCGCCGGTCGGCCGTCGACCGGCCACACGACGAGGTCGGGGGTCACCGCGACGTCGAACGGTTGGGTGACGAAGATCGGGCGCCGGACCTCGCCGATCTCCTGGTCGCGATAGCGGTACACCACTTCGCGGCGCAGCGTGATCGGGGCGCCGGCGATCGTGAGCCGGAATGTGACGTCGACCGGAGGTGGCTCGAACGGCAAGCCGCGCCAGGCCGCCGGGACGCCGGTCCAGTCGTACAGCGCGCCGGTAAGCGGCCGGCGCAAGAAATACGGTTGCGAGCGGGGCGCGTCGGCGGCCACGCCGAGCGCGAAGCGACGTGCTGCGACGGTGCCCGGAGCGACCGGGGAGGTCGCGGGGTCGAGGCGTTCGACCGTCCAGCCCGCCGGCGCGCTCACCTCCACGCCGTCCAGCGTGACCGCGGCGTCGCCCCCGTTCGAGACGCTCGTCTCCACCTGCAGCCGCTCACCGGGCGTGACGATGCCGTCGTCCGCGGTGCCGTCGACCGCGACGCCGGCGGCCGCAGCGACGGCCCCCCGCAATATGTCCTGCTGCTCGCCGTCGCCGTCGCCGAGCTCTCGCAGCGCCCGCGCGAGCAGGGGGACGAGGGCGCCCGGGTGGGAGGGGTTGAGCATCGCCCGGGCCGAGTCGATCAGCATCGCGGAGTGGGCCGCGCCGGGGAACAACGTATCGACGCCGGCGAATACACCGCTGCCTCCCCCATCCGACGCCCGCCCCCGGTCCCGCCACTCGACAAACGTCAGCCGCGCGAGGTTCGGCCCGGCCCGCTCGAGCTGCCCCTGGTCCTGCGAGCGGTGCTGGCTCCGGCCGGCCATGGCGATCTGGTGATACGACCGGCCCTCGACCGGGTCGAGCGCGCCTGCGTCGAGGCGCAGCGTGGCGGCCGCGGTGTCGACGTACAGCGAGCGGTACAGCTTCACCGGCCCCCAGCTCGAGTCGCGCAGCATCTCGAACGCCTGGCGCGCCAGCACGCCGGCGACCTGGTGGTGACCGTGCCCGTCGCTCGGCGTACCGGAGAAGACGGAAACGATGATCTGGGGTCGAAACCGCCGCACTACCTCGAGCACGTCGCGGAGCAGCGAGTCGCGGGGCCAGAAGCGCAGGGTTTCGTCGATCGTCTTGGAATAGCCGAAGTCGTACGCGCGCCCGAAGAACTGGCGGGCGCCGTCGATCCGCCGGGCGGCGAGCAGCTCCTCCGAGCGGATGACGCCGAGCTCGGGGCCGAGCTCGGGGCCGATCAGGTTCTGTCCCCCTTCGCCGCGGGTGAGCGACAGATAGGCCACCTGAGCGCCGAGCCCCCGGGCGAAGAAGGCGACCAGATCCGAGTACTCGTCGTCGGGGTGCGCCCCGATCATGAGGATGCGCTTATTGGCGCCGAGCTGCTTCAAGGCGCCGGCCAGCGCCGCGACGCCACCGGTGCCGGGCGGGGTGAACTGTCCCGCGGCCGAACCGGCGGCGCCGATGACCAGGGCGAAGCTAGCCGCGAGGGTGCGCCACACTAGGGCGAAAGATAAACGACGCCACCCTTCATTACGAAGCGCACCCGCTGGAGCTCGGTGATGTCCGTGAGCGGGTCGCCGGACACGGCGACCAGGTCCGCGTACAGCCCGGGCGCGACCGCGCCCAGCTCCGTCTGGCCCAGCAGCTCGGCGGCCAAGGAAGTGCCGGATTTGATGGCCGCGAGCGGGGTCATGCCGTATTGCACGTAGTATTCGAACTCCTTCGCCTGATTCAGCTCGGTCCAGGGGAACCCGCCCACGTCCGTGCCCAGCACGATCTTGACGCCTTTCTTGAGGGCGCGGGCCATCGCCTGGCGCTGATGCTCCACCATCGGGCCCCACGGCCCGCCGCGCGGCCCTGCGACGTAGCGCGACACCGTGACGGTCGGCACCCAGTATACGCCGCGCGCCGCCAGCAGGTCGGCGAGTGAGTCCGTCATACCGTCGCCGTGCTCGATCGTGTTGACGCCGGCGCGCAGCGCGGCGGCGATGCCGTCCGAGCCGATCGCATGCGCCGCGACCTTGCGACCGAGGCGGTGCGCCTCGTTTACGATCGCCTTCGCTTCGTCGTCGGTGAAGTTCACCCAGCTGTGCAGCACGCTGTCGGGCGTGAAGTAGTAACGGCGGTCGGAGTAGTATTTGATCCAGTCGGCGCCGTGGGCCACCTGCTCGCGCACCGCGCGGCGGGCGCCGTCCACCCCGTCCACGGGCTCGACGCCATGGGGCAGCTCGAGCTCCCAGTTCGTCGACACGATCGGATACATCCCGGTCGGGGCCATCGCGCGGGTGGACGCGAAAATGCGCGGGCCCGGAATCTCCCCGTTGGTAATGGCCCGCTTGATGTCCACGTCGGCGTACATCGCGCCTTCGGTCTCCAGGTCGCGCAACGCCGTGAAGCCGTGCTCGAGCGCGAGCCGCGCGTTGCGCGCGCCGAGGATGGCGCGGTAGGCGATCGACTGGTACAGGAGCTGCTGGTCGTACGACTCCGCCGTGGGATCGCCCTGGAGCAGCAGATGGGTGTGGGTATCGATGAAGCCCGGGAGCACGGTGAACTGCGAGAGATCGATCACCCGGGCGGTGCGCGCCTGCCCCTGCACCAGGGCCAGCGGTCCCACGGCTTTGATCCGCTCGCCCTCGACGACGATGCCGACGTTGCTTTGTGCGGCGTCGGAGCGCCCGTCGATGAGTCGCCCCGCCTTGATGAGCACCGGCGCCGGGACAGAGGCGGCGCGGGGCGCTTGCGCCGGGAGCGGCGTGGTGAGAGCGACGGTCACTGCCAGACCCAGCGGCATGCGCATCGGGCATCTCGTGATGGAGGCGAGGCGAATCTCCCCCTAACCCGGGTGCTGTCAAGCCGCTTAAGTTAGGGTGGGAGGCAGCCATGACCACGCTCA
>Ga0209805_1002550_pt1 | contig 10604 bp, 9 predicted proteins | sample GraSoiAngelo_148_FD_185905 | JGI IMG/M metagenome (GOLD analysis project Ga0209805, IMG submission 185905) | Grasslands soil microbial communities from the Angelo Coastal Reserve, California, USA - 14_1009_09_20cm (SPAdes) (version 2) | ecosystem: Environmental > Terrestrial > Soil > Grasslands ... | reverse complement strand
GTGACCCGCATGGTGCCGAGCTCGGCGGCGTAGCGCGCGCCGATACGGCCCGCGAGGATCAGCGCGGTGAGCACCGGCCCCAGCTCGAGGATCATCGATTCGGAGATGACGGCGCCGGCGTAGTAGAGGGGGAGCGTGCCGGTGAACTGGTAGCCGGTCTGGAGGCTCGTGACGGCGCCCGCGAACGCGGCCACGAGCAGCACGATGAACAGCGAGCCGTAGCCCACCGCGACCGCCTGCTCGAGCGTGCGCGACACCCAGATGCGCCACTCGGCGAGCCCGCGGAACAAGTCGACCACGAGGAAGCTGAACCGCCCCACGTGGTCGAGCGAGCGGAGGCTCGAGCGCGCGACCAGTCGTAGCGGGTCAAGCGTGAGCTCCGCCCGGTTTGCCATGTGCAGTATCTTGGGGAGCCATGGCCCGTTCGTCCACCCCTCACCCCCTGTCCCCCTCTCCACGTCGTGGAGAGGGGGGACGCAAGGCCAGTTCTTCGTCCCCCCTCTCCGGATTGCGGAGAGGGGGACAGGGGGTGAGGACCGCGAGAGCGGAACAGGGGGCGAGGTTTCGTCGCAAGTTGCTCGCCTGGTGGGCCCGGGCCGCGCGCGACCTTCCGTGGCGTCGCACGCGCGATCCCTATCGCGTCCTCGTCTCCGAGTTCATGCTGCAGCAGACACAAGTGAGTCGGGTGGCGGAGTACTATCCGCGGTTTATCGAGCGGTTTCCGGACCTCGAGACGCTCGCGAACGCGAAGCCCCGGGCTGTGAGAGAGCAGTGGGACGGGCTGGGGTACTACGCACGCGCCTCCAATCTCCACGCGCTCGCGCGCGTGGTCAGTCGGGACCACGATGGCACGCTGCCCGACAAACCCAACGAGCTGATCAAGCTTCCGGGTATCGGGCCGTACACCGCGGGCGCCGTGGCTTCGTTCGCCTACGAGAAGCCGGTGCCGGCTGTCGATACCAACGTCAACCGTGTGCTCCGCCGCGTGTTCTTCGATCGTGCAACGCGCAACGTGCAACGCGCAACGAAAGTCTGGGAGCTGGCGCGAACCCTCGTGCCCAAGAACGGCAAACGCGCCTGGCGCTTCAATCAGGCCATCATGGAGCTGGGAGCGCTGATTTGCGTGGCGCGAAAGCCAAAATGCCCCCAATGTCCGGTACGGCCCCACTGCAAGACGGGTAGACGGCGAGATAGCCGTCTAGACGGCTAGACGTCTAGCGGCGGTTAGGTCGGAGTGAGCAGTTAGACTTCCTACGCACTCACTCCTAGGGCCCACTAGACGTCTAGCCGTCTAGACGTCTGCCTAGCCGTCTGCCTCCTAGCGCCCGTATCATACGTCGTGGCCGATCTCCGCGATCGTCTCCAGTCTGCCTTGGGCAGCACGTACGTCATCGAGCGCGAGCTCGGCGGCGGCGGCATGAGCCGCGTGTTCCTCGCGGACGAGGTGCGCCTGGGTCGGCGCGTCGTGGTAAAGGTGCTGCCGCCCGAGCTGGCGGCGGGCGTGAGCGCTGAACGATTCGAGCGCGAGATCCAGCTCGCGGCCAAGCTGCAGCACCCTCACATCGTCCCGCTGCTCACCGCCGGCGCCAAGGGCGACTTGCTGTACTACGTCATGCCGCACATCGCGGGCGAGTCGCTGCGCGCCCGCATCGCGCACGAGCGCGCGCTCCCGATCGGCGAGACGGTGCGCATCCTGCACGACGTATGCGACGCGCTCGCCTACGCCCACGCGCATGGCGTGGTGCATCGCGACGTGAAGCCCGACAACGTGCTGCTCTCGGGCAAGCACGCGCTCGTGACGGACTTCGGCGTCGCCAAGGCGGTCTCGAATTCGAGCGGCGCCGGAGCGGGCACGCTCACCTCCCTCGGCATGGCGCTCGGCACGCCCGCTTACATGGCGCCCGAACAGGCCGCGGGCGACCCCAACGTGGACTACCGCGCCGACTTGTACGCCGTCGGAGCGCTGGGCTACGAGCTGCTCGCCGGCCGGACACCGTTCGGCGGGTTGTCGCCCCAGGGCATGCTCGCGGCCCAGGTGACGGCCACACCCGACCCGATCACCCAGCACCGCGACAGCGTGCCGCCGGCGCTCGCGGCGCTGATCATGCGCTGCCTCGCGAAGCAGCCGGCCGACCGGCCCCAGAGCGCCGAGCAGCTTCTGGGCGACCTCGAGGCGATGGCCACGCCGACGGGAGGCACTCTGTCGGAACTCTCGGCGATTTCGTCGGGAACGCAGGCAGCGCTGCGCCGGTCGCACCCCGTGCGCATCGCCACCCTGTTCGGCTTCGCCGCGCTCGGCGTGCTCACCCTCGTCCATCTGCTCGTGCAGCTGCTCGGCCTGCCCGACTGGGCGTTCGCGGCCGCGGTCGGGCTCGCCGCCGCGGCCCTCCCGTTCATGCTATGGACCGGCGCGATCGAGCGGCGCCGGGCGCGCGCGGGAGTACCGCACTGGCTCACGTGGCGCCGGTCGCTGCTCTCGGCGGCCTCCGGGTTCGGCCTCCTGGGCCTCGTCACGGCGACCCACGTGGCGATGCGGCAGCTCGGCATCGGGCCGGTGGGCACACTGGTGGCGAGCGGAGTGCTCGCGCAGCGCGACCGGCTGGTGCTGGCCGATTTCGAGAACCGCACGACCGACTCGACGCTGGGACCCTCCCTCACCGAGGCCCTACGGGTCGACCTCGCGCAGTCCCGTGTGATCCGGCTGCTCGACGCGGCCGCTGTGGTCCAGGCGCTGGGTCGCATGGGACGCGCACCCGGCACGCCGCTCGACCAGGCCCTGGCGCGGGAGCTGGCGCAGCGTGAAGGGGCGAAAGCGGTGGTGCACGGGCAGATCGATCCGCTGGGACGGGGTTACGTCGTGTCGGCCGGGCTCGAGTCGGCGGCGGACGGCACGGCGCTCGTTTCTTTGCGCGAGACCGCCCAGGACGACGGCGCGATCATCGCGGCGGTGGATCGCCTCTCACACAAATTGCGCGAGCGCATCGGCGAGTCACTGAAAACGATCCGCGCGAGCGATCCGCTGGAGCAGGTGACCACGCGCTCGCTCGCGGCGCTGCGGAAGTACTCGGAGGGTGTGCGGGCGAGCGACGCGGCCGACATGGCGCGGGCCGCGACCCTGTTGGAAGAAGCCATCGCCCGGGACACCACGTTCGCCATGGCGTACCGCAAGCTCGCCGTGGTGTTGAGCAACTCGGGCGGTGCGCAGTCGCGCATCTCCGCGGCCGCTACCCAGGCGTTTCGCCACCGCGACCGACTCACGCCGTTCGAGCGCGACCTGGCCGAGGCGTACTACTACACGCGGGTCGAGTACGACCCGGCCAAGACCGAAGCGGCGTACCGCGCGGCGTTGGAGCAGCAGCCCGAGAACGGCGTGCCCTTGAACAACCTGTCCCTGCTGTTCAACAGCCTGAAGCGATTTGCCGAGGCGGAGTCGCTCGCGGTGCGGGGGATCGCCGTCGCTCCCAGCCAGTGGGTGCTGTACGTCAACGCGACGCAGGCGCAGGTCGGTCAGGGCAAGTACGCGGCGGCGGCGCGGACGGTGGCGCTGATGGCGCAGCGGGCGCCGGCACACCCGATGCGTCGTTTCCTGAGCGCGATCCTGGCGTCGGCGCAGCGTCAGTACGACAGCGCGGAGGCCGAGACCCGGGCACTGATGCAGAGTTCGCCTGATCCCACCTGGCACGCGAGCGGGACGAGCGCTCTGGGCGCGCTCGACCTGGTGCGCGGCAGGCTCGCCGCGGCCGAGGCCCAGTTCCGCCAGGCCATGGCCGTCGAGGAGCAGCGCGGCGTACCCGGGAAGTACCTCGACGACGCGATCGCGATCGCGGTGATGGACGTACACTACCGCAACGCGCCCGATGCCGGGCGGCGCGAGGTCGAAGAAGCCCTGCGTCGTCACCCGCTCGCCTCCATTCCCGCGGAGGATCGTCCCTATCTCGACCTCGCGTGGCTATACGCGGATGCGGGCCATCCCGACCGCGCCCGCCAATTGCTCGCCGAGTATGAAGCCACGGTGCCCGAGGGTGTACGGCGCGGCCAGCCGTTTCGATACGGCGCGGCGGCCCAGATCGCCTTCGCGGAGGGTCGCATCCAGGACGCGATCCGGGGCTATCGCACCTGGTATGACGAGGACGCGTGCGCGGTGTGCGGGTTGTTTCTGCTGGGCCGCGCCTACGAGCGGGCGGGCCAGCGCGATTCGGCGCTCGCCGTGTACGAGCGCGCCGTGACCACGCCCGGCTACACCCGCGCGTTCGAGGAGGACGCCACGCTGGGACCGACCTATCGGCGCCTGGGCGAGCTGTACGAGGAGCGGGGCCAGCTCGACAAGGCGCGCGACTACTACGGACGCTTCCTGGACCTGTGGAAGGACGCGGACCCGGAGTTACAACCGGCGGTACGGGACGTGAAACAGCGGCTGGCGAAACTCAGCGCCGAGCCCAGGAGCTGACCTACCACCGCCCCAGCGTCACGGCGAACATCGCGACCAATCCCAGTGCCCCCGCGATCGACGCGGCGAGGATCTGCCGCTTGCGCAGCCGTTGAAACGCCTCGGGCAGCTGGCCGCCCGGCCCGGGCTCGAGCCGTGCCAGCTTGGCCGCCGTGGGCACGCTGATCGCCACGGCGCCGATCGCCCCCAGGAACCCCGCGCCCATCATGGCGCCGAGCCATCCCGGTACCTGCCCTGACTCCATGTAGGGCCGCGCCAGGATGAACCCGGAGAGCACCACCGCGATCGCCCCGGGTGCCACCAGCATCCGCTGCACCGCGCCGATGATCTTGTACGCCGTGAGCCGCTCGGCCGCCCCCATGCGCTTCGCGGTGACGCCCGCCACCATCGTCGCGATGCCACCGCCGAGCCACAGCGTGAACCCAAGCACGTGCACCATGAGCCAGAATCCTCGCATGCCTTCCTCCCCACTAATCGCTACCACCCGCTAGGCGTCTAGCCGTCTAGGCGTCTGTCTAGCCGTCTACCCGTCTATCCCCTGACGACCTCAGGCACAGGCTGGCGTCCTGCATATCCCGTCTCCAGTTCATGCCAGTGCTCGATTTTCTCTTCTCCCTGCTTCCAGCACCAGAAAATCTCTTTGCCGTCGAGCCTGCCGTAGAAGTCCACCAGCCCCTGCTCGAATCCCTTGAACACGCAGCCGATCTGCTCCAGCTCGCCCAGATAATCGTTGATCCGCCCCGCCACCTCGTCGATGCGGGCGCGCAATCCCACCTGCTCGGTCGACTCGCCCCATTCCGGTCGCGCCTGCGCCGCCACCAGCTCGTACTGTCCCACCAGGTCGCGCCACTCGGGATGCAGCGTCACCAGATCGGCGACGATGCGCTTCACGAGCGGAAGCGTCCGATTGGCTTCGGCGAGAGTAAAATATTTACGGGGCACAGTACCAATATACCTGTTCACTCGAACTGTTCACCCCTGTGCGTCTGTGCGTCTAGCAGTTGCATTTCCTATTCGCGCACAATCACTATCCCCTGAATGAATTCTGGATGCGGTATGAAGCCCACCACCCTCTTGTCCTGATTCACGACGACAATGGTCGAGCGTATGTGCGTGTCCTTCTCATCCAGCTGTTCTATCCGGAAGCCTTCGAGCTCCGTGTCGGGGCTCACGACGATGGTGTCGGTGCGCGCGTGCTCGAGAGCCTGACAGTCGGTCGGGTCGTGGCCGGCGGCCACGCACTGCGTGACGATGTCGCGGTCGGAGATCGTGCCCAGATAGCGGCGGTCTTTGGGATTGTCCACCACCGGCACGACCGAGATGTCCTTGGCGCGCATCAGCAGCGCCACCTCGGCGCTGGTGGCGCCGGCCGCGGCGACGAACGGCTCGGGGATCATTATCTCTCGGGCCAGCAACGAACCTCCAGGCATACTAGACGCACAGACGCGTAGACGCACAGTGGTGAACAGGTCGAGTGAACAGGCTTTCCCACCGCCTAGACACTGTTCTCGCCTGCGCGTCTGTGCGTCTGTGCGTCTAATCTATCACCCAATGCCCGCGTTGTTGCATCGTAGCCGGCCTTCAGGAATCTCTCACCAGCATCGGCAGCGAATGTCGCCTCCCGCTCGGCCACGGCTCGCACCACGACCAGTTGGGGCGCGTTTGTGGGCCAGTCGGCAATCGCGCCCTCCGTCTGCGCCGCCATCATGATACGGATCGCCTCGCCGTGAGCGCGGATGAGAGGCGGCGGTAGAAGACGGTGAAGGGCGGTGGAGGGCGGTGGAGGAGGTTCATCGAAACCGGGGCCCACGTGGATTGCCACCACCAGGTCCGCCGGGATACGACGCGCCACGTCGAGCGCCAGCACCGCCCTCAAGCCCCCGTCGGCCAGCCGCCGGCCGTTGATCACCGCAGGGGGGAAGTAGAGCGACAGCGCGCAGGAAGCGTAGAGCGCCTCATGGAGCCCCACCGCCGACCCTTCCGATCGTCCCCCCTCTCCACGTAGTGGAGAGGGGGACAGGGGGTGAGGACCGGTGTGGGGACCGAACAGCACCAGCTCGCCCGAGTCCAGGTCGGTCGTCGTGACGGTCAGGGGGATCCGCAGCTGGTCGAAGCGCGTGGCGGGCACGAACCGCTCGATGGCGCGGCGCAGCCCGGCCGGCTTGAGCAGATGCGACGCGAAGGCACCCTTCACGAGCGCCAGGGGATCGACCCGGGCCACGTCGCGCTGGGACAGCGAGCGCGCCGCGATCACGGTTTCGTCGTAGGTCGCACCGCTCGCGCACGCCGCCGCGATCACGGCGCCCATGGAGGTCCCCACGAGGTGCGAGGGTGTGAGGCCGGCCTCGGTGAGGGCCTTCCAGGCGCCGAGGCACGCGAGCGACTTCGCGCCCCCGCCGCCGAACACCGCCACCACCCGGGCCACCCCGCCGCCTAATGTGGAGTGCGGAGTGCGGAATGCGGAATGTCAGGGGAACCGTCGTGCCGCGGGACGACCTCCCACTTCAACTCGGCATTCCGCACTCCGCATTCCGCACTCATTCACCTGCACCAGTGTCATATCTCCGATCCATGACCCGAGACGCGCGCCGTTTGGCAGCTCGGTCATAGCGCCGCTTTTCGTCCGCCGTCTCCGGCACGATCGGCGGCACCTCGGTGGGGACGCCCTTGTCGTCCAGCGCCACGTACGTGACGTAGCACGAGTTGGTGTGGCGCTTGTCGCCCGTGAGCACGTTTTCGGCGATGATCTTCACGCCCACTTCCATCGAGGTGCGGCCCGCGAAGTTGACCCGCGCGAACGCGCTGATCAGCTCCCCCACGTGGATCGGCTCCTTGAAGTCCACCTTGTCTACGGACACGGTGACGCAGGGCCGGCCGGCGTGGCGGATCGCGCACACCGCGGCGACGCGGTCCACGAGCGACAGAATCACGCCGCCGAACACGTTGCCCAGCAGATTGGCGTGCTGCGGCATCATCAGCTCGGACATGACCGTTTCCGAGTCGCGCGGATGCTTCGCGCGCATCAGTAATCCACCGGCCTGAGATAGAACTCGCCGATCGCGGTCTGCGACATCACCGCCACCGTGGGCAGCCGCCGCTTCCAGTGGGTGGAGTCGAGCCGCCGCTCCACCTTCTCCACCTCCGCGCGCGTGAAGCCGCGCGCCACGATGTCCTCTGATTTCATCCCGCGGATCAGATAGTAGAGGATCCGGTCCACCTTGTCGTAGCTGATGCCGTAGTCGCCCTCGGTCGTCTGACCGGGGACCAAGTCGGGCGTGGGCGGCTTCCCGAGGATCACCTGGGGGACGCCGACGTGACGCGCCAGCGCACGCACTTGCGTCTTGAACAGGTCGCCCAGCGGATTCACGGGCGGCGTGTCGTCGGCGTGCCACGTGAAGTAGCCGAGCAGCCGTTCCGACTTGTTGCTCGTGCCGACGGGCAGGGCTTTGTATTTCGCCGACAGGTCGAACAGCACGATCATGCGCTCGCGCGCCATCACGTTGCCACGGCGCGTGGGATCGGCGTCGCCCACTTGCGAGAGATAACCGTCTACGGCGGCGGTGATGTCTACGGTGAGCCCCTGGATCCCCAGTTGGTCTATGATCAGCTGGGCATGCTGCAGGCTCTCCGGGGACGACGTCTTGTACGGCATCCGCACGCCGATCACGTTCTCTTTGCCGAGCGCCTCGACCGCGAGGAAGGCGGTCAGTGACGAGTCCACACCGCCCGACAGCCCCACGATCCCCTTGGTGAACCCGCGGCGCCGCACGACTTCGTCCTTGAGGAAGCTCACGAGCCAGCGGCGCGCGAGATCGGGATCGAGAGCTAACGGATCGCCCTCTTCCACACCCCGCCCTACGACATGAATTGCGGATTGCGGATTGCGGATTGCGGATTTTAGAGACGCGCCGTTGGTCGCAGAGTCGAACTCCGCCGCCCGCGCTTTCCGTTTCCCCTTTCCCGTTTCCCCTTTCCCGAGGCTCTTGACGAGATGTGGAAGGTTGACCTCGAGGTCGGCGAGAAGGGGAGACTCCGCCCGCGCCCGTGTGATCTCCTCGAACTCGACGTCGTGCGTGAGCACCGCCTCTTCGAACAGCGGCCCCCGCAGCACGATCTCGCCGCCCGGGCTCACGACCACCGAGCCGCCCGGAAATCCCTTCCCCCCCTCGAACCCCACCAGGCTCGCGAACGCGACCCACACGCCATGCTCGTCCGCGAGCCCCTTGAGGATGCGCTCCCACCGCACCACGCTCGCGGGCAGCCGGGTGCCCTCCTCGTCCATCCCCGTGCCCCGTGCCGGCGACGCGCTCGGCACGATCACGAGCTGCGCCCCCTGGAGCGCCGCGATCGTCCCCGTGATCGAGTGCCAGGCGTCCTCGCAGATGAGGATCGCGACGCGCCCAAAGCGCGTGTCGAAGGCGTGGATATCGCGCCCCCGCTCCACGAACCGCTCTTCGTCGAACACGCCGTACGTCGGCAGGAACACCTTGCGGTGGACGTGGAGAATGCGGGATGAGGCCGTACCGGATGAGGCGTTGCCGGGTGAGGCGTTCTCGGGAGAAGCGTTGCCGAGAGAGGCGTAAAGACAAGAGTTGTAGAAGTGGTTCTGGAAGACCTCGTAGAATCCCACGGCCACGTCGATGGGAGGGGCTCCCGCGGCCTGGTGCTCGACGGTGAGATCGCGGAACAGCGTCCCCGCGGTCACGGCGACGTCGCGTACGCCGCCCTCGACGAAGTAGCCGGAGGTCGCCGTCTCGGGGAAGATGACCAGGTCGACCGGGGGGTCGAGTTTGGCGATCTGCGCCAGCACGCCGCCGATCTTCTGGAGATTGGCGGCGTACTCGCCCTTGCTGGGGCGGATCTGCGCGACGGCGAGGCGGGGCATGGGATAAAGATAGGGCGGCAAAGGGCGGCCTGGGGTATGTTTGTCTTGGGCGATGGAGTTCGCCTCGAACAGCCCTCTGCAGTCTCGGGCTGATGACTCCTAGCGGAACCTCGACGGCAGGAGTCTTTTTCGTCATGATCGCCTACATCGCCCTCGGCGGCATCCTCGGCACGCTGGCGCGCTTTCTCGTGCAGGGCGCCTTGCAGACCCGCGGCGGGACCTTTCCCACGGGGACGCTCGCGATCAACTTGGTGGGCTCGTTCCTGCTCGCGCGGTGTGGCCGGCTTCGGCGCGTCGAGCGTGATGCACACCGACAAGGTGCTGCGCCTGTCGCTCGACCTGCCGCTCATCATCGAGATCGTGGAGACCGAAGAGACGATCCAGTCGATCCTCCCCGATCTGGACGAGATGATCGGGGGCGGGCTCGTCACGCTGGAGCGGGCGCGGGTGATCTTGTATCGGGGGACGGTAGAGGACGGTAAAGGACGGTAGAGGGCGGCTACCTTCTTCTACCGTCTTCTACCGTCCAGCTCAACCCGTACGCCCCCACGAGCAACGCCACCGCCTGCGCGACGAGCGTCGGCCGCCCCAGCGCCGTCCCCACGAACAGCGCGGCGTATACCCCGACAAACGCGAGCGGCACCCAGGGGAACCCCGGGACGAGAAACGGCGCGCCCGGCCGCCGCGCCCGCAGCCGGAACAGCGACAGCACGGTAACGCTGTCGATCACCAGGATCACCGTGATGGCGAGGCCCAGCAGCGACTCGAATGAGCCAGTGGCGGCGAGGGCGATCGCGACCGCCCCCACCAGCAGCATCGCGACCCATGGAGTACCGCCCGCGTTGACGAGCGCCAGCGCGCGCGGGCCCAACCCCTCGCGCGCCAGCCCGAAGATCACGCGCGGCGTCACGAAGATGTTGCCGTTCAAGGACGCCAGCACCACCAGCACCGCCAGCGCCGCCACCAGGCTGCCGCCGCGCACGCCGGTGAGCTCCGCCGCCACGTCGCCGGGCGCCAGGTTCGACGCGGCGATACGGTCGATCGGCAGCACCTGGAAAAAGGCCGCGTTGAGCAGCAAATACAGCGCCGCCGCGATCCCGATTCCGCCCAGCAGGATGCGGGGCAACGTGCGGCCGGGGTCGACCACCTCCTCCGCGATCTTGGCGACGTCCAGATAGCCGTAGTACGTCCAGATCACCGCCTGGGAGGCGAGCGCCAGCGCGACGAGCGTCGCGCCGCCCGTCGGGGCGCCGGGAAGCGTCGAGGTCCAGC
>Ga0209805_1002546_pt1 | contig 10610 bp, 10 predicted proteins | sample GraSoiAngelo_148_FD_185905 | JGI IMG/M metagenome (GOLD analysis project Ga0209805, IMG submission 185905) | Grasslands soil microbial communities from the Angelo Coastal Reserve, California, USA - 14_1009_09_20cm (SPAdes) (version 2) | ecosystem: Environmental > Terrestrial > Soil > Grasslands ... | reverse complement strand
TAAAGTCGCGCGCGTCGGTGGGAGCGGAAGCAGTTTGAGCGTAATCTCGGTGACAATTCCGAGCATTCCTTCCGATCCGACGAAGAGGCCGATTAAATCAAACCCGGTTTTGTTTTTGTGGACGCGACCCCCCGTGTGAAGCAGGTCGCCGTTTGCCAAGACAACCTCGAGGCCGATTACGTAATTGCGGGTAACACCGTATTTCAAACAACGCGGGCCGCCGGCATTGGTCGCAACATTACCTCCAATGGTGCAATGCTCGAGACTGGCGGGATCCGGCGGATAAAACAGTTTCTGTTCGCGGACTGCTCGTTTCAGGTCGGCGGTGATCACACCCGGTTCCACGAGCGCAATGGCGTCGGCAAAATTGATCTCCTTGATCCGGTTCATGCGCACGAGCGAAAGCGCAATCCCGCGCCGAATCGGAACACAGCTCCCCACGTAACCATAGCCCGCTCCCCGCGCAGTCACTGGGATCTCATTCTCGTTAGCAAATCGCAACAGCTTGCAAACGTCGTCGGCCGATCGGGCGAAAATAACAACTTCCGGACTTTCGTGAGCAAACCACTTATCGCCGCTGTGCTGGGCTAATGTTTGTTCGTCATCCGCAACCACGTCATGGCCGAGCAAATGCCGCAACTGCGAAGAAAGGCCCATGTTGCAGCTTTGCCGCAGGAGCGTGGCAGGGCAAGCGCTACGCTTGCCCAAATGATCGCCGCAGTCGGAGCGACTGCCTTTCTTTTTCAGGGCGAAATCGCGACACGATAGTGTCGCGTGTGTTCATCCATCCGAGCGAGGAGCGCTTCGGCTTTGGGATAGATCACCGGCTTGCTCTGGTTTTCACCGGCAAACACCTTTACCCCTTCCATCGACTCGAATCGCAGCAGAGTTATGAATTCGACTTCATCTTCGTCTTCACGAATAAACAATTCCGCGCCGTGATAACCTCTGATCTTACGCTGAGCGATGTCAGGAAAAATTTCGTTTCGCAACAACTCTTCATAGGTTTTTGCGTCCTGCGGTTTGGTCCAGCCATGCCAGATTCGTGCCATCATGACAGGCCCATAATCTGATAACCGCCATCGACGTAAATTACCTGTCCGGTAATCGCGGCCGCCCCGTCGCTGGCGAGAAAAATGCCAGTTGCACCCAACTCCGCCGGATCACAGCTGCGCCGTAACGGGGCCCGCTCCTGGTAATGCTTTAGCATTGACATGAACCCGCTGATACCACGAGCGGCCAGGGTATTGACCGGACCGGCGGAAATACAATTCACGCGAATTTTCTTCGGGCCAAGGTCGTAGGCGAGATATCGGGTAGAAGCTTCGAGCGAGGCTTTGGCCACGCCCATCACGTTGTAGTGCGGTACCACTTTCTCGGCACCGTAATAAGTCATCGCCACAATGCTTCCGCCGTTGGTCATCAGCGGTGCAGCTTCGCGCGCCAGCGCAACCAGCGAGTAAGCGCTGATATCATGCGCCATCCGAAATGCCTCTCGTGTCGTGTTCACGAAGTCGCCTTCCAGCGCTTCCTTCGGTGCGAACGCGACCGAGTGCAGAAGCAAATCGAGTCGACCCGTCTGGCCGCGCACTTCTTGAAAAAATTTTGCAATCTCTTCGTCGCTGGAAACGTCGCAGGGGTAGAGTGGAACGTTTTCCCCAAATTCACCGACCAGCTCTGCCACGTTCTCCTTTATGCGTTCGCCCTGATAATTAAAAATTAAACGCGCGCCCGCCGCCGTCCAGGCCTTCGCAATCGCCCAGGCAATGCTGCGTTTGTTCGCCACCCCGAAGACGACACCAACTTTTTCGGACAAGACTTGTGAGGTCATGATGGCGGCATCATAGCAGGATTTCGCCGTTCCGGTAGCGCACGCGTCTCGCGTGTTGGCGATCGCGTCGTCGCGATCGCGGACTTTTTGTTGCGCGCTGAATCGATCAGAGATGTGATCTCTCAGAAAGATCTTTTCGGCGAGACGCCGGAACCAACACGCGAAGCGCGTGTGCTACCCAGATTGCTGGGACGCCACACTCACGTTGACTTCAAAATATGTTTGATTCCGCGAATCGGAATAACAACCCAATCGGGACGATGATTTAGTTCGTAGCCGATTTCGTAGACGGCTTTGTCCAAAAGATAAGCTTCGAGCGCAATCCGCAGATCAGCTTCGTTTCGGGGGATGAAAGGCGCGTCGCTGGTCGCGGCGAGGTAGCTTTGCAAAAAAGTGCTGCTGATTTCACGATACCAGACATCGGCCCATCTTTCGAGAAACCGGACGTCTTCAGGTCGCATTGCTGGTTGCCAGAGTGCGCTATAGGCCGCGTATTGAAACGAGCGCATCATACCGGCGACATCACGCAGAGCCGATCGCTTCAATTTTCGCTCGCCAAGCGGGCGCGCCGGTTCCCCTTCGAAATCGAGGAAAATGAAATCGCGTCCGGTATGAAGCGCCTGTCCAAGATGAAAATCGCCATGAATCCGGATCTTGTGCGCGGCAGAACGTTGCTCGAGCAGACGCCGCTCCCGCTCCAAAATTTGCTTCTCTGCCGCGAGCACGTCCTCGGCTTCCACGCGAAACGCGTCGGGTAGGTCATCCACCTTTTTCCGGAGCAACTCAAAGGCGCGACGCGAGGAGGCCCGCATCGATTGCACAACGCTCCGCTGCGCCATGGCGTTGAATGGCTCGGGCGCGAAGGACGGATCATCGCTCTCGGACGCAAGCGCACGATGCAGCTCCCCAGTTCGTTGACCGAGCAGCCGCGCTTTCTCCGGGTAAATTCCACCAATCAATTCCTGCATGAGCTGGGCCGACCCAGCTCCGTCAAGGCCGGCTTTGCGGGAGAGAACGCGCTCGTAATAGCTGCCCACCGCGTCGAGAGTAAATTTCCACGCGTCACCTTCGTTCGCGATCGCAGATTGAATGAGCGCGAGCACGACCGTCTTTTTCCCGGAACGATATTCGAGCGTTCCGCCAAACGCCGGCACGTTCGGGAATTTTGCGCGTTCGGTCAGAAATCGTGTGATCTCAACGTCGGGATTAATCCCCTCTTCCAGTTTACGAAAGATTTTCAAAAAATATTTGTCACCGAACAGAATGGAGGAGTTGCTTTGTTCCGCTCTCATCACGCTCGAATTTCCGCTCAAATCCGGCGCCGTCGTGAACTCAGTCGTTGCCGATCCAACGATTTCGCCGCGTCGCGCTCGCAATCTTCGCTGCTCGCGAATGATGCGATAAATCTCGCCGCGATAGTCGGGATCAAAAGTTGCGTCGTGCAATATAGCGTTGCTATCGGCGAATGCGGCGACGACCGCATGCTGGGCTTCGCGCGAAACGCGGTGCGCATTTTCATCGCGCGCAACCTGCAAGGGCAGCGTGTAAACTTCCGCCGCTCCTTCAGTATAATTTACTTCAATCAGAACGTGCCGCGGGCCGCCGGGATGCGGTGAGATCAAAGGATCGTCGATGACCCGAAGCTCGCGAATCGTGCGCGCCTTCGCGCCGAACCATCTGCAACCCATAAGGTAAGACGGGAGAATAGTGCGCTCGAGATCACGTCGCGACGAACCGGATAGAAGTTCGGCAAGTGCGGGCGCTGCCGCGATGGTAGGGGTGCGCACGCGTTTCCGGGCACGACTTGCAGCCGAAGGCGATTGCACAACAAACCAGTAGTGCGCGTGCGGACCGAGCGTCAACTGGTAACGGGACTTACGGATTGCTGGGAATCGATTGCGGCTAAAAACTTCCATTGGAATGCAGCCGGAGAATTTTGCGAGATCAAGTTCGAGGGGCTGCGCAAAGCGCGAGAGATTCACCACCACCAGAATTGTCTCGTCTTCGGTACGGCGCAGAAATGCAAGCACCTTTGAATTTTCCGGAAATAAGAATTCGAGCGAACCGCGCGAGAACGCCCTGTAATTCTTGCGCATCGCAATGACGCGTCGCGTCCACCAGAGCAACGACGAGAGATTCTTCTGCTGATTTTCGACGTTGATCGCTTCATAATGGTATTCTGGATCAATCGTAATCGGCAGATAAAGCTGCTGGGGATTGGCTTTGGAAAAGCCGGCATTCCGATCGGCGCTCCATTGCATCGGCGTGCGGCAACCATTGCGATCGCCAAGATAAAAATTGTCGCCCATACCAATTTCATCGCCGTAGTACAACACCGGGGCTCCCGGCAACGAGAAGAGGAGAATATTCAGGAGCTCGATCTTGCGGCGGCTGTTGGCCAGCAAGGGTGCCAGCCGCCGTCGAATGCCAAGATTAATGCGCGCGGTCGGGTCGTTCGCGTAAACGCGCCACATGTAGTCGCGCTCCTCGTCTGTCACCATCTCGAGCGTGAGCTCATCGTGGTTGCGTAGAAACATTGCCCACTGGCAGTTGTCTGGAATGGGCGGGGTCTGCTCGAGAATGTCAATAATGGGAAAGCGATCTTCCATTTGCAGCGCCATGAACATTCGCGGCATGAGCGGGAAGTGAAAATTCATGTGCGACTCGTCACCGTTCCCGAAATACGCGACCGCATCCTCCGGCCACTGATTCGCCTCGGCCAAAAGCATACGATCACTGAAATGCGCATCGATATGCGCCCGCAATTTCTTCAGATAAACATGCGTCTCCGGAAGGTTTTCGCAGTTGGTTCCTTCCCGCTCATATAGATAAGGAATAGCATCGAGCCGCAGTCCGTCGACGCCAAGGCTGAGCCAGAAATCGCAGACCTGCTCCACTAGTTCGTGGACCGCGAGATTGTCGAAATTCAAATCCGGCTGATGCGAATAAAAGCGGTGCCAGTAATACGCTTTCGCAATCGGGTCCCACGACCAGTTTGAGGTCTCAAAATCTTTGAAGATGATGCGCGCGTCTTTGTATTCTTCCGCTGTGTCGCTCCAGACATAGAGCTCGCGCTCGGGCGAACCTGACGGCGCGCGGCGCGATTTTCGGAACCATGGGTTCTGATCGGAGGTATGGTTGATAACGAGCTCGGTAATGACGCGAAGGCCGCGTTCATGCGCCGCATTGAGAAAGGCGCGGAAATCGTCGAGCGTGCCGTAGTTTGGATTAACATCGAGATAATTGGCGATGTCGTAGCCGTCATCTTTGAGCGGCGACGGATAAAATGGGAGAAGCCAGATCGCGGTGACACCCAATTCCTGGAGATAATCGAGCTTCTCAATCAGGCCGCGGAAATCGCCGATGCCATCCGCGTCGCTATCGTGAAATGTCTTCACGTGCAGCTCGTAAATGATGGCGTCCTTGAACCAAAGCGAGTCAGACATGATTCTCAACTTTTCGCGCGAGGCCGCGCGCGACGCAATGCCGAGTTATGGAGATACCGTTGGACGCTCTTCTAATTTCGCATAAAAGTGGCGGCCTTATGTGCCTTTTTCAGCGAATCGGAAAGGCAGCAATTTCATATCAGTAAACATTGAAAGCGCGGGAGAACGAGAGCGAAACCGAGAAATCGCATGGGTTGCAGCCGGCCGTACCTAAGCCGGGGTCGCCCACGGACCTGGAATTGATGCAAGGCGTTCAGCGAGAGGAAGCTGAACCATTATCCCAACTCTATGATCGCTACAACGGCATTATTAAGGCGCTGATCCTGCGTGTCGTTCACAACGAGGCCGAGGCAGACGACTTGCTGCAAGAAATTTTCATGGAGATTTGGAACCAAGCGAAGAATTTTTCGGCCCAGAAGGGCAAACCGCTTGGATGGATGGTGACGCTGGCGCGGCGACGGGCGATCGATAAATTGCGTAAAAAGCAAGCTTACGCGCGGGCGGAAGAGCGTTTACAACGCGAAATCGAGCAACAACCCGACGCCTGGGTGCATAATTCGACCGAAGAAGAAATTCTCGACGGAGATCGCCGCATTTTGATACGCCGTGTGATTGAAATGCTTCCCCCCCCGCAGCAGCAAGCCATCGAGCTGGCATTTTTTCGCGGCATGAGTCAACGCGAAATCGCCGCAAATACGAATACACCTTTGGGAACCGTCAAGACTCGCCTAGAACTGGGCCTTAAGAAAATTTACGACGGTCTTAAGGAGCTGCGCGATGAGCTTTGAGGAATTTCAAAACTATGCCCGCCTCTTCATTGTCGGCGCGCTTGAGCCGGACGAAGCGGCAGAGTTCGAAGCGGCGCGACGGGAATTTGGGGAAAAAGCCGAAGCATACATCGCCGAATGCTACTCTTTGAGTGAAGCTTTTGCGTTGAGTCTAAAGCCGGCGAAAGCGTCCGATCAGATCAAAGCGCGCTTGATGGAAATGGTAAAGAGCCGGCAGACGCGCTGAAATGGTTTCAGGAGAGCGGGAGACATTGCATCGCGCGCGCTTAGATGGATCGAGCAGTCGTGCCCTTCCGTCTCGGAAGATTAAAAATAGGGCCGCGTAGCCGCCATTAAATTTAAGATCGCCGGAGGAAGCCGCCGATCCACCCTCTTGTGCGCAGCGTCACCGCTCCCCTTCTTCGATCTCGCGCAGGATGAATTCCTGAAGGAAGCCGTAGAAGTTTACCTGAAAAAGACTGAGATCACGGCGACTGCCCAATGGCGAGCGATAATGATCGCACAATTCGTGATCACTGAATTGATAAGTCGCAGCAATTGCTAGCCGCGCTTGATTCAGCGTATTTAACCAGGCGTCGGCGTGGGCCATTGGAATGCGCAGCGTACAGTTCGCAAATGGCTTATCGGTGCAGCGTAATTGTTGGAGATCCTGCCGGACCGTTTCCGTGGCGGACTGGAAAAGTCGGCGCAATTCGGGAACAACGTAAAGCTTCCATTCCGCGCACAAAACTTTCTCTTCCGGGGTCGCCGGCGGACTAAAGAGACGTTCTTCTGCCGCCGGCGAATCTTTGGGTTGCGCGCTTTCCGGAATTTGCCGGAGTAGTTCTGCCAAAAAAGGATCGAGCTCGCGAATCTCAAGGGCTTCATTCTGTCGGCAAATTTCCATTAGTCGACTTTCTCGACAGTCGCGAGAAGGAGATAACCATGTAGTTGCTGCACATAGAGCTCTGCGCGCTCACGCACCCCGCTCCACAAAATGGAACGCCCGTTGTGATGCACCTCTAGCATGTGTTTTTCTGCTCTTTCTCGTGGATAACCAAAAACGCGCTGAAACACCATAGTCACATAGCTCATTAAATTGATCGGATCATTATGAACAACGACGTTCCACGGCATTTCGGTTTCTTCGCTGGTTGCTTCCTGCTTTTCGATCGTCGGCATCTCCAGCGCACTGCGCGGGATATGAACGACGGACAAGACTGTGCATTGTGCCGCTCGATTACCCCGGGCCCGATCCATGGAAAAAGTTAACACGCAGCCTTTTTCCTTCAAACGGCCCTGGGGATCAGCCACCAGTCAGTGCACGAAGGCGCCCCCAGATTGCGGACGACCGCTCCCGCTATCGGCTGCTTCCGAGGATGGTTGTCATCAATTTCTTTTGCAATTGATGCATCTGCCTGCGCTTGGATGGCGTCGCGTCATCAAACCCCGCGAGATGGAGCAACCCATGTAGTACGTACAATTGAATCTCAGCGGTGACGTTGGTGTGAAACATTCGCGCTTGCGTCGCGGCCGTATCCGCGCTGATCACGATTTCACCGTGCTGAAATGTGAGGACATCGGTAGGCCCCGGAATGCGGCAGAATTCATTATGCAGGGCGGTTATTCGCCGATCACTAACAACCAGGACATAGATCTGGTTGAGAGAAGCGATCTCGGATTTTGGGTGCCTGGTTTGCCATACAAGTTTGCAGGCAATTCCAGCGAAGCGGTGCAACTTTGGCGTCGAGAACAAAACGCGACGCTGAGCATTTCGGATGGTTATTAATGGCGGCGAACGTAATTTCATTCCCGTCGTGCATCCAGAGTCTTCAGCCGCTGATAAAGCTCCTCCAATCGCGGCATCGTCGCCCCATTTGCCTGAGCGCGGCGCAGCGGTTCTCCCCAAATCGCTTCGATTTCGAGCGCACGTCCAGCTTCAAAATCGAGCAGCGTCGATGGTTTGTAGGCTCCCATCGTTTCAGTGCGCTTTATTTGCTCAACTACAACATCCATCGGCAAACTGTAACCGCAGCTCTTCGCTCCCACGACGACTTCGTTCATCAATGCTATCGCCTCTGAGCGAAGGGAATGGCTGCGCAAAATATTTGCGGTCGTGATTCCCCCCGCTGCGACCGTCAGGCCGTTGAAAGGAATGTTCCAAACCAGTTTGTGCCAATGTTCCTCCATCAGGTTCTCGACTACTCGGCACTCCACTCCACACTGACTGAATTGCCGGGCGAGATTGTGCGTCCGCTCTTTGGCCACGCCAACCAGTTCGCCGAGGTTGAAGTGTCCGTGATCGAGATGCTCAATCAAACCGGGCGAAATGCGGTTGAGACAAATGAAGCACAGCCCGCCCATCACCCGTTCGGCGCCGAAATGTTGGGCGAGAAATTCCTCGTTACCCAACCCGTTTTGCAAGGTAAGCAAGATGGTGCGTCGATGCAGCAACGGCGGAATTAACTCAAGCATGGCATCATTGTTCGTTGCTTTGAGTGTGATCAATACCAAATCACACGGGCCGATCTCCCTGGGGGTCTGGTAAAGTTGCGCGTCGGCAATATAAAAATTTTCCCTCCTCCCGCGGATGCGAATACCGGAACGCTTAATTCGATCGAACCCACCTCGGACAAGAAAGTGAACATCGCGGCCGCCAACGGCGAGCTTGCCACCGTAAAAGCTGCCGATCGCACCCGCCCCGACCACGGCGATGCGAAGAGAGTCAGCCATAGACATGACAAGTTAGCCAGTTTTCCTCCGAGGAGAGCAGCCACTTCACGCCGGAGGGCGTGTTTCGGCCTGGAAGTTTCTGGTAATTAATCGGGCACCCTTATTGAAAGTGAAATAAGCCCAGGCCCACTGGAAGAGAACGACAACCCGGTTGCGGAATCCGACGAGAAACAGGATGTGCACGAACAACCACGCGACCCAAGCCGGCAATCCGCTCAGGTGCAGCAGGTGCAAATCGGCTACCGCTTTGTTGCGGCCGATGGTCGCCATACTTCCTTTGTCAAAGTACCAGAAGCGTTGGGGCTTTCGGCCTTCGATCATGTTCAAAATATTGCCAGCGGCGTGGCGTCCCTGTTGCATGGCGACTGGCGAAACACCGGGCAGCGGTTTCCCGTCTTTGCCAGTAAAGTTGGCCAAATCGCCGATTACCTGCACCTCCGGATGTCCAGGAATCGTTAGATCATCCTGGACGATGACGCGGCCGACCCGATCGACTGGAACTCCAAGTGACTTTCCAACAAAGGATGCATTGTTACCGGCCGCCCAAATTTTCACGCGGCAAGAAATGAACTCGTCCCCCACCCTCAGTCCCGCTTCCGTTAGATCGGTTGCGCGCACACCGGTACGAATCTCGACACCGAGATCCTGCAATTGCTTCATCGCGCTCGTGCGCAAGTCTTCCGGGAACGCTGCCAGCACCTGTGGTTCATTTTCAATCAACACTACTCGCGCGCTCGACGGATCGATGTGATGGAAATCGCGCGCTAAAGTGTGACGCGCGATCTCAGCAATCGCCCCCGCCAGTTCCACTCCGGTCGGTCCACCCCCGATAATAACAAAAGTCATCGCCGCGGCGCGCGCTACCGGGTCGGAAATTTTCTCGGCATACTCAAACGCCAGCAAAATGCGGCGCCGAATTTCCACGGCGTCTTCCAAGCTTTTCAAGCCCGGCGCGAGACGCTCCCATTCTGGATGTCCGAAATAGGAATGCCGGGCTCCGGTAGCGAGAATCAAATAGTCGTATTGGAGGTTCATATCCCCGGCATGAACGACTCGCGTGTTCACGTCAACCGATTGAACTTCAGCCAGCACGACTTCGACATTCTTGCACTTGTGCAGGATTGCCCGGATCGGAGCCGCAATGTCCGCCGGGGATAGCGCTGCGGTAGCGACCTGATAAAGGAGCGGCTGAAAAAGATGATAATTGGTCCGATCAATGACGGTTAGGCGAACGTTCTGGCAAGCCAATTTCTTTGCAGCCTCGAGCCCGCCAAAACCACCACCGACGATCACAACACGTGGAAGTTTTTCTTCAGCCATCGCGACAATCTCGCGAGATTGAAGCTAATCGCAGCAATTTTTATTCGGACAATTCGGAGACAAATCGTTCATTCCGCGGAGGTAACATAATTGCTGCTTTAGTTAAAGCGGACGCCATCGCTAAACTCAGCGCGTTTCTGGACTATTCGAGTTCGCTCGATTTATACCGCCGTTCTTTACGCCTCAGGATTCTTGGGTGCGAGATCCGTTACAATCTTTTCGAAACGCGGGTCGCCGCGCAGCGAATCCCAGAACGGGTGCAGTTTCAAGTTCCCGTAGCTTAAAGTGTTCGGAATTTTCAGCGTCGCTGCTATTTGCTCAATCGCGAGATCTTTTTCTCCACACCAGGCGTAAATTACGCCCATGTACTTCACCAGCTCCGCACCATCGATTGAGTCTTTGGTGATCGGCAGGATTTCTATCGCGCGCCGCCCTTCACGGATCGCTTCATCCTTACGGCCGAGGGCCGCATCGATGAGTCCGAGTACGCACAGCGCCGGCGCATAACCGGGT
>Ga0209805_1002544_pt1 | contig 10613 bp, 8 predicted proteins | sample GraSoiAngelo_148_FD_185905 | JGI IMG/M metagenome (GOLD analysis project Ga0209805, IMG submission 185905) | Grasslands soil microbial communities from the Angelo Coastal Reserve, California, USA - 14_1009_09_20cm (SPAdes) (version 2) | ecosystem: Environmental > Terrestrial > Soil > Grasslands ... | reverse complement strand
GATCTCGACCCAAGCGAGAGGCAATCTCGCGGAGGCCGAGCGACTGTTCCGAGAGCTCGCCGTCGATGCGCGCGTGGCTCGGGAACGCGACATCGAAGCGCGCGCGCACCATGCGCTCGGCACGACCCTGCTTCTACGCGGGCAGGTGAGCGACGGAATCGTACATGTCTGGCGCGCCGTCGACCTGTACGAGGACGAGTCCTCGCGGGTGCGGGCGCTTGGCGACCTGGGCCTCATGCTACTCGCGGTCGGGGAGGTTGTTGGCGCCGAGCGCGCGCTCCTCGAAGTGGTTCATCGAGGACATGCAATGCAGGACGTGGTAGAGAACGCGATGATCGAGCTCATGCATTGTGCATCCTACCGCGGCGATCGGTTGAGCTTTGAGCGTTGGCGCGCGGCGTGCGAAAGGCAAACGGGGAACATGCCACCTAGTATCTTGGCTGACTTCTATCTCAAGGGAGGGATTGGCCAAGCCCGGTTTGGTCGGTTCCTTCAGGCGGAACGCCTGATGGACGCCGCTCTCGAGGTCGCGGAGCGTGCCGATTCGAACGAACTGCTGTTCCGGATCGAGCGGATCCGAAACGGACTCCACGGCTGCGAAGCGGAACTCGCGAAAGCCCCGGACGCAGCCGCGGAGCCGTTTCTAGTCAGCGACCCGGGTGTGCTAGAGGTCGCAGCATCTCTTGCCCGACTAGGAGGCTGAGGGCTCTCAGTGACAGGTGTTTGGATTGTTCACGTCGCACGGCGTCCCGCCGGGTCGGGGGCCGGTGGTATCGGCACACGCCGAGGCGACGAGCGCGAACGACACGACGAGCAAAGCCACGAGGGTGCGGATCGGGCGCAGCATAGAACCTCCAAGAGTTGAGTTACGGTGTGTACTTCGGGCGACAACGCTAAACTCGGCGTTCGAGCCGATGTTTTTTAGGGTGTTTTCGCGGCATCGTGGGGTGGTTTTGCGACATTTATGCTGGTTTTAGCGGCCGTCTCCGGGATTCAGTTTCACAAGCTGCGCCGCGCGGCCGCGGCGCGGTTCGCCGTGGTGCACGCGTCGAGCTGGGATGCGGTGCTGGCGGCGATCCGCAGCCGCCCGGTCGAGCTGGCGGTGGTGGATCCGCTGTTGACGGGGACGGCGAGCGATCGGGAGATCGAGCGGCTGCGCGTGCTGTTTCCGTCACTGCCGCTCATCCTCTACACCAGCCTCACGCCGCAGACGGCGGCGGTGCTGCTCGCGCTCGGCCAGCGCGGCATCCGGCACGTGGTGTTCTCCCGCTACGACGATCACCCCGCGCATCTGCGCCATGTTCTGGCGCAAGAAGAGGCGCGCTCCACTTCCCAACAGCTGCTCGATCAATTCGCATGGGCGCTCTCCCCGCTGCCGAGCGAGCTGCGCTGGGTGCTCGAAGAAGTGCTGCGCTCGCCCGCGGAGGTCCAAACCGTTCAGCAGGTGGCGACCCGCGCCCGGGTGGACCGGCGCACCTTCGAGCGCTGGTTCATGCGCGTGGGACTCCCCTCGCCCCGTCACTTCCTCGCCGCCGCGCGCGTGCTGTATGCGCATCGCTTGCTGCAGGATCCCGGGTTCACGATCGAAGACGTTGCGGTGCGGCTGGGTTATGCGCAAACGAAAACGCTGCAGTTGCACGCCCGCACGTATCTCGGGCTCACCGCCGGCGAGATGCGCCTCACGCTCGCCCCCGAGGAAGCGCTCGAGCGCGTCGTGCACGGCTTCTTCCCGACCCGTCAGGCCCAGGTGTCCGTCTCATGAGCGAGGCTCGGCGGACGGTGCTGATCGTCGACGACGAGGCGCCGCTGCGTCGTGTGCTCGAGCGCGCGCTCGAGCGTGAAGGGTATCGGGTGCTCGGCGCGGGCAGTGCCGAAACGGCCTACGAGCTGCTCGCCGCGGGCCCGGCGGACGCCGTCCTGCTCGACATCCGGCTGCCCACCATGTCGGGACTCGCGCTGTTTCTCGCCATCGTCAACCGCTGGCCCGCGCTGGCGGGGCGGATCGCCATCATGACCGGCGACGCGGACGCCGATGAGGTTCGCGCCTGGATCGCGCGTAACCCGTGCGCCCTGCTGCGGAAGCCCTTCAACCTGCGCCAGATCTTCGATTGGTTGGCCTCGGCGCTGGAAGCCCCGGGTCGCGAGAGCGGCAACGGCTAAGCGGACGCGACCGTCCCTCGTAGCGTTGTCTCCTGGTCCCTCTTAACTTCCACCCGCTGTGCGTCTATCCGTCCATCCGTCTAGCATTCGGGGCGTAGCGCAGTCCGGTAGCGCGTCTGGTTTGGGACCAGAAGGTCCCGGGTTCAAATCCCGGCGCCCCGATTATGCGAAGGCTTGCCTCACAGCTGCTTCATAAGCGCCTGAAATCGTGGGTCGCTTCGCAGCGAGTCGAGGTCGGAGTCGTTCTCCAGCCACTCGCGGTGACCGAAGCCGTTCTGGATAGCTTGTTGGAGGCAGGCCATCGCATCGTCGCGCTCCCCCAGTTGGGCGTACGAGCACGCCACGTTGTAAAGCACCCCAGGATCTTCGGGGTCGATGGCGCGAGCGCGTTTGGTCCATTCGAGGCCGCGGTCTCGCTCGCCGAGCAGGACTAGCGCGCCCGCGCCCAGGTAGAGGGCGCGCGCGTCGTCCGGGTTGAGCTCCAGGTGCTTCTCGGCCACTCGCAGCCCCTGCCGCAGCGTCGCTTCCAGGTCCGCTTTGCGTCCCAGCCGCGTCAACGGGCCCTGCATCAGCAACAGCGCCTGGTAGTCCTCCGGGCGCACCCGGGCCGCGTCCGCGTAGTGCCGCACGGCCTCCTCCAGTTTCCCCTCCTGGAAGCACGTACGCGCAAACAAATAGTGGGCGTCGTAGAGCTTGGGGTTGAGCCGCAGCGCGGTCTCGAACTCGCGCCGCGCCTCGGCGTGTTGCCGGCTCAATGAAACGGCGAAACCTCGAGAGGCGTGCGCCTCCGCCAGCTCGGGATCGAGATCGAGCGCCTTGCGGCTCGCGGACTCCGCGCCCTCCAGATTGGCTTTGCTGCCGTCCCAGTACATGTAGAGGAACGCGCAGCAGTCGGCGACCCCGGCGTAGGCCAGCGCGTACTTCGGGTCGACGTCGATCGCCCGCTCGAACATCCGCCGCGCGAACTGAATGCCGGTGCGCCGGAACTGGTGGAAGAACTGCCGGCCGCGCAGGTAATAGTCATACGCCTCCACGTTTGCCGTAGGCGCCTTCTCGATGGCGCGCTTCTCCTGCTCGCTCAGCACCACCCGCAGCGCCAGGACGATGTTGTTGGCGATCTCATCCTGGATCGCGAACACGTCCTCGAGCTCGCGGTCGTAGCGCTCCGACCAGAGGTGGTAGCCATCGGCTACGTTGACGAGCTGCGCCGTCACGCGCAGCCGGTTTCCCGCTTTGCGCACACTCCCCTCCAGCACCGTGCCGACACTCAACTGCTCGCCGACCTTCCGGATATCCAGGCTCTTGCCCTTGAACGCGAACGCCGACGTCCTGGCCGCCACCCGCAAGGCTGCGATCTTGGTCAGCGCGTTGATGATCTCCTCGGCGATCCCGTCGGTGAAATACTCATTGTCGGGATCGGCGCTCATGTTGACGAACGGCAGCACCGCGATCGATTTCGCGGTGCTGCTCGCTGGAAAGCCCGATGCCGCGCCCGGCGCGGTCGCTACGCCGCCCGGCGGCTTCAGCGCCTGTGACAGCTGAGCCGCCGTGGCGAACCGGTCGTCCGGCTCCTTCGCGAGCGCCTTCATCACCACCCGCTCGGTCCACTCCGGCACGTCGTCCCGGAGCGTCCGTAGCGGGGGCGGTGAACTGGTGAAGCACTGTGCGATGATGGCCTGGGCCGTTGGGCCCACAAACGGCGGGCGGCCCGCCAGCATCTCGTACACAACGCACCCCAGACTGTACACGTCGCTCCGCCCATCCAGCTCCACCGCGCCCGCCGCTTGCTCGGGACTCATGTACGCCGGCGTCCCCACCGTTGCGCCGGTTTGCGTCAGCGTATCCGCTGCCGCCGCGCTGACCGCCTTGGCGATCCCAAAATCGGTCACCATGGCCTCCCCCTCGTGCAGCATGACGTTCTCGGGCTTGATGTCACGGTGCACGATCCCGTGCCGGTGAGCGTAGTCGAGGGCGCCCGCCACTGCCCGCGCCAGCTGGAGCGCCTCCTCCACCGGCAGCCGCTTCTCCCGCTCCAGGCGCCGGCGCAATGACTCCCCCTCTACGTACGGCATGACGTAGTACAGCAGGTCGCTCGCCTGCCCCGAGTCGTACAGCGGAACGATGTAGGAATGCTGCAGGCTCGCTGCGATTTGTATCTCTCGCAGAAACCGCTCGGCGCCCAGGTTGACGGCCAGGTAGGGGTGAAGCACCTTGACCGCGACGGGGCGTTGGTGCTTCAAGTCCTGCGCCCGGTACACGGTGGCCATCCCGCCGCGACCGATCTCCCGCTCAAACGTGTAGCGGTCGGCGAGCGCTGCCCGGAGTCGATCCACGAGATCGGCCATATCGTGACAAGATAGAGCTCCCAGCGCCGCGCGGCGACCAAGCGCAAGCCGCTACCTACGTGGAGTTTGCTTCGGAGGGAGAGATGAAGCAGCTACCGACCGCCCTGTGCCTTTCGGTGCTCGCGCGCGCCCTGCTCGCGCAAGGTGCTCCACCGCAGGTTGCCCCTGACCAGCCGTATACGATGGAGTACTACTACAAGGTGCAGTGGGGACACCAGCAGGAGTTCCTGCAGCTATTCCTCAAGAACCACTACCCCCTGCTGAAGCGGGGGGTGGAGAGTGGTCGGATGATGTCCGTGAAGATCGAAACGCCGTCCAACCACATGACTGAAGACGCGCGCTGGGATTATCGCGTGACCATCCGATTCAAGAACTCGACGCTGGCGACCACCGCCAACCCTCAGGAGGAGTCCTGGATCAATCAGCTCTGGCCTGACCAGGTCAGCTACAGGCGAGAGGAGCAGCGGCGCTTCGAGATACTGCTCGCCCACTGGGATCTGCCGGTAACGGACATCACGCCTGCCAAGCAGTAGCTGCCCACCGGCACGCCGTAGCAGGCGGGAACCGGCGGGCTCAGAGTTGGGTTTCTTATAGTTGCCACGTAACGGTGGACGGTGCACATGCCTACGAGAACCGATCGCCGCGCGCCGAGCCGAGCTGGGCGGCGCGGCTGCAAACATCCGGTGCGGTACGAGACGGATTGGCTGGGTCGAACCTACGCGGGATGTCCGGTCTGCGGACGGTGGAAGCTCATGAAAACCGAGGTCGCGCGACCCGACGGGAAGCGGCTCGCCGCCTGATGCGCAGAGCACCCCGCCGATTGCTTTCATGGGGTGATCGTGTAGCATAAGGGAGGCGTCGAATCCACCGAGCAGCTGGGCTCGATGGCTACCGCTGCTGGGGAGGCCCGATGAAGAGGGCGGCGGCAGTAGGGACGTTGTCCTTCGTGGTGGCGCTGGCGGCATGCGGTGCAGCGCGCATCGTCCTCACCGTTGACGTGCTGAGCTTCCTTCGGTCGCAGGGGCTCGACGCGTTCTCCTTCGGCATCCGCGGCGGCGTGCCCCAGACCGACCTCACGGCGGCACGACTGTTCTCAATCCCATCGCGGTTCGGGCCGGGCCGCGTGGACTCCGTTCAGGTGACGGCCGGCGCGATCCTCGAGAGCACCCAGGGCGGCGGTACCGTCGCCCTCGATGTCTTCTTCGCAAGGGACGAGGCCGGCCTCTTCATCGGCCAGCCGTACGTCAGTGCCCACGCCACCGTGTCGGGCGTGCAGACAGATACCTTGCTGCCACCGACGACGCGGTCGGTAAACGACACCGTCTTCAGTACACCCGACGTGTGGGTGGGTGTTCGCGCCCGCTTCGCGACCGATCCCGGCCCGGACCTGGTCGGCCGGCTAGCCGTGACCGTGCTGCAGCTGCGGGTCGTACTGCACGACCAAGGCTTCTGAGTCCGCAGCCGATTATTCTCCGTACGGTATCCAGATGTTCTTGACCTGAGTCGCCTGTCTCAGGAATTTCCGCCCTTCGCCTTGCTGGCTGTCGCGCCAATCTCTCGTTTCCCACTCGACCCACGTCCGCTTCATGTTGCCGGCCGAGGCGCGCTCGACCTCCGCGGCGCCCGCTCGGTTCCCGAAGTACCACACGCCGTCCACATCGTCGTGCTCGGCGAGCACCTTGGCGAGCGCGTCCTTCGCTCCGGTCACGATGTTCACCACCCCGCTCGGCACGTCTGAGGCCTCGAGCACGGTGTAGAGCTCCGTGGCCGCGAGCGGGTGGACCTCCGACGGGAGCGCGATCACTGTGTTCCCGGTCGCGATGGCGGGGGCCACGAGGGATACGAAGCCGAGCAGCGGGCATTCCTCCGGGCAGGCGAGTCCCAGCACCCCGATCGGCTCGTTCATGGCGAGCGTCACGCCGCGGATCGGCACCTGGTGGACCGCGCCGTCGTACTTGTCCGCCCAGGCAGCGTAGCTGAAGAGACGTGACAGCGTGGCATCTACCTCGTGGCGGGCGTCGGCGCCCTCCCCGCCCGTCAGGGCCTCGATGTGGCCCGCGAACTCGGCCGCGCGAACCCCGAGGTTCTCGGCGATGTAGTACAGAATCTGGCCGCGCGCGTGACCGCTCGTCTGCGCCCACCCGGCCGCCGCGCGCGCCGCCTCCACCGCGTCGCGGATGTCCTTGCGATTCCCTTCACCCACCTCGCCGAGCGGGCGACCCCCCGCACCGATGATCTGGCGAGCGTACGGCGCGTCGGGTCGAGTCTGCTTGCCCCCGATGAACATCTTGTAGGTGCGATCAATCGGGGGAAGGGAGAACGGGGAAGAGGGAAGGCGAGCGCTCCTCCCGCGCTTCGGTGCGGCCTGCCGTGAGACCCCATCCCCTTTCCCCTTTCCCCGGTCCCACACCGGCTTCAGATACTCCCACATCCCCTCTCTCCCGCCCTCGCGCCCGAACCCCGACTCCCGGTACCCGCCGAACCCCGACGCGGCATCGAACAGGTTGGTGCAGTTGATCCAAACGACGCCCGCTTTGATCTTCGGCGCGACGTCGAGCGCCAGGTTGATGTTCTCCGTCCAGACGCTCGCCGCGAGTCCGTAGGGGGTATTGTTGGCGAGCTCGACCGCCTCGGCGGGGGTCCGGAACATCATCGCGACCAGCACGGGGCCGAAGATCTCCACCTGGGCGATCGTGGCGGCGGGCGCGACGTTCGTGAACAAGGTGGGCGGGTAGAAGTACCCCTCGGTGGGACACGCCCATGATGGTTGCCACATCGTGGCGCCCTCCGCGACGCCGGTGCTCACGAGCTGGCGGATGCGCTCGAGCTGCACCGGTGCCACGATGGCACCCATGTCGATCGCCTTGTCGAGCGGCGGGCCGACCCGCAGCTTTTCCATTCGGGCGCGCAGCTTCGTGACCAGCCGCTCGGCGATGCCCTCGTGCGCCAGCAGCCGCGAGCCCGCGCAGCACACCTGCCCCTGGTTGAACCAGATCGCGTCCACGACGCCTTCGACGACGCTGTCCACATCGGCGTCGTCGAATACGATGAACGGGCTCTTGCCGCCGAGCTCGAGCGAGAGCTTCTTCCCCGACCCGGCGGTCGCCTTACGGATGATGCGCCCGACTTCCGTCGAGCCCGTGAACGCGATCTTGTCGACGTCGGCGTGCGCGACGAGCAGTCCGCCGGTGCGGCCGTCGCCCGTGACGACGTTTAGCACGCCCGGCGGGAGCCCCGCCAGGTGCGCGATCTCGGCCAGGCATAGCGCCGTGAGCGGCGTGAACTCCGCGGGCTTGAGCACCACCGTGTTCCCGGCCGCGAGCGCCGGCGCGATCTTCCAGGCGAGCATCAGGAGCGGGAAGTTCCAGGGGATGATCTGCCCGACGACGCCCACGGGGCCGTGGCCCGCGAATTCCGACTCGGCGAGCTGCGCCCACCCGGCGTGATGGTAGAAGTGTCGGGCGACGAGCGGGATGTCGAGATCGCGGGTCTCGCGGATCGACTTGCCGTTGTCCAGGCTTTCGAGCACCGCGAGCAGCCGCGCGTGCTTCTGGACGGCGCGCGCCAACGCGTAGAGATGACGCGCCCGGGCATGTCCGGACAGCGTAGACCACGAGCCGAACGCGTGGCGCGCGGCGGCCACCGCGGCATCTACCTCCGCCGGGCCCGCTTGGGTGACCCGGGCGAGCCGTGTCGCGGTCGCGGGGTTGAGCACGTCGAACAGCTCGGCGCTCTGCGTCGCGGTCCAACGCCCGCCAACGAACACACCGAATTCACCGCCGTGCCGGGCGATCCACTCGCGCGCCTGCTTGTCGCTTTCTGGTGCGGGCCCGTAAGCCATCGTCTCGAAGATTTCGGAGACGGTCGTCATACCATGGGATGGCGATGGGCCGCCGAATAACGTCCGGTGACGAAATGCTCGAGCTGGCGCTCGATGTCGGTGAGCAGGCTCGAGGCGCCGAGGCGGAACAGGTCCGCCTTGAGCCAACGGTCGCCCAGCTCCTCCTTCATAAGAATGAGCCACTGCAGGGCCGTCTTGGCGCTCCGCATGCCGCCGGCCGGCTTGAAGCCGACCGCGTGCCCGGTGCGCTCATGATAGTCGCGGATCATCCGGGTCATGACGACGCCGACCGGCAAAGTCGCGTTCACCGCTTCCTTGCCGGTGGACGTCTTGATGAAATCGGCACCGGCCATCATCGCCACCTGGCTCGCGCGCGCCACGTTCGCGAGCGTGGCCAGGTCCCCAGTGCCAAGGATCACCTTCATGTGCGCGGCGCCGCACGCCGCGCGGAAGGCGCGGACTTCGTCGTACACCGCTTCCCAGTCGCCGGCGAGCGCGTGGGCGCGCGTGATGACCACGTCGATCTCGTCCGCCCCCGCCGCCACCGAGGCCTTGATCTCCTCGATCCGCTGGGGCAGGGGGTTGAGCCCCGCCGGAAACCCGGTCGACACGGCGGCGACCGGGATGCCCGAGCCCTGGAGCGCTTGGACGGCGACCGGCACGAAGGCGTGGTACAGGCATACGGCACCGACCCTGATCCCCAAGTCGGTGGCGCCCAGCGCCTCGAGCAGGTCCCGGCGCACGGGCTCCTTCGCCTTGGCGCACAGCCGTAGCACGTTGGTAGGGGTGTCGTCCCCCTGCAGGGTAGTGAGATCGATGCACGTGATCGCCCGCAGCAGCCAGGCGGCTTGCCACTCGCGCTTGACGGTCCGGCGAGTGGGAATGGTGGCGGCGCGGCGCTCGACGGCGCTGCGGTTCACGCGCAATGCGCGCACCAGGTCGAGGTCCAGGGGTGTCCCAGGGTTGCGCTCCTCACGGGGATGGACGCGCAGCGCCCGCTCGACCGGGCTGGCCGGCAGGCTCGCCGTACGCGGCTCGACTGGGACTTCGTACTTCCGCTTGGTTTCCATTTCCAGTATAGAATGTAAGCCGCTGATGCTCCAGCGAAATATGGACCAACTGGCACTGGGGGCGGCGGGCGCGTCCCATGCTTGGATCGCTTTCCTGGGGAGCGGCCGGCGTCACGCCTCACGCAGATGTCGAGCTGACGCGCATCCAGCTTTGCCCCCAAGTGACGGAGGGCGTACATTTGACGCGGCGATCGTCCGGTGTCGCGCCGATGGCCACCCGGAAGGTGGCTTGAGGGTCAAGACATTCAGTAGAATCCGTCAGTGGCCGAGCTATCGGAACGTCTGACCGCAGCGCTCGCTGGCCGTTACAAGGTCCAGCGGGAAGTGGGGCACGGGGGGATGGCGAAGGTCTTCCTCGCCCAGGACTTGAAGTATGAGCGCGCGGTTGCCCTGAAAGTGCTCCTGCCCGAGCTGGCCGCGGAGCTTGGGGCTGCCCGATTCCTGCGCGAGATTCAGACCGCGGCCCGTCTCCACCATCCTCACATCCTGCCGCTGTACGACTCGGATGAAGCCGACGGGTTGCTGTATTATGTGATGCCCTATCTCGAGGCAGAGTCGCTGCGCGAGCGCCTTGCCCGGGAACGGCAGCTCCCGGTCGGTGAAGCGCTTCAGATCGCTCGCGAAGTGGCGGACGCGCTGAGCTACGCGCACAGCTGTGGTGTGGTGCATCGGGACATCAAGCCGGCGAACATTTTGCAGGACGCGGGCCACGCCGTCGTGGCCGATTTCGGCATCGCCCGAGCGATCGGTGTGGCCAGCACCCAGTCCTTGACTGGGCCGCTTCGGGCGATCGGCACTCTGGCCTACATGAGCCCAGAACAAGCAGAGGGAAGCGAGCACCTCGACGGCCGCAGCGACATCTACAGCCTAGGCTGCGTGCTCTTCGAAATGCTGGTGGGAGAGTCACCATTCCCGGGGACTACGTTTGAGGCAGTCATCGCCCACCGGTTGACCAGCCCGCAACCTTCGCCCCGGGCAGGCCGTGAGCTGGTTCCGGAAGCAGTCGATGCGGCCGTGAGGAAGGCGCTCGCTAGACTGCCCGCCGATCGGTTCACGACCGCCGCCCAGTTCGCCGAGGCCTTGGGCACCCCTGCAACTGTGGCCATCGCGGTGGGGACGGCCCAGGCGGTGCTCCAGGAAGTCTTCGCCGCGAAGTCGCTCGCCGCCGCGAAGTCGGTCGCCGTCTTGCCGTTCGAG
>Ga0209805_1002541_pt1 | contig 10615 bp, 12 predicted proteins | sample GraSoiAngelo_148_FD_185905 | JGI IMG/M metagenome (GOLD analysis project Ga0209805, IMG submission 185905) | Grasslands soil microbial communities from the Angelo Coastal Reserve, California, USA - 14_1009_09_20cm (SPAdes) (version 2) | ecosystem: Environmental > Terrestrial > Soil > Grasslands ... | reverse complement strand
GATCGATTCGCGCCAGTCCCGGGAAGGCCTCAGCATTCGACGCCGCCGCGAATGTCTGAAATGCGCTTATCGTTATACCACGTATGAAGAAATCGAGCGCACTGATCTCCGTGTGATCAAGCGCGATCGTTCCCATGAGCCGTTCGATCGACGCAAGCTGGTCAACAGCTTGGCCAAGGCCTGTGAGAAACGTTCAATCAGTCTCGTCCTTCTGGAACAAGCGGTGGACGATATCATTCACGAAATCGAGACCGGCGGGCGCGAAGTCACTTCGGCACAGATCGGCACGCACGTGATGGCAAAATTGCGCGATATCGATGAAGTCGCCTATCTCCGTTTTGCGTCGGTCCATCGCCGCTTTGAGCAGGCCGATGAGTTTGTCGACGCCATCCAGGCGTTGGGCCGTCGGGTGAAAACGAATGCGCAGCAGCGAGAACTTTTTCCCACGGAGAAACGCTAAGAATGGTCGCATTCAAGGAAGAATTTCCCTATTTGAAAGCTGAAACTGGCCAGCTTTTCGAATTTGATCGCGGGTGGTTGCGAGAAGCAATTACACGTGCAGCGAACGACGCGGGCTATCCCAGCTGGTGGCTGACCGATCACGTGACCGAAAGCATTGTCTTTTATCTTCGGCTGCGGAATGACGAGAGTTTTATTGCTTTCAATCAGCTATCACAAACCGTGCGCTACGTTTTGAAAGTGATTGGCTACAAGGAAATCGTGCCGCACTTTAGCCCCACACCGCCGCCAGTAACGATTTCATTGTTTGAAATCGCTTATAACGCCGGCGGCGGATATGAGCTGGCGTTTTTTGAAATGTTAACGCGTCGGCTGGAACTGCTGTTGCAAACCCAGGTGACCTCGGTGCAACTGATCGCGCTCAATCCCTGCGTGAAACACCTGCGCGGTACGCGCGTCTGGTCTCGGGCCTGCGATGTTCTGCGCGCGGAGATCGTTTGTTTCGTTCGCGAAAAACTTTCCGCGGTAAAAGGTTTGCCCGAATTAAACTGCTCGCTTCGTTAAATCGTGACGATATTCGAGAAAATTATCGCCCGCGAAATTCCAGCTGACATTGTGCTGGAAAAAGAAAACCTGATTGCGTTTCGCGACGTCAACCCGCAGGCACCGGTCCACGTTCTGATTGTTCCGAAACGGGTGCTGCCGCGTTTGCTCGATGCCAAGGCAAGTGATCGCGAGCTGTTGGGCGACCTGTTGTTGGCCGCGGCTGAAGTTGCAAAAAGGCTCGAACTCAAAAACGGTTTTCGCGTCGTAGTTAACAGCGGGCCCGATGCGGGAGAAAGCGTGCCACATTTGCACGTGCACGTGCTCGGACAGCGACAAATGAGTTGGCCGCCCGGCTAATCGTTCTTCCAAGGATCGTAGGTGCCGATCGTCCAAAGATGGCCTTCAAGGTCACGACAGGAAAAACTGCGCCCGCCATACTCCTCATTCCTGACTGGAATTAAGATTTCGGCGCCCGCGTTTTTTGCTCGTTCGTAAATAACGTCGGCATCCGGCACGACCAGGTAAACAGATTGCGTTGCCGCTCCGCCGATTTCGTCCGGCTGTCTGATAAAGCGTCCCCACTCGTTGTCGCGCACAGATCCGAGCATCATCATTCCATCGCCAAAGCTCAATTGAGCGTGAGCGATGCCGCCGCTGTCATCAGGCACGACAAGATTTTTCTTGAGTCCGAAAACGCGGCCAAGCCATTCAAGTGCCGCTGGCGCGTTCCGATAGCGAAGGCTGGGTATAATCGTAGCCGGCATTGATATGATGGTACACGCCTTCGTCTCCGGCTCAATCGCGAGGGAACTGGCTTATTCCCTAACGATTACAGGCGTATCGTCGGGGGTGCTCTCGAAAAAATGCCGCGCCATTCGCGCCGGCAGACGGATGCAGCCATGCGAAGCGCGAAATCTCGGAACATAGCCGGCGTGCATTCCATAGCCGCCGTTGAATCGCATGAAGTAAGGCATCTGGGCGCCATCGAAATGAGTACCTGCGGGTTGTGTGTCTTTGCGCACATCAATGTTGGCTTTGACCACTTGGCCCCAGTCATTGACGTAGTCGCCAAATTCACTCGAAACATGGTTCCTGTCCTTTTCGATTACATGATAACGACCCGGCGGCGTGTCGAAGCCTCGCTTTCCAGTTGAAACCGTGCTTTCCCCAACCAGCCTGCGGCCCTTGTAAAAGTAGGCGCGTTGTTCGCGGACGTGGACGACGATCTTGGCCGGGCCAGGAAAATGACCGCCGTGCCAGTAGCCTTCGGACGTAGCGGAACCGGGAAAAAAATCGGGCAGCCTTTGCGCGCCGGCAGTGAGCTCCTGCCGAAAATCTGCGCAGCCGCCGAAGATAATTACGGAGCCAATCGCGGCAAAGATTGGGGCGATCTTCGAGACCTTCATCCGGCGGCGGACGCTAGTCGTATCGTGAGAGAGTGCAACGGGAAGCGGCATCGGTGAAATTACGGAAAATCGGCAATGCAAACGGAGCAATCTCAATGCCGTTGCCGAGCCTGCCAGAAAGACAACTGCTTTCTTTCGTGTGGGCAATTCTTCCGGGTTTGACGCTGCTCGCGGGCGGAATACGCTCGTTTGATGGCCACTATTACTGAGCAGGCAACATCATCGTCTGTTGGCAAGAACGCGCCCGCCGTGCAGCCGCCGATCAACCTCGAGCAGTGGATCGAGCAGAATCGTGAAAAGTTTAAGCCGCCGGTGAGCAATCGTTACCTCTATGATGGACGCGATTTTTTTGTGATGGTGATCAAGGGTCCGAACGCCCGGAATGATTTTCACCTGGTCGATTCGGAAGAATATTTTTACCAGCTCAAAGGGGACATCAAAGTGCGTATTCGCGAAGGCGATCGCATCATCGATCATCTCGTGCGTGAAGGAGAGACGTTCTTCATTCCGCCCAACGTCCCGCATGCGCCGGTGCGGCCGCCGGATACCGTGGGGGTGGTAGTCGAGCGTCGCCGGCCGCCGGGTGAGCACGAGCACGTCATTTTTTACTGCGACAATTGCGGGGCCTTAGTGGAGGACATCGATTTCGACTGCGGCGACATCGTTGAACACTTCAGTCAGGCGATGCTCGATTTTTGGAACGATGATGCGCGGCGCACCTGCAAAAAGTGCGGCAAAAAAGTCCCGCAGCCCGAACCGGTAAAGCCGTTTTAGGAAAACAATTGTAGGGCGTTTCTGTGAAACGCCGGTCTAAAGTAAATGGCGTCGACACAGACGCCCTACAAATGAAGATCGATCTCCACACCCACATTCTTCCCCGGGAGTGGCCTGATCTCGACGCCAAGTACGGCTATGCGGGATTCGTCCGGCTCGATCACTACAAACCTTGCTGTGCGCGGATGATGATCGGTGATCGCGTCTTTCGCGAAATCACAGACAACGTTTGGAATCCAAAACGGCGGATCGAAGAAATGGATCGCGAAAAGATTTCCATGCAGGTGCTCTCGACCGTGCCGGTGATGTTCAGTTATTGGGCGAAACCACACGACGCGCTCGATCTTTCACGGCGGCTGAACGATCACATCGCGGATGTAGTCCGTGATCACCCGAAACGATTCGCTGGGTTAGCGACTATCCCGCTTCAGGATCCGGATCTCGCCGCTCAAGAGTTGGAGCGTTGTGTTCGCAAGCTGGGATTACGCGGCGCGCAGATCGGCACGCACGTGGACGCAAATCCGCATTCCGGACGCATCGATACTTTGAATCTCGATAACGCGTCGCTTCAGCCGGTTTGGAGCGCGGCGGAACAACTCAACTCTGCCATCTTCGTTCATCCCTGGGATATGCTCGGCAAGGAACGCATGCCGAATTATTGGTTGCCGTGGCTCGTCGGAATGCCGGCTGAAACTTCGCTCGCCATTTGTTCGATGATTTTCGGCGGCGTCTTCGAGCGCTTCCCGAAACTGCGCGTCGCTTTCGCACACGGCGGTGGCGCGTTTCCATTCACCATCGGACGAATCGAACACGCCTTCCACGTGCGTCCCGATTTATATGACATCGATAACCCCGCGACCCCCCGCAGCTATCTCGCGCATGGTCGCACCCCGGCGCGATTCTACGTCGATTCACTGGTACACGATAAAGAAGCCTTGAAGCTTTTGCTTAAGCTATTCGGCGTAGCGCGTGTCGCTCTGGGCTCTGACTACCCATTCCCGTTAGGCGAATCTCACCCGGGCAAACTCATCCAATCGCTGAAACTCACGGCGAAAGAAAAGACGCAATTATTTTCCGGTAATGCCTGCGATTTCCTGGGCATTAATCCGTGATCGAAGCCTAGCGATTTCTTCTTTGGAAAAATCACCGGCTATATATCCGTCGGGTTCAGGAATTTGAAAGTCACTCCGGCGAGGAAGCCGCCTGCAAGCTCAGCCACGATGTGAATCCAAATGTCCCGGAAGTTGACGAGTTTCATCACCGCCGCACCGATGGCGACTGCCGGATTGAACGCGCCACCAGAAATCGATCCGACTGCGAATATGCCGGCCAGGACCGTGAAACCGATCGCCAGGCCGTAAAAGCTGTTGTCCAGAGTGCCTTTCGCGGTCGCGCAATTCACAACGACGTATGCGAGCGCGAAAGTAAAGAGAAACTCGGCGACGAACGCGGCGGGGACATTCGTAATTTCCATCGGCGCCCCGCTTTTTCCAACGAGAAACATGGCGACGAGCGCTGCGGCAATACCGGCAGCGACTTGAGCCAGCCAGTATGGAACAACGTCTTTCATCAGCAATTTTCCACGGATGAAAACGGCGAATGTAACTGCCGGATTGAAGTGCCCGCCCGAAATGTGACCGCCGGCGAAGATCATGACCATGAGCACTGCGCCAATGGCGAGTGCAGGGATTACGCCCTCCGCGGCAGGGATAACGGTGCAGCCGACGGTAAGGACGAGGAAGAAGGTGCCGATAAATTCCGCAATGTATTTTCTCATTTTAGTTTCCTGGATAATGAAAGAATGCGTTCAGATTGAGTGAGCGAAATTCTGTATCGGAACGAAGCGGAGCGGGGAAGCTATTTTTCCCGCTCGGAGAACTTTGGGCTTAATTCAGCATTCGACATTCGGGCTTCGTCATTCCGTGGCGCTATAGCGACTGCGGTTACATCTTGTGCCTGATGGCCCACAGATCGTGGAAAATCGGTTTGAACAACGACTCTTTCAGAAATGGCACGCCAGGCGATCCGCCAGTGCCGTGTTTCGCACCGATCGTTCGCTCGACAAGCTTGATGTGTCGATAACGCCACTCCTGCAATCCTTCGTCGAAATCGGTCATCAATTCGAAAAGGATGGTGAGCTCCGGTGAGCCTTGGTAAAGCCGAAGAATTTCTTTCTGCACTTGCTCGTCAGGGCCGTTCGGCTGTGAGAGATCTCGACTTTTCAGCTGCGGTGGAATCTGGGCGCCGCGGGTCGCGAGGAAATCGTAGAAATGATCGATTATGGTCCGCTCGCCGAGTCGTTGCTGCAAACGGTCGTAACCGGGAAAATCCGCCCGAACGTAATTAAGCGTCGAGGCCCTTTTGTATCCGAGCACAAATTCAATTTCGCGAAACTGGATCGACTGAAACCCCGAGGCGGTTTCGAGTCGGTCGCGAAAGCTGGAGAAGGACGCCGGAGTCATCGTCTCAAGAATGTCTACCTGTGCAACCAGCGTCTTCATGATGGTCCGAGTGCGCTTGAAGGAATGAATCGCGCCGAAGAGATCGCCTGCGGAAAAATCTTTCTTAATTTTTTCAAACTCATGCAGGAGCTGCTTGAACCAGAGCTCGTAAGTTTGGTGAATGATGATGAAGAGCATTTCGTCGTGCTCCGCTGGCGTTGAGCGCGGTTTCTGGAGAGTCAAGAGCTTCTCCAGGTCCAAATAGTTGGCATACGTGAGCGGAGGCATACCGCTCATGCTCGCTTCAACGCTTTAACGTTTCAACGATTTAACGCGGGACACCGACGAAGTCATTCGTGCGAGTCCCGCCTCTCCCTATTCTCTCCCGCTGGGAGAGACGGACGCGGAGTGCCAGTGAGGGCGAAGGAGTGGATATGGGAGAGGATTGAGGTGAGGGCTTTTTAAGGATTCGAAATAGCACCCGCCTTCGCTAAAGCTCCGGCGTGGCAGGCGAGCACGAGAGTGCTAATGCATCATGCTACGATAATAACGGTCCCACGCCGCCGGGATTGATTCTCGCGACGAATACGGCCCCGGCTCATAGGCACGTGACGTGATTCCTTGCTGGCTTAATTCGCAAACATGCCAATCCTGCTTGTTCGTGATGTCCCAGAACTCGATCGCATCGTTCGGATTGTATTTGTAGCCGCGGTCGCCGGCCGCGGCCGCTTCCGGATGGAAAAACCAATCACACAAAATTAGCGTCCGTTCCGGCGACTTCGGCCAGAGCTGATGCACCATTACGTATTCGGGATGCAACGAGAGCAGCATGTTCGGAAAGATCGAATAGTAGAACACGAGTCCGTCATCTTCCCCCTCCTCCCCATCTCCTCTCTTAATTCCGCCTACCGGCAACGCGCACGCTTTCCCGCTCATCGTCAGCCCCGCCCCCTTGTTAATCTTCATGAACCCGCCGAGAAACGGTCCTTCGCTCAGATCGTTCTGCGCCGAATCATATGGCGAGACTTTCGCCAGCATCGGGTGCACGCCCGGGCAGTGATAGCACTCCGAATAATTCTCGAACATCAACTTCCAATTAGCCTTCACGTCGTAATCGATCCGTTTTGCCGGGCGCAAGATCGACATGTTCCAATGCGAAAACTTCCCGTTCAACGGCGCGAACCATTCGTCCAATGACATTGCGTCCTCATCGAGATTGATGAAGATGAACCCTTCCCAAAGCGCGAGATTCACCGCACGTAGCGAATAATCAGCCTTTTCGAACCCCGGCACTTCATCCATGTGCGGCGCTCCGATCAGCCGACCATCCAGCGCGTAGGTCCAGGCATGATACGGACACTGAATCGCGGATGCGTGACCACACGCATCTTCCTTCAAACGCGTCCCGCGATGACGACAAACATTGTAGAACCCGTGGATCTCTCCGTTCTTATCACGAATAACAATTAACGATTCCCCTGTCGCACCGTAACCAGATGAAGGCGGAATCGATACCAAGAAATAGTCGCCGGGGTCTGCGATCTGACTCTGATGTCCGACCACAAGCCACTGCTTGGCGAAGATTTGTTCTTGTTCGCGTCGAAAAATTTCGGCCGAAGCAAAATACTGTTGCCGCAGGGTTTTTGCCCCAGCGGCAAAAGTATCCGCGGTTTTCCTAAAAACGGCCGGAACTGAAGCGACTTTATTCATCTTTTGCTTGCCATAGTCGACCCTTGGCTACCAAAGACAGCCAACATGCAGCATCCAGCATGGAGCATCGAGTATCAAGCATCGGCGTCGTTCACAGCGGAACAGGCCTGACTGTCAATTTCCGATCTTTTCGCTGTAACTAAGTCCGCAGTGCGCGGACGGGATCGATCCGCGTCGCGCGGCGTGCGGGAAGAAAACAGGCGAGCAATGTGACAAGAATAAGAATGACGAGCGCCGAACTAAATGCGATCGGATCCCGTGGGCTAACTTTATAAAGCAAGTTCTCCATCAGCCGGGTAAGCAAAAGTGCCGCGATAGCGCCAATGATGAGTCCGATCGTCGTCAGCCGGAGCCCTCGTGAAAAAATTAAGCGTAATACATCATCGGCGCTGGCACCGAGCGCCATGCGCAAGCCAAGTTCACGCGTGCTTTGGGAGACCGAATAAGACATGACCGCGTAAAGTCCAATCGCGGCGAGAAAGAGGGCCATCCCGCCGAAGATTGCCAGCAGCGAGACCGCCAGCTGTTGGGTGTAACTCATGCGATCGACTTGCTCCTGCAAACTGATTGTGTCCACCGGCGCGAGATTTGAATCGAGCGCGTGAAGTTCGCGAGCGAGCGCGTTCATGATCGCGGCCGCGGTTTGGCCCGTCCGAATGATGAAGCCATTTTGGACGAAAAAGTTCTGGCGAACCGGCACATAAAAAAATGGTGTCGGCTGCTCAAGCTTGGTCCGGTAGTTCGCATTTTTTGCCACGCCGACCACTTCCATCCATTTGTCTTTGACTTTGAGCCGTTCTCCGACCGCGTCTTTTCCCGGCCAATACTTTGCCGCCATCGTCTCGTTCACGATCGCCACCGGCGGCGCGTTTTCGTCGTCGGTGCGACTAAATTCGCGACCGGCGATAATTGGAATTCCAATCGTCGCAAAGTATCCTTCGCCAACTTGATTGTAATCCGCCGCCACCTGCTCATTGCGCGGCGGCTGATAACCTTCGATCTCCAGCGGCGCGGACGAGTAAACCGCGTAGCTGAAAGGCCTAACCCGCGCCAATGTTGCGGATTGAACGCCAGGCAGTGCCCGGATGCGCTCGAGCATTTGTTCGTAGAAAATTTTCGCCCGATCAGGTTTGTAGCCGGCAGAAAAAAGATCTACCGCCGATACGACGACGTTTCGTGTCGAAAATCCCGGATCGGACTTTTGCATTCGAACCAGGCTTCGGAGCAGTAATCCAGTTCCAGCAATGAGCACAAAACTCAGCGCCACTTGAATGAAGACGAGCACGGAGCGCAGTCGCGATCGCCCGCTGCCGCCGATCATTCCGCTACCTTCACTTTTGAGTGCGCCCGAAAGATCGACATGGCTCGCTTGAATCGCCGGCACCAACGCGAACAGCATGGTCGATCCGATGCACACCGCGACGCTCACGGCCAGAACACGCCAGTCAAGCTGTCCGGGATAATCAATGGTGATGCCAGGAATGCGGGTTGGAGACACCAGCACGAGAGCGTTACGACACCAGTACGCGACGGTGATTCCACCGGCGGCGGCGATAACGGAAAGCAACAAGCCTTCGGTGAAAAGTTGTTTAATCAAACGCCGGCGCCCGGCACCGAGCGCCAGTCGCATCGTCATTTCATGACGGCGAACGAGTGAGCGCGCGAGCAGAAGATTGCTGACGTTCGCGCAGGCGATTAACAGAACGAAAAACGCCACCCCGGTTGTGATGCCTAGCGTAGGCGACAAGTTTGCGACGGCGTTGAATGGCGTTTTCCAGAGCGGCAGAATTTCAAAGCCGTGCCCGCGGTTTGTCTCCGGAAAATCATTCTCGAGACGTTGCGCGATCGCGTTGAGTTCAGCCTGCGCCTGTTGACGAGTGACGCCTGGTTTCAAAAACGCGTAACCCTCAATCCAGCGCGCGCCGCGGTCTTCGAGTTTGTAGCCGGTGGAATCAAATGTCTCCTGCATCGACGTCGGCACCCAGAAGTTGAAGGAGTATCCGATGAAGGTGCCGTGGAATTTTTCGGGCGCGACGCCAATGATCGTGTGTTGCACACCGTCGAGGAATTGCGTTTTGCCGATGATGTCCGGGTCGCCCTTGTACCGGTCCTGCCAGGTTAGGTAACTAATTACAGTGACCGGATGCGCGTTGCGTCCCTCGCCTTCTTCCAGCCTGAAGCCGCGGCCAAGCATCGGGCGAACACTGAGCGCATCGAAATAATTCGCCGAAACGATTCCACCTGTAGCACGTTCCGCGCGATCGCCGATGCTGAGCGTCGTGCCCGTGATTCGATCGACAATGAACGACTCGAACAGAGTTGCGTTTTTTTGGAGATCGAGAAAATCGGGATAGGAGAGACCTTCCTTTTCCGTAGTTCCTTGTCTGGTACCAAAGAGCGCGACCATTCGCTCCTGATGCGCGACCAGCGGGTAGGGGCGAATCAGAATTCCCTCGATCCAACTGAAGACCGCGGCGTTGGTTCCGATCCCGAGCGTAAGACAAAGGATCGCGAGAATGGCGAAGCCGGGGCTGCGCCGGAGTATGCGGGCACCGAAACGAAGATCTTGCAGAAAATCGTCCGCCGATAACCAGACGCGTTGCTCGCGCGCCCTTTCCTTGATCTGCTCCACGCCGCCAAATTCTCGAAGGGCGGCATTACGCGCCTCTTTCGGCGACATGCCGGCAGCGATGTTGCGCTCGGTTAAAGCATCGAGGTGCTGTTGTAACTCCGCGTTCATTTCCGTCTCGCGACGTTGTTTTCGAACCAGCCCGAGCAGACGACAAAACCAGGCGCGGAGTCGCGGCATAATCTATGAGGCGGCCAGAACGCGGTTGATTCCCGCAGTAATCCGCGACCAATGTTCTTTTTCCGCAGCGAGCTGTTTCCGTCCCGCCGCCGTCAATCGGTAATAGCGCGCCTTGCGATTGTTGTCGGAAACGCCCCACTCGGCCTTGATCCAGCCTTGCGCTTCCAGGCGATAGAGCGCGGGGTAAAGCGAACCTTGCTCGACCCGCAAAACGTCCTGCGAAATCTGTTGGATACGATCGGCAATGGCCAGGCCGTGTCTCGGTTCGTGTTGAAGCGCTTTTAGGATCAACATGTCGAGCGTGCCGTAAACCAGGTCCGGTTTCCCCTTTGCCATAATCGTTTGATTGACCTAGACAGTCTTGGTGAAACAACCGTTCAATCTTTTGCCTAGACTGTCAAGAGGAGACTGTATGGGCAGGCGCGTCGCCCGCGCTGGAGGGTGCGCTCGCGCTTAAAACGATTTAGGTT
>Ga0209805_1002540_pt1 | contig 10615 bp, 9 predicted proteins | sample GraSoiAngelo_148_FD_185905 | JGI IMG/M metagenome (GOLD analysis project Ga0209805, IMG submission 185905) | Grasslands soil microbial communities from the Angelo Coastal Reserve, California, USA - 14_1009_09_20cm (SPAdes) (version 2) | ecosystem: Environmental > Terrestrial > Soil > Grasslands ... | reverse complement strand
CGACCGGTCTGTCGTCCTTCTTCGCCATCTTTATCCCCCTTGCTTTCTTGACTTCGTTCGCGATCTCGTTGTCCCGCTGCTCACCGACTTCTCTATCGACGGGTTGCCGCAACGACGGGTTCTCGCGGTAGGTCACGCCGCGGCCCCACGCTTTCGCGGCACCGCCTCGCGCACGTATGTCGTGATCTCTTCGAGCGACGCTCCGGGCGGAAAGACGCGCTCGACGCCGACTTTCGAAAGCGCGGGCCAGTCCGCCTCCGGGATGATGCCCCCGCCAAAGAGAAGGACGTCATCGAGGCCCTTCTCCTTCATGAGCTCGCTGACCCGCGGGAAGATGTAGTTGTGCGCGCCTGAGAGCAGTGAAAGGCCGATCGCGTCGGCGTCCTCCTGGAGAGCGGTCTCGACGACCTGCTCCGGAGTCTGGTGCACGCCGGTGTAGATCACTTCCATGCCGGCATCGCGCAACGCGCGTGCCACGACCTTCGCGCCGCGATCGTGGCCGTCAAGACCGGCCTTCGCAACGACCACGCGGATCGGTCTTTTCAAAGAGGAATGCCCAGCTCGGCGAAGTGCTCTTCCCAGTGCAGGTACGTGTAGTAGGGCATCGTGCTCGCGATTCGGTCGTCGAGCTCGCTGTCACCGAGCCCGCGGACTGTTTCGACGAGGCGGCGGTACACGGTGTCGAGCTCGTCGATCATCGCCTCCGGTCCGACGAGCTCGTGGGTGCGCATCGACCGGTCGTTGAACTCCTGGATCGTTTCCTTCGTCCACCCGGTGGAGAATTCGTTTGTCTGCATCTCGCGCACGGTCTGCTCCATCCAGCCGACGGCGTGCGCGACGAGGTCCTTGTACGTCCATCCGCTTGACGTCCGCTCGCCGAGGCCGGCACGCCCGCGATCGCGGATCGCCGCTCGGAATGGCTTCCACACCGTTTCGATGCGCTCGACGAACGCTGCGGGCGTCCGCGGCAGCGCCGCGTCCAACTCGGCCTGGTGCTTGACAAAATGTCCGTAGGTCTCGCCGACGACCAAGCGGGTCGCGAGGAAGTCGATCACGCGATCCGGGGCCAGCGCAGTCACGAGATCGACGACGCCCTGGTACGCCTTGTGAACCCGCTCGACGACCTGGTGGGAGGATCGCGATTTGCTCTCTTCGACCTCACGCGCGTTCTCAGCATCGACATCCATGAGAGGGCCTCGCCGTCCGTCGAGGCGGTATGGCAGCTCCAGCGCGATGTGCTCCATCCAATACGCGATGTGGCCGAGCATCGCCTTGTAGGTCCATCCGGAAGCCGTCGTCTCGGCGAGTGCGGTGAGTCCGAGACGGTTGACTGAGCGGCGGAATGGGCGCCAGCCCTCCCGCATGCGCTCGAGGAGCTCCGCCGGCTTCTTCGGAACGGCGGCGAAGACCTCGTCGAAGTGCTGGGCGTAATGACCGTAGGTGTCGGATGCCACGACGGCGACGACCCAACTGTTGTTCGCGTGGATCCGCTCAGGCGTCAGCTGCTGGAGCTCGGCGATCATCCGCTCATGGGCGGCGTCGAGCTCGCGGATCACGGCGGCGGCCGCGCTACCGCGCGTCCGTTCCACAACATCGGCGTTGAACGCGTCCGCATCCTCGACTCCGGGATAGGTCTCCGCACCTGTCTCGCGCACCCCCTTGAGGCGCATCGCGATGTGGTCTTCCCAGGCGGCCGCGTGGGCGACGAGGTCCTTGTAGGTCCAGCCGCTCGAGGTCGCGTTTTCGAGCCCGGGTAATCCGATCGCGCCGATGGCCAGTCGGAAGGCGATCCAGTTCGTCTGGACCAGCCCGAAGAGATCGTCTTTCGTGCGGATCGCCGCGTCGATGTCGGCGAAATGGTCGGGGTAGTGGCCCGTCGTGTTCCATTCGACGATCTCGAAGGCGAGCCGCTCGGCGTCCTCGGGCACCGATCGCAGCGTCTCGAGCGCGCGCTCGTGCGCCGCGGACCAGCGCGCGAAGAGCTCATCCGTCGTCTTGCCTTGCGCCTCTGCTGCGGCGCGCGCGTTGAACGCGTCGACATCGTCGTAGAGCTTCGGGTCCTCCCCGGTCTTGAGCACCGCGGCGACGCGCTTCGGAACGGTCTCCTCCCACGCGGCAAGGTGCGCGATGTTCTCGTTGAGGGACCACCCTGTGGTGAGCTTCTCGGTAAATCGGTCGCGAGGGAGCGCCTCGAGCGACGACCGCAGCGCGCGGTAGCTCTGGTTGATCTGGCGGCGCAGGTCGCTTCGTGCTCCGCTGCGCGTCCGGGGGCCCCCGCCCCCTGGGCCCCTACCCCTGTCTTTAGAAGTAGCCGGGATCGTGGTACTCACCGAAGACCTCCTTCAGCACAAGTACCTGCTCGCCGACGCTTGCGTTTGCTCTCGCGCACTCGACGAAGCGCGGCATGAGCTCATCGCCGCGCTTGGCGGCGTGCCGGAGTGCGTCAATTGATTCATTCCAGCGACCGCGATCGCGCGCCCTTCGGGTCTCGGCGAGCCGCGCGACCTGCTTCCGCTCCACGTCCGGGTCGATCGCGAGAGTCGGGATCGGGGCCTGCTCGCTCGTCGCGTACTTATTGATCCCGACGACGATCTTCTCCCCCTCTTCGACCTGCTGCTGGAAATGAAAGGAGGCTTCCGTAATCTCGCGCTGGGGAAAGCCCCGGTCGACCGCTTCGACCATGCCGCCCATCTTCTCGATCTCACCCAGGTAACGCTCGAAGCCCCGCTCCATCCGCTCGGTGAGCGACTCGAGGTAGTACGAGCCGGCGAGCGGGTCGATCGTGTCCGCGACCCCGGACTCGTGCGCGATGACCTGCTGCGTGCGCAGCGCCAGGGTCACTGCCGCCTCCGTCGGCAGGGCGTAGGTCTCGTCGAGCGAGTTTGTGTGCAGCGACTGCGTTCCGCCGAGCACGGCCGCGAGCGCCTGCAGCGTCACGCGGACGACGTTGTTGTACGGCTGCTGCGCCGTGAGCGAAACGCCGGCGGTCTGAGCGTGGGTGCGCATGAGAAGGGCGCGCTCGTTCGTCGGGTGGTAGCGGCGCTCGATCTCCCGTGCCCAGATGCGGCGGGCCGCGCGGAACTTCGCGATCTCCTCGAAGAAATCGTTATGCACGTCGAAGAAGAAGGAAAGATGCGGTACGAAGTCATTCACGTCGAGCCCGGCCGCGACGCCCCACTTCACGTACTCGAGGCCGTCGATGAGAGTGAACGCGAGCTCCTGCAACGCGGTCGCGCCGGCTTCGCGGATGTGGTATCCGGAGATCGAGATCGTGTTCCAGCGCGGTACCTCGCGCGAGCCGTAGCGGAACGTATCGACGACCAGACCCATCGCCGGCTTGACTGGAACGATCCACTCGCGCTGCGCGATGTACTCCTTGAGCGCGTCGTTCTGGATCGTTCCGCCGAGGCGGTCGAGCGGAATGCCGCGCTTCTCGGCCGCGGCGAGATACATCGCCCAGACGATCGAGGCCGGCCCGTTGATGGTCATCGAGGTCGTCACCTGGTCGAGCGGTATGCGGTCGAACAGAATCTCCATGTCGCGGAGCGTGTCAACGGCGACGCCCTCTCGCCCGACCTCGCCACGCGAGAGCGGGTCGTCGGAGTCGCGGCCCATGAGCGTGGGCATGTCGAAGGCGACCGAGAGACCGTCGACGCCGTGCTTCAGTAGGTAGTGGAAGCGCTCATTGGTGTCCTCCGCCGAGCCAAACCCCGCAAACTGGCGCATCGTCCAGAGACGACCGCGGTACATCGAGGGCTGCACGCCGCGCGTGTAAGGGAATTCCCCAGGGAAGCCGAGATCGCGGTCGGGATCGAACCCTTCGAGATCGTCGGCCGTGTAGAGCGGCTCGATGAGGTCGTCGGAGAGCGTCGAAAACCTGCTCTTGCGCTCGGGGTGCTTCTTCGTCGCGGCGCCGTAGAACTCGTCGATCCAACGCTGCTTCTGTGTCTTGGTCTTCTGGATCGTCATGCGGCAAGGAGCGAGCGCGCGATCACGATGCGCTGTATCTCGCTTGTCCCTTCGTAGATGGTGGTCGCGCGCCCGTCGCGCGCGTAACGCTCGACCGCGTAGTCCCGCATGTAGCCGTTGCCTCCGAGGATCTGCACGGCGGCGTGGGTGGCGCGCTGTGCCATCTCGCTTGCGTACAGCTTGGCCATGGCGGCCTCGCGCGTGAACGGACGGCCGTGATCGCGGAGCCAGGCCGCGCGGAGCGCTAGGAGACGCGCCGCGGCTAGATCGCTCTCCGCCTTTGCAATGCTGAATCGAAGGCCTTCGAAATCGGCGATCGGCCGGCCGAACTGTCTCCGCTCCTTCGCGTAGGCCCGCGCGAGCTCGAGTGCGCGGCGCGCGATGCCGACGGACTGCGCGGCGATCCCGATGCGTCCGCCGTCGAGCCCGCTCATGGCGATCGCGAAGCCTTTGCCGACCTCGCCGAGGACCGCATCGCCCGGGATCGTGGCGTCGTCCATGACGATGGCACTCGTGTCCGAGGCGCGGAGGCCGAGCTTGCGCTCCGGTCTACCGACTGAAACTCCCGGTGCGTCCAGCGGCACGACGAACGCCGTGATTCCCGCTGCGGTTCGCTTCGGGTCGAGCTCGCCGACCCGCGCGAGTACGATCGCGAACGGCGCGTACCGAGCGTTCGTGATGAACTGCTTTTGCCCGTCGACGCGCCACCCGCCGCCCTCCCGTCGCGCGGCCGTCCGCAGCGACGCGGCATCGCTGCCGGACGTCGGTTCGGTCAGCGCAAAGGCGCCGAGCCCGGAGCCATCCATGAGCCTGGGCAGCCAGCGCTCGCGCTGCTTCGCGGTTGCATGTCGAACGATGGAGCCGACGACGATGCCGCTGTTGACGGCAACGCCGACCGCCAGGGATGGCCAGGCCGCCGAAAGCTCCTCTAACACCAGCGCGAAAGCGACCGCCGACGCACCGAGCCCGCCGTCGGCTTCCGGGATCGTCATTCCGAGGACGCCGAGACGCCCGAGTTCGACGAGGATGTCGCGAGGCAGCGCGCCTTCCTTCTCGGCCGCGGGTATGCGCCCGGCCAGACCCTTCGCCCAATCCGCCACCGCGCCGGCGAGCTCGCGCTCGGTCGTCCCGATGAACGGGTTCACGACGCTCGAGCCCGTTTCACCGCGTCCGTAAATGCCGGGACGAACTCGAAGACGTCGGCCACGACGCCGTAGTCGGCGATCTTGAAGATGTCGGCGTCCGGATCCTTGTTCACCGCGACGATCACCTTGCTCGAGGTCATGCCCGCAAGATGCTGGATCGCGCCCGAGATGCCGAGAGCGACGTAGAGGTCCGGCGTCACCGTCTTCCCGGTCTGCCCGACCTGCTCCTCGTTCGGACGCCATCCGGCGTCCGTGACGGCACGCGATGCTCCGACGGCGCCTCCGAGGGCGTCGGCGAGCTCCTCGACGAGATGCCAGTTCTCAGGGCCCTTGAGGCCCCGGCCGCCCGACACGACGACTCGCGCTTCCGACAGCGAGACGCGCTTCGTGTCTGTCGCGGTGGCCACGAGCTTCACGAAGGTGAGCTTTTCGGCGGATCCGTCCGCGTCGATTTTCTCGACCTGAGGCGCATCGGTGCTCTTCAGCGGGATCGCGCCGGGCCTGACCGAGACCACCGCCGGCAGACCGAGTTGCACTTTCGCGCGCACCTTGCCCGCGTACATCGGCTTGTCCACCTCGAGCGCGTTCCCGGCCGCATGTAGGCCGGTCACGTCGGCCGCATACGCCCGGCCCAGCCGCGCCGCGAGGCGCGCGCCCAGATCGCGCCCGTTCAGGGTCGCGCCCAAAAGGACGAGGTCCGGCTTGTGGGACTCCACCTTTCTTGCGAGCGCCGACACGAACGGCAGAGGCGAGTAACGCTCGCCAGCGATCTCGACGACCGACGCGTCTCCAAGCTCGCGCGCGATCGCCGCGAGCTCGAGGGTGACGCGGCGGAACTCGGTGCCTTTGCGTTCGGCGACGACGAGCGTCTTCACAGGACCTTCGCCTCGTCGCGCAGCGCAGTCGCGAGCTGCTCCGCGATCTGCTTGCTGTCTCCGTCTTTCAGGATCTTGCCCCCGCCGCGCGCCGGCGGTGGCTCCATCGAAAGAATCGTCCAGCTCGGCCCGGACGCGTCGACGCCGAGCGCACCGATCGCTCGCTCGGGGATGTCCTTCTTCTTCGCCTTCATGATCCCGGGGAGCGACGGGTACCTGGGCTCCTTCTCGCTCTTGTGCACCGTCGCGAGCGCAGGAAGCGCCGCCTTCCAGACCTCGTGACCGCCCTCGACCTCGCGCCAGAGCTCGACTCCGCCGTCGACAGGAACGACCTTCGTGATCGTCGCCACGTGCGGCCACCCCAGAAGCTCGGCGAGGGCCGGGCCGACGAAACCCTGATCGTCATCGGACGCCTGCTTTCCGCAGAGCACGAGGTCCGGCTTCGTTTCCTCGACCACCTTCGCGAGAGCGCGCGCGACGCCGAGTGGTGTTGTCGTGTCGGCGGTCACGAGCGAGGCCTCGTCGCAGCCCATCGCGAGAGCCTGGCGCAGCGCGTCGCGCGAGCGGGCCGGACCGACCGTCACGACGGCGACGACCGTCGAGGCATCGGCCTCCTTGCGCTCGAGGGCCATCTCGATCGCGTACTCGTCGTACGGCGAGATCGACCAGGTGATGCCCTCGGTGACGATCGACTTCCCATCCGGCCCGACCTTCACACGCACGGTCGAGTCGGGCACCTGCTTCAGCGGTATGAGAATTTTCATTAGGTCTCCTGCTGGTCCCCCGAGTACCAGAACGCGACGGCACCGAAGGCGACGGCGAGCATCACGAACGTGAACACGATCGCGAAGATGGTCGTGCCGTCGGTGAAGTCCACTTAGCTTTCGAGCCTCCCCGCGACGAGCTCCAGAACGTCGACCGGGCGGATCTGCTCCTGCACGCCCTTTGCCCCGACGCCTTCCTCGAGCATGATCAAGCAGAATGGGCACCCGCTCGCGACCTTTGTGGCGCCGCTGTTGATGGCGAGGATCTGCTCGACCCGGCGGTGGTTCACCCGCTGGCCGATCTTCTCCTCCATCCACATCCGCCCGCCACCCGCGCCGCAGCAGAAGCCGCGCTCGCGGTTGTGCGGCTCGATCTCGACACGCTGGACGCCGGGAATCGCGTCGAGCACCGCGCGCGGCTGGTCGTAGACGCCGTTGTGCCGCCCCAGATAGCAGGGGTCGTGATACGCGACCGCCTCGGCCATACCTCGCCCCACCTTCAGCTTGCCCTCGGTGATGAGCCGGTCGACGAGCTGCAGCGCATGAATGACTTCGTAGTTGCCTCCGAGCTGCGGGTATTCGTTCGCGATCGTGTTGAAGCAGTGCGGGCAGCTCGCGATCACTTTGCGCACGCCGTACTTCTTGAACGTCTCGATGTTCTGCTGAGCCTGGATCTGCCAGAGGTACTCGTTGCCGATCCGCCGCGCGGGATCGCCGTTGCAGGTCTCCTCGGACGCGAGGATCGCGAACGAGACGCCGGCCGCGCGCAGGACCTGCACGAGCGCTCGCGCGACCTTCTGGTTGCGGCGGTCGACCGACGCGGCGCACCCGACGAAGTAGAGGTACTCCGCGTCCGGCTTCTCCGCGAATGTCGGCACGCCGAGGTCTTTCGCCCAGTCACCGCGCGTTTCACGGGGCTCGCCCCAGGGATTGCCTGCACGTTCGATGTTCGTCATCGCGCGCTGCGCCTCGGGTGGCGCCGATCCCTCCATGAGCGTCAGGTGACGGCGCATGTCCACGATCTTGTCGATGTGCTCGATGGTGACGGGGCACGCTTCGACGCACGCGGCGCAGGTCGTGCAGGCCCAGAGCTCCTCGGGCTTGCTCTCGGTGAAATGCGCCGGCGTCACCGTGTCCGCCTTCGGATCGGCGACAAGCTTCGGGCCATCGCGGAGGAGCTGGTCGCGGATGTCGAGGACGATCTTCTGCGGGTCGAGCGGCTTTCCGGTGGCGAGCGCCGGGCAGTTGTCGGAGCAGCGACCGCACTCGGTGCAGGTGTATCCGTCAAGGAGCTGCTTCCACGAGAGATCTCGGATGGTCGCTGCGCCAAACGTCTCCTTGTTCTCGATGTCCTCGATGAGCGACAGCGCGCCTCTAGGGGTCTGCTTGCGGAAGAACACGTTCGGAAGAGTGGTGACGATATGTAGGTGCTTCGATTGCGGGAGGTACGCCGCGAACGCGAGCACCGTCACCACGTGCGTCCACCACGCCACAGGGAAGACGACTCCGGCGAGGTCCCGCGAGAAGACCGATTTGAGGATCGCGTTGGCGATCGGCGGCGGTGTGTAGCCCCTCTCGAGCAGCCCGGCTGAGAGACCGGCTGCCTCGAACACGAGAAGCGTCAGCATGAGCAGCCCGATCAGGCCGAGGATGACGTACCCATCCAGCGCGACGTGCATCCGCGGGGGTCGGAAGTAGAGTCGGCGCACCGCCGCCACGGCGATCGACGCGAGCACGAGGACCGCGAAGATATCGATCGTCCACGCGAAGAGCGCGCTTCCGATGCCGGGCACGTGAAAGCCGAAGATTCCGTCGACCAGCAGATCGACCGTGCCGATCGTGATCACGAGAAAGCCCCAGAAGATGAACGCGTGCGCGAGTCCGCGCACGTAATACGGCCGTTTCAGGAGCTTGCGTTGGCCGAGATACACGACGATCTCGTCGCGCACGCGGCGCCACGGATGATCGATGCGCGCCTCGTCCCTGCCGAGTCGCATATAGCGGTAGAGGCGCCATGCGCGCCAGAAGAAGGCGCCGAAACCCAATGCGACGAGCAGCAGGAGGACCCCGCCACCGATGACGAATCCGCCGGTGGGCGCGATCACTCTTTGCTCAATCTCGCGCTTCGCGCGGAGACACGCTCATGGCTGGCCACGCCTCGCTGCGCTCGGCTAACGGGGGCCCCTGCCCCCTCACTCCTCAGGGCAAAGCCCCTCGTCGCTCGTTTCATTCCTTGAGGATCTCTTCGGCGATGACGAGCTTCATGATCTCGCTGGTCCCCTCGTAGATCTCCGTGATCTTCGCGTCGCGATAGTGGCGCTCGGCCGGGAAGTCTTTCAGATATCCGTAGCCGCCGAAGATCTGCACGCAGTCGCGCGCGGCTTTAACGGCGACGTCACTCGCGAAAAGCTTCGCCTCCGCGGCGGCGAGAATGTGGTCTTCTCCGGCGTCCTTCAATGCCGCAGCGCGCCAGGTGAGCAGGCGAGCGGCGTCGATTTCGGTGGCCATGTCCGCGAGCATCCACTGGATCGCCTGGAAATCGGCGACCTTCTTTCCGAAGGCTTCACGCTGCTTGGCGTACGCGAGGGAGTCTTCGAGGCACGCGCGCGCGATCCCGACCGCCTGCGCGGCGATCGAGATGCGGCCGCCATCAAGGGTCGAGAGAGCGATGCGGAAACCCTCGTCCGCCTCGCCCAGCAGACTCGCCGCGGGCACCCGCGCGTCTTGGAAGACGAGTTGCGCCGTGTCCGATCCGCGGATCCCGAGCTTTTTCTCGAGCTTGCCGACTGAGAACCCGGGGGTGCCCTTCTCGACGATGAACGCCGCGATGCCTTTGTGCTTCTGCGCCGGATTCGTTTGCGCGAAGACGATCGCGACGTTCGCGAGCGATCCGTTGGTGATGAAGTTCTTTGTCCCGTTCAAGATCCAGCCATCGCCGTCGCGTCGTGCGGCGGTTCGCATCGCGGCGGCATCGCTGCCTGACGCTGGTTCGGAGAGGGCGAAGCAGCCGATCCACTCGCCGCGCGCGAGCTTCGGCAGGTATTTCTCCTTTTGGGCGTCGCTTCCGTGATGCAGGATCGGGTCGACCGCGAGCGAAACATGCGAGCAGAGCATCACGCCCGTCGACGCGCACGCGCGGTTGATCTCCTCGAGGATCAGAACGTACGAGACCGCGTCGAGGCCGGAGCCACCGTACCGCTCGGGAACGTAGGTGCCCATGAATCCGAGCCCGGCCATCTCGCGAAGCAGCTCGGGCGGGAGCTTGCCCTGATCGTCGATCTCGGCCGCGCGCGGGAGGATCTTCTCGGTCGCGAAGTCGCGGGCCGCGCGCTGGGCGAGCTCCTGCTCCTCGGTGAGCGTCAGATCAAACCCGGTGTCGGCTGCGGTCGTCACCATTACAGGAGCTCGACTGCAAGCGCGACGGCCTCTCCGCCGCCGAGACACAGCGACGCGATGCCACGCCGCTTCGCGCGCGCTCGCAGCGCGTAGAGCAGCGTCACAAGCAGTCGCGCCCCGGACGCGCCGATGGGATGACCGAGGGCGACCGCGCCACCGTTGACGTTGAACTTTGCTTCGGGGATGTCGAGCTCGCGCCGCACGCACTCGATTCCGCTGAAAGCCTCGTTCACCTCGAAGAGGTCGACGTCGCCGATCACCCACCCGGCCCTTTCGAGGCAGCGCTCGATCGCGCCCTTCGGCGCGGCGAGGAACCGCTCGGGCTCGTGCGCGAACTGCGCTTGCGCAACGATCCGCGCGATGGGCTTCGCGCCGAGCTCGCCCGCGCGCTCCGCTGAGGCGACGATAACCGCCGCGCCTCCGTCGTTCAGCTTCGAGGCGTTGCCTGCGGTGATCGTGCCGCCCG
>Ga0209805_1002536_pt1 | contig 10623 bp, 7 predicted proteins | sample GraSoiAngelo_148_FD_185905 | JGI IMG/M metagenome (GOLD analysis project Ga0209805, IMG submission 185905) | Grasslands soil microbial communities from the Angelo Coastal Reserve, California, USA - 14_1009_09_20cm (SPAdes) (version 2) | ecosystem: Environmental > Terrestrial > Soil > Grasslands ... | reverse complement strand
GATCTGCCACACACACCGGCCCTGCCGCTCCGCCGCCGTCGCCAGCAAGGGGGCACAGCGGTCGCCCAGCCCCATGGCCGGGAGCCAGCGTTCGGCGACCAGTCGGTTGAGTTGCGCGATCGCCGGTTCGCTGCGCTTGAGGATCAGGGAGCGTGGTCCGGGGCCCGGCTTGAGCTGCAGCCGGTACACTCGACGCTTGAGCGGTGTCAGGGCGATCGTCGGCCCGTCGGCCTCGGCGCCCAGGAGCGCCTGCAGGGCTTCGAGCAGCTCGGCGGCACCGGGCTCGCCGCTGCGTTCCAGCGCGTGGCGAAGCTCTGTGGTGTGATCGATGGCCGCGTTCATATCGCTATGCTGGATGGCCCACACGCTCGGCCAGGGCTTGCTCGAGCACACGCCCCACGATGCGACGGGCATCGAAGTATTCCTCGGCCAGCGCGCGTGCCAGACGGCAGTGGCGCTCGTAGTCGGACTCCACCTGGGCCAGCGCGCGCTCCGCCTCGTCCATGTTCCGGAACCGGAAGAGGCCGTCGGCATCGGGCAAAAAGCGGCTGGGACCCGTGTGCTGCACCACGGCCGGCTTCCCGCTGGCCAGATAGCAGGCAGTGCGGTCGCTGACCCAACCGGTCGCCAGTTTGACGTAGGTTGGCTTGGCGCAACTGAACTCACCTCTCGATCGCTGGATGTAGGCGCGATACTGCTCAGGCGTCGCGCTCACGTCCCAGGCATCCCGGAGCCTCCAGCCGAGCGGCTCCAGGCGCGCGCGCCACTGCTCGAAGAGGCGCCCGAGGCAGATCGCCTGCTCGAGGGTGACCGGGGTGTGAGCCGGCAGGTGTGCGTACTCCAGGAAGGCGGCAACCTTATCTCCGCTGACCTGCTCGCCGCCCAAGCGCACTGACCCGCCCCACCAGTGGGCCACTGTCGTGTACGGGGCGCCGGACTCCGCCGGGGTCTGAGGCCATTCGGGCAGGAACACGGGCGGCGGCGTGTAGTGCCACCGCAGGCCGCAGTCGGGAAACGGCGCCGCCGGCGTGCCCACCGCCTCTCCGACCGTGAAATAGATGTCGTGCGGTGCCACGTTCAGCTCGCCGGTGGTCATCCAGGTCTGCAGCAGCCCTGGGTCAGTGTCGACGAATGCGGAGCGTCGGAAGCGGCGCACCACGGGTGAGGGTAAGGAATGCCACAGGTTCAGCAGGAGGTCGGCCTCGGCAGCAGCATCCAGGTCCAGGCAGCCCTCGGCCAGATCCTGCGGAAGCGGTTTGTCGTTCAACGAGAAGAGCGCGATCGCATCCGCAAAGCCATGGGGCTCCAGTCGCTGCTTCAGGGTGGCGATGCATTCACGCACATCGGTGTCGTGCCGCCGGCGGCGCGAGTTCGCCCTGTCGTTTAGGTCAACGCCCTCCAACCAGATGACGCGGCATCCGTCGGCGCGTAGGGCGAGAGCCCAGTTCAGATACACCCAGAGATGGCCGCCGCCCCGCGGATACTCAATCGTCTGCGCCGGGGTGAGGCAGATCGTGAGGCTCACCGGACTGCCTCCGTTGACACCGCCTCGGTAGGGACAGCCGATTCGAACGGCGACTGTCCCCGGGCGGCGCGCTCCGCTACAGCGTAGAGGTAGGACGCCAGATGCGCTGCCCCGTCCGGGACGCCCCTGCACCCGGGGATGCTGCACATGTCGACGACGTACGGCTTCCCCTCGCTCTCGATGATGTCGACGCTGTAGAAGTCGATGCCGAACGCCCGGCCGCAGCGCAGGGCGATCTCGCGCAATTCTGCCGTGGGTCTGAACGGCTCGCCGTGCTTCTCCGCATCGGTCCGGGCAGGGAAGACTTTCTTGACACCGAACACCCTGCCGCCAATCACGTACATCTTCCGGTCGCGGCCCTGGGGCGGGCAGTAGCGCTGGGCGAAGACGGGATCCTTGCCGGCCGGCACGGCCGCGAGCTCGGCGACGCTCCGCACGACGCGAACGCCGAAGCCCTCGGAGCCCTGATACGGCTTGACGATGAGCGGTCCCCCCTCCAGGAGCGACCCCAGATGGTCGGGGCGCGAAGCGACGTAGGTGGCGGGCGTCGGCACCCCTGCCGTTTGTAGAATCCGGGAGGTGATGATCTTATCGCGTAGCGCCACGGTCACCGGATACGGATTCACGATCACGGCGCCCTGGGCGTGCAGCACTCCGGCGAGGCTGAGGGCGAGGCGGTTCGTCTTCTTCAGGACGTAGAGATCGTGCTCGACCCGGACGTTTGACAGCTCGAGCATCTGCTTCACGGGGTCGACGACGTCGACGACCACCCCAGCGTCCGAGAGCGCCCGCATCACGGTCGGCATATGGCTCGTGCTCTGCGGAGAGTAGGACGGCACGAGGAATCCGATTCGCAACTTCCTCATCGCCCCAACACCTCCCGCCACGGCGGCGCGCGGTCTCCGGGGTGACGTAAACCGGGTTTGGCCAGCCCCGGGAGATCCCGGAACCCGATGAGTTCAATCTCCCGCTGGCCGATCGCCTGGCGCACCCTCTCATCGCACAGCGTCCTCAGCTCCACCTCACGCTCCGCAGCGTAGCTGGAACGAAATCCGGCCTCTACATAGCCGGGATGGCAGGCCAGCTCGGTCACGCCATCCCGGACCTCCTCGTCCAACAGGTGAAGGAGCCCTTCGACCCCGATCTGCTCGAGATGGGTATCGCCACCCCACTGCCCGTAGAACTTCGAGACATGGCGGATCTCGGAGTGACCCCGCACTGGCACCGCGCTACGCCGGGCCCACGCAAGCACGTGAGGTAGCACCTGCTGCTCATGGTGCACGTTGTGGTGCGAGTCCAGGTGGGTGGGGAGGGCGCCGACGAGCTCCAGGAACCGCGCGACCTGCCGCTCGATCTGCGCGTGGACGCCTTCGGGGTCGTCCGTGGCGAGCTCCAGATGCAGCCCCAGGCTCAGGACCGGACACTCTCGCGCGAGGGCGGTCGCCGCCTCGCTCGCCGGTCTGTTCACCAGGAGGCTCGCGCTCGTGAGGATCCCGCAATGGTGTGCCTCGATGAGGCCCAGGTTGATGCCCGGACTCATTCCGAAGTCGTCCCCGGTGATGATGAGCCACTTCATGAGTGTGTCCCCCTTGCGCCGGCTGCCTCCTCTGACCGATCTGCTCCCGCTGCCGGCTCGGGCCGGTCGGCGCGGCTCACCGCCAGGGCCCGCTCCAGGACCCGGGCGACGACCTGGCGGGAGTCGAACTCCTCGGCAAGCTCGCGGGCGAGCCGAGAATGGTGCTCGTAGTCCGACTCCACGGCGGACAACGCCCGAGCGGCTTCGTCCAAGCTCCGGAAGCGGAAGAGGCCCTCGGCATCCGGCAGGAAGCGGCTTTTGCCCGTGTGCTGGACGACGGCCGGCTTGCCGCTGGCGAGGTAGCAGAGGGTCCGGTCGCTGATCCATGCGTTTGCGAGAGTCATGCAGACCGGCTTCGCGCAGCTGAACTCTCCCCTCGACCGCTGGATGTATGCGCGGTACTGCTCCGGCGTCGCGCTCACCTCCCAGGCCTCGCGGATCTTCCACCCGAGGGGTTCCAGACGGGTCCGCCAATGTTCGTAGTGCTCGACCAGGCAGACTGCCAACTCGAGCCTTACGGGCGTCCGGGACGGGAGATCCTTGTATTCCAGGAACGAGACGTACTTCTCCTCGTTGATGGGCTGTCCCCGGAACTCGAATGTGCTTCCCCACCAGTGGGTGACCGTCGTGTAGGGCGCGGTCGGATCCACCGGGGTGGGCGGCCACTCGGGCAGGAAGACAGGCGGCGGCGTGTAGTGCCAGCGGAGGCCACAGTCGGGGAAGCGGGCCGCCGGGGTCCCGACGGTCTCGCCGATGGTGAAGTAGATGTGGTGCGGCGCCACTCGGACGTCTCCCCTCGTCATCCAGATCTGCAGCAGCCCTGGGTCGGTGTCAACGAACGCGGAGCGTCGGAAGCGGCTCACCACGGATGCGGGGAGGGAGTGCCACAGGTTGAGCAGCAGGTCGGCTTCGGCGGCCGCGTCGAGGTCCAGCGTGCGCTCGGCAACGTCGCGCGGCACGGGTTCGTCGTTCAACGAGAACAGCGCGACGGATTCCGCCAAGCCGTATGGCTCCAAGCGGCCCTTGAGCGTCGCCACCTTCTCCCGGCGGTCGTGCTCGGGATTGCGGGGGTCGATCCCTTCCAGCCAGATCACCCGACAGCCCAGCGCTCGCAGGCCCAGGGCCCACTGGAGATACACCCACAGGTGCCCGCCACCTTGGGGATACGCGAGGGTGCGGGCCGGCGCGATGCAAATCGCGGTGCTCATGATCCTCGGGCCGCCGTCGTCCGCCGAGCGGCAGCGGCGGCCGCCGAACGCCCGTTCCAGCCGAGCCGTGTGAGGGCATGGTCCAGCTCAGCGTCGAACAGCCGGATGTTGCTGACAGACTTCGAGGCCCACTCGGTTGCGAGGTTGAGCGATTCCCAGTACAGCGCGGCCAGCACCCGGAACACGGTGCCGCAGTAGGAAAGCCGCTGCAAGGTCTCGATGCTCACCTGTGGCCAGCGCCCCCGGACCGTCGACCAGTAGGTCGGAATGTCGGGGTTCGCCGATAGGCTGCTAGCGGGCACCGCCTGCTGGGCCAGGTCGACGGCGGGGACGCCCCACCCGGCGTCCTCCCAGTCGAAGACGACGACGGCGGAACCGTCACCGGCGGGACGCAGGCGCAGGTTCTTTCCATTGAAATCGCCATGAACCAGCGTCGGCGGCGCGCCATCACAGATCTCTTCCAGTCGATTCCAACGCCCGTCCAACTCGGTTAGGCGTGCAAGCATCGCATCGAGGAAGTCGATGTGGTCGGGGTCCAGCACGGGATTGCCGAGATGCTTCTGGATCTCTTCGCTGCCCGACCGCAGGAACTCCCGATAGCGGCCCGGGCCTCCATCGGGCAGTTGCGCCTTGGCAGCGGCCTCCGTCGCCGCGGTGTGCAGCAGGCCGAGCCAGCGGGCAGCCTGCGCGCGGTCTGCGGCGAGTAACCTCGAGTACTTGGCACCGGTGGCCTCCTCCAGGAAGAGCCAGCAACGGTCGACGTCCGAGTCCTCGAGGAACCCGTAGTAGCGGAGCGACGGGACGCTCAGGCCCGGAAGAATCTTCTCGTAGACGGTGCGCTCGATGAGGGCATGCGCCCTCTGGGACCCCTGGGACCACTTGGCGATCACCGCAGAGCCGGCCGGCCCCGCACCCTCCAGCCGGTAGATCGTGCTCTTTCGCCTGCGGACCCTCAGGGGTGTGATCCGCAGCAGCTCAGCGTCCGGGTACAGCTGGCGCCAGGCGTGAACGGCCGGATGACTCATGAAGGTTGCCTGCGGCTCGCGAACGACGGCAGGCCCGGTGGCCGAGGTGAGCACGACCGGCGCGTTGGTGGTGTCGGAAACCAAGCGACCGTTTTCGAGCACGACGAGCGACGTGCAGTTTTCCAGTAAGCTTGAGCGATGGGTGATCAGGATGACGGTGCGTTCGCGCATGAGCCGCCGGATCGCCTCCACGATCACTGCCTCCGCCTCGTCATCGACGGCGCTCGTCGGCTCGTCCAGGATCAGCACCGGGCTGTCCTTCAGGAAGGCGCGGGCAATAGCGATGCGCTGGCGCTGGCCGCCCGAGAGTTGGATGCCGCGCTCGCCCACCTGGGTGTCATAGGCCTGAGGGAGCCGGACGATGAACTCGTGGGCGTTCGCTGCCTGCGCCGCCGCGACCAGGTCGCTCTCGCTCGCCCCCGGCCTGGCGTAAGCAATGTTCTCGGCGATGCTGGCCGAGAAGAGCACCGGATCCTGAGGTACTACCGCGAACTGACGGCGGAGATCCTCAAGCCTGAAGTCCCGGAGGTCAACGCCGTCGAGCCGGATCTCACCCTCTGTCGGGTCGTAGAACCGCGTGAGCAGGCTGATCAGCGTGCTCTTGCCGGCGCCGGACGCACCCGCGATCCCAAGGCGGGCACCCGGCTCGACGTCGAACGAGATGTCGTGCAGTACCGGACGATCCTTGCCGTAGGCGAAAGAGACATTCCGAAACGCGATGGCGCCGTTGGCCCGCCCAAGTGGCCGGGCATCCGGTCGCTCCTCGACATCGGATGGCTCGTCGAGCAGGGCAAAGGCCCGCTCGGCACTCGCCAGATGCAGCTGGAGAGTTGCGGCCTTCCGGCTGATCGTCTTCAGGGGCTCATAGAGCTGGTTCATGTAAGCCATCACCATGAGCAGCTCGCCCAGGGTGAGCACCCCGGCGCCGACGTGGCGGACGCCGATGAGGAGCACGGCGGCCATTCCGGCAGCACTCGCGAGCCCGACCAGGACGTTGAAGCTGCCTTCCAGGCTGGCGAGTCGAAGCCGAACCTTCATGCCTTCCGTGGAGCGACGGATGAAGCGCTCCTCTTCCCGCGCTTCCTGGCCGAAGGCCTTGACGACACGCAGGGCCCCTAGGACCTCCTGCACGATCGACATGGTGGAGCTCTCGAGCTTCTTCGCCTCTCGCGAGTGTCGGCGCAGACGTCGGCGGAAGATCCGCCCGGTCACAACCAGACCCGGCGAGATGGCGAGAGCGACCAGGGCCAGTTGCCAGTCGATCCGGGTCATGACGTAGATCATCCCGACGAGCGTGACAGCGGCGGAGATGAAGGGGATGACGCCGTCGATCAGGACGTACTGGATCGCCATGGCGTCCTGTTGGATCCGGTACGTGGAATCCGACGTGCCTCTAGCGTCGTGGTAGGCCAGGGAGAGGCGCTGGACGTGGCGGAAGAGCCGCGCCCGGAAGTTCTGGAGCAGCTTCTCCTTGACGTAGGCCTGCAGCAGCGTGTTGGTCAGTTCCTGAAGCTGGCGCAGCAGTGCAACCGTCAACAGCAGGCCCACGGCGATGGCCAGCAGGACAGCCGGAGAGTGCGCGATGGCCTCCGGCACGAGCGGGGCGATGACATGCGGGAGCGGGTGCGAGCCGATCACGCTGTCCACTGCGATCTTGAGCGGCAGCGGCGTGAGCAGCGACAGCGGGCTGGACAGCAGGCTGAGCAGGAACAGGGCGACGACATGCGGCCAGTAGGGTCGGGCCTGGCTCAGCAGCCGGCGGAAGAGGACGACGTCGCCTATCACGCGCCTCCGTCCTGGAGTCGTTTCAAGCCCCGGGCGATCGTCGCCATGGCGGCCGTGCACTGCTGGAGCGTGCGCAGCGCGGGCAACAGAGCCATGAGGCCAAGGACGGCGGCTGCCGGTAAGGCGTCGTGGCGAAACGCGCCACGGGCGAGAGCCGCGAAGCCGACGGTGAAGACCAGGACCCATGCCGGGACGTCGGGCCACAACCGAAGGCGCACGAATTGCCCACCGCCGTGGTCTTCGACCCCCATGAGCAGCCGGGCGGCCCCCAGGAACCCGCACCGCACCTCCAGGTCCCAGCGGTCATGCTCGCCGCCGCGCAGCACGCAGCCGCCCTCCAGACGGAGGGCGGTCGCGATGGAATTGAGCCGCTGGACCGGAGGCTGCCAGTGCTCGCTCCACATGGAGCTCGTCACGGACCAGAGCGGTGCTAGTTGTGAGGCGCCGCGGCAGCGCCAGGGAGTCAGGCCCTCTTTGAGCCGCCCACGCAGTCGGGCGAGCGGCTGAACCAGATGGAGCGCTCCTGTCAACAAGCGCCGCTTCAGCAGGGCCGCCCTGCTGGGCGGCGCGTCCGGGAATGAAGCGTGGGCTGCGCTCAGGCAGGCCTGCGCCAGCGGTAGCAGGGCGGCGCCGATGAGCAACGGCAGCAAAAGCGTGAGCGGGCTCCAGAAGAAGCTCAGCGCCGACAGTCCCATCAGGAGCGCGAACGCCAGGTGCCATTCCGGCATCTGCAGCAGCGAGCCAAGCAAGCTCGGCGCGGGCTCATAGAGCGACTGATACGGCGCGAGGCCCCAGATGCCGTGATAGACGCGCGCCCGGCGCCACCGGAGCGCGCGCGTCAGCCCGCTGCCGTAGATGCGGCCGGCCCAGCGCACGTGCCCCGGGCCGTTGTACTTCTCGGGCCATTTCCGCTCCAGCATCGCCTCTGCCCGGCCGTATCCGATCTGCTGTTTCCAGTAGGTGCGCAGCGAGTTCCGGCGGTGGTGCCAGACCAGGGCGGCAGGGCTGAAGCCCAGCGTCCAGCCCCGCTCCTGCAGCTGCCAGCACACGTCCACGTCGTCGCCGGCGGTGCGGAACTGCGGATCGAACCCGCCGACCGCCTCGAGGCAGTCTTTGCGGAACGCCATGTTGCACCCGGGGATGTGCTCCGCCTCGCAATCGCTGAGAAGGACGTGAACCGGCCCGCCCGGTGCGCGCGCGATGCACTCGGCGATCGGTCCGTCGCCCGGCGGAGCAAGGTTCGGTCCACCCACGGCGGCGTACGATGTGCTCAGGAACTTGGCCGCGAGGTAGGTGAGCCAGTGTGGGTCGGGGTAGGCATCGTCGTCGATGTAGGCGACGATCTCGCCCGTGGCCGCTTTCAGGCCCGTGTTGCGCGCATTGGACAAGCCGCGGTTCTCGGTCCGGATCAGCCGGTAGTCGTATTGGCATGCGATGGCGGCGGTCGAGTCGGTGGATCCGTCGTCCACCACGATGACTTCGTAATCGGGGTAGGCGAGTTGCTCCAATCCATCGAGGCAGTCGCGGATGGTGCGCGCGCCGTTGTACGAGCACACGACCACCGAGATCCGGGGCCACGGAAGGTTCGCCGAGAACGGCACCTCGGCTAACGCTTCTCGTACCGCTCCCAGCGCAGGCTTGGGCGACCGGTCGGCGCGCGTGAGGCCGAAGGCCCAGTCCTCCACGTCGTGGCCATGCCGGTACCACTCGTCGGTCCAGGAGAACACGACCACGCCGGCGCATCCGGCCGCGAACGCCGTCCGCACCTGCCAGTCGAGCGAGCGCGCCTGGACGTCCTCGCCGTTGCGCAGAGCGTCGAGCCCGAGCTCGCTCATGATAAGCGGCCGGTCCCCGGCGATATTCTGCAGGCGCGCCAGGTACGCCTCGAACCGTTCCTGCGACTCGAGGTAGACGTTGAAGCACACGAGGTCGAGGAACGGCAGTTGGAGGTATTCGGTCGTGGGGTAGTTCACATACGTCACGAGCCCGTCCGGGTCCTCCTCCTTGATCACCCGGCACAACCGCTTGAGGTAGCGCTCGATCTTTCGGCGGCCCAGCCAGCGCGCCATCGTCGACGGGATCTCGTTGCCGAGGGCGTAGCACAGCAGCGCCGGATGCCCGGCGCACTCCCGGACCTTCGCGCGGACCAGCGCCTCGATGTCGGCCAGACTCTTCTTCCGATCGATGAGAAAGCCCAGGTATTGCTCGGCGGACAACCCCACCATGACCCGCAGTCCGTGCCGCCTGGCCGCGCCGAGCAGGGAACGGGGAGGCATCGTGTGCGGAATGCGGACGGTGTTGATCCCGTTCGCCGCCATCTGCGCGAAGTCGCGCTCAATGACGCTCGGCTCGTGGTACTCATGGCCGCTTGCATCGGGTTGAAACGCCCCGTAGGTCACGCCGCGAACGTAGAACTTCTCGTCGCCGGCGAAGAGGAATTTGCCCCGCACGTGCGGCCGGACGAGCACCGGGACGCAGGTCGACGTGCTCGCGCGGAAAATGTCCGGGGCGATCGCCAGATCGATCGGCGCGTCAGTCGTGGGCACTCTGGCTGGCGGCGCGATCGCCACGATGGCCCCTACGCCGGGGCCCGGGAATTTTGCCCGGGCGTCACGGTCACGGAAGATCGGCAGCGCGCGGCCCCGGCGCCGGGCAGTCGGGGAACGACCCCGAGGCTGCGCGCCCGGGTCACCTTATATCCGGCGCGCTTCAAGCTTGCGGCGATCAGCCGCTGCGCGACCAGCTCGCCTTCATCCATGAGGATCGAACCGCCCATCAGCGATAATTCTTAATCGTATTGTGCTGTCGATCGATCCACTATCGGTGAAATCCGGTATGCGGGTAGCCGGCGCCGCATGCGTGTAGGGCTGGGCTTACACGCGTTATCCGGAGTTGCCCCGATTCGGTGGACTCTTCAATCTTCACCCAAGAGGAGCCTGCAGTGGCCAAGTCGAAGATGGGCAACCGGTCGCGCCGGAGTTTAAGCAGCAGATGCTCCTTCTATGTGTCCATGGCCGCGGTGCCGCTGAATATATCGACCCAACCGAGCCTTTGACGGCGGCGCACCATAGCAGCAATCAGCAATAACAAAAGACCTGCGACGTCGACGCCCGAAAAGCCGCCGCCTCCCCCCGAACCGCTTCCAGCACCACTTGTAGGGCCAGATGACCCTGTGCTTCCGACTTGCGCCACAGAAGCTGAACTAGGTTGATTTGTTGCATCACCCGGATAGGAGGCGGTGACGGTGTCTGAGCCAGCAGGCAAGCTCGATACCCTGAAGCTTGCGGTTCCTGCACTGGTGGTCGCCGTGCCCAGGACGGTTCCGTTAAACGTGAAAGTGATCGTCTCCCCGTTCGGGATGCTGCTCGAAGTCGAAGTCACCGTGGCCGTGAAAGTCACAGTCTGACCAACGAGCGAGGGATTTGGGGAAGAGCTGAGCGTGGTAGTGGTCAGCGACTTGCTCGGCGACGTCACGGTGAGCTGCACCGTGGTCGGGTGGGTCAC
>Ga0209805_1002534_pt1 | contig 10625 bp, 9 predicted proteins | sample GraSoiAngelo_148_FD_185905 | JGI IMG/M metagenome (GOLD analysis project Ga0209805, IMG submission 185905) | Grasslands soil microbial communities from the Angelo Coastal Reserve, California, USA - 14_1009_09_20cm (SPAdes) (version 2) | ecosystem: Environmental > Terrestrial > Soil > Grasslands ... | reverse complement strand
GACCTCGTCCTTCGGCGGAATAAAGGACGAGGCTTACATCAAGCTGTTGCGACGTACGATCGTGGCCGATGCCGATCCGGAAAATGTGATTCTGCTCGAGGTCGAGCCGGAGAAACAAAAGACGCGAATTGATTTCGCCTGCACCGAAACACTGCTCGGCATCCGCCCGGTTTGCGTGACAAAAATCAAGAAACGTGGACGGCAATTATTTTATCAGCGCGATGGACGCGAAGTGCGGATCGAGCGGATTTACAATCGCGTTATCTTTGACGAGTTGATGAGGCGACCGGAGTTGGGCATCGGTTTCGATTTTCACGATGATCTCGACGTGACGTGGGTCGGTCATCCGAATTGGTATTTTCGGATCAGTAAACATTCGCTGCCATTTTTGAAAACGGAGCACACTAGCCCGGCATTTTTTGCGGATGAATTCCCGGTTGACGAGCGGATCGACAATTACGTCTTGAAACCGCTCTACTCATTCGCGGGACTGGGCGTGGACATGGAGCCGAGCTGTGAAAAACTCTCGGCGCTCAAAAATCCGCACGAATGGATTCTGCAGAAGAAAGTGGACTACGCCGCGTTCGTTCCAACAGCTGACGGTTCGTACTCGAAAGCGGAAATCCGAATGATGTTTATCTGGCCGGAAGATGGTGAGCCAGCGCTCGTGAATAATCTTGTCCGCATGAGCCAGGGAAAAATGATGGGCGTCGATTTCAACAAAGATAAAACGTGGGTCGGCTCCAGTATCGCGCTGCATGAAGGCTAACCGCGGATCCGCGGATTTCGCGGATGAATGTTGGGGAGCACACGCGACCTCGCGTGTAGTCTCCGGCGCCTCGCCGGGGATTCCTCATCCTAAAGTTCTTTTCGGCGAGGGCGCCGAAAAGTGCATGCGAGGCGCATGCGCTCCCCATGCCGACATCTTCGATCACAATTGTCATTTAACAATTTGCACCGTCTCTGCCGACGTGCGCACCGGCACGATTTCGAATTCCATCAAATCGTTCCAATTGTCGGTCCAGCGTGGGAACAACGACGCGTCTTCGGTCCGCATCAATTGGTAGCAAATCTTTAGATCGACATCGATCCAACTCGAGATGTACTCGAGCCCATCGGGCATCATACGGCCTTTCTCGCGGAAGCGTTCGTAGATCTCCGGCGCGGCGCCTTCTTTGAATCGCTCGACCACCATGTAAAGCATGGCTTCTTCTGTAGTGGCGGGCGTGTCGCCCGCAATCTTTAATTCTGCAGCCGACACGGCTGCCGCCACAGCTACCTTAATTCTTCGTTCGCTTCAGCGAAGGCGTTGACAGCGAACTCCAGATCTTCGCGCGAATGGGCGGCGGAGACTTGAGTACGAACGCGCGCGGTACCATGCGGCACGACCGGGTAGAAAAACCCGATGACGTAAACGCCTTTCTCGAGCATGCGCGCGGCGAACTTTTGTGATTTGGCAGCGTCCCCAAGCATGATCGGAACAATCGGATGCGTACCGGGCTTAATCGTTAGGCCGCGTTCGGTCAGCGCGGCGCGGAAATATTTGGTGTTCTCTTCGAGTTTGTCGCGCAACTCGGTGGATGCGCTCAGTAGTTCGAGCGCTTTCAACGATGCGGCAACAACCGGCGGCGCAATTGTGTTGGAAAACAAGTACGGACGCGAGCGTTGCCGTAAAAGATCGACAATTTGTTTTCGGCCGCTGGTGAACCCGCCACTCGCGCCGCCGAGCGCTTTGCCGAGCGTGCCGGTGATGATGTCGATCTTGCCCATCACGCCGCGGTATTCGTGCGTGCCCCGGCCGGTCTTGCCAAGAAATCCAGTGGCATGCGCATCGTCGATCATGGTCAGTGCGTCGCGTTTTTCGGCGAGCTCGCAAATGACTTTCAAGTTCGCGATTGTGCCGTCCATCGAAAAACAGCCGTCGGTCGCGATCAAACGAAAGCGTGCGTCCTTCGCGGCAGTCAATTGCACTTCGAGATCGGCCATGTCGTTGTGCTTGTAACGAAAGCGTTGCGCTTTGCAGAGACGGATGCCGTCGATGATGCTGGCGTGATTGAGCTCGTCACTGATCACGGCGTCTTTGTCGGTGAGCAACGTTTCGAAGAGACCGCCATTGGCGTCGAAGCATGACGGATAAAGAATCGTGTCCTCGGTCCCGAGAAATTTCGTGAGTGCGGCTTCGAGTTCTTTATGAATGTCCTGCGTGCCGCAAATGAAACGGACACTCGCCATGCCGAAGCCGTGGGTGTCGAGCGCTTCCTTGGCGGCAGCGATGAGCGCCGGATGATCAGCCAAGCCGAGATAATTGTTGGCGCACATGTTAAGCACGCGTTTGCCACCGGCGACGGCAATGTGCGCGTCCTGCGGGCTAGTGATGATGCGCTCGGTCTTGAAAAGGCCCTGCGATTTTATTTCATCGAGCGTTTGCGAAACCTGCTTTTCGAATTCGGCGAGCATAGATCCAACAGATTACACAGATTTCGCCAGAGCAGAAAAAGGACACAGAGCCGCAGAATGGAGCCGCTGGGAAGCGAGCGACATGGACGGGCAGCCCGAAGGGCGAGCGAATGGGGATTCGCGAGTCATTACGCGGTTTAACACGGATAGACAAAGTTCTTCAATCCGTTGAATCGGCGAAATCCACGGTCAAAAAGGTTCTTGACCGCCTGTGAATAACTGTTAATAACTTTCCGCCGATCCCCCTTGACCCACGCCGAGCTTCGCAACCTTGCCCTCGCCGTTCTCGCGGCGTTTATCGCAATCGTTCTGCTTACTGCCTGCGGGACGACCCGGCATGCCTTGCCGCAATACGAACTGCCGCTGGCCAGGAGCGATTTTCAAACCGTGCGCACGACGGCTTACACGCACACCGAATCGGATCATCGCGAATTCAGCAATCACAACGCCCTCGGCGGCGAATTGCACGCGGCGGGCCCGCCGATCCATCGAGCGGAGAACGTTGTCCGCGCGATTCCAGTCGATGCGATAGAAGAGGTGGCACTCCGGCACGTCTCGAACTCTGGCGCGACGCTTGAACCGTTCTCGATCGATGGACCTAGGAAGACCACGCGTGTGACCACGACAACGTGCATCACGAAAACCACACGCGGCGTCAAGCGTGCCATCGCAGTTGCGAGGCCGCCGCCAATCGGCAGCGCTGCGGCTGACTGGTCGCGCTGGCCTATGGGCACGACATTCCGGTTGCTCTCAACCGGGCAAATCTATCGGGTCGATGATTACGGCTGGGCCTTGTCCGGTCGCAATACGATCGATCTTTACATGGCGAATCAACGCGACATGAATTCGTGGGGCGCACGGCAGGAGACCATTCAGATCCTGCAATGGGGCGATCCGCAACAAAGTTTGCAATTCCTGCAATCCCACCAGGACTACCGCCACATTAAGCGCATGGTGCTGGAGATCGAAGGCCGCGACCGCGAAGCGGCGGGGATGCAGTAGCTACCGATAGACATTCTTGCGATGTCCGATTGCTCCGACTCGCATAAGGCACCGCACGATTAATCGTAAAGAGAATTCGGTAATCGCCGAGTCGGTACGCTCTAGCTTCGCGTCGAACATTGGATTTGAGAGATTTCTCGACTTCGCTCGGAATGACAGAGAACAAGAAATCCGCGTCATATGCGTGATCCGCGGTTCAAAACTTAGCCTTTGCTCCAATCGAGCACGATTTTGCCGGAGTTGCCGGATTTCATGAGCTCGATTCCTTCGCGAAACTCGCGGAACGGGAAGCGGTGGGTGATGACCGGGGTGATGTCGAGGCCGCTTTGGATGAGCGCGGTCATCTTGTACCAGGTTTCGTACATTTCCCGGCCATAAATTCCTTTGATAGTGAGCTGATTGAAGACGACCAGGTTCCAATCGATGGCGGCGCTGCCGGGCATGATGCCGAGCAACGCGATTTTGCCGCCGTGAAACATGTTCGGCAAGATGTCGATGAACGCTTTGGGGCTGCCGGACATTTCGAGCGCGACGTCGAATCCTTCTTTCATCCCGAGCTTCTCCATCCCGTCGGTCAGTTTTTCCGTGCGCACGTCGAGTGCGAGTGTGACGCCCATTTTACGTGCGAGATCGAGGCGGTACGGATTGATGTCGGTAATGACGACGTGACGCGCGCCGGCTTGTTTGCAAATCGGCACGGCCATGCAACCGATCGGGCCGGCTCCGGTGATGAGCACGTCTTCGCCGACGAGATCGAACGAGAGCGCGGTGTGGACGGCGTTGCCGAGCGGATCGAAACAGGAAAGGACATCGAGGGGGATGGAGGGATCGGCGTGCCAGCAATTTGATTGCGGGATTGCGACAAACTCGGCCCACGCGCCGGGACGATTTACGCCAACCCCTTTCGTGTTCGGACAAAGATGGCGACGGCCGGCGAGACAATTGCGGCAATGTCCGCAAGTGATGTGGCCTTCACCGACGACGAGATTGCCGGGCGCGAAACCTTTCACATGATTGCCAACAAGATCGACAATCCCGACAAATTCGTGGCCAATGGTCATCGGCACGGGGATCGTTTTCTGCGCCCAGGCGTCCCAGTTGTATATATGTACGTCGGTGCCGCAGATTGACGTTTTCACGACGCGGATTAGCACGTCGTCTCCGCCAACTTCGGGAACGGGAACTTCTTCCAGCCAAAGACCCGGCTCGGCTTTGCTTTTCACGACGGCCTGCATCGTTTTCTGCACGAGAAGAAATTAGGCGAATCAGGAAAGCAGGAAAGGAGGAAAAAAATTGTAGGGCGACCGCTCCGGTTGCCGATTCGGGAGCACGGAGGCGATGCGCCTGCCCTACAATTTGCGGCCGCCACAACCGCGCTTGCGTTCAATACTTTCGTTCGGGATGATGCAGGTAATGCCCGCAACGCTTGAGCAAGTCGAAGCGAAACCGACAGCCACGCGATCGACTTTTATTTTCCGTTTCGTCAGCACGATTGCGCTTTGGTCGATCGCGCTGGTGATCGCCTTCTCGGGTTACGAACTGGCGTTCTACGGATTGATCAGCGTGTTTGGTTTGATCGCGCTCTGGGAATTTTACCGCATGCTCGATCATCGGGGTCTGCCGAATTTTAAAATCACGGCCATGATCTGCGGCGCGATCATGCTGTGTGGAAGTTTTTACTACTTCGCCAAAATGGGGCCGGCGCGCTCCTACGACTTTGAAGTGGCGGTGCTGCTCTTTTTTTTGCTGACAGTTTTTGCGCGGCAAATGTTCGCGCGCCTGCGCCAGGACGAGCCGCTGCAAACCATGGCTTACACGTTATTCGGGCTGCTTTATGTGCTTTGGCTTTATAATTTCATCACGAAGATCGTTTACGTCGTGCCGCGATCGAGCGCGGGCGCGGTGACCGGTCAATTTTATGTTTTGTATCTGATCGCGGTCACGAAGTTTAGTGACATGGGCGCGTATCTTCTGGGGAGCGCGATTGGGCGACATCAGATGATTCCGCACATCAGCCCCCAGAAAACGTGGGAGGGATTTTTCGGCGCGCTCGCGTTATCGCTTTGTGCGAGCCTGGCACTCTACAAATTGATGCCCGGACACCTGTCGGTGCTGAATTGGACCCACGCAACGATTCTCGGGTTGTTGCTCGGATTCGCGGCTGTTGTTGGCGATCTCGCCGAATCGATCATCAAGCGCAGCACCGGTGTGAAGGATTCCGGAAATTTTTTGCCGGGAATCGGCGGCGCCCTCGATTTGGTGGACAGTTTGCTTTTCACCGCGCCGCTGTTGTTTTTCTACCTGCGCCTGGTCATTCGTGTGCCGTGAGATGCATGTTGTAGCGGAAAATTCTGGGGAGCGCACGCGCCCTCGCGTGCAGTCTCCGGCGCCCCCGCCGGAGACATTCCGAACACAAAACGAAGAACTTTTCGGCGAGGGCGCCGAAAAGAGCACGCGAGGCGCGTGCGCTCCCCATTATGAAACGTAAACGCGTGGTCGTTCTGGGAGCGACCGGGTCGATCGGCGAGAGTGCGTTGAAAGTGGCGCACGACATTCCGGAGCGGATGGAAATTGTCGGGCTGGCGGCGAACAGCAACGCTCAAAAGCTCGCCGTGGCCGCGAACAGAGTCCGGCCACAAGCGGTTGGTCTAGTCGATGAAAGCAAGATCGACATTTTGCGCGGCGCGCTCGAGTACGAGCCGCAGATTTTCGCGGGCGAAGAAGGATTGCGCGAGATCGCTTGCCTAACGAACGCGGACATAGTGTTGGTCGCCATCGTTGGGACGGGCGGATTGCGTCCGGCACTGGCGGCGATTGAAGCGGGAAAGGATCTGGCGGTGGCGAGCAAGGAAATTCTGGTGATGGCGGGCGAGATCGTCATGCGGGAGGCGCGCGACAATGGCGTGCACGTTTTGCCGGTGGACAGCGAACACAATGCGATTTTCCAGTGCCTGGAAGGCAAGTTTTCAGGAAACGGAAAACGTTCAACGCTCAACGCCGAACGCCCAATCTCGAAGTCAGAAAGTTCGGCGTTCGACGTTTCTGACGTACGGCGAATCATCCTCACCGCGTCCGGCGGACCGTTTCGGGAAACGCCCGCGAAAGAATTTGTCGATCTTACGCCGGAGCAGGCGCTGAAACATCCGACTTGGAACATGGGTCGGAAAATCACGATTGATTCGGCCACTCTATTTAATAAAGGCCTGGAGATGATCGAGGCGCACTGGTTGTTTGGGGTGGAGATGAGGCGCGTGGAAGTGGTGATCCATCCGCAAAGCATTGTCCATTCGATGGTGGAGTTCAGCGACGGCTCTGTGCTCGCGCAGTTGTCGCACTCCGACATGTGTTTTCCGATTCAGTACGCCGTGACCTGGCCGGAGCGCGTGCCGAATTCCTTGCCGCCGCTCGATTTCGGAAAACTTCGGCAACTGGAGTTCGCCACGCCGCGCTACGATGATTTTCCGGCGCTGAATCTGGCGCGACGCGCGGGCGAATCAGGTGGGACTTTGCCTGCGGTCTTAAACGCCGCGAACGAAGTCGCGGTCGCCGCATTCCTGGATCGACAGGTGAACTTTCCGCGCATCTGGCAGGTCGTTGAGGAAGTCATGAACCGGCATACACGCGTTGCGCATCCTGATCTCGATGCGATATTGCGAGCCGATCAATGGGCACGGGCCGAGGCCGCGAGATTCGCTAAATCGTTAAAGCGTTAAATCGGCCGCGCTGCTTGTTCGGATCACGATTCACGAATCACGATTCACGTTTTCACCATGATCATCCACGTCGCGCGCGTCGTCCTCATCCTCCTCGAGGTCCTTGTTCTTTTTAATCTGCTCATCGTTGTGCATGAGTTGGGCCATTTTCTGGCAGCGCGCTGGCGTGGTCTCTACATCGAGAAGTTCGGCGTCTGGTTCGGCAAACCGCTTTGGAAAAAAACGATCAACGGCGTGCAATACTCGCTCGGCTCGCTGCCGTTTGGCGGGTTCGTCGCGCTGCCGCAGCTTGCGCCCATGGACATCATCGAGGGCAGGGCGGACGTGGATCGTGCGAAGCTCGCTCCGATCTCTGCGCTCGACAAGATCATCGTCGCGTTCGCGGGACCGTTGTTCAGTTTCGGCCTGGCGGTGCTGTTTGCGATCATCATTTTCGCGATTGGACGACCGGTGAGCGAATCGGAAGCAACCACGACGATCGGTTACGTGATGGCGGATTCGCCCGCGGCCCGGGCCGGACTGAAACCAGGCGACAAAATTCTCGCGGTCGATGGCCGGCACGTGTCGCGTTTTGGCGGCATGGGCGCCGACAGTATTTCGTGGCGGATCGTTAGCAGTGAAGGCAGCACAATTCCGATTACGATCGCTCGCGATCTTGACGGCAAAACTGAAACACGAACCGTCGAAGCCAAGCCAATCGTCCCGCAAACCAAGCCGTGGATGCGCAAGGCGCTGCGGCAAATCGAGATTCTGCCCGCGGAGACTCCTTTGGTTGCGAAAGTTGAACCGGAGAGCCCGGCAGCGAAAGCTGGCCTAAAGGCGAACGATCTGATCGTCGCGATCAATGGCCAGCGGTTGTACCACATTCTCGGCATCGCAGATTTTATTCGCGATCATCCGGGCGAGCCGCTGACCTTTACAGTGGAACGTGACGGAAAGATCCCGCTACAGTTTAATCCGGGCAACCCGAGCATCGCTTCAGTTTTCAAGGACGGCCCGGCCGATCGCGTGGGTCTAAAGCAAGGAGACGTTATCGTCGCTGTCGATGGCCGGAGGATGGCCAGCAGCCTGGCTATTTCTGATTACATCAAGCAGCACGCTGACCAGCCTATAGCGATCACCGTTCAGCGCGGCGCGGAACAGCGCACGGTCAACGTGACGCCGGAGGTCCCAGTGAACGAAACGACGCCGCGCATTGGAATTTCCTGGGACGAAGATTACGGGATGATTCTAGACGCATACGGGAAGCTCCACATCACGCATCCGAGTCCGTTCGAGCAAATCCGCGCCGGTACGTTGTCAATCTTCAATACGGTGGGGGCCATTGTGTCGCCGAAGTCAGACGTGAGACTGCAACATATGAGCGGGCCAGTCATGATGCTACGCGTGTATTATGTGATGTTTGAGAACAAGGAGGGGTGGCGCATGGCGCTCTGGTTCAGTGTGGTGCTCAACGTCAACCTCGCGCTGCTCAATCTGCTGCCGATTCCCGTGCTGGACGGCGGTCACATTACGCTTGCTCTGGTTGAAGCGGTGCGTCGACGTCCGGTGAACATCCGAGTTCTCGAAGTGGTGCAAACCGCGTGCGCAGTTTTGATCATCGGCTTCATGGTTTACATCGCGTTCTTCGATGTGCAGGATCTTTTCGGCGGCCGCCGCGATACGCCGAAATTTTTACCGAAAGCGACGCCGGGCGCGCACGAGCGGTAGGGCAGCCATTGTTTCGGGCTCACTGCGTTGGTATACTCCCGCCATGGGCATCGAGGATATCCGGATTTTGAAATACTCGGAGCCATTTAGTCCGTTTAACATCGTAATGAATGACGGACGCGTGGTATGGGTTGAGCGACCGGAGCGGATCGCGCTTTCGCCGACTGGAAAACCTGTTGCGGTTTACGAAGGCCCCGCCGTCTCAATTCTCGAAGTAAAGCGAATCGCTGGGCTCGAGCCGAACGCCGTTGATGCGTAACCTCTCTTACTGTTCAGACCCATTTCTCTACCAGCGTCGCCGGACGCGCGAAGTAATGGTCGGCAACGTCGGGATCGGCGGAGCGAATCCGATCCGTGTTCAATCGATGATCACGTGCGACACGATGGACACGGAGATGTCGATCCAGCAAACGATGGAGCTGGCGAAGGTTGGTTGCGAAATCGTCCGCATCACCGCGCCGACGGTGAAAGACGCGCGCAATCTTGAGCATATCCTGAAAGGTTTGCGCGAGCGGGTCTGCGATGTGCCGATCGTCGCGGATATCCATTTCAAACCGGAAGCGGCGATGGAGGCGGCGAAGTGGGTGGACAAGGTGCGGATCAATCCCGGCAATTACGCCGATTCCAAAAAGTTCGTCATTCGTGAGTACACCGATGAGCAGTATGCGGCGGAGTTATCCAGAATTTGTGAGCGTTTCTCGCCACTTGTGGATCTTTGCAAGCAGCGCGGCATCGCCATGCGAATCGGCACCAATCACGGCTCGCTTTCCGATCGTATTCTGAATCGTTACGGTGACACGCCCCTTGGCATGGTGGAGAGCGCGCTCGAATTCGCGCGGATTGCGCGCGATCTCGATTATCACGCGTTCGTCTTCTCGATGAAATCGTCGAACCCGAAAGTAATGATCGCGGCGTATCGGTTGCTCGTTGCGCGATTGAATGAGGAAGGGCCAGATTGGAATTATCCGATTCATCTCGGCGTGACCGAAGCCGGCGAAGGTGAAGACGCGCGAATCAAGAGCGCAATTGGAATCGGCTCGCTCCTGGCGGATGGAATTGGCGACACGATCCGTGTTTCGCTGACGGAGGACAGCCCTCATGAAATTCCAGTGGCAAAGGCGCTGGTCGCGAACATAAAGAAAACGTCCAACATCCAACCCGCCTCCGCCGTGGACGGGCTCCGCCGTGGCGAGCGTCCAACATCAAACGTCGAACTTTCATTCGATCCGTTTTCGTATCAGAGGCGCACCACGAGGACGATTGAGCGGGATGGCGTGCGACTGGGCGGAGAAGAGTTGATTCGTGTGGTTGTTAGGCAGGAAAATTTCGACAAGGTCGCGCACAAGATCGATAAGATGGGCGATTACAAGCCGGAGATCGTTTACGAAAATGCGAGCGTGGTTGAAGTCGATCCACGTGACGAAGCAGTAATTGCGCAGTTAAACAAGAATTCGGCGCCGCAATTCGTTACCGTGAAGGACCATGCCGATCTGTCGGTGATCGCGGCCTTTCGTTTGCTGGCGGCGACGTTGCAGCCGCGGCATCCGATTTTGCTCAAGGACACGCTGAGCCGCGCCAACGCGGAAAATGACGAAGCACGAACGAAGAACAAAACAAATGACGAAGCACGAATGACGAATGACGAAGGAAGCCCGAATGATCGAATGACGAAAGAGCAAGCGAGCAATCTTCGTCATTCGGATTTCGTCATTCCTTCGTCATTAGACATTCGTCATTCGTCAT
>Ga0209805_1002533_pt1 | contig 10627 bp, 10 predicted proteins | sample GraSoiAngelo_148_FD_185905 | JGI IMG/M metagenome (GOLD analysis project Ga0209805, IMG submission 185905) | Grasslands soil microbial communities from the Angelo Coastal Reserve, California, USA - 14_1009_09_20cm (SPAdes) (version 2) | ecosystem: Environmental > Terrestrial > Soil > Grasslands ... | reverse complement strand
CGCGGCAGCTGCGGCCGTACGACGTGTTCACGGCCGTCCGCGAAGTGGTCTCGCTGGTGGTGCCTGCGACCGGGCGCGCCGTACAGGTCGATCTGGATTTGAACGGCGACGGCACGGTGGAATGCGTCCCGGAGGAGTTCAACCAGGTGATCTCGAACCTGGTGCAGAACGCGATCGAGGCCTGTCCGGAGACCAGCGGCCTCGTGCGCGTGCGCGGGCTCCACGAGGGAGAGAAGCTGCTCCTTGCGGTCAAGGACAACGGCCCCGGCATCCGTCCGGAGGATGCACAGCGGATCTTCACCCCGTTCTTCACCACCAAGGGACCGGGGCGAGGGATGGGGATGGGGCTCACCATCGTCTGGCGCGTGGTGCAGAGTCTCGGCGGGACGCTGGAGGCGAGGCCCGGGCCCGGCGCGGAGTTCGTGTTGCGGGTGCCGCGCAAGCAGTCGCGGCTTCGGGCGGTGAGTTAGCCGGCGTTCACGGATCAGGCGCGCGCCTTCGGCGCGAGCAGCGCGACCTTGTTCCGGGCCGACAAGATCTGCTGCCGCAGCACCTCCGCCTGCCGCGCCACCTCCTCCATCTCCTTCTCCTGCGCGACGCGCGCGATGTCGGCCGCCTCGTCGGCGATCCTCTGCATGCGCGACTGCACCTCGTCGACCGCCGAGGACCCGGCCTGGAGCGCTTCCTGCACTTCCTTCGCCATGCGGCCGAGCCCCGCCATCCGCTGCAGCACCTCGGTGAACTCCTTGCGCCTCCCTGCGATCTCCTCAGCGCGCCTCATCAGCGCAGCCGCATCGCTCTCCTGCTTCTGCCGGGTGACCGAGACGGCCGCGACGAGCTGCTGGACATGCGCGTTGATCTTGTCCTGGCTCTCCGCCGCCCGCGTCAGCGCTTCGGTCGCCCGTTCCAGGTTCTTCTCCGTGTTGAGCTTGAGCCGGCCGGCCTGATCGGCCAGGTCCGCGAACCGGCGCAGCTCGCGATCGAGCGCCAGCGCCGCCTCCGACAGATCGGTCGGCTTGTCCGGACGCTCCACGTCACCCGCCACAGGAGTGCGTGGGGGTTGCGAGATAGGTCGCCAGACCCGGGCAACTGGCCGTATGGAACTCGCCGCTGATCTGCTCGCCGGTCTCGAGGCCGATGGTATACGTGCCCGCGTAGCCGCTGGCCGATACCGACGTCAGCTTTACCGCGCCGGAGGTCGCGACCGCGGACTGCCCGGGCACCTCGGCGCAGGACTCGTTCACGCCGAAGCGCACCACGGCGAGATGCGCGGGCGGGATTCCGGATGTTCCGGTGGGATTGAACACATCGAAGGTCCCGGGCTGCGAGGGGGCGGTGACCGAGAACGATGACCGGTCGACGTCCGCGAGCATGATGACCAGGGCCTTCCCGTTCTTCGGCTCCGTGTTCGCGGTCAGCTTCGCGCACACGCCCGACACGTCGCTCAACACGATGGCGGCGACGTCTGCCGAGATGGCGCCCAGGGAAACACGCGCGGGCGAAGAGACGGCGTCCACCGGTTTCATCGGCTGGCCGCGCACCACTCCATTCAAGGTCGCGCTGGAGCTGCCGCTGCCGCTTCCGCAGGCGAGGCCGAAGGCCAGCAATCCGGCGGCCGCGATCCGCAACATGCGCATCACATACCCGCAGCGGCGCGGGCGCGCAATCCGGCGCGCTCCAGCGCGAAGTCGACCACGCGCGCCTCCAGCGAATCCCCGGTCAGAGCGTCGATCTCCACCAGTCCCGTCGGACTGGTGACGTTCACTTCGGTCAGCTTGCCTCCGATCACGTCGATCCCCGCGAGCCACAGGCCCGATTCGTTCAGCGCCGGCGCCAGCCGCCGGCAGATCTCGCGATCCCGCGCCGTCACCGATGCCGGCGCCGCCTTGCCTCCGGATGCAAAGTTTGCGCGCAGCTCGCCATCGCGCGGCACGCGCAGCACCGCTCCGAGCGGCTCTCCCTGCAAGAGGATGATGCGTTTGTCTCCTTCGCGGACCGCCGGCAGGTACGCCTGGGCCATCACCGGGACGTGGCCGCCGCCGGTCGCCAGCTCGAGCAGTGAGGAGAAGTTCGGATCGCCCCTGCGCAAGCGCAGGACCCCCTGTCCGCCGCACCCGTCGAGCGGCTTGACCACGCCGTCGCCGCCGTGTGACTCGATGAATTCGCGCAGGCGCGGGATTTCCCGCGAGACGAGGGTGGGCGGGATCAGATCCGGAAAGCGCAACGCGAACAGCTTCTCGTTGGCGGCCCGCAGCCCGCGCGGATCGTTGATCAGCACCGGCCCAGGCCCTAGCTCGACGATCTGCGTCGTCCGCAAGAAGTCCAGGTCGACGGGGGGATCCTTGCGGAGGAAGAGGACGTCCAGCTCCGACAGCGGCGCGTCGTATTCGCCGGCGACGCGAAGATGATCGCCCTCCTTGCGCCGGACCTCCACGGTCCGCATCCGCGCGCACGCCTTCGCGCCGGCGACGTAGAGCCATTCCTGCCGCAGCTCGCGGACCTCCAGGCCCCGCCGCTGACACTCGAGCATCAAGGCGAACGTGGAGTCGTGATTCACCCGCACGTTCTCCAGGGGGTCCATGAGAAACCCGAAGCGCATGGCGGGAAGCTGTGCCTTGCCCGCCGCGGCCGCATCGGCGCCCGACGATCCGCTCATGACGCCCGGGGACGCCGGTCGCCCGCCTGCACCCCGGCTGGGAGCCCCTGGCCGGGCGCGAGCGTTTTCTACCGCCGGCGATGTCCCGGAATCGAAAGAAGAAGGGCCCGGAGCGCTTCGCCCGGGCCCTTCCATTCTCGAGTGCTGATCCTACCTAGAGCTGGTGGGCCAGCGCCGACGCATCGAAGGCGTCCTCCGCGCCGTCGGTCCAGTCGACGTAGACCTGGTTGTTCTTCGTCACCAGGTTGCCGGCCACCGCGCCGTCGTATTCCACGTCACCGTTGAGCGACAAGGTGACTGTGGTGGAGGTCCCCGTGGTCTGGGTGGTGACGGTCGCGTTCACGTTGAACGCCACCGAGTGATCGAGGGTCACGCCGTCGGCCTTGAGCAGGTCGATCCCGACGCCGCCGTTCCACCGCACCGTGCCCGTCGTCGTCTGGCCACTCGTCGAGTCGTCCAAGCCCAGCCCGAAGTTCTCATGCGCCCGGACGAGAGCAATGTGATCGGTCGCGGTCCCGCTCACGCTGATGTTCACGGTCGTGCTGCTCGCGCTTTGCGAGACGGAGACGACGTACGTGACGCTGAAGTCGGCGTCGACTTGCACGACGCTGCCGGTCCGCGAGAACTGCATCGATCCGCTCACGCTCACGGTCGCGGTGTTGCCGTTGAGGTTGCCGGTGTAGTGCAGGTTGGTGCCCATCCAGGGGCCCGCGGTCACCTCGAACTTCAGGTCGAAGCTGGTGGGGGTCTCCGACCACGTCACCTTCACCACGTCGCCGTTGTCGTAGTCGACTTCCAGATAGGTATCCGCGGCGCAGGCTGGTCCCGGCGGGACCAGCGTCGGTGAACCGCTCGCGTCGCGCCGTACGCAGCCGACAGGAATGGACGTGGCGGCATTCGAGGCACCCGACAAGCGCAGCGCCTGGTGCACGCTGCCCGAAGACGGCGCCAGCGCTGCAGCGGCGAGCTGGCCGGGATCCTGCAAGCCCGTGCTCAGGTCCACGCTGGAGACGTTGCCCGACGCGGCGGCGCCGCCCACTGCGCTGCCGATGCCCTGCAGGCCGATGCTCGCTTGCGTGTTCGTGCTCGCCGAGCTCATGCCGGACTGGGCCTGCGTTGCGCTCGCCTTGATCGCGGCCGTGGCCATGATCGTGCTCTTGCCGCCGCACGCAGCGGCACAAATGGTTGCTGCAATCAGGATCCTTCGCATTGTGATTGGCTCCCCTCGGTAGAAATCTGCACGAAACAGATTGCCACAGGGACGCCAGTAAACGGACGCTGGCCACAGCGGCGAGATTGCGCGGACATGCGCGATCTCCGGGAAGGTGCGCTGTGGTGCGGGGCTCAGCGGAAAGCGGCGAGCCAAGCCGCCATGGGAACTGCCGCGGCGATGGAAGCGAGCGCCCCTTGCGCCACCCGACCGCGCAGCGGCGGCAAGAGCGATACGCCGGCGCCGAGGAGCACGCCGCAGGCGAAGCCGCAGAGGTGCCCGGCGAGGTCCGCGCGCTTCGAGGTGCCGAGAAACGCCAGCAGCGCCAGCCCGGCGCCGAGCGGCACCCAGGCGCGCCGCCGGTGCTGCCGCAGGGCCGCGAGAACGCCCAGCGCGCCGAACACCGCCGTGGACGCGCCCACCGAGATGAAGTCGCGCCGCAGCAGCTCCGCGGCCGCGAGCGTGCCGGCGCTGCCCGCGAGCACCATGAGAATGGCGGCGAGACCCGGACCGAGAGCGTGAGCGAGCAGGGCGAGCAGGAGCCCTCCGAGGACCGCATTCCCTACCGCGTGACCGGCGTCCGCGTGCAGCGTGAGGGCAGTGACGGTCCGCCACCATTCGCCCCGGACGATGGCGGCCGCGTCCGCGCTTCCGCGCGAGAACCAGGGCGACGTGGAGGACTCCGGACCGGTCCAGACGTGGAAGGCGAGAACGGAGAGGAAGAACAGGAGCCCGCAGGCGACCGCCGGCGTCGGCGATCGCGGCGTCTGCACCCGCGGCGTCGGCGGCGGGTTCTCGCGCTCGAAGGCCGTCAGCGCGGCCTGCGCGCGCGCCAGGTCGCGCTCGTCGACCGTCAGCTCCCAACGGTCCTCGCCGGCGCTGCGCAACTCGTGCGCGATGCCCTCCTCGTCCAGGACGAGCGAGAGGTCCATGGCGCGCCTGAAATCACCGACGAGCCGCAGGAGCACGCCGGCAGCCTACACGGCGCGGTCCTGTGATAGGAGAGCGCCGCCATGCCGACTCTCGACGCGCTACGCGCGCTGCAATCCTCGCAGCGGATGTGGGACGAGGAGATCCTTCCCGCCCTGTACGAGTACATCCGCATCCCGAACAAGTCGCCTGCCTTCGATCCCCGCTGGCAGCAGAACATGGATCGGGCGGTGGCCCTGATCGAGGGCTGGTGCCGCAAGCAGCCCGTGGCCGGGCTGTCGCTCGAAGTCGTCCGGCTCGAGAATCGCACGCCGGTCATCTACATGGAGGTTCCCGGGCAGGGCAGCGAGACCGTGCTGCTCTACGGCCATCTGGACAAGCAGCCGGAGATGAGCGGATGGCGGCAGGGGCTGTCGCCCTGGTCGCCCCTGCGCGAAGGCGACAAGCTCTACGGGCGTGGCGGCGCCGATGACGGGTATGCGACCTTCGCCTCGCTGGCGGCGTTGCGGCTCGTGCAGCAGCAGAACCTGCCCCATGCCCGCTGCGTCGTGCTGATCGAGGCCTGCGAGGAGAGCGGCTCGACGGACCTGCCCGCCTACATGGCGCACCTCGCGCCGCGGATCGGCAAGCCTTCGCTGGTGGTCTGCCTCGACTCGGGCTGCGGCAACTACGAGCAGCTCTGGATGACGACCTCGCTGCGCGGGATGGTCGCGGGCAACCTGCGCGTGGAGATCCTCAAGGAGGGCGTGCATTCGGGCGACGCCGGGGGGATCGTGCCGGAGTCGTTTCGCCTCCTCCGCCAGCTGCTCAGCCGCATCGACGACGAACAGACCGGCAAGGTGAAGCTCGACGCGCTGCAGGTGCAGATCCCCAATGAACGGCTGAAGCAGGCGCGGCTCACTGCCGAGGTGCTCGGAGACGAGGTGTGGAGCAAGTTCCCCTTCGTGCAGGGCGCCCGCCCGGTGGTGAGCGACAAGGTGGAGATGATCCTCAATCGCTCGTGGAGGGCGGCGCTCGCCATCACCGGCGTCGAAGGGCTGCCTCCGCTGGGAAGCGCGGGCAACGTCCTGCGACCCTACACGGCGTGCAAGATCTCGCTGCGCATTCCTCCGCGCGTCGACCCCGCCGTGGCGACACGCGCCGTGAAGGAGACGCTGGAGAAAGATCCACCCTCCGGCGCCCGCGTCACCTTCGAAGGGGAGAAGGCATCGATCGGCTGGGACGCGCCGCCGCTCGCGCAGTGGCTGGCCTCGTCGGTCGACCGCGCCTCGCGCACCTTCTTCGGAAAGCCGCCGATGGCCCTGGGCGAGGGTGGAAGCATTCCCTTCATGGGGATGCTGGGCGAGAGGTTCCCGGAGGCGCAGTTCCTGATCACGGGCGTGCTCGGCCCCGGCTCGAACGCGCACGGGCCCAACGAATTCCTGCATGTCCCCACCGGGGTGCGGCTGACGGCCTGCGTGGGGAGCGTGATCGCCGATCACTTCGCCAGATGAAGATCGTCGCCGCCTTGCTCCTGCTCGCGCTGCCCCTGGGGTGCGCGTGGGCGTTCTATGTCGCGGCGCGGACGGGACGGCTGACGTGGTGGCGCGCGCTGGTCTATGCGCTGGGCTTCCTCGTCTTGCTGCTCGGCAACCCGCTGGCAAACGCGTACCTGCTCTCGCCGGTCGACAGCTTCTTGCAGGGCGCGCTGTTCGAGAAGGCGAGGAGCGCGGGTCTGCTCGGAGCCGACGAGTCGCGGGTGCGGGCCGTGCTGGGCAAGCCGTGGAAGGCCCGGCAGCTCGAGGCGCCGTTCTCCGTCCTGCTCTACGCGCCGTGCAAGGTGTGCATGGCATCATATGGAGCGCCGTTCGTCGTCTACCTGCGGGAAGGAGCCGTCGAAGGATTCCGCTCCGGACGAGGTGAGACACTCCGCGTCAAGCGCCCTTAGGAAGGTCAGGCGGTTTGATGAGCGGTACCGGATAGGCCGTGCTCAGTGCCGGCCGCCGCCGCGCATGAGGTGCTGCACGGCTTCGAGCAGGCCGTCCTGCGTCAGGCGGTACATGGGGAAGACACGGCGGATGACTCCGGCGGTGCCGTACCAGGCGACGGCCGGTTCCGGATTGAGCCAGGCCGAGTGAAGGAAATGCTGGGCGAGGTGGGCGAGCCAGGCGATGCCGGGCGCGCCGGAGTCATCGCCGAAACTCCAGCGGGAACCGCTCGACTGAAGCTCCCACGGGCTCATCAGCGCATCGCCCACGACGATCAGGCGCCAGGAGGGGTCGCAATCCTGAAGGAGCTGCAGGACAGGGACTCCCCTCATCAGCGCCGCGCTCTCGTACACGCGGCCGTAGACGCAATTGTGGAAGTAGTGCGTGCGCAGCTCCTTGAAATGCGTAGCCCGGCTCGCCGCCGAGAACAGCCGCTCGCAGACGTGCGCGTGCGGATCCATCGAACCCCCGACGTCCAGCAGCAGGAGCACGCGCAGATTCGACCGGCGGGGCGGCCGCATGGTGATCTCCAGCTCGCCACCGTTTCGCGCGGTCTTGTCGATGGTCGCCCCGACATCGAGCTCATCCAGCGCGCCCTCGCGCACGAAGGCGCGCAGGCGGCGAAGCGCCACCTCGATATGCCGCGTATCCAGCGTCACGTCGGAGCGGAAGTCCCGGAAGCGCCTCTCGGCGGCCACCTCCAACGCGCCCCGCCCGCCCGGAGCTTCCCCCACCTTGATCCCGGTCGGGTGGATGCCAGAAGTGCCGTGCGGCGAGCTCCCCGCCGTCCCCACCCAGCGGTTGCCCCGGTCGTGCCGATCGCGCTGCTCGGCGAGGCGGCGGCGGAGCCGGTCGCGCGCTTCGGCGAGATCGATCCGCTCGAGCAGCTGGCGCTCCAGCTCGGTGAGCTGACGCTTCGCGGCGGGCTGCTCCAGCCATTGCAGCAGCTCGTCGGTGAGCGCGAGCGCATCGTCGGGCACGCCGCGGAAGTGATGCGCGAAAGCGCGGTCGAAGGCGTCGAGGTCCTGCTCGCGGTGCACGCAGAGAGCGCGCGCGACCTCGTAGAAGCCGTCGAGCGTCCCGCGGTGGAGCTCCAGGCCGAGGGCCTGCGCCAGCGAGAGCGCTTCCTGCGCCCCCACCTTCACGCCGCGATCGCGCAGCTCGTAGAGGAAGGGCACGAACATGGTCATGCCCTCGGCCGCCGTCCGCGCGAGGTCGCCTCGGCGAAAGCGAGCAGGTCCTGCTCGCGCTTGAGCAGGGCGCCGAGGAACGGCATCCCCGCCTCCAGCTCGACGCTGGCGATCCCGGCGCGGCGCAACACCGCGATCCAGTCGATCAGCTCGCTGGTCGACGGCCGTTTCCGCAGCCCATCGACGTCGCGCAACGAATAGAACGCCCGCAGCGTCTGATCGAGCAGCTTGTGGTCCAGGTCCGGATGGTGGACGCGGACGATGCGCGCCATCAGGTCCTGCTCGGGGAATTCGATGAAGTGGAAGACGCAGCGGCGCAAGAACGCGTCCGGGAGCTCCTTCTCCGCGTTCGAGGTGATCACCACCACCGGACGCTCGTGCGCGATCACCTCGTCGCCCGTCTCGGTGACGACGAACCGCATCCTGTCCAGCTCGTGCAACAGGTCGTTCGGGAACTCCAGATCCGCCTTGTCGATCTCGTCGATGAGGAGCACGACCCGAGCGCGCGAGGCGAACGCCTGCCCGAGCGGCCCGTGCTTGATGTAGCGCCGGATGTCCTTCACGTCGCCGTCCCCGAATCGTGAGTCGTACAGGCGCTGGACCGTGTCGTAGACGTAGAGCCCGTCCTGCGCCCGCGTGGTGGACTTCACGGGCCAGTGGATCAGCCGCAATCCCAGGGCCGACGCGATCGCCTCCGCAAGCTGCGTCTTGCCGGTCCCGGGCTCACCGCGCACGAGCAGCGGCCGCTCCAGCGCCAGGGCGCAGTTCACCGCCGACTCGAGCGCCGACGAGGTGAGATACTTCTCCGTTCCACGGAACTTGCGAAATTCCATCGGCACATCTTAACGGGCTTCCCACCCGCCTGGCTTCCATCCTGCTGCTGCCACGCGGTAGAGATCGCGCCGTGTCCGCCCAAGCGCGCGCCTCGAGGCTGCCTCCCCAGGTCCCCTTCATCATCGGGAACGAGGCGTGCGAGCGGTTCAGCTTCTACGGGATGCGGAACATCCTCACCGTGTTCCTCATCGATTGGCTGCTGAAGGACCACGTCGCGGCCCAGGCGGATCGCGAGGCGGCGGCAAAGGCGGTCTTCCACCTCTTCGTCTTCGCGGTCTACTTCACGCCGCTTCTCGGCGGATTCCTCGCCGACCGGTTCCTCGGCAAGTACCGGACCATCCTCTACATCTCGCTGCTCTACTGCGCGGGCCACGCCTGCCTGGCGATCTTCTCCGACGATCGCACCGGCTTCTACGCGGGTCTCGTCCTCATCGCGCTCGGATCGGGCGGGATCAAGCCGTGCGTCTCCGCCCTGGTGGGCGACCAGTTCACGGCGCAGAACAAGCACCTCGTGAACAAGGTGTTCGCGATCTTCTACTGGAGCATCAACCTGGGATCCTTCTTCGCATCGCTGCTGATCCCGAAGACGCTGCGCCTGTTCGGACCTTCGGTCGCGTTCGGCATTCCTGGCGTTCTCATGGCGATCGCCACCATCGTGTTCTGGCTGGGCCGGAACTACTATGTGAGGATCCCGCCCACCAGGAAGGATCCACACTCGTTCCTGGCGGTGGTTCGCAGCGCGTTGCGCAACCGCCGCCAGGGCGGCCCCCTCCTGGACCGCGCCCGCGCAGAGCATCCCGAGGACGCCGTCGAGGCCGTCAAGGCGGTCTTTCGCGTCCTCTCGATCTTCGCGTTCATCCCGTTCTTCTGGATGCTGTTCGACCAGAAAGCGTCCACCTGGGTCGTGCAGGCGCGTTCGATGGACCTGCACATCGGGACCTGGACGTTCGAGCCCGCCCAGATGCAGCTCGTGAACCCGGCGTTGGTCATGCTCCTCATCCCCTTCACCACCGGCGCGGTCTATCCGTTCTTCAAGCGCCTCGGCTGGGAGTTGACGCCGCTGCGGCGGATGCCGATCGGGATGGCGTTGGGAGCGACGTCATTCGTGATCGCCGGCCTGCTCAACGTCCCTGTCGCGGCGGGCGTGAAGATCTCCGTCGTCTGGCAGGTGCTGCCGTACGTCGTCCTGACCATCGGCGAGATCCTGGTGTCCGTCACCGGGCTCGAGTTCGCCTATACGCAGGCGCCGCTCACGATGAAGAGCGTGATCCAGAGTTTCTGGAACCTGACGACCGCGGCGGCGAACCTGGCCGTGGCGCTCGCCTCGGCGCTGGCCTTCTTCCACGGGACCGGCCTCTTCTTCTACTACGCCGGTTTCGCCTACCTGGCCGCGGCAGGCCTCGCGCTCGTGGCGCGCCGCTACAAGGTGGTCGAGTGGTACCAGCGCGCTCCCGCACCGGAGCCCGCGCCGCGCGGCAGGACGATCGCCGAACCAGCGTAGCCGAACGCCCGAGAGCCGATGTCGTCGTGAAGGCGCACGACGCGCACATGTCCCCACAGGCGAGAAAAGTGTTCTCCGTACTACAGAGCTGCGGCTAGGTTGCAGGGGTTCCAGCGCACCGCTCACCCCTTCCCCTGGCAGGAGCGTCCGTGCTCCCGCTGGTCTGGAGTGCAAATGTCCCATCGCTCGCTTGCATCGGGTCTCACCGCTCTGGCGCTCGCTTCTATCGCTCTCCCCGCGCTCGCCGCTGGATACACGCAAAAATCCGCCAGCTGGTGGGGGGACCCCGCCGTGCCTGCGCCCAACCACGTGGAGATGACGGTGCAGGGCGTTCAGCCA
>Ga0209805_1002530_pt1 | contig 10632 bp, 9 predicted proteins | sample GraSoiAngelo_148_FD_185905 | JGI IMG/M metagenome (GOLD analysis project Ga0209805, IMG submission 185905) | Grasslands soil microbial communities from the Angelo Coastal Reserve, California, USA - 14_1009_09_20cm (SPAdes) (version 2) | ecosystem: Environmental > Terrestrial > Soil > Grasslands ... | reverse complement strand
AAAACCTAGAAGGCTGCTTGGAAAGAAAAAAAACTTAGTACCCGCGAAGCGGAAGCGTAGCAAGTTAAGTTATCTGAATGGAAGACGGGTCAGCTTAGATGACTCCGGTCGGTTTTCTAGGGACTTGCGTGTCATCTGTCGCTCTGTATGTTGTTAAATCTACGTTTCTTTGCGGATTCGATTCCTTCCGCGCTCACCATCTTTAATCGGAAACGTTGCTTGAAAGGCCACAATAACGTGGACTCTCTGGGACCCGATTGGTGGGAACTCAAGGTTCAGGTTCGCCAGTTTTGATGAGGGACTTTAGAAAGATCTCAATCCGACTGGTCGTCCAGACAGCAACGCCAGTTCCGAAGAAATCGGCATCTTCGGTCCAAATCCCGCAGGCAAGTCCAAGAGCGGAGGCTAAAATAGGCCAATCATTCTCGTCACGACCCCGCAAACGTTCGCGGGCCTCGCTCTCGAACTCGCCGTAGAGATCCCGATCAACCGGCTCGATAAGCTGTCGCAAGTAATCCAAGGATGCCGAAACATCGGAGGTGTGCTTGCCCCATTTCTTCAGTAGCGGGGGCAGGTACTTCTGAGCATCATCGAACGCAACATCAGGTGCGAGGAAGCGGACTCCCTGGAATGCGTAAGTCTCAATCAATTGTCGAACCCGCCTGCCCAGGACGGCGCGGATCAGGATGTTCGCGTCAAGAACGATCATCTCAACGCGTCGCGCCCTTCCCGCGCCGACGCATCTCTTTAAACTCGGTTACGAGCTTTTCTTCATCGACATCTGCCAGTGCCTGAGCAAGCTGATCGGCGGCAGCCTTGAGCTCAGAAAGCTCGGCTGACTTGCGTCGTTTCCGCCGTGTTGGAACATAGACACCGAGGGTCTCGCCGCGTCGAGTGACAGCGACCGGCGTGTCTGACTCCAGGAAACTTGCAATTCGCTCCCTGAACTCGCGGACTCCGACTTTGAGCGCAGCCATGGTGATTCTCCTCGCATAATAGTGTACACCATTGTGTACACTTTGCAAAAGCCTGTGGCATAAACGTGCCATACGCCTCGAGCCGATGTGCGCCAATTCGGGCTTTTGCGATACTTCGGCAGAGCGCTTCCGTGCGGGCTTGGTTGTGGGCAAGTTATTGATTCGAAAGTGGGGTCACCGGAAGTGACCGGCTGCTGATTCACAAACTCTTAATCAGGTAGGTTGAAGGTTCGATTGCTTCCGCGCTCACCACTTTTCAATAGCGTACGTGTTGCCGCGTGCCGTTGGCGTGCTGTTTGGGAGAGCTGGTTACCCAGATCAGCCAAGGCGTTGAGGCTGAAGCCGATCAGATGGTCGAGATTGTGGTACAAGCTCAACAGCAGAAACCGTCTGAAGCGGGATGTCAAGGGCGCAAAGGATTTCTTCCACCAGTTGCAACGCGACCTTCTCGACTACTTCAGCGATCCGCGAAGCTTGCAGAGCGTTTAGGGAACGAGCTATTGGAAGCCGGGGAGCACTATGAGTAGATCTTGCTCCTATTGCTCCGCAAGTGGAGTAAGGAAGCCGCGAAGAGCAATTCTATCCTGTCGAACCTCGCTGACGCTTACGAAAAGCTCTCTCACATCTACGCGCCGAAGGCATATCCGATCAGCTATTTGGCACATCAATTGAACTGCTCCGAGCAGGAAGTCGTAGCCATCTTGAAAGCAGGCCCTTTCATTGAGAGCGCTCCCGGAGTGTGGGAGATTGATCAACACTTTGGCAAGAAGCAGCACAGCTCGTCAGAACAGCAAATTGAGTTACTGAAAACGCCGTCAGTCGGAATAGTTCTGCCCCCAAACTTTCATGGAGGTTACAAAAAGTCAGACGCCCACAAACCCAAACGCGGCCCAGTGGTAGGGATGAGCAAAATCTTGGCTGTTTGGATTAGACAATACTATTGCTTGGTAGAGAGTACTAGTCGTCCCTAACAGCATCTGAGTTCCCGTGCCTTCTGGAATGAACTTCTTAAAATACTCCTTCTTCTCTCCATTCGTGGTGTCGCGCAACCACTGCTGTGCTTCACCGAGGGCCGCAGAGGCTGTCCTTCCATTCATACGCCACAACTCGTAGAACCGAGTCATAAGCATCATCGTGCTAACGTCCTGCACTGACCAAAGCGAGGCGACCACGGCTGCTGAACCCGCTTGCAACAGCCCTGTGGGCAAGCTGACGACCTCATCAGGCAACTCGGTCCCAGGAATGCCGGTTTCGCAAGCGGATAGGATGGCCAAACGCGTTCCTCCGAGCCGAAGGTTGAGGAAATCGCGTAGGCTCAGGGGTTCGTCATTGGCCATGGCGAGAGCGCTCGAGAGCGGCTGAGTGAAATCGGCATACGCGTGACAGGAGAAATGCAGCACGGAATAGTCCGGCAAGGCAGCCAAAACGGCTCCTCGGGTTGCTTCCTCATGTCTGATAATTCGCTTCTTAGTGAATGTTGAGCATGCGGTCTCAACCTCATGGGCCGAGTTTGGGAGGGAACTGGCGTGAACTGGTCTCGGATCGTCCACCGCCAGTAGGCCATCAGGGGCGGTGCGGGCGGCTACTTTGCTAGCCATGAGCAGCGCCCGAGCACTTGGCGCATAGGTAAAGGTTACGGAGTCTAAGGCGTAGCGTCGACGACTATCGATTGATGGGTCTTCATTCCAAGCAGCGTGCAAAGGAAACATCCCGAGCAAGCCGCAGGGGATAAGCACTGCCTTCGTGGCTGGCCGCAAAGCATCGACTGTCGCGCCAAGAGCCACATCCCACAGCCACCGCAAAGTCTTGTCCAGGCTCCCGAGCCAAGCTTGTTGACTCCGCTTGTCACGCGCAGATGCGCGCCGCCGCTGATATGCGGTGGAATACTCACCCGCCGTCGCTCGAAGCCCCGCGTCGGTCAACTCCGGAAGCCACACACCCACAGCTTCTTGAGAGGCCTCATGACCGACGATCAGTGCCAATCCACCTGCTCTGGTCGTCAACAGATAAACCAATGGAGCAATGCTGGCAGTCGCACTGATTTCAGCGAAGCTCAGCATGGGTAGAAAATCGGGGAGACGCCCGCGAATCCAGGCCACAACCTCATCAAGTTTTGTGCGAGCTTTACGCAGCTCGCTCGAGAGAGTGATGAAATCCCGTTTTCCATGCGTGTGCTCCGGCAATCGAGCCTCGTTCTGCAACTCGAAGATGCGCCCGCGCATTTCTTCCAAAGCGCTTCGTTCACTTGGGCGCAGCAGCTCCAGTTGACTCTCATCGATCCTTATTGCTTCTGCCAAAGTGCGGGCGCGTCCTTGCTCTAATTCCGTGACGGCATCCGCAAGCCTCCCCACTTTGGCTAGCGAATAAGCCAGTCGCGTAGGTAATCCCTGTACTTCGCGTAGTTCGGCCAACCGGGCTTCGGGTGTGGCTGCAATCTCATAAAGAAGTTCATGTGCAGAGAGTGCACTTTGATACGCAGTGATGGCCTCAATCCAATGTCCTTCCGCGAACAGCAACTCTGCCAAATTTGCGTGAGTATTACGATTGTGAAGTGGCAATGCTTCACGCGTCTTCACAGTGAGGGCCTGCCGGTAAAACTCGATTGCGCGTTTTACGTTCCCCACTCGATCCCCGCGGATACGGCGCGCGTAAGCCGTCGCCAGATTGCTCATTGTCTCTGCCCACTTCAGGGGCATGGCCTCACGAGTTAACACCAGGAACGCGTTCTGGCCGTACTCGATCGCCAGCTCCATGTTGTCTGCTCGATTCCCCTGAATGCGCTGTGCATACGCGCTCGCAACATTCATCATTGTCAACGCCCACTGGACTGGCATGGCCTGCTGCGTCCTCACCTTGAGCGCTTGCTGATACGCCTCAATTGCCCGCTCCAGGTTTTCCGCTTTGTCCGCGCGAATCCGCTGTTCATAAGCGACCCCAAGATTCATCATTGTGGCCGCCCACTCCAATGGCATTTCATCGTGGGTGATCACCTGGAGTGCTTCCTGGTAATGTCGGATCGCTTGCTCGAGGTTCTCGGCCCGATCCCCTCGGATGCGGCTATCATATGCAATCGCCCAATTCACCGAAGCCATGGCCCAGTCCCTGGGGAGACTCCCTTTTCTGAACACCCGAAGCGCTTGCCGATAACCCTCGAGGGCATGTTCCAAATTTTCAGCCCGATCACCACGGACACGCTCTAGGTAGGTGTTCGCTCTATGCATCGTGGTGTTTGCCCATTCTATTGGCATGGCCTCCAGAGTGAACACCTGGAGTGCCTGCCCGTAAAGCTTGATGGACAGCTCTAGGTTGTCTGCACGATCAGCCCGGATTCTGTCTCGGTATGCGTGTGCTAGTGCTGCTGTCGTCCTCGCCCACTCGACCGGCAGGGCATCGCGGGTCAGCACTTGGAGTGCATCGTGATACCCCAGAATCGCTTTCTCTAGGTTCTCCGCACGGTCCCCTTGATTCGGTTGGTGAGGGCATTTGACAAGGCCATGATCGTCGTGGCCGAAACCACACCCGAGGATATCGGAACCTGGACCCGGCCACCCTGTGGATGGGTGAAGGAAAGAGTACCTGTAATCGCATCCCCGTTCTGGTTGAGCGTCAGCTCGACGGGGCCGTTCCAATTGTGCCCGCGATTGCTCTTTCAGGCGGCGCGTCGTTCGTAGCGATGGTGCAGTCCGCCGACCTGCGGTACCGCCACGACTGACCCCATGGCCGGCTAAGTCGCAGAACCTTAAGAGTCGGTTTTGACGCCAATCGGTGAACCAAAACCACAATAATTTGGCACGATCTGAAACAGAACAAACACTGACGCCAATCGGCCACACGCGGGTCTGGTTCACGCGCTTTTATCCAAGCGGACGGCAGTATCACTCGGTTTCGCCCGCGTTGTCTGGTTCCGAAGAAAAATGGAGAAGCAAGTGCCGCTTCGCCCAGGCTGCGTAGTGCTGCGCACTCGGATGTAACCTTTGTGTTTGCGGACAATTCCTTGTGCGATCCACAGCCCCAGCCCGGTACCCTTCTCACCTTTGGTGGTGAAGAACGGCTCGAAAATCCTTCGCTGGCGCTCAGCAGGGATGCCCGACCCGCTGTCTGCAACGAAGACACGAACGCCGCTGGCCTTCGGGTTCCTTAAGTCCCGCGAAGCCAAAACGTGCAGCTTGAGCGTTCCTTCCCCTCCTAAAGCTTCCAGCGCATTGGCGATGAGGTTGGCGAATACCTGGCGCATCTCACCCGGGAAGCCTTGGATCTCGCCCGCCGAGTCGTATCGCTTCTCGACGGTGACCTTGCCCGACCGAATTGTGGGTCCGTAGAGCTCGAGCACGCTATCAAGCACCTCACAAATCTTGAGGTCCACCGGGGACTGTGACTCCCGGTAAAGACTCAGCATATTCTTGGTCATGTGGGTCACGCGTTCCAGCTCAGCGTTCGCCATGTTCGCATATTGGCGCGCCTTGTCTCCAAGCGTCGGGTCCTGGTTGAGCAGATAAAACATATTTGTCAACGACTCCAACGGATTATTGATCTCGTGGGCAAGAGAGGCTGCCAGACGCCCGGCGGCGGCCAGCTTCTCTGTGGAGCGCAGCACTTCTTCTGCCCCCTTGCGGTGTGTGAGGTCAAAAAAGGTCAGCACCGCCGCGATGATGCGACCTTCCCGCTCCCGAACGGGCGCACAGCTGACACTTAGGAAGACATGGGTACCGTCTTCGCGGAGATATTCGATTTCTTCATCCGTGACTACCTCGCCTGTGGCAAGAGACCGTGCCATGGGCCACTCTTCCGGCGCATAGGGCAGCCCATCGGGGTGAAAGGCCCTGTACTGGTCGTAGTGCTCGATGTCGGGCGCAGGAGGGAATGGGTGGCACAGTATATCTTCCGCCTGTTTGTTGGTGAGGATCAGCTTTCTTGAGGTAGCCTCGGTGATCATGATGCCGCAGGGCATCTGGCGAAGTACCTCTTCCAATTTTGCCCGCTCTGCCGCCAGTTGATCGTGGGATTGTTTGATCTGCTCTAAGTTATTTTTGAGGACATTTATATCCACCAGCGTCAGGACGGCGCCCTCAATCATGTTCTCCAGGGTCTTATAGGGCAGCACGCGAAGCGAATACCAATGCCCCTCTCGATCCCGAACCTCTCTTTCTTTAACCGTTACGGTGTTGATTACCTCCACAATCATTTGCTCCAAGTCGGACACGTCAATATTTGGCCTGACATTGGTGATCGGTCGTCCAACGTCCGTCGGGATCAGACCCAGCAACTTCTCCGCCTGAGGAGTGACACGTCGAATTTGCAGGTCGCGTCCCAACATAACCATCGCGATATTGACGCTGCTGAGCAGATTAACTAAGTCATTGTTGGCCTGGGTCAATGCGGAATTTCCATTGTGCAGTTCCTCGTTAACGGTGTGTAGTTCTTCGTTGGTTGACTCAAGCTCTTCTTTGGCAGTCTGCAGCTCCTCGTTTGTGCTTTGTAACTCTTCGTTGCTCGACAGAATCTCCTCATTAGCCGCCTGGAGTTCCTCGTTGCTGGCTTCTTTGTCCTCGACAAGGGAGTGCAGATATCGCTTGCTAGCAGCCAGTTCTTGCTTCAACTGGATAGTCTGGCGGTTAGTGCGTTCTTGCTTTCCTCCCTTGCCAAGTCTTACCGCTGTGGCCATGGTCTCCGCTGATTCAGGCCTAACCGGGGATATCGCATCCTCGAACATGATCAAGAGATGGCGTTCTTTGGTGGCAGCGGCTTTGAGAGGGATCACTTCAAAATTCACCCCTTTAAGTTCCCCATTGCGTTCGACCTCTACATTCTCCTTTCGGACCGGAGCGTCCTTCTTCTTCGCTTCGCTGATCGCAGCTTGCAGATCGAACAGCAAGCCTTCTCGAGCCATCTTCAAAAGGTTAAGGTTGGCTCTGCCGGGCGAGAGCTCGAGATAGAGGCCCACGTGTCCACGGGATTGAAGAACTTCCATGTCTTCATTAATCACCACAGCCACGGGAGCGTATTTCGTTAAGATGATGCGATCGGCCTCTTTGTTTAACTCGAAGAGGCGCACACCGCCCTCACTCTTCCGGCTGGCTGCATTGTCGATCCCAAGGTTTCCTGCTTGGAGCGGATACTGGCTAGCGACGAAGTCGAAGTGCAGCCGGGCTGGGGTAGATTTTCGGCAATAAATCTTGTGCTTCCTATCCATCAACTCAAACAGATCCGAAGCCGTGCCAAGAATGCCTTCCGCTGTCCCCAGCATAAGAAATGCTCTTGGCTTCAGGGCATAATGAAAAACGGGCATGACCCGTTTCTGCAAAACCGCCCCGAGATAGATCAGCACGTTGCGGCAACTGATAATGTCTATGCGAGAAAAAGGCGGATCTTGGAGAAGGTTCTGCCTGGCGAAAACACAGATATCGCGGATGGTTTTGTTGATTCGATAGCCACCTTCCACTTTGGCGAAAAAGCGTTGAAGTCGTTCCGGCGAGACATCGGCCGCAATACTTTCCGGGTAGAACCCTGCCCGGGCTTTCTCAATGGCTGCCTGGCTGAGGTCCGTGCCAAAAAGCTGGAGCGGAATATTAGCTCTCCTAGCGCCCAAGAACTCGAGCAGCGAAATGGCGCACGAGTAGGTTTCTTCGCCTGTTGAACACCCTGGCACCCAAATTCTGAGGGGCTCCTCAGGTGACCTGTGCTTCAGGATGGTAGGAAACACCTCCGTCTTTAGCGCTTCAAAAGCACCGGGGTCTCGGAAAAAGCTAGTCACATGGATGAGGATGTCCTCGCACAGGGCCTCGATTTCAGCCGGATTGTGCTGCAGAAAGTGCACATACTTTTTCACGTCCTCTATTTTGTGCAAAGTCATCCGGCGCAGAATGCGCCGCTTGACAGTGGCGGGCTTGTAATCGGAGAAATCAATCTTGTTTGCCATCCCCAAAAACAAGAGGATGTTCTCGAGGTGAGGATCGCTGTCGGGTATCAATGCAGAGATTTTTGAGGATGGGGAATGGGTCACATACGGATGCTCACAAATTCTCGCCAGCTCCTCGGCTATCCTGTCAGGCGGGAGAACGAAATCCACGCAGCCGGCAGCAATGGCGCTCCGGGGCATACCATCGTATTTGGCCGATTTCTCATCTTGGGCGAAGGTAATGCCCCCCTCGCCCTTGATCGCTCCTAATCCCAAGGTACCGTCGGAAGCAGTTCCTGAAAGAATTATCCCAATCGCATTGCTCCTCTGGTCCTCCGCGAGCGAGCGCAAGAAACAATCGATAGGCATGGGACGGCCACGTGTCTGTGTGCGAGGTGTTAACCGCAATATTCCCTGCGAGACGATCATGTCCACGTTGGGTGGAATGACATACACACAGTTAGGCTCCACCAGCATGCCATCAGTTACTTGCTTGACAGGCATCTCAGTGGCTCTCGCAAGGAGCTCGGTCAGTGCACTTTCGTGAGTCGGATCCAGATGCTGAACAAGCACATACGCCATCCCCGTCCGCGACGTTAAGGCTTTCAGCAGTTGTGTAAATGCCTCTAAGCCACCGGCCGAGGCACCGACACCGACGATGGGGAATGAGGCGCATCTCGATTGCTGAGGTTCCTGACGTTGTCGGATGGGGTAGGAATTTGCTTTGGTCGGTGCGCGATGATTCATGTTGAGGCTCCCGAGGAGGACCCGCTGTCCCCAAATCTAGGCCCACCGTTTTGGTTCCCGACGGCGGTCAACGGGTCTTACCGGCTTCCGCTTTTCTCCACGACTCAACACTCGCTGAATTGCTAAGAGCATGAACTCGACCGGATCTCCTTTGGCGACAAATTCGTCCACTAGTTGAAGCGCGCTTTCTGGCAGTGGCAGCCAGCCGGATAGCATGAGAATGGGGACTCGCGGCTTCGTCCGTCTCATCTCAGCAGCAACCAGTTCGCCGTTCATCTCCGGCATTTGATAGTCGAGAATCACTGCATCACTGACATGCGACGCAAAAATTTCCAGTCCTTCGCGTGCGCTACTGGCAGTTGAGACCTTGTAGCCGAAGTCTTCCAGGACTATTTTGCAGAGGTTGAGACTGCTCTGATAATCGTCGATGCAGAGAAGGGTTTTCTGCGGCCTTGCCATGGCAACTCTCTCGTGCGGACGGATATCACCACCCGCTTGGTCGGACCGTCGGCGAGGGTTTGTGTAATGGCCTTTTTACTCTCTCTGGTTCTGAAGTCCACCAAAAACCCCTAACTTTATCTCCTTTACTTGCCTCTATGTGCACAGTCATCCACAGGCCAATAACGAGAAATTGTGCACGCGTTTCCCTGGCTGTGCGTATCGAGGCGGTGCTGGCCTGATTTTTTCTACGTCGCCCGTCGATTGAAATCCGCTCACGACAGGGGTCCAGCGTGACATGGAAGTGTGCAAATTGAGGCAAAAATGGCGTCACAAACGGACTTCATTGGTAGCATGGTAGCGAAAGAGTGCAGGTATCTGTGAAGAGATGCATGAGTATACAGTTATACAGTGATGCGCGTCAGTGAACAGCAAGACGTTAACGCGTTCAAGGGTTGCGCCATGGCGCTTCACAGTTCCAATTGTGACGGAATTGTTGCGTTTCGAACGACCCACCCGGAATCCCGCGGGACTTCTACGTGTGGCCCGTTTCACGTACGGAATCCCTGGCCAGCGCAAGGCGATTCCTAAACACAAGGCGGCTAGCTATCTCTGCTTCGCGGTATCAGGCGCACCATTTGTGACATTCGGATTTAGCAGGAGGAATCCCATGGATGATTCAAGCGAGTTCTTTATGCGGTCTTGTCGTTACTACCTCTTCCCGCGTCACTCTCGTTCAACAGGGCGCGGACCTTGCGCGCCAATTCAATTGGAAGAAATGGCTTTTCCAAGTAGCCAGCGTCTTGCGGGAGGTGCGCTGTCTGGTCGATTGTGTCTTCCGCGTAGCCAGAGATGAACAAGAACCGCATCTTTGGCCGTAGCAAGATTGCTTTTTTCCGCAACTTAGGCATCATGATATCGCTGACCACAAGGTCAATCTCGCCGGGATTGCCCTCGACCGTGGCCAAATTCGTGCCAAATACCGGCGAAAATACCGCTAAATAGCTCCCTTACCTAAGTTTTCTGGAATCATTGACCGGCCTGTTCGGGACTTCCATGCCATGGAAGGGAGCTTTAATTGTGGAACCAAACCGCCTCTGACGCGTGCAGTCGTTTCCGTGATCGGCGAGGCTTGCGAGAGTGCGAATCCGAGTCCTGACAAATTGTTCCTTGTTCCTTGAAGATTCTATCCGCTAACCCGTTTTCGACGCCGACTGCCAGCAGACACAGGTTGCTTTCGAGAGGGTCCCTCTTCTGTTCCCACTTGCGAGAATGCAATGCCGTGCACAAAAGCTTTCGTCTCATCCGCGAGATTGACAAGCTCTCCGATCATCTGCGGCAAATCCACAACAAAGCTCAGGTAGCCTTGACCCGGCTTCGAAAGAACGCTGACAAGCTCTCCCTTGCGCACGATAGCGACGTCGCGCCCGCTGACCACCAGGCGAGCCTCCGAGAGCGGCTTGTCCATGTGCTCGTTCCGACGGAGAAAATCTACGACCTTCTTCAGCGAGGAGGTCGTCACACCTGATTTTCTCAACGCAAAGGCAACCTTCAGTGCGATCAGATCACTGAAGT
>Ga0209805_1002529_pt1 | contig 10634 bp, 7 predicted proteins | sample GraSoiAngelo_148_FD_185905 | JGI IMG/M metagenome (GOLD analysis project Ga0209805, IMG submission 185905) | Grasslands soil microbial communities from the Angelo Coastal Reserve, California, USA - 14_1009_09_20cm (SPAdes) (version 2) | ecosystem: Environmental > Terrestrial > Soil > Grasslands ... | reverse complement strand
CGCGCGGACGCTTTTGCTGCTCTACGATCCCGAGCTTCTCGACATCGAAAGGCTCGATCTGTCGCAGCGTGGCGAGCGGCCGCCGCCGCGTGTCGTCCGCCTGCAGGCCTGCTACGACGGAGCCGATCTGGACGAGGTGGCGCGCGAGCTCGGCATGCGGCGGGAGGAGCTCGTACGCCGCCACCTGGAGTCGGAGCATGTCGTCTCCTTCCTCGGTTTCGCGCCAGGCTTCGCGTACATGACCGGAGGCTTTCCGGTGCCGCGCCTGCGCACCCCTCGCATGCGCGTTCCCGCCGGCAGCCTGGCCGTAGCGGATGGCTATACCGGCATCTATCCCGCCGAGACGCCCGGCGGATGGCGCCTGCTCGGTCACGTCGCTGCGAGAATGTTCGACCCGGCCGCCGCGCCGCCATCGCTCTTGCGACCGGGCGACCGTGTCCTGTTCGAGGCGGTCGAACAGCTCGCCGAGCCGCCCGCGCGCGCGACACGACCGAAGGCGCAGGGGGAGGCGCTTCTCCGCGTCGTCACACCCGGCGCATTCACTTCCGTGCAGGGAGGGCCGCGATACGGCCTTTCCGCTTCCGGAGTGCCCGCCGGAGGGGCGATGGATCTCGCCTCGCTTGCTGCTGCCAACCGGGCGCTGGGAAATGATCCGTTCGCGGCGGCGCTCGAGATCACCCTGGTCGGGCCGGAGGTGGAAGCTTTGCAGGACTTGCGACTGGCGCGCGGAACCGAAGTGCGCACGATGAAACGCGGAGAGCGCCTGAACACGGGGCTGGCGCAGCGCGGAGTGCGCGCCTACGTCGCGGTCGAGGGAGGACTTGCGCCGGCATTGCCGGGCGAGACCACGCGTCCGGTGCGGGCGCGCGAGGTGCTGCGCCGCGGATCAGGGCGGCCGGCGCAGGGTCCCCGCGCGCCCCGACTGCCGATCCGCTGGGGCGAGCCGCTGATCGAGATCCGCGCGCACCGCGGCCCGCAATGGCGCTTCTTCGCCAGCCCGGAGGACTTCTTCGACTGCGAGTACCGCGTCTCTCCGAGCAGCGATCGCCGCGGCCTGCGCCTGCGGGGTCCGGCGCTCGCTCTCGAGCGGCGCTCGGACATCCCGCCCGAAGGGACCGCTCCGGGGGCGGTCCAGGTGCCGGGGGACGGAATGCCCATCGTCCTCGGACCGGATCGCCCGGTGACCGGCGGATATGCCAAGATCGCAACCGTGATCCCGAGGGACTTCCCGCTCCTGGCGCAGGCACGTCCCGGTACCGCGGTCCGCTTCGTGGAGCAGCCATGGACCTGAACGCGGATGTCGGCGAAGGAATGGACGACGCGCCTTTGCTGCCGCTCCTCACCTCTGCAAACGTCGCCTGCGGCCTGCACGCAGGCGGGCCTCTGCTGATGGATCGCACGGTGGCCCTCGCGCTTTCACATCGCGTGGCGGTGGGCGCGCACCCGGGATACGCGGACCGCGCGCACTTCGGCCGCGACGCGATGGAGTTGCCGCTCGATGAAGTGCGCGCGCTGGTGCTGTACCAGGTGGGCGCGTTGGACGGCTTCGTGCGCGCGCGCGGCGGACGACTCCGGCACGTGAAAGCACATGGGGGACTCTACAATCGCGCAGCGAAGGATCGGGCGCTCGCGGTCGCCATCGCCGAGGCGGTGCACGCGTATCGGAGCGATCTCATCCTCGTCGGGCTCGCCGGCTCGGCGCAGCTCGAGGCGGCCCGGACCATGGGCTTGCGCGCCGCGGGAGAGGCGTTCGCGGACCGCCGCTACCTGCCGGATGGATCGCTGATGCCCCGGTCGCAGGCAGGAGCCGTGCTCCACGATGCGGCGGAGGCGGCGGAACAGGCGGCGCGCATCGCAGAGGAAGGCCACGCGGTCGCTTCCGACGGATCGCGCGTGCGCATCGCTGCGGAGACGCTCTGTCTACATGGAGATACACCGGGCGCGGTGGCGCTCGCGCGCGCCATCCGCGCCCGGCTGGAATCGAGCGGCATCGCGATTGCGCCGCTCTAGAATCCGAGCCGCTTTTCCATGATGAAGTCGTCCATCACGAAGCCGCCGCCGATGTCCGTCTTCAGCTCCTGGCGGACGGCGTAACCGTTGCGCCGGTAGGCCCCGATCGCCTTTTCGTTGAACCGGTTCACACCCAGGACGACCCGCGAGAGCCCGCGCCGGCGCGCTTCCTCCTCCACGTGGCGCAGGACCATCGAACCGATCCCGCGGCCGTGCTCCGATACCTCGAGGTAGAGTTTGTGCAGCTTCAGCTCGCTGCCGGAAAGCTGCTCGTATCCGCAGAATCCCAGCACGCGTTCGCCGTCGTCGACGAGCTCGTATACGACGCCAGCGGCAGCGTCCCGCCGGAGCTGGTCGATGTCGTACATCCGGTGCAGCATGTATTCGATTTGCGCACCGGGCAGGATGCCGGGGTAGTGCGCTCGCCAGATACGACCCGCCAACTCCGAGATGACAGGAAGGTCGTCCAGGGTGGCGCGGCGGATCCCGAGCGTCATTCCCGGACTGTACGACAGGGCTTCGAGCGAGCGGCAGGATTCTCGCGATCGGGGCCGCCCCATGCGACAAGTGCCGGCACAGTCGTCGCCTGGGAGGAAGAATGAAGAGAGCAGCGATCTTGAGCATGATCCTGTGGGGTCTCGGCGCAGCGGGCATCGCGCTGGCGGAGGAGGAGACAACGAGCGCCGCTCCGGCCGCGGAGGCACAGGCCGCCCGTGACGATCAACCTGCCCAAACGGAGCCCGCGGAGACGAAGCCCGCGGAGAAGCCATCCGAGCAGAGCGCAACTGTCGCACCCCCCGCCGAGGAGCCCGCTCCGGCGGCAGCGGCGGAACCTTCCAAGCCGGCCGAACCGGAGCCCGCGAGCGCTCCGGAGCCGGCCCGCGTCGAGCAGGCCGAGCCGCAGAAGCCCCCCGCGCCGGCCAAGGCGGAGCAGGCCGAGCCACAGAGGCCTGCCGTCGCCAGGAGCCCGGTTCAAGCTCCCTTCCAGACGAGCTGGCAGGACGCGTCGCCAGACGAGAAAGCCCTGTTCCTCGAGGCGTTCGGGGAGACCAGCAGGACCGTGCAAGAGCGCTGGGAGAAGGCCACCCCCGACGAGCGCCGGAAGATCCTGCGGGCGCATCCGCTGCTCGGCGCGCGTGCGCTGAAGCATCGTTGGGCTTCCGCGACTCCCGAGGAGCGCGCCGCGTTTCTCGAGGCGAGTCCCAGGACGGCCCAGAAGATCAAGGAGGCCTGGGAGAACGCCACTCCGGAGCAGAGGAAGATGCTCGCCCTCGAGCACCCGTATTTCGCCCGCAAGGCCTTTCATCACGGCTGGGCGCAGGCCACCCCACAGGAGAAGATCGCCTTCCTGGTGGCGCATCCGGCGCTGCACGCGGCGCTGAAGGCCCGCTGGACCGGAGCGAACGCCTGGCAGAGGCAGTGGTACGCCAGGAACTATCCGGGGATGCCGCCGAAGAATTGGGCAGAGATCACCGCGGAGGAGAAAGCGCTCTTCCTCGAGGCGAATCCGGAGATCGCCGACAAGGCCCGGGAAGCGTGGCAGAAGACCCAACCCGAGATGCGCGCCGCGATGGCGAGGAAGTGGCAAGGCTGGCCGCTGCGCGCCTATCAGGCGAAGCTCGAAATGACCGGCAAGACGCTGGCCTCGGCGAAGGCCCGACCTGCGTCGATGGTGACGAAGGGCCCGGCGAAGACTTCGAAGAAATAGCTGGCGCGCTCTAGAACGATCGCGGCCCGATGTCCGACGAGGGCATCGGGCCGTTTTCCTGGCGAGAGCTCAAGGCGTCATTCCTGTTTTCCCGGTTTCCGGAGCTTCGCTTGCTCCCGAATGAGCGCACGCACGAGCTTGTCCGCCTTGGTGAAGGGAGATTCCCACTCCGCCCAAGGGACCAGGACATCGGGCGTGACACCGGCGACCTCGTCGGAGCCGTCCTTGCGCAGCCGCACGCAGTCGGGCATGCGCACCTTCGCGCCCGAATTGGCCAGCACCGCCGGGATGCCGCCGTCGGTGTAGCCGCAGCCCGCGCCACCCGTCAGCTCGCCGGCCACGACCGCCGCGCGGTTGTCCTGCAGGATCGCCGCGAAGTACTCCGCTGCCGACCACGTGTGCCGGTCGACGATGACGTAGAGGGGCAGCCGGTCTGCGCTCTCCCTATAGGCGTAGAGCAGCGGGTGGAACAGCGTCGTGCGCGATGCCAGCCCGGCGAACGCACCGGGCAGCGCGATCCGGAGGACGCCGACCGTGCGACGGCCCAGCCGCAAGAGCCCGTGCGGAAACGGCTCCGCCCCGAGCGGCGTGAACCCTGCGACCTGGGAAAAATCGACGCCCGGCGACGACGGACGCCGGTAGCCGAGCCGGGCGCACAGCGACGACGCGGGCGGCGTCGCGGAAGGCGCGTCCGGCTTGGGCCATTCGATCGTGAGGTGCCCGTCACCGAAGACGTCCACGAACCGCTGCAGCGCTGCGCGCGCCTCTTGTTCCGAGGTGGCCGCGCGCAAGCGCGCCTCGGTGCCTTCGCGGAGCTTCGGCAGGTCCATGCGCCGATCTTCGACGGCCCAGTGGACCGGGCCTCGCTGCTCACGGGCACGACGAGAGCCCGCCGATCCAGCTCGTCAGCACGTCCACGCTCGCCTGGTCCACCACGTGGCTGGCGAGAGGTGGCATCCGGTACTGGTCGAGCGCCTTCATCCGCAGCAGGACCAGCGACTTCTCGGGATGGCCCGGTGCGACCAGTAGCGCCCCGGGCACGCCCATCTCGCTCACCACCGGGGCCGTGCCGCAGTAGCCCTGGGACGGGGGGGTGCCGAAGCGGAAATCGCCGTTCAGCGCCGGACCGCCGGGCCGGTGGCACTGCGAGCAGTTGATGTGGAGGATGGCACGGGCGCGCTGCTCGAGCGGCGCGCTGCCCTGCGGATCGGGCAGCGCGGGCACCGCGGGTCCGGGCGCGACCATCCCGACGTGGAGGAGCGTCGCCAGTTGATTGGCGGTGCGCCCGTTGGGGTAATGCAAGCTCGAATCGAGCTGCGCCGCCTCGAGGCCCAGCGAGAACCCGGCCGCGGAGGTGTGGCAGGCGAGGCACTGCGCGGGCGAGAGCAGGGTCCACCTCTGCCCGTTCACGTCGATATCCCTGCTCTCGGTGACGAGCGTCGCGTCGGTACCCGGCTCGTTGAATGCATAGGTGAAGCCGGCCCAGCCGCCGTCCGCGTAGCGGAAGAAGAGCCGGGTCTCGAGTCGCTTCCCTCCCAGTGAAAACGACTTCACGAACACCGTCCCGGGCGGGAACTCGAAATTGCCGTCCGCGTCCTGCGTGATGCGGGTGCCGTCGGGTATCGACAGCCAGCGCTCCTTCGTCGCTCCGTCCGACCAGAAGGGAGCAACCGGCGCGAAGGGAACCAATCCTGCCGCCGGTCTGGTCACGTCGCCGGGCTCGGTGCAGCCGGTCTGCGAAAGCAGCTGGGGCAACCCGCCCGTCCCGCCGCTGCTCGCGGACGGAACGATCTTGTAGATCCCGCCGCTCAAATCGGCGACATAGAGCTCGCCGTCGAGACCCTCGCCGAAGGATGAGATGTTCTTGCCGCTGGCCAGGAGCTTGACGGCCGTGGGCGGCGGCGCGCCGGGCTCCCCCGCGCTCGCCGGGATGCTCCAGATATTGCCGCTTCCGTAGTCGGCGTAGAGGTAGTTCCCGACCAGTCCCTGCAACGCAGTGCCGCGATAGACGTAGCCGCCGGTGACTGCGTACCCCTCCGTATGATCGTACTCGACGATCGGATCGGTCAGCCCGCTCGTCGAGCAGCTGCTGCCGGGCGGATAGCAATGTGCGCCTTCGCGGATGTGCCAGCCGTAGTTCTCGCCTTTGCGGATGACGTCGATCTCCTCCCAATTGTCCTGGCCGACGTCACCTGCCCAGAGGAGTCCGGTGGGGGGATCGAACGACCAGCGCCACGGATTGCGCAGGCCCCAGGCAAAGACCTCGGGTTTTCCGGCCGTCCCGTCCGCAAACGGATTGTCCGACGGAATTGAATAAGGCGAGCCATGATCCACATCGATGCGCAGGATCTTGCCAAAGAGCTGCGTCGTATCCTGCGCGTGATTCAAGACGTCGCCTGCGCCGCCGCCGTCGCCGACAGCGATATAGAGAAATCCGTCGGGACCGAAGCCGATCATCCCGCCGTTGTGGTTGTCGGCCGGATTCTTCTGCAGCGTGAACAGGACCTGCTCGGTCGATTTGTCGAGAGTCCTTCCGCCATCGGTGGAGGTGAAGCGAGACAACGTCGAGGTCAAATCGAGCCTGGTGCCGTCGTGCGCTGAATAGAAAAGGAAAGCCTGGTGATTGGTCTGCCAGCGGGGATGGAACGCCATTCCGAGCAGGCCGCTCTCGTCGTAGCTCGAATTGGTCTTGCTGGTGATGTCGATGAAGTCCGAAGCATCGGCGCCGTCCGGTGAGACTGCGCTGACGATCCCTCCCTTTTGCACCACGAAGAAGCGGGTGGCGTCGGCAGGCGCCTGCAGGACCAGCACGGGCCACGAGAAGCTCCGGCCGCCCAGGGCGCGCCACAGGTCGATCGCCGCGGGGGGACGCGAGGGCGCAAGACAGGTGGCGTTCGACGGACGCGCATCGAGCCCGTAGAGGGCGCCACCGTCGGGTGCGACGGACTGGTCCGGCGCGCGGCTGGAGCCACAGGCGCAAAGCGCTACCGCCAGCGCGAGCGAGCACGGGACCTGACCTCCACCGACCGGCACGCGCCCACGATCGGCACTCCGCCGACCGGCGACAAGCGGGCGCCGCGACGTTCGCGGACGAACAAGTTGCGCAGGATACAGTCCTGGGCCGGCGCGCCCTGGGCGGTAGCACCGGTCGCGTTTGCTGCGTCTTCTAGATCGATGCGGGCGCGCTAATCACCAGCCCCCAACGAATACCGAACAGTTTCGCGTGGCCTGCGTTGCCGGGGGAAGACGCGATTCCAATTTTTCCCGTGGGGGGCGAAGTGTCCAGCGAGAGTTTGCGCCGCGCGCTTTGCGCGGTCGCTGCCATCTCGTTCGCTTGCGGTCAGTCGGCGCCGCAGCCCACGGACCCTCCGCCGCCCGACGCCCGGATCCCGCCGCCGGCACCCTCGATCGACGTCTCCATTTCCCTCTCGCCCGCCCGCGCGCAGACCGCGACCAGCGGACAGCTTTCGTTCAGCGCGAGTGTCAGCGGTACGACGGACACTGGCGCGATCTGGTCCGTGGCGGAGGGGGCCGCCGGGGGCAACATCGATGGGAACGGGCTGTACACCGCTCCGCCGACCGCGGGTACCTATCACGTCATCGCCAACGCACACGCTGACCCGACCAGGTCGGCGACGGCCGAGGTGGCCGTCACCGCGCTACCCCCGACGCAAGAGCAGGTCGTGACCATCTCGCCGCAGTCGCTGCTCATCCAGACCGGAGGTGCAGCGCTCTTCCTTGCCAGCGCGCCCGGCACCGGGCTCGTCGATTTCACCGTGCTCGAAGGAGCGGACGGCGGGTCAATCAGCGGCGGCCTTTACGTCGCACCGAGTAATCCTGGCATCTATCACCTGGTCGCTGCGAGCCGGGACGATCCGCGGTTGACCGCGACCGCGACCGTGATCGTGAGAAGTCCCGGCGGCACGCTGATTCCGTCGTCGACCACCGTCGCACCTGGCGGCACCGTGCAGTTCAGCAGTTCGCGGCCGCCGGACGAAACATTGTCCTGGGACGTCGTTGAGAGTGGCGCAGGTGGCACCATCGACGATGGCTTCTTTCAGGCGCCGACGACGGCCGGCACGTACCATGTCCGGGCGTACCCGTCGTTCGACCGGAGCATCACGCGCATGACGGCAGAGGTCACCGTCCGACCCGACCCCGTGTACGTCACGGTCAACATGCCGCATACCACCTCTGTCAGACCAGGGTGGGGCGCGGCGTATCGCGCCACCGTTCACGGCAGTTCCGACCAGCGGGTCACGTGGTCGATCGTCGAGGGCGCGGCCGGCGGCACGATCGACGCGGATGGGCTGTACTCGTCACCGCGCGATCACGCCGGCGCGTTCCACGTCGTCGCCACCAGCGTCGCCGTCCCTTCGGCGAGCGCGACGGCGACCTACGAGACCTGCATCGGTGACGGCTGCGGCCATCACTTCCGCGATGCGGGTGGAGCAGTCCTTCCAGCCTCGGTGCTCTACGCGCTCTTCTGGGGCGACCCGGTGGCGTTCCCAGCCGATCTGAAAGCCGGCATCGAGTCGATGTTGCGCGGCCTCGACGGGTCGGCCTATCTCGCCATTGCCGATCAATACATGCGCGGAGCCAAGACGACCACGCGGTTCGGCGGCAGCCTCGAAGACCACAGCACGCCCCCGGACAGCTACGACGTGGGACCGGAGATCTGCCGCATCCTCGACGCGAATGGCGTCGCGCCACGCACGGACGGGCAATACTTCCTCTACGCGTCGGCCGGCATGACCTCGGGGGGAAGCGCCTGCGCCTGGCACATGAACACGACCTGCCAGGGAATCCCCATCCAAGTCTCGTTCATGCCAAACCCGGAGATCACCGACGCGGGCGCATGCAACGCGCCCGATGACCTCCACTGCTCTTCGAGCGCGTCGAAGACCACGCGCACCTGGCAAAACTACACGGCGCACGAGCTGATGGAGACGATCACCGACGCGCATCCTGGCGAGCAGCGCGCTTGGACGGCTCCCTGGATCGACGAGATCGGTGACGCCTGTGCCGGCCGTCTCTCCTGCGTGCCGCTCGGCGCCGACACCTACCAGCTCCAGAGCGAATACTCGAACGCCGCTGGGAGTTGCGCCACGCATTGATCGCAAGCCCAGCCTGGGCATCGTGCGAAAGGCGAGGCCGGGCGGAAAATGCCGCCCGGCCCCTTGAGCGGAACTGTCCTCAGAGCTGGGGAAGACCGGTCGCGTCGATGGCCTGGGTGATCTCGCGGAATATCTCGTCGATCTCGCTCTTGTCGTTGTACATCGCGTGCGTCGAGATGCGGAACGCGACACGGTTGTCGGCGGTGCCCGGATCGCTCGTCTTGTCGCGCCAGGTGATGGTTCGGATGTAGATCTTCGGCGACCCCGCGCCGAGGGCGTCGCGGACCTGGTTCAGGGCCGTAGAATGGGCCGCGAACTGACTGGGATCGTTGAGGCCCTTGAACGGGTTGAAGGCTGTCAGGAACGTCTTGAACCTCGGATCGGCTGTGGGCGAAACCGAGAGGGATCCGGAACCCCACCGCGCCGCGACCTTTGACTGCAGGTAGGTCGCGAGCGACACCCCGCGTTCATAGATGCGCTGGACGCCGATGGAGTTGAAGAACCGCGCGGAGTCTGCCATCGCGAACACGGCTGGCCGGTTGTATTCGCCTGTGCCCTGCAGGGCCGAGGCCGGAGTCCAGCGGGCGCGATTGTCCTGTCTAGGATTTGGAACGGTGAAGAGCGTGCCCCAGCCTTCCTGCCCGTAGTTGAACTGCGGCAGGTTCGGCCCCTGGTTGCGGATGTAGAGGATGCCCGTCCCGGGTCCGCCACAGAGCCACTTGTGGCCAGCGCCCGCGATGAAGTCGGCGCCGTAGTCGTGACAGTTGATCGGGAGCATTCCCCAGCCGTGCGCGGTGTCCACGATCACCCAGGCGCCGGCAGCCTTCGCAACCGCCGTGATCTCCTTCACCGGCAACCGCAGTCCATTCTTGAAGGGGATCTCCGAGATGAGGACGTACTGCTTTGCTCCCGCCGGAAGCGGCTGTTGCAACTCCACCCTGAACAGGTCGACGAACTCGTTCACGCTCATGTCGAAGTGCGAGGGGATGTCGACGATGTTCAGCTTGACGCCGTAACCGTCGCGCACGGCCGCCATCGGGCCGACGCCCGCGGCGTGCTCCATCTGCGTGGTGACGATGCGATCGCCCGCGTTCCAGTGGATTCCGTTGAAGACGATCTGCAACCCGTGGCTGGTGTTGTAGCTGAGCACGATCTCGTCGGGATTGGCGCCGTACATCGCGGCAATCTCCGCCTGCAGCTTGGCGATGCGCGACGGCGCCTGGACGTAGAGATCCGGGAAAGCCGCGGCGAGATTCGCTTCCCAGTCCCGGGGGTCCGAGCTCTTGAACATGTTGTAGACGATGAGGTTGTTGATCGAGAACAGCGGCTGCGACCCGGTCGTCCCCGTATTCATGTGGATGTAGTTGTCGGGCAGGGCGAAGGCGTTCCGGACGTGATTCCAGTACCCCTCGCTTGACGGGCTTCCCCTGACCGTCGGAACGGGTCGCAACGCGGTGGCGAAGTCCTCCAGCTCCTTGCCTCGCCCGAGCGCCCGGGCAGTCCCCGGCTTGAACAGCGTGGTTGCGAGCGCAGCTCCGGTGAGGCCCTGCAGCATGCCGCGTCTGCTCAGTGCAGTTCTGGGATTCATTCCTGGTCCTCCAGCGGCTGGGGGATGATCGTCCTAGGACGTTGGTAGCCGCGCAGGCGGACTAGCGAGCCGGCGCTTCACCGGTCAAGGCAGGTGTCAGAGATTCGTCCAGCGGCGCACGGCTGCGATCTCTGCTTCGGGCCGCGACGCCGGCGCAATAGCGCATCACACGCGCGATCGCCCAACCAGAGAGATGCGGTTCCTCCCCTCC
>Ga0209805_1002527_pt1 | contig 10640 bp, 8 predicted proteins | sample GraSoiAngelo_148_FD_185905 | JGI IMG/M metagenome (GOLD analysis project Ga0209805, IMG submission 185905) | Grasslands soil microbial communities from the Angelo Coastal Reserve, California, USA - 14_1009_09_20cm (SPAdes) (version 2) | ecosystem: Environmental > Terrestrial > Soil > Grasslands ... | reverse complement strand
GGACAGAAGCGCACGCGTTCCTTGGCGTACCACCTTATGATCGTCTGCGAGAAGAATGCGGAGAGTCTTCACGACACAACAACTATCGCTCCTGAAAATCTTAAGCCCATTAGGTTGCTACGGGGGCGCAAGAGTGAGCCACGTTCTGATCCTGAGCGCCAGGAATCACTTTTTTTCGAAGCGGCGCCGGTTGCTTTGAAAGGGCGCTTTCTAGCACGGTGAGCAGCTTCCTGGTATCGTATGGTTTGCTTAGAAAATTCATCACCCCAAGCTCCTGAAGTTCGGCCAAACGAGGCTCATCCTCCTGTCCAGTAGATCCGATGAAGGTCATATCCGGTTTCATCTTTTTGAGCGCGCGAATTAGGGCAATCCCATCGATATACGGCATCCTCATGTCGGTAAGGACGACGCTGATCGAATCCATTTCTTGAGCAAAGATAGCCAATGCCTCGGGGCCATCATTCGCTTCCAGCACGTGGTAGTTGTGCTTCTCCAGAGTCATCTTCGTCACCCGGCGGATGTTCGTCTCATCATCGACCAGCAGGACTAATTCGCCATTTCCTTTGATTACGGGCGGGATCTCTTTCTGCGGTGGAGCGACATCGGCCTGGACAGCAGGAAGGAAAACCTTAAAAGTCGTACCCCTACCCTGTTCGCTGTAGACGGAAATAAAGCCTGCGTGACTTTTCACGATTCCTAACGAAGTCGACAACCCCAGGCCGGTGCCTTTGCCGGGATCCTTAGTGGTGAAGAATGGCTCGAAGATCTTCTCAAGCAGTGCACGCGGCATCCCGGCGCCGGTATCGCTCACACGTAGAGTCGCATACGACCCAGCCTTTGCGCCTGGCATCATTGCAGCATAATTGTCGTCCACCTCCAGATTTTCTGCTGCCAAAACCAGCGAGCCGCCATTGGCCATAGCATCCCGTGCATTCGTGGAAAGATTCAGCAAAACCTGATGCAGCTGAGTGGGATCGCCGCTGATCGACCAAGGATACTCTGGGTATTGGCCTGCGACTTCGATCGATTTGGGAAATGTCTTCCTCGCGATCTCGACCATTTCGTCAATGAGGTGCCGTGGGTTAATTAGCACCCGCTCACCTTCCACGCCGCGCGCGAAAGTAAGCACCTGCTTAACAATGCTTGAGCCACGTCGTGCGCTTTGCTCGATCAGCGAAATCATGGCAGCGGCATGTTCGCCGGTCGCATTGCTACGCAGTGATTCCGCACCCATTAAAATCGGCCCGAGGACATTATTCAGGTCATGGGCTACGCCACCCGCCAGTGTGCCAATGCTTTCAAGTCGCTGGGCGCGCAGCAGCTGCATTTCAAGTTTTTTTTGCTCGGTGACGTCCGTGTTGATGCTCAGGACAGAACGCGGAGTTCCGTCCGGATTGCGCACGATGGTCGATCGTCCATTGACAAGGACCTCTCGGCCATCCTTCGTGACTTGCCTGAGTTCGCCGCGAAATTCCCCGGTAGGGCTAAGGGTTCTAGATGCCTCTTCGTGCTCCTTTCGATCGGCGTAGATTAATTTGCCGATTGGCTCGCCCAGCGCTTCGTTGGCGCTCCATCCGTACAAGTTTTCCGCCCCTTTGTTCCAAAAGGTGATTTGATCATCTTCGAAGTTCCGGATGATGATCGCGTCCCGTGCATGATTGATGATGTCAGCTTGCTCGAGCAGGCGTTCCTCTGCGCTCTTTCGCTCGAGGATCTCGGCCGCCAGCTTATTGTTGAGTTGATCCAACTCCCGGTTGCGCTGGGTCAGCTCGACGTTCTTCTCTTCCAGTTTGGAGATAAGACGCTCGCTGTAATGTTTAAGCACATCACGTTCGTCGAATTCTGCCTTCGGAATAACGTGCTTCTTGGTCGTGGCATTATGAAGGGCGTCGAGAATCTGCACGACAGACGCGGGTTTACGAAGATATTTGTTCGCGCCTAACTTTAGCGAAAGCTTCTCGTCGCTCGGGGACGTATAGGTGGAGGTATATATGATAATGGGAAGGTCCCGGTGTTCCTTGCTCTTTCTAACCTCGTAACAAAAGCGGTAACCATCCATGTTCGGCATCAGAAGATCCGAAATTGCGGCATCGACCTTTTGCCGCTTCAACTCTGCTAGACCTTCTACGCCATCGCTCGCTTCTAACACCGTGACGCCTTCGGCCTCCAACTGCGCCCGGAGCAACTTCCGGTTCGTGGCAATGTCGTCGAGAATCAGAACCTTCACGGTCGCAATTAGAGTCCTTCCGGTTAAGAGGCGAAACCCGAGCCTCCCAGAATCTCCGCCACTTGCACTGGCAGTTGGTGGATGTCGATCGGCTTAGTGATATAACCGTCACATCCTGCGGCGAGAGCTTTTTGATCGTCGCCTTTCATGGCAAAAGCAGTCAGGGCGATGATGCGGATATGTTTTGTACGTTCGTTCGCTTTGATTGTGCGCGTCAGGGTTAGCCCGTCCATTCCGGGCAACGCGATATCCATTAGAATTAAGTCGGGCAAATTGCGGTCAATCATGCTTTGGGCTTCTTCGGCGTTCACCGCTTCAACGACCGCGTAACCGGCATCTTCCAGCACGTCGAAAGCGAGCTTCAGATTCCTCGGGTTGTCATCAACTACGAGAATGCGTTTTTTTGGCGTAGACATGAACGGCTAGACCTTTGTTGCCAACGGCAACCCACTGACGGCAAAAACATCGAATTTACTCGGCTTTGTTAACAATCCTGAAATGTCCATGTTTTCGATCCAATCCAAACACAAGCCAAGTCTTACGAAGAAGATACGGAGCGCTTCAATGCAGTCGATTGTATGGTGTCCCACTTGCTTCAAGATGGACCCTTCTGCTGGAAGACCCGCGGGGGTCACTGCGTTTGCTCCTCACAACTGAGGCAGTAGCATCGAATGTTCCATTTGCTACAAAATACCCGCCTCGCGTTGTTGTATCTTGCCTTGCCAGCGAGGCATACTACTGCAATTAGCTTTTTCTCGAGCTCCGCAAACTAATCGCGGTGAAATGCCCGATTCGCAACCACCCAATTCCCTCTACCTGAATTAGTTAGCTAATTCCGTCATTGATGGTAACGTAGCGGTAAATAGACTTCCCTTCCCCGGCTCGGCCTCGACCCTGATATGGCCACCCTGCAACTCGACGATCTTCTTCGTTAGTGCCAAGCCAAGCCCGGTGCCTTCGAAATGGCGCGCTGTTCCCGAATCAAGTTGTTCGAACTCAGTAAAAAGCCGGCCCAGATCTTCCGACCTAATCCCAATGCCGGTATCGCGCACTTGCACCTCGAAATGCCGCTCGTCCAGCCGTTTCGCGCATACTTCCACGTTCCCACCTTGATCGGTGAACTTTACCGCGTTCGACAGGAGATTATAGAGAACCTGCTTAAATTTTTGCTGATCAAGTGTGGCCATTTGCAGTCCCGCATCAACGGTCACGGTAAGACCGACCTGCTTGAGATCGGCCATAGTTTTTACGACCGCAGTCGCTTCTTCCAATGCCTCGCGAATCAGGAATTGTTCCGGATGTAATTCCATCTTTCCAGCCTCCACCTTGGCCAGATCGAGCACGTCATTGATCAGCGTTAGTAGATGACGCGCACTGCTCAGAACATCGTTTAAGTATTCCTTTTGCTTCGGTTGAAGCGGGCCGGGCTTCTCACCGATCAGGAACTCAGTGAACCCGATGATGCCATTGAGCGGCGTCCGCAGCTCATGCGACATGTTGGCAAGAAAACGGTCCTTGGCCAACAGCGCTCTTTCCAACTCCACATTTTTTTCCTGCAACGCTTGCACGACCCGTTTCCGCTCGGTCACGTCCCAAATCGCGCTCGAGAAGAAAAGCCCCTCTTCTGTTTCGAGCCGACTGAGACTGATCTCGATGGGAAATTCGCTTCCATCTTTGCGCAATCCGTAAAGCTCCAAATCCACACCCGTGGCGCGAGGCTTCGGCGTCGTAAAAAACCCCGTACGATGCCCCTTGCGAAATCTTTCCGGCACCAGCATTTCGACCTTTTGGTCGAGCAACTCTTCGCGTTTCCACCCGAAGAGTGTGACCGCCAGCGAGTTAACCAGGACGATTTTTCCTTCGCCATTTACGAACACCATCGCGTCCGGCGCCGATTCCAAAAGACCGCGGAATTTTTCTTCGGCTTTCTTCCGACCCGTGATGTCGCGCACGGCACTCATCACCATGGTCCCTTCATCGGTATCGCCGTTCATGACAAACGCAATCTCCTGCCCTTCGGAACGCAAACGGAAATCAGCTGGCACATTTCAGTTTCGCCCGTTCAGCTTCAAGGCACTCGGGGCAAATACCATGGCTGAATTCCGATCCGGTCTGTTGCTTGATGTAGGTTTCGAAACGCTGCCAATAGTCTTTGGCAGTGTGTATTTTGTGACAGTAGGCACAGATTGGAATCAATTGCTTGAGCTGGTGAACTTCTCTCGTAAACCAAAGAATTCGATCCGCGACGCGCAGTCGCATCCCAATCGCGATGGTATCAAGCGGCTTCGCCAGGAAATCGTCAATGCCGGCTTCAGTGGCGAGGTCGTAGTTTTCCGGGCCAGTCTTCAAGGCGGTGAGAAGGATGAAATAGGTATACGGTGTGTTCGGGCGCGCCCGTACTCGGCGACAAAACTCTAGGCCGTCCATTCCTGGCATCATCCAATCGCTTACGACAACGCGCACGGGAGTGCGATCGAACGTTTTCCACGCTTCGGTTCCGGTGCGCGTGCCCACCACTTCGTGCCCCATCCGCTCGAGGGTCGATTGCAGAAGTTGTGAGGCCACAGCGTCGTCTTCGGCGATCAGGATTTTCATCTCGCTGGCGATCCGTGGTGCAGCTCCAGTGCGCCATGACCCGCGGCTAGCTGCGATTTGTGACCACCTGCTTCGGCCGGAAGGCTAATTTGCATACTGGCCGTTGGAAGTGGCTGAGGACTTTCCTTAAACAACCAGGTGAGCGCTTTCACCGCCAGCTCAACCAGCAGGAACGGTTTTGCGATGAAATCATTTCCTCCGCTTAAAGTCGATTGCGCGCGACTTCCGAAATCGGAATGCGAAGTGACAAAAACGATTGGAGTGGCGCAATTCGACTCCATCCCACGGATCTTAATGCACAGCTCGAGGCCGGTTTGCCCCGGCATCTCGATATCGAGAAAAATGAGGTCGAAAGGTTCCTGCTCCAGGAGGCGTTGCGCGGCCAACGGATCATCCAAGCTTTTGGCATGAAGGCCAGCTTTTCCCAGCGCGGAGCAGACGATTTCGCGCGAAATAACTTCGTCGTCCACCACTAAAATCTTCGGCGACGCTGCGACTTGGTCTTGAGAATTCGCGACGCGATCAACTAACAAAGCCATTGTCTCAATGGAGTGCGCGATCGTTCGTACAACCGACGGCGTGACCTTTACCGGCTCGGTGTACAATTCGATGAGCAACCCTTCCAAAGCTGTGCTCATCTGCGCGATCTGCTGGAAAGCAAGAGCGCTAGCGCCACCCGCCAGCAAACGAAGCTGACGGTGCATCTGGAGAAGCGCAACCCGACGCAAATCTTCCCGTTCCGTCCTGGTGAAATTCTGATAACTGGCGCGTAACTTCGCGAGTATCTCAGGCCTGTTAATCGAAAGCTTCGACGCTGCCTTTTCCTGATTCGCCTCCAGCCCTTCAATCGCGCCGCTAACGCCGACCCTGAAAGTCGCGTTCCCTCCGAGCTCACCCACAAGTTCAATTATTTGTTCCGGTGTGTTGTCGACTTTTGCGACGAATTTCGTTGCCCCCGCTTCCACAGCGGCACGCGTCAAGTTGATGAGATAAGGATTTGAAAAGGCGATGATTGGTAAGGACTGCGTGGCGGAGTCCGAACGGATATTCTTAATCAGCTCGACCACGTTTATTCCGGGCAGGCATAGGTCGAGCATCACAAGGCCGACAACTCCTTTCTTGAGGGCCTGCAATGTACTGTCAAAGTCGCGCGTGACCTCAACCTTGAATCCCTGCCCCTCGAGTTTTTCCCGGTAGATCTGAGTGGCGAACTGATCATCATCCACGATCAAGATCGATTTCTTTTTAGCCGGGGTGAAAATTTTCTTCATCAGTTATGAATTGGAGGTTGGCACTGTTTGTACAAGTTGGGTGAAGGCGCTCTGGACGCGCGGAAATTTCTGGCGAACATCGGCAAGCAACGCGTGTGCCCCGGAGAGGTCACCTTCGTGGGCGAGTCGTTCTAATTCGCGCAAAGGTCGGGTGAACCCTTCCACTCCACGACATACGCTACAGCCAACTAATTCGTGAGCGATGCGCGCGACTTCGCCGCTTGAATTGGTCTGAACCGCTTGACCGATACGCTCAGCTTCCCCGCGCTTCTGCTCAGTGATGTCCAATGTTGTGTTGCGTGCTTGATCGATTGCGGTCATAAGGGTTGTTGCGTTTCCTGCAAAAGCCGACTGGGAAAGCTACAAATCACGATCTGTTAACCTCATAATTGATTCTCGCTTTAGGCGAGCATTTAAGGGGCCACCGGAACAACTAGCCGCGGCACTGGCATGCCTGCCATATCAAGAGGGCGGCCTGCCGCCGACCTGATAACTATAATTGGTCGTAAATCTTGGGAAGAGCAGATCCCTAGGTTCGACCGAGGGTGAAAGCTCACCCAAACTTAAAAGCCAAATTACAGCGTCATCAGGAAGCGCAAAAGCCGTACGCGATACTTCCTCGGGGACACTTAGTTACGCGGGAGCCCGTCTCCTCCCAAGGAGGTTTTCGACAGCAGTGAGCCAGGCGAAAGTTACCAGAACGGTACGCTTTGTGCGCATCGGAGCCGGTTTCCAAGAGCCCAAAATGGATATTCTCGTCGCCGATGACGACCCTAGTGGCAGATTTCTACTTAACTCTACCCTGGTCGAGTTGGGACACAGCGTCACCGAAGCCGCGAATGGGTGTGATGCTTGGGAAGCATGGAAACGCGGGCGCCAGCAGCTGGTTATCTCCGATTGGATGATGCCGGGTATCGATGGGTTAGAGCTTTGCCGACGAATTCGCGCCGAGGAAGCATCGGACTTCGCTTATATCATCCTGATTACGGCGCGCGCGGGAAAAGCCAACTACCTGGACGCAATGGATTCCGGCGTTGACGATTTCCTCGAAAAACCATTCGACCGAGACCGCTTCATCGCGCGCGTGCGTGTGGCAATGCGCATTCTTGATCTGCATCAAAGCCTGCGCCTCGCCAATACCGACCTCGAGCGTCGGGTTGAAGAGCGAACTGCTGAACTGGAAAAAGCGCTTCAGGCGAAAAGTGAATTTCTTTCCCGCGCCAGTCACGAGCTACGCACCCCAATGAATCACATCCTGGGGTTTGCCCAGCTGCTCTCGTTGAGAAAGGGGCTAACAGAGAAACAAGAAGCCAGTGTCCGACAAATTCTGGAAAGTGGCCGGAGGCTCTTGACGCTGATCGATCATATCCTCGGGATTTCGAAGTCCCGTGCAAATGAGCTAAGTTTTGAGGCGAGTGGCGCCCCAAGAGCGGGCAACACCCAAATCTTTTAAGGCCCCCACTAGCTGGTCGTGGCTGGAGCGGGATGACCAGGTTCAGGCTTGTGCGTGAACTCGTGTTCGTGAAAGTGAGCGCTGCGTAGGAATGGAACGCGATCAAGGACATGCTCCTGAAACCACTCGAGCCAGAGATAGATTACTGGTGTGATGAAGAGCGTAACCATTTGTGAGAGGATAAGACCGCCCACGATAACAAGGCCGAGAGGACGGCGTGAAGAAGCGTCGCTGCCGAAACCAACGGCGAGGGGAAGGGCGCCCATGAAAGCGGAAAGGGTCGTCATCATGATCGGGCGAAACCGCTCGATGCTGGCCTCGTGAATGGCAGAGCGCAGGTCCCAGCCTTCGTCGATTCGTTGCAGGGCAAAGTCCACCACCATAATGCCGTTCTTTTTCACGATACCGAGGAGGAGGAACAAGCCGATGACGCTGTACAGCGATAAAGTCGATCCGAAAAGCCAGAGCGTGAACAGACCACCCACTACCGCCGGTACAATGGCGGGGAAAAGCACCGTAATCGGATGGACATAACTTTCGTAAAGGATCCCGAGGATTACATACATGACGAAGATGGCGGAGATGAGAAGCAGCGGCAGGGCTTTGAATAACTGACGGAACACGAGCGCTTCGCCCTGAAAGGTAGCCTGAACACTGGGATACTGCTGATGGATCTGCGCGAATGCGTTCTCGATGTACTTGGTGGCATCTCCAATCGCGACATTGGGCAACAGATTAAAATTGATGGTGACGCTGGTAAACTGGTTGAAATGGTTAACGGCTTGTGGGCCGACGATGAGCTTGGTTGAAGTCACGGCCCGCAGGGGGACAAGATTGGAAGCCGTCCCGGTAGTGACACTCGAAGCTGAGCTCGACTGGGTTCCAGCGCTTGGAGTAGTTCCCGAAGGAGTGGTCGTGCCAGCCTGACTATTTGCTAGGTTAGTTCCCCGTACATAAAGGTTATCCAAATCACCCGGATTAGCTCGCTCGGTGTCTTTTACTTCAAGTATGACCTGGTATTGATCTTCCGGTTGCTTGATCAGGTAAACATAGTTCTGGGAGTAGGCCGTTCGCAGCAAACTCTGGACAGCGGAGGTAGAAACGCCGTAAGTGGCGGCCCGTTCACGATCGATATCCACCGTCATGTTCGGGGTGCTGTTGTAGAAGTCGGAGCGGACAGTGGCGAACCCCTTAAACTCGCGTAGTTTTGTCATTAGCTGATCGCTTGCGCTATAAACATCGTCGGGCACGATGCCGCTGACGGTGTAGGCATATTGTCCCTGAGTCTGATTGGTCACACCGACGTTGATTTGCAAGACTGGGTTCGGCTGCATCACCGCGGTCACGCCCGGGATAGTGCCGATCGATTTTTGCAATTGCAGAATGCATTGATCGATCGGTGGTCGCTCATTTTTCGGTTTGAGGAACAGAAACATTAGCGCTTGGGAGCCGGCGGTGCGGCTGGAGAAACCAGCAAGGGTGAAGAATTGGGCGACGTTCGGATCGTCTTTCAGTTTTTGATTAACCTGCTGCTGGTAGGCACGCATTTGCGCCGGTGACGAGCCTTCCTGGGCAATGAAAACGCCGCGGACGAATCCGCTGTCTCCCGGCGGGAGCAAGGTAAAGGGAAGATGGGTGAAGAAAAACCAAAGTCCGAGGACGCAGACGAGAACGATCGGGATGGTGAGCCAGGCGCGATCGAGAAACTTGTCCAAGGCTCGGCCGTAGGCTGCGATCACGCGTTTGATGAAATCGCCGGTCCATTTTTCCATTCGCGCGCGTTTGTGTCCGGCTTTGCGTTCGCCCAGAATCCGTGCGCACATCAGCGGCGTTAGGGTGAGGGAGACCAGGCCCGAAGCAAGAATGGCGACGATGATGGTGACGGAAAATTCCCGGAAGATGCGGCCGAGCAAACCGGGCAGAAAAACTAACGGGATGAAGACGGCAGCGAGCGACAACGTCATCGACAAAATGGTGAAGGAAATTTCACCGGCGCTGTTGTAAGTCGCCTTTAGAATCGATTCACCATGCTCGGCGCGACGGACAACGTTTTCCAGAAAAACAATGGCGTCGTCGACCAGAAATCCAATGGCGAGCGTCAACGCCATCAAAGTCAGATTGTTGATCGAATAATCGAGCATGAACATCACCGCCACGGTGATGAACAACGAAAGCGGGAGCGCGACCGCGGGAATTAAAGTGTCGGTGGCACGGCCCAGAAAGACGTAAATAACGAGCACGACGAGGACGAAGGCGATGACGAGGGTCCATTGCACATCCGCGACCGAGCTAACGATACTTTGGGAGCGATCGAATACCGGAACGAGGGTGATCGAGCCGGGCAAACTTGCACGCAACTCCGGAAATAATGCCTTGACCGATTTTGCGACTTCCACGGCGTTGGCACCTGCCTGCCGCGAAACCGCCAGCACCACCACCGAGCCAGGCGGATTGAATCCGCGGATCCAAAACGTCCGCGACATCCGCTCATCCTGAACACCTTCATAAACTTCGGCAACGTCGTGCAGAAAAACCGGCGAGCCGTCCTTGTTCCGGGCCACAATCAAATTGCGATAACCTTCCGCCTGATCGATCTGCCCATTCGGAAGAAGAACAAAGGTGCGATGCGCCCCATCGAATTGGCCGGCGCCGGAATAAACCGTGCCCGACTTAATGGCGGTGGCCAAATCGTCCATCGTCAATCCGCGTGAGGCGAGAGCAGCGGGATCGGCCTTGATCCGGACGGCCGCCTGAACACCGTAAACGTTGACTTGGGAAACACCCGGCAGAATGGCGATTCGCTGCTGCACCGCGGTGGAGGCGTACTTATATAAATCGCCGTCCGTCATCGTGTCGGACAACAATCCGATTAGATAAATGGCCTGATCGTTCGGGTTGGTTTTGGTAAACGTTGGCGGGCTGGGCAAATCGATCGGCAATTTGCCGGTGGCGCGCTGGATCGCAGCCTGCACGTCGGTCGCTGCGTCGACAATACTTTTGCTGAGAGTGAACTGGAGGGTGAAACTGGTGTTTCCCTGCGTGCTTGCGCTGGTGACGATGTCCAGACCGGGAATTTGGAGGAATTGTTTTTCCA
>Ga0209805_1002526_pt1 | contig 10644 bp, 8 predicted proteins | sample GraSoiAngelo_148_FD_185905 | JGI IMG/M metagenome (GOLD analysis project Ga0209805, IMG submission 185905) | Grasslands soil microbial communities from the Angelo Coastal Reserve, California, USA - 14_1009_09_20cm (SPAdes) (version 2) | ecosystem: Environmental > Terrestrial > Soil > Grasslands ... | reverse complement strand
GCCTACACGGGCGACGGCAAGCCCGCCGCGACGCCGGCGTACCTGCGCATCCGGCCCGAGGGGCCGCAGGCCGGCGAAGTGGTATTCGTCTCCGGGCACCCGGGCACGACCGATCGCCTGCTCAGCGTCGCGGAGCTCGAGACGCTCAGAAACGTAGGCCTGCCGCGCTGGCTGCTGCGCGCCGCGGAGCTGCGCGGCCGCTACATCGAGTTCGGCAAGACCGGCGCCGAGGCGAGCCGCATCGTCGAGGACCCGCTGAACAGCCTCGAGAACGCCGTCAAGGTGCGGCGCAAGCAGCTCGATGCGCTGCTCGATGACCGGCTGCTGAAGGCCAAGCGCCTCGAGGAGGAGGCGCTCCGCGCCCGGGTTGCCGCCGACCCGCAGCTCGCCGCCGCGATCGGCGAGCCCTGGTCGGACATCGCCCGGGCGGAGCTGCGCGAGCAGGAGCTCTACCTGCCCTACACGTTTCTCGAGCAGGGCGCCGGCTTCAACAGCCACCTGTTCACCTACGCGCGCACGCTGTTGCGCGCCGCCGCCGAGCGCACCAAGCCAAGCACCGATCGCCTGCGCGAATACCGCGACACGGCGCTCTCGCGCCTCGCGCAGCGCACCACCGCGCCGGTGCCCGTGTATCCGGCCCTCGAGAAGCTCACGCTCTCCTTCGGCCTCGAGCGCATGCGCGAGTGGCTCGGGCCGGACGCGCCGATCGTGCGGGCGCTGCTGACGAGCGACTCCCCCGACACGCTGGCCGCACGGGTCGTGGACGGCTCGCGGCTCGCCGATGCGGCGCTCCGCCGGGGCCTGTGGGACGGGGGCGCAGCAAGGGTCGACGCCTCGCACGACCCGATGATCGAGCTCGCGCGCAGCGTCGACGGCGAAGCCCGCGCGGTGAGGAAGAGCTACGAGGACGAGGTCGAGGCCCCCGTCCAGGCCGCCTCCGAGAAGATCGCCCGCGCCCGCTTCAGCGCCTACGGCACCAGCCTCCCCCCGGATGCCACCTTCACGCTGCGTCTCAACTTCGGCACCGTGCAGGGCTGGAAGGAGGACGGCCGCGAGATCGAGCCCTTCACCCGACTCGCGCGCCTGTTCGAGCGCGCCACCGGGGAAGAGCCCTTCCGCATTCCCGACAGCTGGCTCGCGCTGCGGGCGCAGCTCGATCCGCAGACGCCCTTCAATCTCTCGACCAGCAACGACATCGTGGGCGGCAACTCGGGCAGCCCGCTGATCGACGCCCAGGGGAGGCTCGTCGGACTCATGTTCGACGGCAACATCCATTCGATCGCGGGCAGCTACTGGTACGACCCGCAGCTCAACCGCGCGGTCGCGGTGGACCCTGCCGTCATGCTCGAGGCGCTGCGCAAGGTGTACAAGGCGGACCGCTTACTTGCGGAGCTCGGACTGCACTGACCGCACTCGTCGCGCGCAAACGCGGAAGCTGATTCTCATCTCGTCCTGCACCTGCAGCGCGCCCAACAGGGCGCTGAACGGCGTCAGCCCGAGATCGCTCTGCCGGAGGCGCACCTCGCCCGATGCGGTGACCGTCCCATCGGTCAGGCTGTAACTGACCGGGACCGTGATGGCGCGCACCTCGTCGCGGACCGTGGTCTGCACGCGCGCGAGCACCATCCCGGCGGCCGCGCCGCCGGCCCCCGCCCCGCCGTCCGCGCCGGCATCTCCCGCAGCCGCTGCGGCCGGCTCGAGCCGCAGCGTGCGCAACACGATCTCGTGATGGCGCTCGCCATCGAGGAGCGCCGCGCCCAGCATGTTGCGCCGCGTTCCCTGCCGCGCGGCCTCCGGCACCTCGGGCGGGAAGTCGGCGCTGCCCTCGCGCTCGCGCAGTGCCACCTCATCGACGCTGAGCTCGACCACGGGAACATGAATCTCGAAGCTCGCACGCATGAGATCGCCGGGCACGTAGACCGTGCCGCTGAGCGAGTGCGAGGCGATCACGTGGTTGTGGCCGGCGCTTGCGAGCGCGCCGCCGCGGTAGGCGCGGATCACGAGCAGCGATTCGTCCGCTATGACGTCGTAGGGCGCTCCCTCGTGCGGCGCGGGCGTCTCGGCCTCAACCCGCGGTGCAGCAGCGGCCGGCGACGGCGCGGGAGCGCGCGTCGGCAGCGGACAACCGCCGAGCAGCAGCGCGCAGAGCGCCGCGCCGAGCGCGCGCAGTTTGCAAGCGGCGTTCACCCGCATAAGCTTAGCCCTCATGGTTCTACGGAACACCACGGAGCGCTGGGGCGCGGTCTCGCAGCTCCTGCACTGGCTGATCGTCGGGCTGATCATCGTGCAGGTGACGCTCGCCGAGATGGCCGATGAGCTGCCGGTTGGAGTGAAGAAGCTCACGCTCCTCGCGCGCCACAAGTCGTTCGGCATCACGATACTGGCTCTGGCGCTGCTGCGACTCGCCTGGCGGCTCCGCAATCCGACACCCCTGCTGCCGGGGACGCTCAAGCCCTACGAGCGTGCCCTGGCGCGCATCACGCACGTCATGCTCTATGTGCTGCTGTTCGCGATGCCGCTCTCGGGTTGGATGATGTCCTCGGCTCGCGGCTTTCCGGTCAGCTGGTTCCATCTCTTTCAGCTGCCGGACCTGGTGCCGAAGAACAAGGCGCTGTACGAGGCGCTCCTGACCACCCACGGCACGCTCGCAGCGGTGCTGGCTGTGGTCGTGGCGCTGCACGTGGCCGGTGCGCTCAAGCATCACTTCATACACAAGGACGACGTGCTGCGGCGTATGCTCCCGCTCCCCTCCGCAACTTCCGGGACCAGGCGATGACTAGACGCGCTTCAAGGACGGCGGGATGGGGGCTGGCAGCCGCGGGAGCGGCGATCGCGGCGTGGGCGTGGCTCGGCGCCTCGGCGGCGGGTCCCGGCGCGGTCACGCACTACGTGCTCGATCCGGCAAAGAGCTCGCTGGAGTTCGCCTTCGATCAGGCGGGCGCCCAGAACAAGGGCAAGTTCACGCGCTTTCAGGTGAGCTTCGACTTCTCACCGGATAATCTACCGGCCAGCCGGCTCGAAGTCACCGTCGAGATGAGCTCGGCCGACACCGGCGACCAGGAGCGCGACGACACCTTGCGCGGCGCGGACCTGTTCGCGGTGGCGAAGTTCCCGCAGTCGCACTACACGGCCACGCAGTTCGCGAAGACGGCGACCGGCTACGAGGCCGTCGGCAAGCTCACGCTCCGAGGCGTGACGCGTGACGTGCGCGTGCCCTTCACGTTCCGCAACGCCACCGAGAACGGCGTCGCCGTGGGGTACATGAGCGGCAAGACGACGCTCCGGCGGCTCGACTTCGGCGTCGGCCAGGGCGACTGGAAGGCTACCGACCAGCTCGGGAACGATGTCGGAGTGTCCTTCGCGCTGCGGCTCGCCGCCGCGGCTCATTAGCCGGCCCGGGCGGCGCCCATGGCGCCGCACGGCCGTTCAGGCCGTCGGTCTGAACAGGCCCGCGATCGTGTTGACGGCGAGCTCGGCCTCCGCGCGATCCGGGACGGTGGTCTCGTCGTTGAAGCCGTAGTAGTCGGTCTCGCCGATGACCTGGAAGACGAGACCGTCACGGCGGGGCACGAAGGCGACGCCCTTATAGATGAGTCCGTAGTCGACCTGCGGCTGGGGGATCATGCGGGCGAGCTGGCCGCGGACCGGTATGACCGATGCGTCATCGAACAGGGCCCGGGCACCGTAGCCGGTCGCGTTGATCAGCGTCTTTTCCCGCACCCGGACCAGGTCGGCCGGAGCGTGAAACTCGTCGATCTCGATCCGCCCGCCGGCGGCGAGAAAATCGGACATCAGCATGCGGGTATAGGCCGGGAGGTTGAACATCATCAGCGCGCTGCGTCGCAGGTAGCGGGCGCCGAGCGGATGGGTGCCGGGTGCGAACTCGTCGCTCCGCGGGATCAGATCGTCGATGAGCTCGCGCTGCAGGTCGGCGAATCTCGGCCGCGGATCACCGGCCGGGAGACCGCGCGCGGCGTTCGCGCTGTCCGCGACGAAGTAGACGTCGATGAACTCGACCGGCGCTCCGGGCAGGCCCAGCAGCGTCTGATAGGTCGCGAAGGAGCGGCGCGCCATGCGTTCCCAGAGTTGCCTGAACTCGGGGGTGGCGTACTGCTCGAAGCAGATCCGCGAGTCGGGAGTCCACAGCCCGGTGGCGAGGGACGAGCGGACGTTCGGCGGCAGCTCTTTCGCATAGATCGTGACGCGCGCGCCCGCGCGCTGCAGCAGCAGCGCGGAGGTGAGTCCGATGGCGCCGCAGCCGATCACGGCTACCTGACGCTCCCCGCCGGCGAGTGCGAGTTCCGCGGCCATGGCGCTCGAGCCCCAGGACAGCGACCAGCCGCTGCCGCCGTGCCCGTAGTTGTGAACGACGGTCTTGCCGAGGACCTGCTCGACCTCGAGCCGCGGGCCCCGAGCGCGGAACGGTCTCGTGCAGACCGTGATGCCGGTGATGCGGTCGGTGCTGGCCCGCGGGGGCAAAAGGCTCAAGACCCGCGCCGCCGCGACCCGCCGCCCTGGCCCACCGAAGCTGCAGCCTGCGAGCACGCCCCCGAGGAGGGCCGCGCCGGTGCGAGCCAGGAACTCTCGCCGTCGGAGCGGTCGACTCATGAGACCGGATGCCCCCTCGTGCGCTCTAGTACGGCGTGCCGTCGCGGCGCGTGAAAGAGCCAGGGGCGTGCGGCGGATTCCACCTGAGGTCCACGTCCGAATAGTGGGCGCCGTCCGCGGGGTCGCGGTTGCTGACTTCCAGGTAGACGGCCGGACGAGCGCTGCGATTGACGAGCTGATGGCCGTCCGTGGCGCCCGCGGGGAAGCCGGCGCACATGCCCGCGGTGAGCACCTGCTCGCCGGCGTCGGTTCGCAGCACGACCTCGCCCTCGACCAGGTACACGAACTCGTCCTCGTGGGTGTGCCAGTGGCGCATGGAGGATTCCTTGCCGGGGGGCAGCATCGTCAGGTTGATGCCGATGCGGGTCAGTCCGAGCGCATCCCCGAGAGGACGCCGGTGCCGCGGCATGACGCGCGTGCGGAACGGCTCCGGATAACCGCTGCGCGAGACCACTTCGACGGTCTTGGGGTCCAGGGCGGGCTTGACCACGGACATGGGGGCTCCTTCCGGCTCATCGCTCGTGTGGTTGACTCTCGCGTCGGGCCTAAGAGAATGCCACACTCGAATGCCTGAAGTGTTCGATGACGTCGGCCACTGCGCCGACGCGGTACTGAAGCGCGTGGGAACGCGCGTCGTGCTCGCCATGCCGCTCGGCATCGGCAAGCCGAATCCGCTCGCCAACGAATTCTACCGCCGCGCGCGGCTGGACCCCGCGATCGACCTCACCATCGTCACGGCGCTGTCGCTGCTGAAGCCGGCAGCCCGTTCGCCGCTCGAGGGGCGCCTCCTCACGCCGCTGGTCGAGCGCGTCTTCGGCAGCTATGTGGAGCCCGATTACGCCCGCGCCATGCACGACGATGCCCTGCCGGGAAACGTCCGCGTCATCGAGTTCTTCCTCGCGCCGGGCGCCTTTCTCCGCTCGCGCCAGGCGCAGCGCCACTATCTCAGCGCCAACTACACCCACGTGGCGCGCGAGGTGCTCGCGCGCGGCGTCAACGTCATCGCCCACCTCGTGGCGCGGCGCACGGTGAATGGTGAGATGCAGCTGAGCTTCGGCTCCAATCCCGACGTCACCGTGGATCTGCTGCCGCTCATCGAGAGTGAGCGCACGCCCGAGCGCGACATCGTCATGGTGGGCGAGACGCACGCGCAGATGCCCTTCATGACCGGTCGGGCGCTGGTCGCGCCAGGTCGCTTCGACTTCCTCATCGACAGTGCGCGCTACGACTACGACCTGTTCGGCCCGCCCAACCCCCCGCTCGGCACGGTGGATCACGCCATCGGCGTCTACGCGAGCGCCCTGGTGCGCGATGGCGGCACGCTGCAGGTCGGCATCGGCGAGATGGGCGACTCGCTGGTGTACGCGCTGCTGCTGCGGCATCAGCAGAACGCCGCCTGGCGCTGCGCGCTCGCCGCGCTCGGCGCGCCGAACGCCGCGGCCCTCCTCGCCGCAACCGGCGACGAGGCGCCGTTCGCGTCGGGTCTGTACGCCTGCACCGAGATGTTCGTCGATCAACTGCTCGAGCTCCATCGTGCCGGGATCCTGCGCCGCCGCGTATACGAGTCGCTCCTCATCGAGAGGCTGCTGAGCTCGGGAAGCCCCGGCGAGCGGCTCGATGAGGGCACTCTCGGCGCCCTGGCCGCCACGGGCGCAGGTCCGGTGCTCGGCGGCGCGGAGTTCGCGGAGCTCAAAGCTCACGGCGTGTTCCGCGAGGACGTGGAGTTTGGCGGCGGGCGCGTGCGTGCCCGCGGCGGCGAGTGGATCGCGGCCGATCTCGCCGATCCCGCGAGCCGTGCACGGCTCGCGCTCGAGTGCCTCGGTAGCGCTCTCTCGAACGGCCAGGTGCTGCACGCGGGGTTCTTTCTCGGCCCGCGCGGATTCTATGCGGCGCTGCGCGAGCTGCCCGAGGCCGAGCGCGCGCTCTTCGGCATGCGGGGAGTGGCCTTCGTCAACCAGCTCTACGGCGCCGACCAGGAGCTGCGCATCCTGCAGCGGCGCGCCGCGCGGTTCATCAACACCACCATGATGGTGACGCTCCTCGGGGCCGCGGTCTCCGACCAGCTCGAGACGGGTGAGGTGGTATCGGGCGTCGGCGGACAATACAACTTCGTCGCCATGGCGCAGGCGCTCCCCGATGCGCGCTCGATACTGTGCGTGCGCGCCACGCGCACCCGGGGTGGCCGCACCACCTCGAACCTCCTGTGGAGCTACGGGCACGCCACCATTCCGCGACACCTGCGCGATATCGTCGTCACCGAGTACGGCATCGCGGACATTCGCGGGCGCACCGACGAGGAGACGATCGCAGCACTCCTGAACGTGGCCGACTCGCGCTTTCAGGAGGAGCTGCTGTCGCGCGCCAGGGCGGCGGGCAAGATCCGCGCCGACTACCGCATCCCGGAGGCATTCCGCAACAATTTCCCCGGGCGCCTGGAGCTCGCCCTGGAGAGCCACCGCCGGCAGGGCTACTTCAGCGAGTACCCCTTCGGGACCGACCTGACCGGGGATGAGATCGCGCTGGCACGGGCGCTGAAGTATCTCGAGAGGCGCACCGGGAGCGCACTCGCGCGCCTCGGGACCGCCGCGGCGGCGCTCGGCGCGAGACCCGCGGAGCGACACGCGTCCGCGCTCGAGCGCATGGGGCTCGATACGCCCCGGGATTTCCGGGAGCGGCTCCTGCAGCGACTGGTCGTGCTCGGACTCGATGCGGGAGCCGTTTAGGGAAGGGCTGGCCGCGCTCCGGACAGCGTTACATCCGCCGGCGCGGGGCGGACTCTCCCGCCACCGCGCCGGCATTCAGCGCCACGATCCCCGCCGCTTCAGGCGGTGCGGACTTCGATCCTGCGCGGTCGCAGCTCGGCGCGCTTCGGGATCCGCACCGTGAGCACACCGTCCTTGAGCGTGGCCTGGATGTTGGAAGTCTCCAGCTCCCGGCTCAGGACGAAGCTGCGCCGATAGACGGTCGAGCGCACGTCGGCGTACATCGCCTCGGCGTCCTTGGGCAGCTCGAACTGCACATTGCCTTCGAGCAGCAGCGTGTCGCCGTCCACGCGGACGTCGAGCCGCTCCCTGGACACTCCGGGCATATCCGCCTCAAGCGTGATCCCCTCGCCGTCCTCATAGATGTCGACGGGCGCCCGCATCCCCGCCTCCGTGCGTCCGCGCGTCTGCTGGACGGCTCCGCCCTTCGATTCGGGGGCGGCAACCTCACTGACGTTTCTGGCCATGTCGTTTCACCTCCCGATCAATGAATCTCGATCTGACGCGGCTTGGCCGACTCGCGCCGCCGTACCTGGATCTGCAGGATCCCGTCGCGGTACTTCGCTTCGACCTTGTCCGGGTCCACATCGTCCCCGAGGCTGATCGCGCGCCGGAATTCGCCGCTGAAACGCTCCTGGCGGTAGTAGGTCGCCTCGTCGTGGACCGGTATATTTCGCTCGCCCGACACGGTGAGCAGCCCCCGCTGCACGGAGACATCCAGCTTCTTCGGATCGACCCCCGGGGCGAACAGATAGACCTGTACCTCCGCCGGGGTCTGAATCACGTTGACTGCCGGAAACGTCCCGCGCGGGGCCGACCGGATGCCGCCGGCGCTCGACAGTCCGTCGCCGAGCATCTCGTCCATCTCCTGATGCAGGCGCCAGAATTCGTCGAGGAGCGAATCCTGAAAACTCGTTAATCTGCCGAACATCTCAGCACCTCCTTTCAGTCTGCTTTGAGAGACTCGACCGCTGCCTACGGTAGGGTCGCTGAGCGCAACTTCAAGATCGCCCGGCGCGTCCCCGTCGCAGGCGCGCGCGCGCGCGGGCTTAACTTATTGATCGGGCGAGAAATAGCGACGCATCCCCCGGCCCTGGCGCCGGAGGACGGGCGTCCGCTTCCCCGAGTTTCCCCGCACCGCCGATTCCCGCCGCGCTTTCCCCCGGGTCGCCGAGCAGCTTCAGCGTTTGCGGGACGAGCCGCCGGCGCGTCGCGTCGCGCGGCCTCGCCGGGCCGGGGCGGGACGCCGCGGGGCGCGTGCCGCCGCCTTGCGGCGTGGTGCCCTCGAGGGCTTGCGCGCGGTCCGTCTTGCACCTGCGCGGCGCGGGGCGCGCGCCTTGCGGCGCGCGGGCGCGGACTTTCTGCGCGCGGCGGCGGGCCGGCGCTGCGGCGCAGCGGAAGCGGTGGCGGGCCGGCGTGCGGCGCCGGCCGGCGCGACCGCGGCGCCTTCGGTACCGCGCAGCTGCTCGAGGATCGCCGGGTTCTCGAGCGTGGAGACGTCCTGCGTGATCTGCTCGCCGCGCGCGATCGCTTTCAGGAGCCGCCGCATGATCTTGCCCGAGCGGGTCTTCGGCAGATTGTCGGCGAAGCGGATGTCGTCGGGCTTGGCGATCGGCCCGAGCTCCTCGCCCACCCACTCGCGCAGCTCCTTCGTCAGAGCGCTGGTATCGCCCCTGGGCCGCTCGCCACGGAGCACGACGTAGGCGAACACCGACTCGCCCTTGATGTCGTGGGGCTTGCCGACGACGGCGGCCTCGGCGACGCGCGGGTGCGCCACCAGCGCCGACTCGATCTCCATGGTGCCGAGGCGGTGTCCCGACACTTTCAGCACGTCGTCGATGCGGCCCATGATCCAGAAATAGCCGTCCTTGTCGCGGTGCGCGCTGTCGCCGGCCATGTAGTAGCGGTTGTTGAACTTCTCCCAGTAGTTGGCGATGTAGCGGGCGTTGTCGCGCCAGATAGTGCGCAGCATCGCCGGCCAGGGCTTCCTGATCACGAGATAGCCGCCGGCGTCGGGGCGCTTCACGGAGTTGCCGTGATCGTCGACGATGTCGGCGTCGATGCCCGGCAGCGGCAGCGTGCACGAGCCCGGCTTGGTCGCCGTCACGCCCGGGAGCGGCGCGATCAGGATGGCGCCGGTCTCGGTCTGCCACCAGGTGTCGACGATCGGGCAGCGGCCCTGGCCGATCACGCGGTGATACCACATCCACGCCTCGGGATTGATGGGCTCGCCGACCGTGCCGAGCAGGCGCAGCCGCGAGAGATCGTGCCGGGCCGGCAGGGCCTCGCCGAGCTTCATGAGCGCGCGGATCGCAGTCGGCGCGGTGTAGAACACGGTGACGCCGTGCGTCTCGCAGTTCTTCCAGAAGCGCGCGCCATCGGGATGGGTCGGCCCGCCTTCGTACAGCACGACGGTGGCGCCGAGCGCGAGCGGCCCGTAAGCGACGTAAGTGTGTCCGGTGACCCAGCCGACATCCGCGGTGCACCAGAACACGTCCTCATTGCGCAGGTCGAACACCCACTGCGTGGTGAGCTTCGCTCCGAGCAGATAGCCGCCGGTGGCGTGCTGAATGCCCTTCGGCTTGCCGGTGGAGCCCGAGGTGTAGAGCAGGTAGAGCGGGTGCTCCGCATCGACCCACTCCGGCTCGCAGGCCGCAGGCTGGCCCTCGATGGCGTCGTGCCACCAGAGGTCGCGCTTCGGGTCCATGGCGACCGGCTGGCCGGTTCGCTTGAGCACGATGACACGCTTGACGCTCTTGCCGTGACTGGTAAGGGCCTGGTCGGCGGCCGCCTTGAGCTCGACCACGTGGCCCCCGCGCCAGCCGCCATCGGCCGTGATCACCACCTTCGCCTCGGTATCGACGATACGGTCCCTGAGCGCCGGCGCCGAGAAGCCGCCGAACACGACCGAATGCACGGCGCCGATGCGGTTGCAGGCGTGCATCGCGACCAGGATCTCCGGCACCAACGGCATGTAGATGATGACGCGGTCGCCGCGCTCGACGCCCTGGGCCTTGAGTGCGTTGGCGAAGCGGCACACTTGCGCGTGCAGCTCGCGATAGGTGAGGCGCCGCACGTCGCCCGGCTCGCCCTCGAAGATGACCGCGGTCTTCTCGGCGCGCGTGTTGAGGTGCACGTCGAGGCAGTTGTAGGAGGCATTCAGCCGCCCGTCGCTGAACCAGCGGTAGTTCGGCGCGCGCGTCGCGTCGAGCCCCACGGTGAAGGGCGTGTGCCAGGTGAGCTCCTGGGCGGCCAGATCGGTCCAGAACCCGAC
>Ga0209805_1002524_pt1 | contig 10646 bp, 9 predicted proteins | sample GraSoiAngelo_148_FD_185905 | JGI IMG/M metagenome (GOLD analysis project Ga0209805, IMG submission 185905) | Grasslands soil microbial communities from the Angelo Coastal Reserve, California, USA - 14_1009_09_20cm (SPAdes) (version 2) | ecosystem: Environmental > Terrestrial > Soil > Grasslands ... | reverse complement strand
AGCTCGAGCGGCGCATCATTCAGCTCAAGATCGAACAGGAGGCGCTGAAGAAGGAGAAGGACGAGGCCTCACGCAAGCGCCTGGCGACACTCGAAGCCTCGCTCGCCGCCCTGGAGAAGGAATACGCGGACCTCGAGGAGGTGTGGAAGGCCGAGAAGGCGGCGCTGCAGGGCACGGCGCAGATCCGCGAGGAGCTCGACCGGGCGCGCCTCGAGCTCGAGGCCGCGCGCCGCGCCGGCAATCTCGGGCGCATGGCGGAGCTGCAGTACGGCAGGATCCCCGAGCTCGAGAAGCGCCTGAGCGCGGCCAGCGCCGCCGAGGACAAGGCACCGACCCTGGTACGCAACAAGGTGACCGAGGAGGAGATCGCCGAAGTGGTCTCCAAGTGGACCGGCATCCCGGTGTCGAAGATGCTGGAGGGGGAGAAGGAGAAGCTGCTGCGCATGGAGGAAGCGCTGGCCAAGCGCGTCGTCGGCCAGGACGAGGCGCTGCATATCGTGGCGAACGCCATCCGACGCTCGCGCGCCGGGCTCGCCGACCCGCGCCGCCCGAACGGCTCGTTCCTGTTCCTCGGGCCGACGGGCGTCGGCAAGACGGAGCTGTGCAAGGCGCTCGCCGAGTTCCTCTTCGACACCGAGGACGCCATGATCCGCGTCGACATGTCGGAGTTCATGGAGAAGCACTCCGTGGCGCGCCTGATCGGCGCGCCTCCCGGGTACGTCGGCTACGAGGAGGGTGGCTACCTCACCGAAGCGGTGCGCCGGCGGCCCTATTCGGTCATCCTGTTGGATGAGGTTGAGAAGGCGCATCCGGACGTGTTCAACGTGCTGCTGCAGGTGCTCGACGATGGGCGTCTCACCGACGGCCAGGGGCGCACGGTCGACTTCCGCAACACCGTGATCATCATGACGTCCAACCTCGGCTCGCAGGTCATTCAGGAGTACGCGGGCGAGAAGAACTACACGAAGATGAAGAGCGCGGTGATGGAGATCGTGCAGCAGAGCTTCCGGCCCGAGTTCATCAACCGCATCGACGACATCGTGGTCTTCCATCCCCTCGGCACGCAGCAGATCCGTGCGATCGTCGACATCCAGCTCCTCTACCTCCGCAAGCGCCTGGCCGAGCGCAACATGGACCTGGTGCTCGACGATGCCGCCCGCGACCGCCTCGGGGAGGCCGGCTTCGATCCGGTGTACGGTGCGCGACCGCTGAAGCGAGCCATCCAGCAGCAGATCGAGAATCCGCTGGCGCAAAAGATCCTCCAGGGAGAGTTCGCTCCGGGCGACCGCATCCGCATCGGGGTCCGCGACGGCGAGCTCACGTTCTCCAAGGTGGAAGAGCGCCGGAGCGGCCGCTCCTGAGGGAATTCGCCCGCCGATGGAATGAACCGCGCAGGCCGCGCGGCGCGAGTCCGTTATAATCCTCGCAGTCATCTCTCCCGAGACAACAACCCAAATGCCCGTTTACGAGTACGAGTGCCAGGCCTGCAAGTTCTACACCGAGGTCATGCAGAAGGTCACCGATACCCCGCTCAGCCGCTGTCCTTCGTGCGGCAAGAGCAGCTTGAAGAAGCTGGTGTCGGCGCCGGTGTTCCGCCTGAAGGGGAGCGGCTGGTACGAGACCGATTTCAAGTCCGACAAGGAGAACAAGCGCAACATCCTCGGCGCCGAGAAGGAAGAGACCGCCGCGGCCAAAGCGGAGGGCGCGGAGGGCAAGCCCGCGGCGGATGCCAAGGAGGCGAAGCCGACGGAGGGAAAGAGCGCGGAGCCGAAAGCCGGGGCGCTAAAAGCCGCAGCGCCGAAAGCCGCCGCCCAGGGTGCGACCGGCTCGTCGCGCAAGAGGGTGAGCGTGCCCGTCAAAGGCGCGCGAGCCGCAACACCGCGCAACTCCCCACGCGGCTCTCGAACCAGGCGCGCACGCGGTCGGCGCCGCTAACCATGAACAGCGGCGCGAGAAAGCGGAACTTGCGGCGCTACTTGGTGGCCGGGGTGCTCGTGTGGCTGCCGATACTCGCCACGCTCTGGGTGGTGGTTACCCTGCTGCACTTCATGGACCTGGCGCTACTGCTCGTGCCGCCCGCGTATCGGCCGGAGAAGCTGGTGGGGTTCTCCCTGCCGGGCGCCGGCGCGGTGCTGGCGCTCGTCGTGGTGCTTCTGACGGGGCTCCTGGTGACGAACCTGATCGGCCGGCGGCTGATCGTCTGGGGCGAGGAGCTGCTGAACCGCATCCCGGTGGTGCGCACGGTGTACGGGAGCGTCAAGAGCCTCGCCGAGAGCGTCCTGTCGCAGTCCAACTCCTTCCGCAAGGTCGTTATGGTGGAGTACCCGCGGGCGGGCGCGTGGAGCATCGGCTTCCTCACCGCGGAGGACGTGCCGGAGGTGAGCGAAAAGATGGGCGAGCCGCACGTCGCGGTCTATATCTCCTCCGCGCTCAATGCCACCGCCGGCTACCTGGTGGTGGTCCCACGCCGCCAGGTGGTCGGGCTCGAGATGTCGGTGGACGAGGCGATGAAGATGATCATCACGTGCGGCGTAGTGGTTCCCCCTGCGCCTCATGCGCACGCCGCAAAAGCCCCGGTGGCGAAGCCCGCCGCCTGAGGGGCATCGGCCCGCCACATCGCACGAGGGCGCCGCAGCCGTGAAAGCGATGCGTTTCGTGAGCCCGGGCGCGCCGCTCGTGCTCACTGAGGTGAGCCTGCCGCCGCCGCGCGGGCACGAGCTGCTGGTCCAGGTGCAGGCCTGCGGCGTGTGCCGCACGGACCTGCACCTGCTCGATGGCGAGCTGCCGGCGATTCCCTTTCCGGTGACTCCGGGCCACGAGATCGTCGGCACCGTCGCGGCGCTCGGCCCGGAGGCCAGCGAGTTCCGCATCGGCGATCGCGTGGGGGTGCCCTGGCTCGCGTTCACCTGCGGCGAATGCCTCTATTGCCGCTCGGGCCGCGAGAATCTCTGCGAGCGGGCGCGCTTTACCGGGTACACGCGGGACGGCGGTTACGCCGAGCAGGTGCTCGCCGATGCGCGCTACTGCCTGCACCTGCCGGCCGAAGGGGCGGCCGCGGAGCTCGCCCCGCTTCTTTGCGCGGGGCTCATCGGGTATCGCGCTTACCGCCTCGCGTGTCTCGGTGAGACGGTGGGCGAGCCGCGCAGGCTCGGCCTCTACGGCTTCGGCGCTGCGGCTCATCTCCTCGCCCAGGTGGCGCGTGCGGAGGGCCATCCGGTGTTCGCCTTCACGCGTCCCGGAGATACCGCCGGCCAGCGCTTCGCTCGCGAGCTCGGCGCGGAGTGGGCCGGCGGCTCCGACGAGCGCCCCGGCGAGTGGCTCGATGCCGCGATCTTGTTCGCGCCGGTGGGCGCTCTGGTACCCGCGGCCCTCGGGTGCGTGCGCCCCGGCGGACGCGTGGTGTGTGCCGGCATCCACATGAGCGACGTGCCGGCGTTTCCGTACCGGCTGCTGTGGGGCGAGCGTTCGCTGTCCTCGGTCGCCAATCTCACGCGCGCCGACGGGCGGGAGTTCCTCTCGCTCGCCGCGCGGCTGCACCTCAAAGCCACGGTGCAGCGCTTTGCGCTCGGCGATGCGAATCTCGCCCTCGAGCGGCTACGCAGCGGCGCGCTCGAAGGGGCCGCGGTGCTGGAGATGCCCGGGAATTGACCCTCGATTGCGGCCGCCGGGGCTGCTTTTGGTAACATCGCGCGCCTCATGCGCTCACATTACTGCGGACAGGTCGACGAGACGCTCCTCGGCCGGGACATCACGGTCGCCGGCTGGGTGCACCGCCGCCGCGATCACGGCGGGGTGATTTTCGTCGACCTGCGCGACCGTGAGGGGCTGCTGCAGATCGTCTTCGATCCGGAGGCGGCCTCGGTCTTCACGGAAGCCGAGCGGCTGCGCAACGAGTTCGTGGTCCGCGTGACGGGACGGGTGCGCGAGCGACCGCCGGGCACCGTGAACGCCAACCTCGCATCGGGGCGCGTGGAGCTCGTGGCGCGGGAGCTCGAGCTGCTGAACCGCTCGGAGCCGCTGCCGTTCCAGCTCGACGAGCAGGTCGGCGAAGAAGTGCGCCTGCGCTATCGCTATCTCGACCTGCGGCGCGAGGTCATGACGGAGCGGCTGCGGCTACGCTTTTCGCTCACCCGCTCGATGCGCGCCTACCTCGACACGCACGGCTTCATCGACCTCGAGACGCCGATGCTCACGAAGGCAACTCCCGAAGGAGCGCGGGATTACCTCGTGCCGAGCCGCACCCATCCCGGCAAGTTCTTCGCGTTGCCCCAGTCGCCGCAGATCTTCAAGCAGCTACTGATGATCTCGGGCTTCGATCGTTACTACCAGATCGTGCGTTGTTTCCGCGACGAGGATCTGCGTGCCGACCGCCAGCCGGAGTTCACTCAGCTCGACATCGAGACCTCGTTCCTTCCTCAGGACGAGATCATGAGACTCATGGAAGGCCTGATGCGGCATATCTTCCGCGAAGTGCTGGGGACCGCGCTCCCCGATCCGTTCCCGCGCATGAGCTATGCCGAGGCCTTGCGGCGCTATGCGTCCGACAAGCCCGACCTGCGCATCGCGCTCGAGCTCGTCGACGTTGCGGATCTGGTGAGGGACTGCGAGTTCAAGGTGTTTGCGAGCCCGGCGAAAGATCCCGGCGGGCGCGTCGCGGCACTGCGCGTACCGGGCGGCGGCGTCCTGCCACGCTCAGCCGTCGATGATTACACGGCGTTCGTCGCCCGCTACGGCGCGCGAGGACTCGCGTATATCAAGGTGAACGAGGCTGGCCGCGGGCGCGAGGGACTGCAGTCGCCGATCATCAAGTTCCTGAGCGATGCCGCGCTCACGGGGATCCTCGAGCGCACCGGCGCGGCCGACAACGACCTGATCTTCTTCGGCGCGGACAGCGCCAAGGTCGTGAACGACTCCCTCGGGGCGCTGCGGTTGAAGCTCGGGCAGGATCTGAAGCGCGTGGAGGGCGGCTGGCGGCCGCTGTGGGTGGTCGACTTTCCGATGTTTGAGTGGGATGCAGACGAGAAGCGCTGGGTCGCGATGCATCACCCCTTCACGTCCCCAAGGAATGATGACCCGGCCGCGCTCGCCGCGGCGCCGGGCGCAGCTATCGCCCGCGCTTACGACATGGTGCTGAACGGCTCCGAGATCGGCGGCGGCTCGGTGCGCATCCACCGCTCCGAGATGCAGTCCACGGTGTTCGATCTGCTCGGGATCGCGCCCGACGAGGCGCAGAAGAAATTCGGTTTCCTGCTCGACGCACTCAAGTTCGGCGCGCCGCCCCACGGGGGCATCGCCTTCGGGCTCGATCGGCTCGCGATGCTCATGACCGGTGCCGACAGCATCCGCGAGGTGATCGCCTTCCCGAAGACCCAGACGGCCGCGGATCCCCTCACCGATGCGCCGACGGAAGTGAGCGAGGCGCAGCTGCGCGAGCTGCACATACGGGTGCGCGTGCCGCGGCCTTGAGCCAGCCGGTCGTCTATGTGCACGGCCTCTGGATGCCGGGCGAGGAGTCGCTCATCCTCCGTCGCCGGCTCGCGCAGGGCTGCGATCTCGCGCTGCAGGCTTTCCGCTACTCCGCGGCCTCATCCAGCATGGGCGAGATCACCGAGCACCTCGACAGCTTCGTGCGCGAGCTCAAGGCGCCCGCGGTGCATTTCCTCGGCCATAGTCTCGGCGGGCTCGTCATCTATCGTTTCCTCGAGCGCTTTCCCAATCAGCCTCCTGGGCGAGTGGTGTTCCTCGGCACCCCGTGCGTCGGGAGTCGCGCGGCCGAGCGGGCCGCGCGTTTCTCGCCGATCGCGCACCTCATGGGACCGTCGGTGGCGGCGGAGCTGCTCACGCCGCACGAGCGGCGCTGGGCGCACACGCGCCCTCTCGGCATCATCGCCGGGCGCCAGCCGATCGGGTTCGGGAGGCTGTTCGCCGCTTTCACCGAGCCAAACGACGGCACCATCGCGGTGAGCGAGACGCGCATGCCGGGGGCCACCGACACCATCGTGCTTTCGGTCAGCCATCTCGGCATGCTGGTCTCAGCGCGCGTCGCGCGGGAGACCGGCCTGTTCCTCACCCAGGGGCGCTTTACGCTGCGCTAGGCCCTTCGCGGCCACGGCGCCCTCTTGGCTTTAGTGCCATCAATGATTACAATGCAGTCATTGATTGCACTGCTTGCGAATATGGCTAGCATCACCATCAGGAATCTCGACGAACGGACCAAGGCCCGGTTGCGGGTCCGCGCTGCGCATGGCAAACGATCGATGGAGGAAGAGGCCAGACACATTCTGCGCAAGGCGTTGTCACAGAGCGTCGTAGGTTCGCCTGACCTGGCGCACGCTATACGTCGGCGTTTCGCGCCGCTCGGTGGGGTTGACCTGCGTCTGCCCGAGCGTGAACTGGCGCGGGAACCACCAGTGCCGGACCTATGATCCTTCTGGACACGAACGTCGTCTCCGAGATGATGAAGCCCGAACCGGCGGCGCGGGTGGTTAGTTGGATGGAGCGCGAACCGGCGAGCAGCCTTTACGTCACCAGCATCACGCAAGCGGAAATCATGCACGGGGTGATGCTGCTGCCGCAGGGGCGCCGGCGTAAGGCGCTCGAAGCTGCCGCGCAAGCAATGTTCTCCGAGGACTTTGCCGAACGACTGCTGGCGTTCGGCAGCGAGGCCGCACTCGCGTACGCGCATATTGCGGTCGAGCGGCGTCGGCGGGGGCGTCCGATCGCAGCGTTCGACGCCCAAATTGCGGCTATAGCCCGCGCGGCCGGCGCGACTCTCGCGACGCGCAATATCACGGATTTCGACCATTGCGCCATCAGAGTCGTCAATCCGTGGAAGTGAACCCGCTGCGCGAGGACTCATCGAGCAAACGCCGCAGGGTGTAGAGCGCCTCGAGCGCCGCCTTCGGCGACAGTTCATCCGGATCGATGGCCTCGAGCGCCTGGCGCAGTGCATCCGCGGCGGGCGGCACGAACAGCGGCAGCTCAGTTTGCGCGGTGCGCGCCCGCCCACCCACGGCCGCGGCGCGCTGGTGCTCGCGTTCGGACTCGAGTTGCTCGAGATAGCGCCGCGCCTCACCGATCACGCCCGCCGGCACGCCCGCGAGCTGCGCCACCTGCAGGCCGTAGCTGCGATTGGCGGGCCCGTCCTTCACCGCGTGGAGGAACACGATGCCGTCACCGTGCTCGGTCGCATCCAGATGTACGTTGGCGCAACCCTCGACCTCGGAGGCGAGCGTGGTGAGCTCGAAGTAGTGCGTGGCAAACAGCGTGAACGCGTGGACTCGCGAGGCGATATCACGCGCCATCGCCCAGGCGAGCGACAGGCCGTCGAAGGTGCTGGTGCCGCGGCCGATCTCATCGAGCAGGATGAGACTGCGCGCGGTGGCGTTGTGGAGGATGTTGGCCGCCTCGGTCATCTCCACCATGAAGGTGGAACGCCCGCCGGCAAGATCGTCCGCCGCCCCGATGCGGGTGAAGATCCGATCGATGGGCCCGAGCACGGCGCGCTCCGCGGGCACGTAGCTGCCGAGGTGCGCGAGCAGCACGATGAGGGCGGCCTGGCGCATGTAGGTCGACTTCCCGCCCATGTTGGGACCGGTGATGATGAGCATGCGCCGGTCGGCATCGAGCGCCAGGTCGTTGGGCACGAACGGCGCGTCCGAGAAGCGCTCGACCACGGGGTGGCGTCCGCCCTCGATCGTGAGGCGCGCCTCCGCGATGAGCTCGGGACGCGTCCACTCGAGCACGCAGGCGCGCTCGGCGAGCGCAGCCAGGGAATCCAGCTCGGCGAGCGCTCCGGCGGTGACCTGCAGCGGACCGAGCGCGTCGATGAGCCGCGTCAGGATCTCCTCATACAGCTGCTTCTCGCGCGCGAGTGCCTTGTCGCGCGCTCCCAGCACCCGGTCCTCGAAGCGCTTGAGCTCTTCCGTGATGAAGCGCTCGGCGGACTTCACGGTCTGGCGGCGCACGTAGTCCTTCGGAACCCGCTCGGCATCGCGTCGCGGAATCTCGATGAAGAACCCCTGCACGCGGTTGTAGCCGAGCTTCAAGGTGCTAAGTCCGGTGCGCTCGCGCTCGCGCCCCTCCAGCTCGAGGAGGAACTCATCGGTGTGGGTTGCGATGCGCCGCAGCTCATCGAGCTCGCCGTCGTAGCCCTCGGCGATGACCTCGCCGTCGCGCAGGAGCGGCGCGGGCTCGGCAGCGATGGCGGCGGTGAGGAGCGCCACCACGTCCTCGTGGTCGCTCATTCTCCCCCGCAGCTCCCTGATCAGCGGCGCATCGTGCCCATCGAGTGCGGCCCGCGCGGCCGGCAGCGCGCCGAGCGAGCTGCGCAGCTGCGTCAAGTCGCGCGGCCGCGCCGAGCGGAGCGCCACCCGCGCGAGAATCCGCTCGACATCGCCCACGCCCTGCAGATGGCTGCGCACCGCGTTGAAGGCGCGTCCATCGATCAGGGAGCCGATCGCGTGGTAGCGCTCGCGCAGCAACGGCTGGGCGGTGAGCGGGCGATTCAGCCAACGACGCAGCTGCCGCGAGCCCATGGCGGTGACGCAGCTGTCGATCACCGCGAAAAGGGTCGCGTCCTCGCGGCCGCTCAAGGAAGCGTCCAGCTCGAGATTGCGGCGGCTCGCGGCATCGAGGATCAGCGCTTCGCCCCGCTCCTCGACGTGCAGCGCACGGATGTGCGGCAGCGCCGATTTCTGCGTGTCGCGCACGTACTGCAGCAGCGCTCCCGCGGCGGCGATCGCGAGCGGCAGCTCGTCGGCACCGAAGCCCTTCAGGTCGAGCGTGCCGAGCTGGTCGGTGAGGAGGCGCGAGGCGCTCGCGAGCTCGAAGTGCCAGGGCGGTCGCGCGCGCAGCGCGGTCCCGGCGCGCGCGAGGGGCTCGTCGCCGGCGCCTTCGGCGAGCAGCAGCTCCGCGGGCTTCAGCCGCTCGAGCTCCGCGGCGAGCGCCTGGCGCCCCTCGCCCTCGAGCACCGTGAAGCGGCCGGCGGCGAGATCGAGCCAGGCGAGCCCGAAGCGTCCGCCGTCGCGCGCCGCCGCGGCAACGAGCGTGTCCCGGCGCTCCTCGAGCAGCGCGGCTTCGGTCACCGTTCCAGGCGTGACGATACGCACCACCGCCCGCTCGATCGGACCCTTGGAAGTGGCCGGGTCGGTCAGCTGCTCGCAGATCGCGACGCTCTCGCCCTTGCGCACCAACCGCGCGAGATAGGAGTCCACGGCGTGATACGGCACGCCGGCCATCGGGATCGGCTCGCCGGCCGATTGCCCGCGCGTGGTGAGCGTGATGTCGAGGAGCGCAGCGGCCCGGCGGGCGTCGTCGTAGAACAGCTCGTAGAAATCGCCCATGCGGTAGAAGAGCAGCATGTCCGGGTGCTGACTCTTGATGCGCAGGTACTGCTGCATCACCGGCGTATGCTGCGAGCGGACCGCGTCGTTCATGGGCGTGAAGGCTACCGCAAGAGGACCGCGAGGGTACGCTCGCGACCGCGCGACCGAACGCCTACCGGTACCCTCCCGGGTAGGTTAGCCTCGCCTCATGGCGAGCGATCCTGAGCTCTACGTGCTGGCCGAGCGCGTCGGCGAGAAGCTCAAGGCGGCCGGGCGGCGCCTCGTCACCGCGGAATCGTGCACCGCAGGCTGGGTCGCCAAGGCGCTCACCGACGTGCCCGGGAGCTCGCAGTGGTTCGAGTGCGGCTACGTGACCTATTCCGATGCCGCAAAGGCTCGCGATCTGGGCGTCGCGCCGCGCACGCTCCAGAGCCTCGGCGCGGTGAGCGACAAGCCGGTGGGCACCGTGTGGTTCTGCGCCGCGGTGCGCCGGGGGCCGGCGGTGGACATCATCGCTGAGGTAAAGCACTTCGACGGGGACCGCGCGCTCGTGCGCAGCCGCTCCGTGGAGCACGGGTTGCGGCTCATCCTGCGGCTCGACCTGCCGGTGTCCCGCGGGGCCCCGGGAGGCACGGCCCGACCTTGAGCGGGACCCGACAGCCGGGACCCTCCGCGCCACCCCCGGCGCGACCCGAGCCGCCGCCGGAAACGCGCGAGCCGACGAGGAGGTTGTTCTTTGCGTTATGGCCCGATGCCGGGCAACGCGCCGCGCTCGTTCACGCGACGCGCAAGGCCGTGAGGTCCTCGGGCGGCCGCCCGGTGCCGGAAGAGAGCCTGCACGTGACGCTGGCCTTCCTCGGAAGCGTCCCGGAGCGGCGCGTCGCGGAGCTTCAGGCGATCGCGCGGCGGGTCGCAGAGGCTCCAGAGGCTGGGGCCCCGATGCTCGTGAGCTTCGATCGTCTCGTCCATTGGACCAAACCGCGGATCCTGTGCGCGCTTGACGCCGAGGGTTCCGCAGGGTTCGAGGCGGCCGGCGCGCCGCGCGTCGGGGCGCTCGCGGGAGCGCCCGCGCTCGCGGAGAGTCTCAAGGGCGAGACCACTGCCCGAGGTTTCAGTCCGGATCTCAAGCCTTTCCATGCGCATGTCACGGTGGCACGCAAGGTTGCGCAGGCGCCCGCTGCGCAGCCGCTCCGCCCGGTGCCGTGGACCTTCGACGCGTTTGCGCTCATCGAGAGCCGCACCGAGCCCACCGGCCCCGTATACAGTGTCATTGAGTCGTATCTACTGGGTAAGACGGAGAATGAACACGAGTAGCCAAGA
>Ga0209805_1002523_pt1 | contig 10648 bp, 10 predicted proteins | sample GraSoiAngelo_148_FD_185905 | JGI IMG/M metagenome (GOLD analysis project Ga0209805, IMG submission 185905) | Grasslands soil microbial communities from the Angelo Coastal Reserve, California, USA - 14_1009_09_20cm (SPAdes) (version 2) | ecosystem: Environmental > Terrestrial > Soil > Grasslands ... | reverse complement strand
CAGAAGAATACTTGACGCTGCCTGGAACCTTGAGAAGGCCAAGGATCTCTCGAAAATGGTCGCTATGATGACTCTACGCTAGGCACTTTTTTTCTCATCTGTTGCTCGGATAGCTGAGACGTTTTCCTTTCCAGATGTCGGGGTCTCCCCAGAGTCCCAGACGCCAGGCGTTGAACTCCACAATTTGCGAATGGTCGATGAAGAGGTTGACATCCTTTCCGAAAGTCTTGAGGTACCATTTGAAGACCGGCGGGTCCGAGGCCTCGAACATCCAGGTGTGGTAGCCGAACTTGTCCACGAGCTTCTTCACCACATCCTTCCGCCACTTTCCAGGCGGAAGATCCTCCGTGATTCCTTCTGATTCGAGCATGAGAATCTTTGCGCCCGCGTCGAGATGCGCAGCTGTCTCTTCGACCACATCCGCGAAAGTTCTCATTTTCGTCTTGTAGCCCACAATGTGGGTTCCAGCACCAGCGCCTATCATCATCGAGACCTCTGGTTTGGCTTTCATCCCTAGATTCTGCACCTGCTTGACGATCGCGACCTTGTCTTGCAGCTTGATGGGTGCGAGGCCGCTGGAGACTTCGACCATGTCAAATTCTAATGATTTGCATTCCTCTAGATACTTGTCGACCGCCTCAGGTCCCTGGACGATTACCCGTTCAACGAATCCTCCGGTTGAAACGTAGACGTGGTGCTCGTGGCAGAGCTGGATAATCTTCCGCGTCTTCTCGCGGTCGAGCAGGCGCATGCTTCCACCTGCGAATTTGAAGCCGTCAACATACTCTCCCCAATCGTCAAGGAGGTCGCTGAGATATCCATATGTGACGGGAGTGTAGTAGGGACCTCTGAACTCGATAACCCCGGTCTTCCGGGGCTTCTCGGGCAGTTCGTTTAGTTTGACAAAATCGAAAGTCTTACTCTGAGAACTCATCAGTCGAAGGGCCTCTCGCTCTTCGCAGTTGGTCAGTAACGTATGTTTGGTTTTCGGTAGCAAGCTTGCGATGCGAATCTAATGAAGCAAAGTATGCTTGCAGAAGGATGAAATTGCTAGTTGTAAACGTCGAAACGATTAGTTCCGGATGTGGCTGGCGACGAAGTGTTTGTCGACGTCTTCGGCGATGAGGTTGTATGACTTGACGAGCTTCCGGATCTCAGATTCAAGCGGATCCTCCTTGGCCTTCTTCTCGTCAAGAGGAACTCCGACTATCATGCAGAACCACTCGGCCAGCTCCTTAGAGTCGGCGAAGACAAACATGTTGCCGTCGCTGGTTGCGACCGTCCATCCGTTCTCCACTTGGTCTATTTTGTAGGATGCTCGAATGGTTCTAATCGTCGACTGCTTGTCCAACCTTGCTTACGCTCCATACCACGACTTTGAGCCTATTTCGGACTCCCGGGGCTGAGATTCTATCTTGAGTAATTCCTGACGGAATCGGGAATATTAGAATGGTGTTCCCAGCGTGAAAAAAAAGCTAATACTGTGAGAATCATCTTCAAGGTCGTCTTAGCGAGCATGTCCACGATCAAAACAGCCGAATTCTCCCGGGTTGCATCAACGTCCGAGATACCTCCAGGCATAATGAGGAAGGTAACCGTGGACGGCCAGGACATAGTACTAGCAAATGTCGACGGAAAATACTTCGCTATCGGAGATGTCTGCACTCATCAAGACGGACCCCTCGACGAGGGGACTCTCGACAACTATGAGGTCGAGTGCCCATGGCACGGTTCCCGGTTCGACCTGAGGACGGGCGCTGTTATAGAGGGCCCGGCTGGAAACCCGGAACCCACCTACGAAGTCAGGATTGATGGCGAAAATATTCTCGTCAGAGCAAAATAAGACGCAAGGAATTCCCAGTGCAATCGTTCTAACCCTCCACATACTTTACTAAGGAAATTCTTGTCGGGAGTCCCGTCAATCTTAGCTCCTATCGCTCTTGAGAAACCCACCCCAAGTTCGTAACAATAGTGCTTTCGGCTACAGCGGTGCCATTGTCACGATTCATCACGGGATTCTTGCACATATGGCTATGGTGCACGAGGATTGCGCTAACTTTCTTGTCAGTCTGTTATCTTTTCTTTTTCTACTAACTATTGTTTTTCTGTCATCTTTTTCTCAACCCCCCCGGGGTGTGTCAAAACAAAAACACTCCTTCGCACTTTCATCGCCGAAACAACCCTTTAACCCGGACAGTACATGAATATCCAATGTCAGTCCTTGTTCCCAAACCCTGAGCGCCTTCGTATAGGTTGTAGCGGCTGGTCCTACCAGGACTGGGTCGGACCCTTCTATCCGAGAGACGCAAAACCCGGCGACTATCTCAAACTCTATTCAAACGTCTTCAACGCTGTCGAAATAGACTCCACATACTACCGCACACCCTCACCACTAATGGTCGCCAACTGGCGGAAAATAACCCCGGAAACCTTTCTCTTCACCGCCAAGTTTCCGAAGAAAATAACTCATGAGCTGAAGTTGCGAGACAGCCTCGCACAACTAGAACGTTACTACAAGTCCATCTCAGAACTAAGAGAGAAACTCGGTCCACTACTAATACAGCTCCCACCCTCCTTCAACTACAAGAAAGACAAGGAAGCCCTGGAAACCTTCGTCGGGCAGATAGACCAGAAATACAAACACGCGATAGAGTTCAGAAACAAGTCCTGGTTCAAACCCGACATCTACAAACTACTCGAAAGCAAGAACGTAGCATTGGCTTGGTCGGAGAACCAGTACGCATCAACACCCCCAGAAGCAACCTCTGACATAGCCTACCTCAGAATGGTGGGAGACAGAACCATCACCAACTTCGGCGGCACACAGAAAGACCAGTCACAAGTACTCAAGAAATGGTACGACACACTCGAAGAAAAATCGAACCTCTTCAAACAAGGATTCATCTTCTTCAACAACCACTTCGCAGGATTCGGACCCGGAAGCGTCAACGAGTTCCGACGACTAGCCGGTCTGGCTGAGATGGACTGGAAAGCAATGAAGACAGAGCCCGGACCCTTACAGAGCAGCATCAGCCAGTTCCAACAATAGCGGCCCTGTGAGCACTCCGTGAATGATAGCATTCAACGCTCAGAGCCTCGTGAGTCAAGCCGGATGGAGGCCTTCAGCGACGGTGTCTTCGCCTTCGCGATGACCCTACTCGTGCTAGGACTTAGAGACCCTACGATCGGTTCGACCGGTTCTCTGCTCCAAGGACTGTTCGGCGAATGGCCGGCCTTCCTCGCCTTTGGAATAAGCTTCACAACAATTCTTGTTATGTGGATGAACCACCACAACCTGTTCACATACGTCAACCGTATCGACGGATCCTTCATGCTTCTCAACGGACTGCTACTCTTGGCCACGACACTGATTCCCTTCACAACATCCCTAGTCGCGGACCACATCCAATCCGCGGACTCGGGAACAGCCGCCGAAGTCTACTCCGGAACATTCCTCTTCGTGGCTCTGGCCTGGAATCTGCTCTGGCAATATGCAATCAGACATCCCGGAGTGCTGGCGAGCAGTGTTACCGAGGCAGAGATCGAAACGACCACGCGTCAATTCATTTTCGGACCAGTGCTTTACGTCGTCGCGTTCATAGCGGCGTTTTTCAGCGGCATCGCGAGTCTCGCCATCATCCTGGTCGTACTGGCGATCTACGCGTTCTTCGCGGCCATTACGACCATCGGGAGAAGAGGCGTCGGAAATGTTCAGGGTTGATCGTGGTCTAGCTTGAAGAGAACAGTTTTTCCTGCCCATATTTTGTAAGAGTCCATCTACCAACCCTGCCAGACTGCGACGCGGTCACTACCCTCTGCCTCAAGAGGAGCTTCAGATGATATCCAACGCAACTCTGGCTAAGCCCAGCTTTTTCGCTGATCTCGGGAATGTTATTCCTTCCCTTCTCCATAATCTCGATAATCTTCGTCCTAGACACCAGTCCCCTGCTAACATTCCTCATTCCTGACACGTACGCTCTCGGATGATAAGCAGGACTCAAACTCGGACCCTCAGGCGAAGTCTGCCACGAACAACTTCTGCTGCTCCCTATCCACAGGCAACGCCTTGAACGTCTCCGCTAGTTCTACCTTGATGAGTTCGAGCCGCTGACGATAATATTCCCGGATATTGTAACGCTCAACCATCTCAGTAGCCACATCCAGATACTTCTCGACCCCGCCTCTGAAGACTGTGGCTGCAAGCTTTCCACCGCATCTGTGGCATGTTCCTCCCAGAGGGACACGACGCGGCTTCGATCCACACTTCGTGCATCTGACTCGCTGGCTCGTGAAGGTTCGAAGATTGCCCACAAGATCTCTGAGGATGTGTGTTGACAGAACCTTGACGGCTACCTCTTCTCCCTTGACGGCGACAATCTGATCCGCGAGATGGAGTTGCTCCTTGACCTTGTCAAGCATTGTGGGAAGTTCCTTGTAAGAACTGATCAGCCTTCCATTATCAAGATCCTCTGTCGGGTGCGTGAAGCCAATAGTCCACTGGTCCCCACCATTCCCAAGATTCGAGTTCAGCGTCGGAACAAGACTCTCAACTTCACTCGGATGAGCGCCCTGCCATGTCTTTTCATAGAACTCGACGGGGAGCTGGGAAACGTTTTCGATGTTGAGGGCTTGCCTCGCGATCTCTGCGGGATTGAGTAGTGGTGACAGTAGAAGCGGGGCGTCCATGAGGCCGCCGATTCTGTCGGGCATGAACTCCCGGGAGAAATTCAACAGCACGTCTAGTAGGAGGGACACTGAGTCTTCGTCCCCGTCGCAGTCTCGTCTCTTCGCCGCGTGCCAGAATGGGTGGGCGTAACAGACACTCGCTTTCGTGAAGCCTACTATGCGGCCGACGACACCTACGGAGGTGTGGGGAGAAAGGCCCACGACGAGGCGGCCTATCAGATCCTCGCTCTTCGACGCATTGTAGAACCTCTCGAGGCCATAGTAAGAGGAGAGAAGGTCATCGAGAAACTTGGAAGCTTTCAGCAGATACTGCGCGCAGGTCTCTGGGACCACGAGATCTTGGACTTCGAGCGCGCAGAGCTGACTCGGGAATTCGAGTGGTTTGCCTTCCATATCCTTCTCATAACCCAACAGGTGAGCCTTCTCTATCGAGAGACCTACTTCGCTCGGCCGAAACTGTGTCAGGATCGCATTAGTCGCATCGAACCGGATCGTCCCGTCCTTGAAGACCGACACTTCCCTCCCAGCTCTCAACATCCCCTTCTCAAGAGGCTCCGGCGTCTTTGTCTTATTCAGCAAGCCCTTCGTTCCCTTAATTATCTCAGGTGATTTCGCTAGTCCAACGCGTCTTACCGCCGCTGCCAATACCTGCTTGAGATCTACTGGCTTGTTCTTGTACGAAACAGTCTCCACATTGCAATTCTTGCAGACTCCGAGCCCAGGCAAGCCACATCTCGGACACGACTGGTGCTCTACCGTCAAACTCCCACATGTAGGGCATCGGACGCGAGGCTCCCAGGCATCACAGCTGGGGCAGACTCTGTCCACAACATCCAGGCTGACGGCCAGCTTCCGAGACGCCTCCACGATATCACGGCGCATTCCTCCGAACTGGCCCGTCGGGAAGAGACAGTGAACCTTTGGCGTCATGACTCGTTCCTTGGCCTTCTCGGGGCGGCCCATTCGGGCTCCCACGTAGTTCGGAGCCTTGCTCTTCACGGGGAATCCGGCGAGATAGCTGAGACGCTCCAGAGTGTTGGACCCGTCATGTTCTGGGTCTGGGCTGTCGGGCTTGAGAATTGCTCGCAGAATGAGGGTCTCGTTCTCTCCAATCTGGACGGAGCCTCCTTGGACCTTGTGGGGAAGACAGAGCCTCTCCAGGAGAGACTTGAGCACTGCATCGTTGGGAATCTGAATGGTCTCTTCTGATGGTTTTGAGAATTCGATAATCCTCTCCCGTAAGTATTGCAGCTCATTAGGTTTGATCGCATCCCAGAAGAAAGTATAGAGGGGATGTAGGGGAACGTTGAAGATCCGGGATATCTCCAACGATTCGGTCGCAGAGAGTTTTGTGGTGAACGGATTTGTAGCTAGACTGTGAAGGCGTTCTTGAGGAATCGAGAGCGGTGGGACCCTGCTGTCGTCTTCAAACGTCTTCAGCTTTTCAGCGAGGAGTTGGCTCCACCACTCCTCGACGAATCCTGAAGGGACAAGTGTACGGTTGTTTTCTAGAAACTCGCCATATCCAACCATGAGATCGCCGAGAAAGAGAATTCTGTCAATCCGATCCTTGACAGCTCTAGCCTCGCTAGGATTGTCGATCCTGACGACGGAGCCGTCCATCATCCTGACTACCGGCGGTTCGATCGAGTCAACAGCCGTAACTATCCCGGCCTTGCCAGGACGCTCAGTCCTCATCTGAACACCTACCGCCAAGAATCCTCCAAGAATCTCCATGGTAGCCGGATGGACCCCGACAGATGCCAAGCCTGTGTTTCTTGCTCGACCATACCTTACTCGGAATCCACCTTGGGCTCCTGGAAATGCGAAGATGGGTCTACCGCCGACAACGTCCTCCATGAACATGAACTCCTTCGCCTCTTCGCCCTCGGCCGAGGATGTTTTCAACGGACGTAGCCAATCCCAGCCCTCTAGGCCGAGCCTCTCGACGATACGGAGAACCTTCTGAGAACGACCTAGGAGACCGTCATTTATGACTCGCAATGCTCCACCCCGGACTCTGTTGGTTTCGATTCGGGCAATGTTCCGGTTTACGGCCACCTCCACCGGGTCCGTTTCAACGCCGTTCGGTTCGACCGGAAGTCTTAGCATTGCATCGTGCAACACAGTATCAGAATTACGATACTGGAACCTGGCAACGGCCCGCTCGTAGATTCGAAGCTCCTCGACGAACCGGCGAGCTTCACCCTCAGTCGCCTTGTAGGGCTGGAGGTTTAGCTTTCGACGAACATGATCTCCAACAATCATGGTCATGCCCATCTCAGTGCCTCCTGCGGATCGCATTGGTCCGGCAAAATAGATGGCTAGATGTCTCGAGCGGTCATCGTTTCTCCGAATCCTGACATCATAAATTCCCTGTATTGGGGCGACAGTCACCGCTTCATCCAGAACAGCTAGTGCAGTGCGAACTGCCTGCTCTGCTCCTTGTTCTTCCTCAAAGCTTCCGAACCGGCCTAGGACAATTTCTTCGCTGACCTTGAGCGCTGTCTCTTCTCGTGAGATGATCTTTACAAGCTCCCTAATTCGTTCAGCAATACCGGCGGGACCGACGGCCTTCTCGACCCTCTCAGCAAGGTCGTACGTGGTCTGGGACTCAACTTTCGCCGACGGGTCCAGGCCTTTTGATCTGGCCAAGCTGGCGAGCGAGTATTGACGGTTGTACTCATCATGCAACCTTCTGGCGTAAGGATTGCCGAGTCGATTCTCCAAAGGATCCAAGAGCGTCGAGTCTCCGTTGCTTTCACGCGTATGTAATATGCTATTGTGGATCTGTTGTGAGTATAGATGAGAACGTTAGAATAGTGAAACTAATCAAACATAGAAGGCTCTCGTGATGGCGCTTGACACCGTGCCGGGGTCCGGGGCGTTCGAACTATTGCGTACTAGTAGGCATGGTTCTGGCTTGGCCACAATTGGGACAGAACTTCGACTGAGGCTGCAGGATTGATCCACAATGGGAACAGTATACCGTCATAGGTCCTGTAGAGATAGGAGTCCTCACTGTCACGCTTTTGACAATGCCTCCCGCAAGTCTTGAGTTTACTATTAGGCCCGCAACCGAAACCACCACTGCTGCTAGAAAGATATAGAATCCGCTCTGGAATCCCCAGGCAACGCTAAGTCCTGCGACTCTAGAAACAGACTCAACTCCGACTGGTCCAGAAACGCAGAATGGAGAGAGACAGTAGTTCATTGTTACGTAGTTTATCGCGACAGCGTAAACGACCGGTGCAAGAGCTGAGAGAACTAGTCCTCCCAGGAGATAACGTCTGAGAAGGGTGAGGCTACCCACAACGACCAGAGCTGTAGCCACGAGGACTAGGACCAAGACAGAGACACTGGAAATAGTAAAGTTCCAAGAGACCATGGCCCCGCCGGGAACCTGTGTGTTGAATCGGGGTGGATTCCAGATAGTCCAACGATGCGCCTGGTTGATGCTAATGCCTGAGACGTCGAATCCCCACCATGGTAGGAATGCGCCGATCAAAGAAATCGCCGCAGCCAAGATGGAGACAGGATTGATTCTCCACGGAATCGTGCTCAAGCTATTCATTCAGAGTAACAATCCTGAGCTTTAACTCTGGCTATCCCAGCCGCGTTTGTCGTCCTTCAGCCGGCTTCAAGTCCGATAGGCGAGCTCCTACGAGCCGAACTCTTCGCCGATCCTTTTCGAATTCTCGAAAAAGAGAACCAACATAATCACGAATAACATCCTGGTCGTCAACATAGCCCGTGTGAGTCTTTTCACGAGTGAAAGTCTGAAACCCCTCAAAGCGGACCTTGATACCTACGGTCCGGAAGAGCAGTCTCTCCCCAAGGAGACGCTCATGTACTTCCAAGACGAGAGACTCGAGGGCCTCCTTGACGACGCCCTTGTTCTGAATGTCTCTTTCAAAGGTCTGTTCTACGCTGATAGATTTGCGGAGAGGTCGCTCTTCCACGGGCGTCTCTTCGATCCCATTAGCGATTCCCCAGAGCCAGACCCCACCTTTTCCGAACCAGTCTGTGAGCTTCTTCGCGGGTATCTGGCTTAGTTGTCCGATCCTTTCAATGCCGTGCTCTTGCAAGAATTCAGTGGTCTTCTTTCCGACGCCGCTGATCTTATTGACCGGCAAAGGTTCTAGGAATGCTTTGACATCGTCAGGCCTGACGACTGTTAGTCCATCAGGTTTGTTCATGTCTGAGGCCATCTTCGCTATCGATTTGTTGGGCGCGATCCCTACGCTGACTGTGAGGCCTTCAACATCCTTGAGTTCAATCTTCACCTTTCGCGCGAGGTCAATTGCTTCATCAAAACTATCGCATCGATCGCTTACATCGAAGTAGACCTCGTCGATGCTTGTCTGCTCAAACCTGTCAGCGAACTTCCGTAATAGGCTCATGACTCGGTCGGAGGTCTTACCATAGAACTCGAAATCTGGTGGAACGTAGACGCCTTGAGGACAAAGCTTGTAGGCCTGGGATATTGGCATCCCTGATCGAACGCCAAACTTCCTTGCCTCGTACGAGCAAGACATTACGACTCCGCGCCCGTGACCCGCTTTCGGATCCGCGCCCACGATCAGCGGCTTTCCGGCAAGTGAAGGGTTTCGCTTTATTTCACAAGAAGGATAGAAAGCGTCTAGGTCACAATGCAGTATGATCCTTGGACTTAGACTCGGAGGCATACGGTTCCAATAAGAACGCTGGGGCAGTGGGCTTTTTCAGTTACGATGGAAGGAAAAATTGATCCGCCATGGTACCGGCTCGGATCGGAAAAGTTCTGGACAGTTCGTCTTCTGGTCTCTAAAGCACGGGCGTATTGGAGAAGACAATTCCCTGTTGTGTGATCTGGTAGAAATAACCCCGGGACATTATCGGGTTGCGGCCTATTCTCAGCACCTTCATCGTCCCGCCTTTCAAGAGAATCTCACCGGTCCGCTTCTTCATCTCAATAACGCCATCTGCAAGGTTGGCGGTTGCATTCTCGAGCGACTCGTCAACGACCTCCGTGTGGAGGATGGCAATTGTTACCGCGCGGGCGATTCGAGTTGCGAACCGCATTACCTGTACATATTGGAAGACCTTTCGAGCCTCGGTTAGGAGAAAGAAGGGTGTGATGGAATCCATAACGATGATCTTAGGGCCCATTCCGGGCTTCAGCGCGAAATTCCGGCCGTAGCTTAGAAGGTCCTGAAACTTCAGCGTCTCCTCGAGGATCTCGGACGGATCCATCTTTGGCAGAGACTCGGCCAATTTCTGGGCCCCGAGAGAGAACATATCCACAAACTCAAGTCGACCTTCCTGCTCGATCTTGTCGACGGCGATATGATGATCCTCTAACCCGAGCTTTACGATGTCGGCCGGATCATCAATGCAATAGTAAAGAAGGCTGCATCCTTGGCGGATGAAGTTCGTGACGAGTTCCCTGACGAGCGAGGACTTGCCGCTACCGATTGGTCCCATCAAAGCGATCGCGGAGGGCCGAGGAAAGCCGCCTCCGGTGACTTTGTCGAGGATTGGAATACCGGTCGGCTGGAGAGCCTCGACTCTGTGATCCTCTGCCGACCTCTTCAAAGATGCGAGTACCCTGAAGAGACATGCTCGGGCTCTGCTTCGAAAGGCGGCTTGTAACCAGAATCAGTCTCTGCAAGTGACACTTGACCGGAGCATTACGGGACCCTTGCAAATCCGAGGACTTTGGCCTGATACGGCTCAGCTTTTATTAGATCCCAGCCTCGCGCTTCCGTTTCCCCTATGATAATACTGGCCGGCTCAGCGTCAACCAGCCTCGCGGAGAAAGTCGCGAAGGAACTAGGCCAGAAACCGGGAAAAGTCGAAATCAAGAGATTTCCAGACGGCGAGAAATATATTCGAATACATGAAGATGTGAAAAGCAAAGACGTCGCCATTGTTCAGTCTCTGTATCGATCGCCTGACGAATACATTTTCGAGTACCTGA
>Ga0209805_1002522_pt1 | contig 10653 bp, 8 predicted proteins | sample GraSoiAngelo_148_FD_185905 | JGI IMG/M metagenome (GOLD analysis project Ga0209805, IMG submission 185905) | Grasslands soil microbial communities from the Angelo Coastal Reserve, California, USA - 14_1009_09_20cm (SPAdes) (version 2) | ecosystem: Environmental > Terrestrial > Soil > Grasslands ... | reverse complement strand
GACCTTACCGCGTGCCGGCCTACCGGGCGATCGGGCACTACCGGCTCACCAACAAGACGCCCGCCGCGACCTACCGCGCTCCGGGACGCTACGAAGCCACCTTCGTGTGCGAGCGGCTGCTCGACGCGATCGCGGCGAAGGCGAGCATCGACCGCGTCGAGGTGCGGCGGCGCAATCTCATCGCGAAGACCGAGATGCCGTACGCCCGCGATCTCGACGTGATCGATACCGAAGTGGTGCTCGACTCCGGCGACTACGCGGGCCTGCTCGACCAGGCGCTCGCTCGCGCCGACTGGGCGGCGCTAAAGAGCGATCTCGAACGGCGCCGCGTGGCCGGCGAGACGGTAGGCGTCGGCCTCGCCTTCTTCCTGGAAAAGAGCGGGCTCGGGCCGGTCGACGGCGCGAGGGTCAGCATGGCCGCAGACGGTACGTTCGACGTGGTCACTGGCGCGGCGTCGCTGGGGCAGGGCGTGGAGACCGTGCTCGCGCAGATCGCCGCCGACGCGCTGGGCGTCGATTACCGGCGCGTGCGCGTCGTCCACGGACACACGGACCGGATCGAGCAGGGCTACGGCTCGCACGCCTCGCGCACGACCGTGATGACCGGCTCGGCGGTGCATATCGCCGCGACGAAGCTGCGCGAGAACATGCAGCCCGGGTGTTCGGCCCAAGGCTCGTTCAAGAGCGAGCGCATGACCTATCCCTACGGCGTGCATGTCGCCGTCGTCAAGGTCGACCGCGAGACGGGCGGCGTGGTGGTCGAGCGCTATCTCGCCGCGTTCGACATCGGCCGCGCCGTCAATCCCAGGCTGGTCGAGGGCCAGATCGAAGGCGGCGTGGTGCAGGGCCTGGGCGGCGCGCTGCTCGAGGAATTCGTCTACGACGCTCAAGGATCGCCGCTCTCGGTGACTTTCGCCGATTACACGATTCCGACCGCGTGCGAGGCGCCGGGCATCGCCGTGCTGCTCACCGAGGACGCCCCCAGCCCGCTCAATCCGCTCGGCGTGAAGGGCGCGGGCGAGAGCGGCGTCAACCCGGTGGGCGCGGTCATCGCCTCGGCGATCGACGACGCGCTGGGTGTCCCGGGCGCGGTGACGCGGCTGCCCGTCACGCCGCCGCGCCTGGTGGAGATCATGAGAGCGGAGCGCCGATGAAGCCGCCGCGCTTTCACTATCACGATCCCGAGACCGTCCCCGAGGTCGTCGGGCTGCTGAAGACGCTGCCGAACGCGCGCATGCTCGCCGGCGGCCAGTCGCTGATGCCCATGCTGAACATGCGGCTGGTGCTGCCCGACCATCTGATCGATCTCAATCGCGTCGAGGGGCTTTCCTACATCCGTGAGCGCGATGGAGTGCTGGAGGTCGGCGCCATGGCACGCCAGCGCGAGATCGAATTCGCCGCGTCCGTTCGCGAGCGCTGCCCGCTGATGCACGAAGCGATCCTGCAAGTCGGCCATCGCCAGACGCGCAATCGCGGCACGCTGGGCGGATCGCTGTGCCAGCTCGACCCGTCGGCCGAGCTCGTCAGCGTCGCCGCGGCGCTCGATGCTACGGTCGCGGTCGCCGGGCCCAAGGGCACGCGCGAGATTCCTTTTTCCGAATTCCCGAAGACCTATATGACGCCGGCGATCGCTGCGGACGAGCTGGTCACCGGCGTTCGCTTTCCGCTCTGGGGAAAGCCCCACGGCTGGGCGTTCGTCGAGTTCGCGCGCCGGCACGGCGACTTCGCCATCGTTTCCGCCGCGGCGCTGCTCGAAGAGGACGGTGCCGGCAAGATCAAGCGCGCCTCGGTGACGCTGGGCGGCGTCGGCCCCGCGCCGGTGCGCGTCAAGGAACTGGAAAAGGCGCTGATCGGCGAAACCGTGTCGGAGAAGCGACTGCGTGACGCGTGCGAAGTGTGCCGCAAGATCGAGGCGATGCAGGACGTGCACGCGCCTTCGTCCTACCGTCAGCACCTCGCGACGGTGCTGTCGCGGCGGGCGCTGGAAAAAGCGCACGCGCGCATCGGAGGCGGTCGTGGCTGAAAGCCGGAATATTGCGGTCACTGTGAACGGCAAGCGCCACGAGCAGCGGGTCGAGGTGCGCCTAACCCTCGCCGACTTCCTGCGCCAGCAGCTCGGCCTCACCGGCACGCATCTGGGCTGCGAGCACGGCGTCTGCGGCGCGTGCACCGTCCTGCTCGATGGGCAATCGGCACGCTCCTGCCTGATGCTCGCGGTGCAGGCAAATGAGCACGAGATCGCCACCGTAGAAGGTCTTGCGCCCTCGCCGGACACGCTGCATCCATTGCAGGAAGCGTTCCGCGACAACCACGGCCTGCAGTGCGGCTTCTGCACGCCCGGGATCCTGATGACCCTGGTCGAGTTCCTGCGCGATCACCCCGACCCGACCGAAGACGAGGTGCGCGTCGCGATCTCCGGCAACCTGTGCCGCTGCACCGGCTACCAGGGCATCGTCGCCGCCGCGCTCGACGCCGCGAAACGCATGCGCAAGGGCGGCTGACCGTGGGGGTGATCGGCGCCCGCGTCCAGAGGCTCGAGGACCCGAGCCTGTTGCGGGGGAATGCCCGCTTCGTCGACGATATCGTCCTCCCGAACATGCTCCACGCGGCTTTCGTGCGCAGCCCGCACGGCCACGCCGCGATCCGCGCCATCGAAAAGAAAGCGGCGCTTGCACTCTCGGGCGTGCACGCGGTCCTCGTGCGGGATGACCTCGTCCCCTATATGCGGAACGAGCGTCTGGTCGTGGGGCTTCCCAGCTCGAGCTACAAGCAGGACTTGAACCGTCCCGCGCTCGCCATAGGCGAAGTCGTCTACGTCGGCGAGCCGGTCGCCATCGTGGTGGCCGAAGATCGCTACATCGCCGAGGATGCCGCTGCGCTGGTCGAGGTCGATTACGATCCGCTGCCGGCGGTCTGCGACTGCCGCGCCGCGCTCGCGCCCGGGGCCCCGGTCGTGCACCGGGGCGCGCCGCACAATCTCCTGGCTGAGTTTCGCATGGGCTACGGCGATGCCGACGCCGCGTTCGCCAAGGCGGCCCACGTGTTCCGCGAATCGCTGTGGCAGCACCGCGGCGGGAGCCATTCGATCGAATGCCGCGGGGCGGTCGCGTCCTACGACGCGATCGAGGACAGGCTCACCCTATGGAGCTCGACGCAGATGCCGCACCAGGCGATGCGTCAGCTCTGCGACATGCTGGGGCGCGACGAAAACCAGGTGCGGGTGGTGACGCCCGACGTGGGCGGAGGATTCGGGCCGAAGCTCGTGTTCTATCCGGAAGACGTGGTGACCGCGCTCGCCGCGATGATCCTCAAGCGGCCCGTGAAATGGATCGAGGACCGGCGCGAGCACTTCGTCGCGAGCACCCAGGAACGCGACCAGTATTGGGAGTGCGAGATCGCCGTCGATCGCGACGCGCGCATTCTCGGAATACGCGGTTCGATCATCCATGACCACGGGGCCTACACCGCGCGGGGCGTCAACCTTCCCCACAACTCGGCCGAGACCGTGCCCCTGCAGTACGAAGTTCCCGCGTACTCGATGAACGTCAAAGTGGCGCTGACCAACAAGGTCCCGGTGACGCCGGTGCGCGGCGCCGGGCACCCGCAGGGGACCTTCGCGATGGAGCGCTTGCTCGATCGCGTCGCGCGCGAGCTCGAGCTCGACCGCGCCGAGGTGCGCCGCCGCAACCTGATTCCCGCGAGCAAGATGCCTTACACCACGCAGCTCAAGGCCCGCGGCGGCATGCCGGTAGTGCTCGATAGCGGTGACTATCCCAGATGCCAGCAGGATGCGCTCGCGCGCGCCGGCTGGGCGGACTTTCCGGCGCGCCGTGATGCGGCGCGCAAAGCCGGGCGTTACCTCGGTATCGGAGTGGCTAACTTCTGCAAGGGGACCGGCCGCGGTCCGTTCGAGTCGGCCACCGTGCGAATCGGCCCCTCGGGCAAGGTGCACGTGTATTCAGGTGCCGCCGCGATGGGGCAGAGCACCAAGACGATGCTCGCGCAGATCGTCGCCGAGCAGCTCGGCTCCGACATGGAGAACGTGACGGTGACCACGGGCGATACCGCCGCGATCCCGCTCGGGCTGGGCGGGTCGAACAGCCGTCAGACCGTCACCGCGGGCTCCTCCGCGCATCTTGCGGCGTTAAAGGTGCGCGAGAAGGCGCTCAAGATCGCCGGACATGTTCTGGAGGCCTCCGAGCGCGACCTCGAGATAGACGGCGATCAGATACACGTGAAGGGCGTGCCCGGGATGAAGGTGAGCCTTGCCAAGATCGCCCGCACCGTGGCCGGAACGGCGGGTTACGCCTTGCCCGGCGGGGTCGCTCCGGGCCTGGAAGCGACCGAATGCGCGGTGATCGACGATATGGCCCATGCCAACGGCACCGCGGTCGTCGAGGTCGAGGTCGACGTCGAGACCGGCGCGGTCGAGCTGCGCAAGTTCGTCGTGGTGCACGATTGCGGGCGCATCGTCCATCCGACGATCGTCGACGGCCAGATCATCGGCGGCACGGCGCACGGGATAGGCAACGCGCTGTTCGAGTGGATGGGCTTCGACGAGAATGCCCAGCCGGTGACGACCACCTTCGCCGATTACCTCCTGGTCACCGCGACCGAAATGCCGCACATCGAAGTCGCGCATCACGAGTCGCCGTCGCCGCTCAATCCGCTCGGGGTCAAGGGGGTGGGGGAGTGCGGCGTGATACCGGTGGCCGCGGCTATCGTGTCCGCCGTCGAGGACGCGCTGTCGCCCTTCGGCGTGCACATCGCGCAGGCGCCGATATTCCCCGCGCAGATCGTGGCCATGATCGAGCAGGCACATCGATGAAACGATTGTGCGGCGCGGCGCTCGTTTTCGTTGCCGTCTCGGCAGGAGCGCAACAATTCCCGACCCGGCCGGTCCGGCTGGTGGTGCCCTTCGCTCCGGGCGGAAGCGCCGACCTGGTGGCGCGCGTGCTCGGGCAGAAGCTTACCGAGTCCTGGGGGCAGCAGGTCATCGTCGACAACCGGCCGGGCGGCAGCGGCATGATCGGAAACGAGCTGGTGGCCAAGTCCGTGCCCGACGGCTACACGCTCACCGTCGGCACGATGGGACCGTTCTCGGTCAACCAGACCCTGTTCGACAAAGTGCCCTACGACAACCTCGGGGACTTCGCGCCCGTGACGCTCACGGGCATCGCCTCGCACGTTCTGGTGGCGCATCCGTCCGCCGCCGTCGAGACGGTAAACGACTTGATCGCGCTCGCCCGAGCCAAGCCGGGGCAGCTCGCTTTCGCCTCGAGCGGCAACGGCAACGCCACGCACCTGACGCTCGAGCTGTTCAAGGCCATGGCGAAGGTCGACGTCGTTCACGTTCCCTACAAAGGCGGGGGGCCCGCCATGGCCGACCTCGTCGGCGGACAAGTTTTGTTTTCATTCGCGAGCATGCCGTCCGCGCTGCCCTACGTGCAGGCCGGGCGCCTGCGCGCCATCGCCGTGAGCGGCGGGCAACGCTCGCCGCTGTTTCCGAACGCGCCGACGGTCGCGGAAGCCGCTCTGCCGGGATTCGAATCGCAAGACTGGCAAGGCATCCTGGCGCCGGCCCGGACTCCTGCCGGCATCATCGCCAGGCTCAATGCGGAGCTCGTGCGCATTCTCGGGCTCCCGGAAATAAAATCGAAGCTGGCCGGCGTCGGGTTCGACGTCAAAACCAGCACGCCGCAGTGGTTCGCGGACTTCATCCGGTCGGAAACGGCGAAGTGGGCGAGAGTGCTGAAGCAATCGGGAACGAAAGCGGAATAGGAGAACGAAATGGCTCCGGACAGCGGCATGAGGGCGTCGAAGCAGCAGATGCGATATCGCGGCCTCAGAGAATGGCTAGCGCAGGTCGACAAGATGGGCGAGCTGCTTCGCGTCGGCGGCGCGCACTGGGACACGGAAATGGGCGCGCTCACCCACATGCTCACCGAGAAGAGCGGCGGGACCGCGCCCGCCATCCTGTTCGACGAGGTTCCCGGCTATCCGAAGGGCTTTCGCACGCTGTATGGACACTTCTCGTCGATCCGGCGCGTCGCCTTGACGTTGGGATTGCCTCTCGAATATGAGCGCAAGGTCGACATCGTCAAGGCCTATTACGAGCGCACGCGCGAGCAGAAGCCGATCCCGCCCCGGTACGTCAAAGACGGACCGATCCTGCAGAACGTGATCGAGGGGGACGCCTGCGACGTGCTCAAGTTTCCCGTTCCGCGCCACCACGAAGAGGACAAGGCGCGCTTTATCGGCACGGCCGACTGCGTGATTACGCAGGATCCCGACGCCGGATGGTTCAATCTGGGCGCGTACCGCTCCCAGGTGTACGACGGCAAGACCATCGGCTGCCAGATCACCGAAGGCAAGCACGGCCGCATCCATCGCGACAAGTACTTCGAGCGCGGCCAGTCCATGAAGGTGGTGATTCTCTGCGGCCAGGATCCGCTGCTGTTCATGCTGGCGGGCATCCCCATGCCCGAGATCAGCGAGCTCGATATCGCAGGCGGCATTCGCGGCGAGCCTTTCGACGTGATTCGCGGACCTTACACCGGCTTTCCCATCCCGGCCGACTGCGAGATCGCCATCGAGGGCGAAACGGTTCCCGGGCAGGTGAGGCCCGAAGGGCCGTTCGGCGAGTGGATGGGCTACTACTCCGACGACACCGTGCCTCGGCCTTACGTCAACGTCAAGACGATCCTCTACCGCAACGATCCGATCCTGTGCTGCGCCCCGCAGCACAAGCCCGTGGACGAGACCGGCCTGCTCAAGGGGATCGGCGGAGCGGCGGAGATCTGGCGCGCGCTGGAGGCCTGCGGGATCCCCGAGGTGCTGGGCGTGTGGAACCACGAGGCCGCTCCCGCGACGCGCTTTACCGTGATCCAGATCAGGCAGCGCTACCCGGGTCACTCCCGCAACGCGCTGCACGTGGCGTCCAACTGCCTGGGCGGGGCGTACGCGGGGAAGTGGACCGTGGTGGTGGACGAGGATATCGACGCGGGCGACCTCGATCAGGTCCTCTGGGCGATGAGCACGCGCTTCGACCCGGTCACCGACATCGATATCATTCACAAGGCCTGGGCTTCGAAGCGCGATCCGCTATATCTCCCGGGCAACTTCAATCACCGCATCCTGATCGACGCCTGCATTCCGTACGACAAGAAGCTGGCTGGCACTTTCCCGAAGGTCGTCGACGTGAGCGCCGAACTGCGGGCGAAGCTCAAGGCCAAGTTCAGCGGCGTCTTTTCGGCGTCTTGACGATGAGATTGAAAATCTGCGCGTGGATCGCGGCGGCGATGGTCATGCTGCCGTTTGTCGCCGTGCACGCGCAGCAGTTTCCCGTCAAACCGGTGCGCTTCATCATCCCGTTTCCGCCGGGCGGCCCGACCGATATTCTCGGACGCCTGACTGCCGAGCGGTTGACCCGGGCCTGGAACGTGCAGGTCGTCGCCGACAATCGTCCCGGCGGCGGAGGCAACATCGGCGCGGAGCTGTGCGCCAAGTCGCCCGCCGACGGCTATACGATCTGCATGATCTCCATCGCGCAAAGCATTTCGCCCTCGATCTACACGAAGCTCGGCTTCGATCCGGTCAGGGATTTCTCGCACGTGACTCTGCTGGCGACTTTGCCGAGCCTTCTGGTTGTGCACCCGTCCCTGCCGGTGAAGAGCGTGAAGGAGCTGATTGCTTATGCGAGAACCAGGACGGGGGTGCTGAACTATGCCTCCGGAGGCAGCGGCACCAGCTCGCACCTGCTGATGGAGATGTTCAATCTGCAGGGTGGCATCAGTATGGTGCACGTCGCGTACAAAGGCACCGGGCCCGCGCTGATCGATCAGGTCTCCGGCTTGATCGAGGTCGCGTTCAGCACCGCCATCGCGGCTCTGCCCTACGTGCAGTCGGGAAGGTTACGGGCGCTGGCCGTCTCGACCAAGGAGCGCTTGCCGACCTTGCCCGACGTCCCGGCGATCGACGAGTCGGGACTCGCCGGCTTCGACGGCGGCTCTTGGCAGGGCGTGGTCATGCCAGCGGGTGCGCCGCGCGACATCGTGAACGCGGTCAACGGCGATCTGGTGAAGATGTTGAACTCGCCCGACATGAAAGAACGTATCCTCGCCATGGGCGGCATCGCCTTACCCAATACACCTGACGAATTTCTGGCCTTCATGAAGGCCGAGAGCGAGAAATGGGCGAAGGTGGCGAAAGCGGCGAACGTGAAGATGGAATGAGGCAGAGGTGAAATGCAATCGACGAATCTATTGCGTCGGGCAGCAGCGATAACACTTGCGGTAATCTGCGCCGTCCATGCGATGGCGTCGAGTGCCCAAACTCCGAGCCCGGCCGGCTATCCGTCCCGGCCGCTGCGTCTGATCGTACCGTTCGCGCCGGGCGGCGGTAACGATATCCTCGCCCGCATTCTGGCGACGCAGCTCGCTGCCGGGCTTGGACAACAGACGGTCGTCGACAACCGTCCCGGCGCCGCCGGAATCACCGCAACGGAAATCGTGGCCAAGGCGTCGCCCGACGGATACACCCTGCTGCTGGGCTTCATGGGACCGCTCGCGATCTCGCCCGCCTTCACTCCGCTGCCCTATGACCCCGTCGGAGATTTCGCCTCGCTCGATCTGCTCGCGACGTCGTACCACATCCTGGTCGTCAACCCGTCCCTGCCGGCGCGCTCGGTGAAGGAGCTGATCGACCTTGCAAGGAGCCAGCCGGGCAAGCTCAATTACGCTTCCAGCGGCCTCGGCGCCAACCTGCACCTGATGACGGAGCTCTTCAAAGCGGTCGCCGGCGTCGACATCGTTCACATACCCTACAAGGGCAGCGGACCGGCGGCGAACGCCGTGCTGGCCGGAGAGGCTCAGATGCTGTTCGGCTCGATCACATCGTCGCTTCCCTATGTGCGCGCAAACCGTCTCGCCGCGCTTGCCGTCACCAGCCCCGCGCGATCTCCTCTGGCGCCCGAAGTTCCGACGCTGACCGAAAGCGGGGTCTCCGGAGTGGACGTGCCTTCGTGGTACACGCTGCTCGCGCCGGCGCGCACGCAGCGCGACGCGACGGACAGGCTGCGCGCCGAGCTCGGGCGCATCGCATCGGCCGCCGACTTCCGCGAGCAGGTTGGGCGCCAGGCGATCGAGGTGCGTATGCTGGCGCCCGATGAATACGCCGGTTTCCTCAGGGCGGAAATCGAGAAGTGGGGCAAGGTCGTGCGCAGCAATGGACTCAAGGCGGAATGACGATGATCCTTGCCTCGCGCGCATCGCCCCGCGATTTCTTCGCCGCGGTTGCGGCTTCATGCGCCATCGCGGCACTGCTTCCCGGCCCGGCATCGGCGCAGCAGCCATTCCCGGCGAAGCCGATTCGCTTCGTGGTCGCGTTCGCGCCGGGCGGGATTGCGGACACCATAGGACGCACCATCGGTCAGAAGCTCGCCGACAAGGTCGGCCAGCCGGTCGTGGTCGAGAACCGCAGCGGGGCAGGCGGCATGCTGGCCGCGAAGCTGGTCGCGGCGGGGCTACCCGACGGCTACACGCTGCTCGTAACGACCACGGCGATCGCGGTGAATGCGAGCGCGTCGAAGGAGGCCGTCGATCCGGTTGTCCAGCTCACGCCCGTCGCACTCGCCGCGAGCACGCCGACGATTTTTGCGGTGCATGGCTCGGTGAAGGCAAAAAGCCTGATGGAGTACGTCCGCGGCGCCAAAGGCTCGCGCTTCACCTATTCCTCGGCGGGCGTCGGCACGACCCAGCACCTTACCGGCGAATACCTGTTCAAGGCGTTGCCCGGCCTGGAGGCGACGCATGTGCCGTTTCAAGGGGGCGCACCGGTGAACACCGCGGTGGTGGCTCAGCAGGTGGACATGGCGTCCACCACCCTGCCGACGGCCTTTGCCTACATCAGGCAAGGTGCGATGCGAGTGCTCGCGGTGGCGAGCCACACGCGGATGCGGTTGCTCCCGGAGGTGCCGACGCTCGCCGAATCCGGTTTTCCCGATTTCGAGGACCGGTCGTGGATCGCCTTTTTCGCGCCCGCGAATACACGTGCGGCTATCGTCCAACTCCTCAACAGCGAGATCAATCAGGCCTTGCGCCAACCCGAAGTGACTGAGCGTCTGTCGACGATCGGTCTTGACCCGCAGATCCTTTCGCAGGGCGAGTTTGCAGAATATGTGAAGACCGAGGTCGCCAAGTGGGGTGAGATTATCAAGACGACCGGCATTACACCGAATTGAATCGCGGCACATGATCACTCCGGCTTGATGCCGGCGAAATCGACGATCTTTTTGATCTGTTCGGCGTCGTCGCGCATGATGTTGCCCATCTCGGTCGGACCGGAGAGGGAAATCTCCATTCCGCTGTTGATGAAGCGCTGCTGCACGACCGGCATTGCCATCACGCGGCGGATGTCGGCTTCGATTTTCGCCAGCACCGGCTTGGGCACGGCGGCCGGCGCCATGAAGCCGAAGTAGATGTTCGCGTCGTAGTCCTTCAGCTCCGGAATCCCGGACTCGCGGAAAGTCGGAATGTCGGGCGCCGATACGGAGCGGTTCTTCGACGTGATCGCGAGGACCTTCAGCTTGCCCGTCTTGTGGTGCGGCAGCACGGTGGCCAGCGAGGTCATGACCGTATCGACCTGGCCGGCCAC
>Ga0209805_1002521_pt1 | contig 10654 bp, 9 predicted proteins | sample GraSoiAngelo_148_FD_185905 | JGI IMG/M metagenome (GOLD analysis project Ga0209805, IMG submission 185905) | Grasslands soil microbial communities from the Angelo Coastal Reserve, California, USA - 14_1009_09_20cm (SPAdes) (version 2) | ecosystem: Environmental > Terrestrial > Soil > Grasslands ... | reverse complement strand
ACGCACCACGATTCAGCGGCAGCTTCGCGCACCGGGAGATGATCACTCCGATCTCCCGGTGCTAGAATGCCGCCGTGTTTTCCGGCGGGACCTACCAGGAAGTCGCTCGCTGGCTGTGGAATTTTCTGACCTCGCACGCCAAGCGCGTCGATCCGCGTATCGAGGTCGTTCTCGACGCCGACGACGAGCGTGAAGGGAAGTCGTACGGCGCGCGGCTGAGCTTTCGTCGTCAGCTCGGATCACCGATCGAATTCGAGTTCCACGACGTCGCCGATCACCGCGGCGGCCTCGCGTGGTGCTCGGCCCTCGCGGAACGGACCAAGAGCCTCGCGCGGGAGCTGGTCGCCGGTCGGGGGGTCACCGACGTCCGGACAACCTAGCTCCCCACGCTGGATCCGGGCGGGGGACCTGAACGGGTTCCTCGGCCTCGCCCTCGACAACGTCACGCAGCTCGTCATCCTGTCGTCGCTCCTGATCGGCGTCTTCAAGTTCCCGGCGGACCTCGTGCTCCAGCGCATGGTCCCGGGAACGGCGCTCGGCGTCCTCGTCGGCGATCTGGCCTACACGTGGCTCGCCGTGAGGCTCATGCGCCGGACGGGGCGCGCGGACGTCACCGCGATGCCGTTCGGCATCGACACGCCCACCTTGTTCGCGATGGTGTTCGGCGTGCTCGGCCCCGTGATGGTCGCGACCGGCGATCCACGGCTCGCGTGGAAGGTCGGGATGGCCGCGACGCTCGCCATCGGCCTCGCGAAGCTCGGGCTCGCCTTCGCCGGAGACTGGGCACTCCGGGTCGTCCCGCGCGCTGCGTTGCTCGGATCGATCGCCGGGATCTCGATCCTTCTGATCGCGTTTCTCCCGATGCTCAAGATCCTCCACGATCCGCTGGTCGGACTGGTCGCGCTTGCTCTTCTGCTGCTCGCGCTCCTCGGTCGCGTACGCATGCCGTTCGGGCTCCCTGGGGCGTTCGTCGCGGTGCTCGTGGGCACCGTGATCTTCTGGGGACGCGCATCACTCGGCCTGGGCCCGAGCGGCGCGATCGGCCTGAGCCCGCTCCGTCTATCGCTCCCGTGGCCCACGCTCGGTTGGCTCGAAGCGCTGCCGGAGACGTTACCCTATCTCTCGATCGCGCTTCCGTTCGCGCTCGTCACGATCATCGGCGGGATCGACAACACCGAGAGCGCCGCCGCCGCGGGTGACGAGTACCGCGCCCGCGACATCTTGCTGACCGAGGCCGCCGCGACGGTGCTGGCCGGGTGCTGTGGCGGGGTCGTCCAGAACACGCCCTACATCGGCCATCCGGCCTACAAGGCGATGGGCGCGCGAGCCGGCTACACGCTGGCTACCGGTCTTGTGATCGGCGCCGGCGCCGCGACCGGCGTGCTCTCGCTCCTGGTCGCCGTGCTGCCCGAGGCCGCGATCGCCCCGATCCTCGTCTTCATCGGCCTCGAGATCACCGCGCAGGGCTTCCTGGCGACGCCGCCGCGCCACGGCGCCGCGGTCGCGCTGACGTTCGTCCCCGTCGCCGCGGCGGTGGTGCTGATCGAGTCGGGGAGCCTCCTCGCGGCCCTCGGCACCGCGCCCACGGCGCTCACCGGGGATGCGGCCCACGGCTATCAGGCGCTCGTCGTCCTCGGCAACGGGTTCATCCTGACCGCCGTGCTGTGGGGCTGGGCGCTGGCCGCGATCATCGATCACCGATTGGTGCTCGCGGGACTCCTCTTTGCGGTCGCGAGCGCCGCCGCGCTGGTCGGCGCCATCCATTCGCCGCTCGCGAGCGGCGCGCTCTTCTGGCCGTGGGCACCGCCGTCAGGCATGCCGGGATACCTCGCGGGCGCCTACGGTGTCGTGGCCGCGCTCTGCTGGCTCGCCGGCACGCGAAATCGTCGAATAACTGCTTGACCTGTTTCGTCGGAGGAGTGTTAAATGGACCTCGTTTTGTGAACAGGGTCACGATCCGTACGAGAGGAGGCTTCATGAGCGCGTTCGAGAAGTCGCTGCGCGTCGCGGTCGCTGCGATCACTGTCCTCGTCTCGGTCGGCGCGGCGGTGGTCTCGGCCCAGGGGCCCTGGGTTGCGCCGCCCGAAGCGAAGGCGCTGAAGAATCCAGTGAAAGGTATCGGCAACGCCAAGAAGACGGTCGAGACGAACTGCGTCTCGTGTCACGGCCCCGGGGGCAAGGGTGACGGCCCGGCCGCGGCGGCGCTGCCTCCGCCGAAGCCGGCGAACTGGACTTCCGACGCCGTCCAGAAGGAGTCGGACGGCGAGATCTTCTGGAAGATGTCGAACGGCCGCGGCGCGATGCCGCCCTGGAAGCACCTCCCGGAAAACGAGCGCTGGGAGCTCGTGAACTACATTCGCACCCTGAAGGGGAAGTAACCGACACCGTTCAGATGTCCGCGCGCCCCGCCGGGAGCTCCGGCGGGGCGTCGTCGCTTTCGGCCATGCGGCTCTGTGCGATCGACGTCGGCAGCAACACGGTGCGGCTCCTCGTCGCCGACGCGATGGGCACGACATGGCGCATCGCGAATCAGGACCAGACCATCACCCGACTCGGCGAGAACCTCGCCCGCACCGGCATGCTGGGCGAGGCGCCGATGGCGCGAACGCTCGCGGCGGTGAGCGACTACGTCGAGCGCGGGACTCGTCTGGGCGCGCGCGACATCCGCATCGTGGCCACCAGCGCCGTCCGCGAAGCGTCGAACGGCCGCGTCTTCGCGGCGGCGGTGGAGCGCGCGACGGGCCGCCGCGTTGACGTGGTGAGCGGCGAGGCCGAGGCCCGGCTCACGCTTCGCGGTGTCCGTCACGGGCTGGGCGCGCTGACGGGCCTCGTGCTCACCTTCGATATCGGCGGCGGGAGCACCGAATACGTGCTCTCCGAGGACGACGCGATCCGATCCATGGTCAGCCTGCGTCTGGGCGTCGTGCCGCTGGCCGAGAGGTTTCCGTTCCCCCGGGTCGCCGACCCCAAGGCCTACCGCGAGCTCCTGGAGGAGGTGCGCCGCCGCCTCGCCGGCGAGCTTCCCGAGGCGATCCGCGCGGCCCGCATCGCGCATCTGGTTGGGACCGCAGGCACGGTGACGGCGCTGGCGGCGCTCGACCTCGGTCTCGTTCGCTACGATCCGGATCGCGTGCAGGGGTACGTTCTCGGCCGCCCCGCTGTCGAACGGCTCCTGGCGCGTCTGTGCGCGCTCACGGTCGAGGAGCGAGCGGCGCTCCCGTGCCTCGAGCCGGGGCGCGCGGATCTCATCATCCCGGGCACCGCGATCGTGATGGCGACCTTCGACGAAATCGGCCTCGACGAGCTACGGGTCAGTGAATACGGGCTACGCGAAGGCGTCCTGGTGGACGCGATCGAGGGGTACCACGGATCTCGGCCGAGCCCTGCTCCTTAAGCTCTCGACGCATCGGAGCATCGGCGACGCGATGGACCGCCTGCCGGCGGCGCGGCGGTTCGCTACTTGCAAAGGATTTGATGGAAGGGCATCGCCTTCAGCGTCCGCATTCGCCGTTCCAGTTCATCTCTGCGATCAATCGTTTGCCGCCAAAGGCAACCGAGCATTTACCGCGCAAAAAAGACGGCAAGGTCAATGCCTACGCGCTCGGGGTCGCCGCGCGCCTGAACGCCGAGGGCGTCGACGCCGCAGTCACGCACCTGGGCGAGAACGTCGAGACGACGGAGGACGCCGCGCGCGCCGCGGACGCATACCTCGAGGTGCTCGACGAGATCGCGCGGCGGCGCCTGCGGGCCATCCCGTCGCTCAAGCTGACCCATCTCGGCCTCGATCTCGGCGAGGCGACGTGCCGAGCGAACCTGGAGCGCGTGGCGGCGAAGGGGCTCGCCTCCGGAGCGCTCGTCTGGGTCGACATGGAGTCGTCAGCTTACACGGATCGCACGCTCGATCTGTACCGCCGTCTGCGCCGCACCTATTCCAACCTGGCCTGCGTCGTTCAGGCGTATCTGCGCCGCACCGCGCAGGATATCGAGCGATTGATCGGGGACGGCGCGACGGTGCGCCTGTGCAAGGGGGCCTACCGCCGGCGGAGATCGCGTTCCCCGACAAGCGCGACGTCGACGCAAGCTACGCCCGCGGAATCGATCGGCTACTGGCCGCCGACGCGATGGCGCGCGGCGTCTACCCGGGCTTCGCCACCCACGACGAGCGCCTGCTCGACCGGGCCCGTCAGACGGCGAGGGCGGGAGGTGTCGCCGCCGACCGGTTCGAGCTGCAGATGCTGTACGGGATCCGCCACGACCTGCACGCGCCGCTCCGGGCCGCGGGCCTCAGGCTCCGGGTGCTCGTGCCATACGGGGAGGACTGGTATGGCTACTTCATGCGGCGCCTTGCCGAGCGGCCGGCGAACCTCGCGTTCTTCTTCCGGCAGCTCCTCCGGGGATGAGGTCGTGATTTGACACTCCGCGGCGCGGCGACTAGACTAACTCGGTAAGTATGGATGAAATTGCGGTATTAGTGCTCAACTACACCTTTGAGCCGCTGCATTTCACCAACGCCCGCCGCGCGATCACGCTGCTCCTGGCCGGCAAGGCGGAAGCCGTCGAAGCGTCGCCGCGCGTGGTGCGCTCCCCCTCGGTGACCTTCGCGCTGCCGGCGGTGATCAGGCTGGCCATGTACATCCGGAAGCCGTTCCTGGACCGCGTGGCGTTCAACAAGAAGAACATCCTCCGGCGCGACGGCTACACCTGCCAGTACTGCAACCGGCGCGGCGAGCGGCTCACGGTCGATCACGTGGTGCCGCGCTCGCGCGGAGGCGAGACGAGCTGGGTGAACGTGGTCGCGGCCTGTCTGCGCTGTAATCTGCGCAAGGGCAACCGCCTGGCCGACGAGGTCGGTATGCGGCTCATCCGGGAGCCGGTGCATCCCAAGTTCGTGTTCTCGACGCACATGCTCCGGCACCCGCACGCGCACTCGCTCCTGGATTCGTGGCGAAAATACCTCCTCGCGGTTCCGACGCCTTCCTGAAGTAGCCCGACGCCGTGTTCCGGTTGTCGTCAGAATATTCGCCGCGCGGCGACCAGCCGCAGGCGATCGCCGCCCTCACGAGCTTCGTGCGCGAGGACCGCCGCCACATGGTGCTGCGCGGCGTGACCGGCTCGGGCAAAACGTACTCGATCGCCAACGTGGTGGCGAGCGTCGACCGGCCGACCCTCGTCATCTCGCCGAACAAGACCCTGGCCGCGCAGCTCTTCAGCGAGTTCCGGGCGTTCTTCCCGACGAACGCCGTCGAATATTTCGTGTCGTACTACGACTACTACCAGCCCGAGGCCTACATCCCCCAGTCGGACACCTACATCGAGAAGGACGCCCTCATCAACGACGAGATCGACCGGATGCGCCACTCCGCGACCAAGTCGCTCCTGGAGCGGCGCGACGTCCTCGTCGTGGCCTCTGTCTCATGCATCTACGGTATCGGCGAGCCCGACACCTATCAGGGGCTCCACCTCGAGCTCGGCGAGGGCGAGCGGATCGACCGAGACGAGATCATCCGGAGGCTCATCGCGGTCCAGTACGAGCGCAACGACTACGACTTCCATCGCGGGACCTTCCGCGTGCGCGGCGACGTGGTCGAGGTCTTCCCGGCCAACGAGGAGTCGATCGCGCTCCGGATCGAGCTGTTCGGCGACGTGGTCGACGCGCTCTCGCGCATCGACCCGCTGCGCGGCGCGGTACTCGAGCGCATCGACCGGGTCCACGTCTATCCGGCGAGCCACTACGTCACCGAGGCCTCGCAGCTGCAGCGGGCGTTCGAGACCAGCCAGGAGGAGCTCGGGGAGCGGCTCGCGTTCCTGCGCCAGAAGACCCGCCTCCTGGAGGCGCAGCGGCTGGAGCAGCGGACCCTCTTCGACATCGAGATGCTCCGCGAGCTCGGCTTCTGTCACGGCATCGAGAACTACTCGCGCCACCTGACCGGGCACCGGCCGGGGGAGGCGCCGCCGACCTTGATCGACTATCTGCCGAAGGACGCGCTGATCATCATCGACGAGAGCCACGTCGCGGTGCCCCAGATCCGCGGCATGTACTACGGGGATCGCTCGCGCAAGGAGGCCCTCGTCGAGTACGGCTTCCGCCTGCCCTCGGCGTTCGACAACCGCCCGCTCACGTTCGACGAGTTCACCCGGCGCACGGGCCAGACGATCTACGTCTCGGCGACGCCCGGGCCGTACGAGCTCAACCTCGCGGGCGACACCGTCGCGGAGCAGGTGATCCGGCCGACCGGCCTCACGGATCCTCGGATCACCGTACGGCCCGCCAAGGACCAGGTCGACGACCTGCTCGCCGAGCTGCGCGCGCGCGCCGAGCGGGACGAGCGCGTCCTGGTGACGACCCTGACCAAGCGGATGGCGGAGGATCTCACTGAGTACTACCAGCAGCTCGGCCTGCGGGTGCGCTACCTCCACTCCGACATCGACACGCTCGACCGGGTCGCGGTCATCCGCGATCTCCGGCTCGGCAAGTTCGACGGCCTGATCGGGATCAATCTCCTGCGGGAGGGCCTCGACATCCCGGAGGTGTCGCTGGTGGCAATCCTCGACGCCGACAAGGAAGGCTATCTGCGCTCGGCGACCTCGCTCATCCAGACCTCGGGGCGCGCGGCGCGCAATGTGAACGGCGAGGTCATCATGTACGCCGACCACGTCACGGACTCGATGGCCGCGACGATCCAGGAGACCGAGCGCCGGCGCGAGCTCCAGCGCGCCTACAACGAAGCCCACGGGATCACGCCGGAATCGATCAAATCCTCGATCCGCGAGTTGCTCCAGACGGTCTACGAGCGCGACTACTACACGGTGCCGGTGGAGGAGGTGACGGCCGAGACCTTCGAGTCGCCGGCCGCGCTCCAGGCACGCATCGGCGAGCTCGAGGCGCGCATGAAGGAGGCGGCCAAGCGCCTCGACTTCGAGCAGGCGGCCGAGCTTCGCGACCGACTCAAGTCACTGCGCAAGCAGCAGCTCACGTGAGCCGCAGCCGCAGGCGCGTCGAGCCTGTAGTCTAGATCCATGGATCTCGACGAGAAGATCGCCCGGGTGCCGGACCGTCCCGGGGTCTACGTCTACCGGGACGGCAAGCAGCAGGTCTTGTACGTCGGCAAGGCCGCCTCGCTCCGGAGTCGCGTCCGGTCCTATTTCCAGGAGTCGCGCCCGCGCGATCCCAAGACCGACGCGCTCGTGCGCCAGATCCGCGACCTCGAGTACATCGTGACCGACAACGAGCTCGAGGCCCTCATGCTCGAGGCCAACCTGGTGCGGCGCCACCGGCCCCGCTACAACATCATCCTGCGCGACGACAAGCACTACCCGTTCCTGAAGCTCACGACGAATGAGGAGTTCCCGCGTCTGGTGGTGGCCCGCAAGGTCCAGCACGACGGCGCGCGCTACTACGGCCCGTTCTATCCGGCCACCGCGATGCGCGAGACGCTCAGACTCACGCGCCAGCTCTTTCCGCTGCGCACGTGCTCGATCACGATCGACGGGTCGCTCGAGCGGCCGTGCATCCAGTACGCGATCCACCGCTGCAACGCGCCCTGCACGGGCTGGGAGACGCGCGAGGGCTACGCCAGGACCGTCGACGACGTCGCGCACTTCCTGGAGGGACGCGACGAGGAGCTGGCCCGGCGGCTCACCAAGGAGATGGAAGAGGCGGCGGCCGAGCTGAAGTTCGAGCGCGCCACGGTGCTCCGCGACCAGATCCAGTCCCTCAACAAAGTCCGCGAGCGTCAGAAGATCATCTCGACGGACGACGTGGACCAGGACGTCGTGGGCGTCGTCCGGCAGGGGAGCGACGCCTGCGTCGAGCTCTTCTTCGTGCGCAAGGGCCGGCTCGTGGGCCAGGAGCCGTTCTTCTTCGACAAGGTCGCCGGATGGACGGACGGCGAGATCCTCTCGGCGTTCGTCCGCCAGTTCTACGGCAAAGCGGTCACGCCCGCGCCGGAGATCCTTCTGTCCGAGGAGCTGCCGGAGGCGGAGCTCACGGGTGAATGGCTCTCGACGCTCGCCGAGCGGCGGGTGCAGGTGCTGGCGCCGCAGCGCGGGAGCAAGCGGGAGTTCGTCGCCATGGCCGAGGCGAACGCGGCGATCGCGCTCCAGAACCGTCTGCTCTCCCGGGACAACCGCCAGCAGTTGGTCCTCGAGGAGCTCCAGCGCGCGCTCGACCTGCCCGGGCTCCCGAACCGTATCGAGGGCTACGACATCTCGAACATCCAGGGAACCGAGCAGGTCGGCTCGATGGTCGTCTGGGAAAACGGCGGAATGAAGAAGGACGACTACAAGCGCTTCCGCATCCGCACCGTCGCCGGCGCCGACGACTTCGCCTCGATGGCCGAGGTGCTCACGCGGCGCTTCGCGAAAGCGCTCGAGCAGGGGAGCGTGCTGCCCGACCTCGTGCTGATCGACGGCGGGCGCGGCCAGCTCAACGCCGCGCTCAAGGTGCTCCAGGACCTCGGCCTCGACTACATTCCGGCGGTGGGGCTCGCGAAGCAGGCCGAAGAGGTCTATCAGCCGGAGCGACTCCACCCGTTGGTCCTCGATCCCACGTCGCCGGCGCTCCACACGTTGCAGCGGATCCGGGACGAGGCCCACCGCTTCGCGATCACGTACCACAAGAAGCTTCGGTCGAAGCGCACGATCCAATCGGTGCTCGACACGATCCCCGGCATCGGGCCTTCCATCCGCACGAGCCTCTTGAAGACGCTCGGCTCGGCGCGCCGCGTGCGCGACTCGTCGGTCGCCGAGCTGGCGGCGGTGCCGAAGGTCACCCCCAAGCTCGCGCAGCGGATCTTCGACCATTTCCATCCCCCCGCGGAGCTGGAACCTGACCCCTTGATCGACTGTTACAATGACCAGAGCCAACCCGGCTCAAAGGGAGGTGTCGCGGTCGCGCTGGCCTTCACCGCGGGTGCGGCGTTCGCGAGCTCGTGCCCGAAGGTGATCAAGGAAGGCCGCGAAGCGGCCGCGAAGATGAAGGCCGACGACCCGAAGGTGAAGGCGGCGGTCGCCAAGCTCGATGAGGCACAGAAGCTTCACGACGGCGGTAAGCATGCGGATTCGCTCAAGCTGGCCAACGAAGCTGCGGCAGATCTCGGCGTGAAGAAGTAGCGCCGCACGGGTTTGGCGTGACGCGGCAGATCCCCTGGCGCCGCGTCACGCCGGAGTTCGTCTCCAGAGAGGTGTCACGATGAGGTTCTCGCTCGGATGCGCCACCGTGTTGGCCCTGACCCTCGTCACGTCAGCGGCCTCCGCGTCCATGTGTCCTGTCCTCATCAAGCAGGGGCGGGACGCCGCGGCGACGATGAACCAGAACGACGCCAACGTGAAGAACGCGCTGGCCAAGCTCGACCGCGCCGCCGCCCTTCACAAGGAAGGTAAGCACGTCGACTCGATGCGCGAGGCCAACGAAGCGCTCGGCATGCTCGGCCTGAAGAAGTAGGTCCCGCTCGCCAATTTGCAAGCACGCCTCGGCCGGCGGGGCCCCAGCCACGCGAGGGCCTGAAGCACACACCGCCACCGCCGTCCTCGGCATCTTCTTGCCCCTGCCGGCTAAGTATGTTAAAAATCTAGCCTAATCATGTCGACCGACCGCTATCCGTTCCGGGAGATCGAAGCCAAGTGGCAGCGGACCTGGGAGGAGACGAAGCAGTTCCGGGTCCAAGAAGATCCGAGCCGGCCGAAGTTCTACTGCCTCGAGATGTTCCCGTACCCGTCCGGACGGATCCACATGGGCCACGTGCGCGTCTACGCGATCGGCGACCTCCTGGCCCGCTTCAAATGGATGCGCGGCTACAACGTGCTCCACCCGATGGGCTGGGATGCCTTCGGCCTTCCCGCCGAGAACGCCGCCATCGAGCACGGCGTGCATCCCGCGATCTGGACCTACGAGAACATCGACTACATGCGCTCGCAGCTCATGAGGATGGGCATCTCCTACGACTGGGATCGCGAGGTCGCGACCTGCGACCCGACCTACTACAAATGGGAACAGCTCATCTTCATCAAGATGCTCGAGCGCGGGCTCGCCTACCGCAAACGCTCGACGGTGAACTGGTGCCCGTCCTGCCAGACGGTCCTCGCCAACGAGCAGGTGGAAGACGGCCACTGCTGGCGCTGCGACTCCGTGGTGACCCCGCGCGAGATCGACGGCTGGTTCTTCAAGATCACCGACTATGCCGAGGAGCTGCTCGCCTGGTGCGACCGGCTCCCGGGCTGGCCCGAGCGCGTGCTGACGATGCAGCGCAACTGGATCGGCAAGAGCGAGGGCGCCGAGTTCGATCTGCGCGTCGACGGGCAGCCGGATCTCTCGTTCCGCGTCTTCACGACGCGGCCCGACACCGTCTTCGGCATGACGTACGCGGTGCTGGCCCCCGAGCACCCGCTCGTCGACCGCGTGGTGCACAACGCTGCCGAGCGTGAGACCGTCGCGTGGTTCAGGGCCGAGGTCTCGCGTCAGTCGGAGATCGAGCGGACCGCCGTCGATCGGCCCAAGCGCGGCCTCCGGCTCTCCGCCCGCGTCGTCAACCCGTTCACCAACACGCCGGTCCCGCTCTTCCTGGCCGACTACGTCCTCATGGGCTACGGCACCGGCGCCATCATGGCCGTACCCGGCGAGGACGAGCGCGACTGGGAATTCGCCGAGCAGTACGGC
>Ga0209805_1002519_pt1 | contig 10658 bp, 11 predicted proteins | sample GraSoiAngelo_148_FD_185905 | JGI IMG/M metagenome (GOLD analysis project Ga0209805, IMG submission 185905) | Grasslands soil microbial communities from the Angelo Coastal Reserve, California, USA - 14_1009_09_20cm (SPAdes) (version 2) | ecosystem: Environmental > Terrestrial > Soil > Grasslands ... | reverse complement strand
CCTTCCGTTGCTTTCTTCGCCCCACCCGCCTTCATTTAGTGCATACTCTGCTTCAATCAAATCGCGATGATTCTTCAGCAACCATTCCACCCCATTGTAGGGGCCGCCCCCTTCCTCATCAGCCGTAAGAGCGACGATGAGGTCTCGATCAGGCTTGAATCCCTCCTTCTTATATTGAATGAGATTGGCGATCCAAACGGCGGCTTGCGCCTTATCGTCAGCGGTGCCGCGGCCGTAGTAGAAGCCGTCCTTTTCGACGAATTGAAAAGGATCCATGCTCCAGTCTTCACGCTTGGCTTCCACGACATCAGTGTGCGCGAGAAGAAGAATCGGTTTACGGGTGCCAGTGCCGTAATACCGGGCTACGAGGTTCGCTTTTTTCGGGATTGCGCCTCCGATGAAAATATCCGAATCCGCAAATCCTGCAGCTCTTAGCCGAGAGGCTGCAGCTTCCGCAACGGGCGTAGTTTCTCCTGTCGTATAGCCTGATTGAATTTCAACAAACTGTTTATAGACATCATGAGCAAGCTGCTTTTCGGCATCAGACCGCGTGGTTTGGGCACTCGCAGAGAAGCCAAGCAGGATTGCAGCAACGAAACAGACCACTCCCGGCTTGAACATGCGGGGGATTCTTTCATGCTGGGTGTAAACCACGCAACCGCCGAGCTCTCCGCGATTCGGGGTTAATCGCGACAAGCGCGTTTCTCCGTACCAATGCAGAACAATTGCAGATGGTTTCCCTATTGTCGGCCACACGGAAGGAATCGTGGGCCTCGCCTGCACGAGGGTGATGGAGTCGTGGCATTATTGCATGTCGCGGTTAAAAAACTTCGAGGAGCTTCGCTCTCTACGTTCCTCAACTTACACACGCTTGCTTCGCAATAAAACCTCGCCGCAGGTCCCCCTCCTCGCCACAACCGTTCCGTTGACCAGCGCTCGCAAGGAAGGGCCCCATTACTCCTCCACCATTGCAGGTCGCCCGGAGGCAGAAAATGTCCCGCCCGTTTTCCAGAATGAAACTGGGTTACTACCCGCTGCCAGTTGAAGAGGCCCGAAACATCAGAACGTTACTGATTGCTTCTGCAGCGTATCCCGCCATCGATCCTTGCGCCGGCGACGGCACCGCGCTGCTTGAGATCACCAAAGATACCGGCGCTCACCTGGCTGCCATTGAACTGGATGCAGATCGCGCCGCCGCAACCGCACAGAAGGGGATCGCCACCGTGCACGGCAGTGCATTCGAATGCCGCGTCTCGGTGGAAACCTGCTCGCTCTTGTACCTCAATCCACCATACGACAGCGAGCTGGGGCCGCACAGCAACCTGAGGATGGAGCTGGTATTCCTCGAACATTGCTTCCGCTGGGTCATCACCGAAGGCGTGCTGGTGTTCGTCATCCCGGTCACTGTGCTCGGTGCTTGCGCACGGCTCTTGGCCAGCCAGTTTGAGCGGATCAGGGTGTTTCGGCTCGAACATCCAGAATCCGTCCGATTCAAGCAGATCGTGGTGTTTGGGAAACGCAAGAAGGCACATGCCCGCGGCGATCCCAACGGCACTGATGCGTTGATGCATGCCGGCTACCATCCAAATTCGACCCCCGCACTCAATCGAGAAGTCGAGGAACGCTACGCTGTCCCACCATCCGCGCCCGCAACCATTACTTACACTGGCCTGCCACTGGATGCCGTCGAGGATGCTTTGCAGCGTTCGACAGCGTTGCAAAATGCGCGGGGCGTCCTCGTCCGCAAGCAGCAGAGGCTAACCGGTCGGCCAGTCCTGCCGTTACACAAGGGTGCGGTTGGCCTGCTGGCGTGCAGCGGCATGCTCAACGGGTTCTTCGGGGAAGGCGAAATGCGGCACATCGCACATTGGCGTTCGGTGAAGTACGTGGACGTGTTCACTGAAGAAGGCGAAGAAGAAGGTGAGACGATCATTCGCAAGCGAGAACGTTTCAGCCACGAACTGACACTGGCGTATGCAGATGGCAATATTGTCGAGTTAAAGGAAACCAAGGAGGGCGATCGGGACAAATGAAAAGGGGGACAGTTGTTCAACCCCAGTCGGAGGCGCTTGCGGCAGTCAGGCCAGCGGCGTCAAGGAGAACTAATACCGACAACGGAATGGTGAGATTCTGAAGAGGTATTGCCTTCGAGAGGGTTCAGTCATTCTCTGATGTGTACACAAGCGTACTCACTGGAAGGTTCCGCATATGGCGACCGCGAAAGTCGGCATCAGAGAGTTAGCTGGCCAGCTATCAGCTGGAGGCCGAGCGCGCAAGCGCACAGAAGCAGAACGGGCTGCCCTGAAGGAGGCGGCTTCCCGCGTGCAAGAGGCACTGGCCGCAGAAGGGATCTCTGAAGGTGAAGTCATTAAGGACTTCAAGCGCTGGCGGCGCGGTGGCCGGAACTGAGCGGGCGTAAGGGCCTAGTGTGTTAGATGCCAACACTCTGCGGCGAGCGGTCTTCGGTCAACGCGTGCGACAGATCCTTGAAACGTACGAAGACGAAGCAAAATTCTACTCCCCGGATCTTTTGCAGATGCGACGAGATACATCCCGAGCGTTTCGAAACGGCGAGCTCTGGATGCCGAGTTGGGTCTATCATTGTGGCTTCGTTCTGATAGGTGCAGTCTATACTCGTCACTTCCTCAGCAGGAAGTGAAAATCGAGCACTTGGGCCTGATATCCTGATAATGCTTTTTGCGGCCGAACTGCTGCCGAGGTTGTTCGTTCCGTCGGCAACTGGGAATTTCCTTCAGCAAATTGCTGTAATAAGGACCGACCCGACGAGGAGAAATGAGCATTCCTCAAAATTCAATCTGGAAAACGCGACTGATAGAGCGCGGGTTCCCAGATCGTTCGTTCGACATCGAGTTTTGGCAAGATCAGGGAGATGAAGCCATCTTCGCTGCCGCGTGGGAGATGGTGGAATTAGCTGAGGAAGTCAGCCATGGCAGAAAACCCGCACTACAAAGAACTGCTACAACTCTTAAACGAATTTGAGGTTGAATATTTGATCGTCGGCGGCTTCGCGGTCATGAAATATGGCGAGCCACGTTATACGAAAGATCTCGACGTGTGGGCACACAATTCACCGCAAAATTCCGTGCGGCTGGTCGGAGCGCTCAAGAAATTTGGCGCTCCCCTCGAGCATGATGGGATCACTTCGGAGACATTCACCGAGAAGCAGGTGGTTTATCAGATTGGAATTGCTCCAGTCCGCATCGACATTCTGACCGAAATCACAGGCGTCCAGTTCCCGGATGCGTGGAGAAAGAGGGTCGCGAGCACTTTCTTCGGGGTTCCGGTGCACTTCATTTCACTGGACGACCTTGTAGCCAACAAACAGGCTCTAGGCCGCACCAGTGACCTGAAAGACCTGAAGCAGCATCCAAAGAATGCGAAGTCAGAGAAATAGATTGTTCAAATCGGGCGCTTTTTCCACCCTAGCTTACGCGGTTTTGGGCAAAGTCAGGCGGTTCCGTTTGTGCCTACGTAGGATCGATCGGTGAATTTCTGCCGAACACAAGGCTTCTGACTTCGTGGCAATCCCCTGATCTTGTCGCCAGCCTGCAACACGACAGAGCCTAGATTGCTCTTAGACGTTTCGTCGACCAAATGCTACCAAACCGGGAAGAGCGATGTCGGCAAGTTGTTGAAGAATTGGTGGACCTGGTCGGGTTCGAACCGACGACCTCTTCCATGCCATGGAAGCGCGCTCCCAACTGCGCCACAGGCCCACTTTGTGTTTTCAATTATGTAGGAAGGATTGACTCAAACACTCCGTGCTAAATCGTACCAAGTGACATCTACATTGTAAAGAACGGCCCTTGTAAGTTGTTGATTTCGTGGACTCGCTACCTACTGAACTGATCGGCATTGCTCACCGTGCCGCGACCGAAGCCATTGTCGGAGGCGCCTGCGCGCCGATTGGACCATAAACGCCGTGCACTACCGTCTGATCGTCGATGTGAACCACCCCACATTGAAGTTCCATGGGCGATGCACGGGCGCGTGCAAGATCGTTCGAGACGACTGCCGCAGTCTGTACTCTGTCGTGTTGGCAATCGCGATCGCCTCCTCGTCGGTGTGGAACGTCGTGATCACTGCGATCGGGCCAAAACGTTCTTCATCAAACGCCGCCATTCCGGGCTACGCCGGTGAACTCCGTCGGCTCGAAGAAGAGTCCTGGGCGAGATCCGCCGGTCAGAACTTGCGCACCCTTGGCGATTGTTTCGGTGACGATCCGCTCGACATTGGCGGCCTGGCGCTCGTTGACGATCGGGCCCGACCTGAACTCTCTGACCGAAAGGGTCGCCGACGACGAGATCCTTGGCCTTTCTTACGAGGGCTTTGACATACGCGTCAGCAATGCGTTCGTGTACGATGTGTCGGCCGCCGGTGAGGCAGATCTGTACCTGGTGGAAAAAGGCGGCCCATGCTGCTGCGCTTGCCTCGGCCTCGACGTCCACACCATCCAGTACGATGTAGGGATTGTTCCCACCAAGCTCGAGGGAGAGCGCTTGAGTCGTTCGCTCGCGAGTGAACCAACCTCGGGCTCGCAAAGTGCGTGAATGATACGCAGCAATGCCCACGAGACGCCCAGTGGGAGCGCTATCCAGCTAAATAGACCGAACATCAAGCGGAGCGCAGCGAAAGTGCTTAGCCTGAAGGTTCGATTCCTGGACTGCGCGCTCCAAATGAGGTGCTTCGGCGCGAATGGGAATGCGCCAACACTAACCAAGATCAAAATCCGTGCGCGAAACACAATTCAATTTGCGCGCTGAAATTCAGCGCGACATAAGGAACGACCCGCACCAAAAACAAGTGCGGGATTCGCCTTAAAATAGTGCCACTTGGAGAAGGAATGGGCTGCACCCCGCCGAGCAGCGCTCGACCGTGCCAAATTCGTGCTAAATAGCGGCCAAAATACCGCTAAATAGCCCTATCTCCCTTAATTAAGCTTTTTGGAATCATTGACCGGCCTGTTCGGGACTTCCATGCCATGGAAGCGCGCTCCCAACTGCGCCACAGGCCCACTCGGCAAGGGCGGCGCAAAGCGCCGTAAATTAATTTTCCCCTACGGGCTACCGATAGTCAAACCATCGTAAGTCGATTTTACGAATCTGGGGAAAATTAGTATTCTGAAACGCTAAAAAGTGCATCACAGCATGCCAAAAATGAAGACCTCCCTGATAAGCGACGTATCCCTCCTTCTTTTGCTGACATCTTCGATTCTCGCAGTTGCTCAAACGGCGCCTTTGCAACAATCTCCGGATCAGCAGCCTGTCTCCTACGCTTCAGTCACCCGGCTGAACGACATTCTCAATCAAGTCGAGCAGACCGCCCAGTCGGCGCAGGTCGACCTGGCGCGCTTGCGCATTGACAAGTGGAAAACCGACTCCAACAGCAAGCGGCAGGCGCAGTCGAATATCGAAGCGCTGTCGCGCAATTTGAAGACGGCGCTGCCGGAAGTTATCACTCAGTTGCGGAATTCGCCGGAAGATCTCTTTGCCACGTTCAAGCTTTACCGCAACCTCGATGCGCTGTATGACGTGTTTGGATCTGTAGTGGAGTTAAGCGGGGCTTTCGGCTCCAGGGACGAGTACAAGAGCCTGGCAGCCGACATGGACACGTTCGAAAAAGCGCGGCGCGACTTGGCCGAGCGCACGGAGAAACTGGCGGTTACCAAAGAAGCGGAGTTATCGCAACTGCGTGCCCAACTGAAGGCTGCCCAGGCTGCGGTGCCTCCCAAGAAGATCGTTGTGGACGACACGCAACCTCCTCCAAAGAAGCCCGTCAAGAAAAAGGCCGCGCCCAAGGCGAAGCAGCCAGCCAATCAGCCACCTCCGCAGCCGCCACAGAATCCGCAAACACTTCAGTAGCGCGCTAGCCTATTTCAGCACTCTGAGCAGGCTGCTGTAATCATCCATCCACAGCTGCTCAGGGCCACTGACAGCAGTGCCGGCGCTGGTTATCTGCTCCTGGACGGCAAACACCTGCGGGCTTGCCACCAAAACCCAGGTCGCATGATGAATTCCGCGATGTGCGTCGGGAGGGTTGTCGAACCGATACGCTTTCTTGTTCAACCTTTCGGCTGCGGCGTAAACCACCGGCTCCAGGTTCAGATACTTGTTGGAGATATGGACCGCCAGGATGCCATTTGGCTTGAGATGCCGGAAGTACAGGGCAAAGGCTTCGCGAGTCAGAAGATGGACAGGGATGGAATCACCCGAGAAAGCATCCACCGCGAGCACATCAAACTTCTCAGGTTGTTCTGTTTCCAGTGACCGGCGTGCATCGCCGAGAACGACTTTGATTTGGGCAGCCGAATCCCGCAGAAAGCTGAACTCCCTATTGGCAATCTGCAGCACCAGTGGATTGATTTCGTAAAAGACATAGCTATCGCCGCCGCGGCCGTACGCGGCGAGCGTGCCTGCACCCAGACCAATTATGCCGACGCGCAGCGGACCTTCTTTTCCAACGGCCTTCAAGGCCACCCCGATACCTGACTCCGGACTGTAATACGACGTTGGCTCATGGCGTCTTGTCGGCGCCAGAAATTGCATTCCATGATCGATCGTGCCGTTCAGCAATTCGCGGTAACGGAGGTCCTCATCCGCCGATGGCCCGTACTGTCCCTTCATCATCACGATGCCCGGCGCAATCAGATCGGCCACTCGCAATACTCCATAAAAATTGCGCACCATCAGGTGAGTGTGGGCTCGCTGTGCTCGCGCAGTCATCGCAAGGTTCGCTATCAGCGCCGTGGTCAAAGCAACCAGCCCGAGCCAGGCCGGCTTCCGTCGCGCGCGATAAAAAATGCTGCCGGGATCGCGGTGGAGCACAATCACGACGAGCACCGCGCAAGCAGCCATCGAGGTCGGCAGTTCATACCAGCCTGAGAACAGCCGCGGCGCCAGAAGAGCAACAAACCATGCCCCTATCGCCCCTCCCAAGGCCACCATGAAGTAGAAAGAGGTCAGGTGGAGGGGATGGGGCTTCAGACGCACCAGTTCGCCGTGGCAAACCATGCAGCAGACGAATAAACCGATGCCATAAAGAGGCAGCAAAACGTAGAGGGGAACGCTGGCGTAGCCGGGAGCCAGGGCATAGGCCATGGCTCCCAAGGCCAAGCCCAGCAGCCTGAGCCACAGGCCTCGCCGATACCACGCCCGACCTTCAAAGCACAGGATGAAGCTGAGCAGATACAAGCTCAGCGGAATCACCCAAAGGAATGGGACCGCGGCAATATTCTGCGAGATGTGATTCGTTACTCCGAGTAACAATGCCGATCCGCAAGCCGCCAGCGCCGCCCATAACAACCGCATTTTCCAATCCGGACGAGAAATCTGTTCCTGGGAAAAGTCGCTAACCGATTCGCCGCGCGCACGGAGCGCGATGAGCGCGCACAGAACCGCCACACCGCTGTACGCAATGGACCAACCGACGGCCTGGTGAACGCGCGAAATCGTCGGCTCGACCAGCAACGGATAACTCAGCAGACCCAACAGAGATCCGGAGTTGGAGAGGGCGTAGAAGCGATAAGGAGAGACGCCCGGGCGTGTCCGCGCGTACCAAGCTTGCAGCAGAGGACTGGTCGAAGACAGCAGAAAGTAGGGCAGGCCCATGGTCATGGTCAGAAGCACGAGAATGCGCAATGCCGGGTCCTCGGCTCCCGTGGGCTTCCAGGATTCTCTCGGCGAGATGGGCAATGTGAGCAAGCTTACGGCGAGAAGAGCGATGTGAATTCGATGCTGCACCTGCGGCTGAAACTTACGGGAAAGCCAATGAGCGTAGAGATAGCCGAGCAACAGGACGGCCTGAAAAAACAGGAGGCAGACTGACCAAACCGCCGCAGCGCCGCCCATCCACGGAAGGATGATCTTGGCGATGATGGGCTCTACCTGAAACAAGAGGAAAGCGCTGGCAAAGATTGTGCTGCCGTAGACAAATTTCGATGCGAGGCGTGATTCGGGAAGAACCGTTACATCCGCACCAACGAAAACTGCCGCTTTTGTTCCTTTTTCAATACCCACGGGCGATTTCGCTCATTAAGCCGTTGTGAGTGATAGCGTTGTTTCAACAGCAACAGATGCGCGCCAGGGTCAGTTCAGCGTTTCGATGACCGAGACGCAGGTATCGTCGAATCATAGCAGCTGGTAAGAAGGCTGCTTGTGAGGGCCTGTCTCATCAGGTTCGGGTTGAGTTCGACCTTGACGGTACCCCACCTGTCCACCGATAGCATGGATTTGCTTTGTGCGAGACCGCCGATGGAGAATCCGGCGCACCCTATCGGTTGAGCCAGACCACATAAGAATAGATTTTTCCGGTGAGTAAAAGCACACCCGAGCGTATCGCAGAGCCTTCTGGGCGATAGACATGCTGGAGTTGGTCCCCACAGGCAAGCGCCACCGGCACGCAGGCGAGACGTTGCGCATTCACCTTTTTTCTGTGTCAATTCCCACGGGTCAGGCCTCTGTTTCACAGGCTGTCTCAATCTTCAGTCAAGTTCCATTCTATTGCGTAACCCAAGTCGACTTGACTTCTGAGATCGGCAGTGTCCCGTTACTTCCCACGATCCGAGGAGTTGTAAAGTAAATAGGGGCCGACCCTTCCTTCCGGTCTTCGGTAAAATCACCCCGAAGTGCCCCCACCCCTCGCAGGCCTCATTTGGGATCGTGTCAGAGGGGACTTATAGAGTGGGGCCAGCCCTGCTGACCCCTGAAACTTGGTTCTAAGTTGCTGATTAGACGTTACTTCTTCCGGGAACATAGGTTGCGCGAGCGGAGTCTATTTAAGTAGCCGGTCGCGATGACATATTTTGTCAGCCACAAGGGCGCGCCGCAACATTCGAGACAGTTTTCGCGCAGTGAAAATCCTATAATAGGGGTGACGCCATGAAGCTCATGGCGGGAGCAACCGCTTTGGGAGATCTCGCAAGCGCAATTGGCGTTCGGGCCCATGAGGCCGCCGTCGTGGCGGAGTTAAAGGCCGGCTCGGAAAATGCCTATAACTGGTTGATCGGCGAATTTCATCAGCCAGTCTACAGCTTGGTGTACCGCATCCTCGCCGACACGGCGGATGCGGCGGACACCACCCAAGAAGTATTTTTGAAAGTCTTCCGGGGGATGAAGCACTTCCATGGTGAGTCCAGCCTGAAAACCTGGATTTACCGCATCGCATTGCACGAGGCTTGCAATCGCCGGCGCTGGTGGTTTCGCCACAAGGTTCACGAGCTGCCGATGGAACCACTGGAGACGGATGGCAGCCAATTAGCGACGAGCGAGACTCTCGTAGATGATAGGGACTCGCCTTTCGACAACGTTGCTCACAAAGAAGTGCGGGACCGCGTCGAGCAGGAGCTGCACAGGGTTCCAGAACCGTACCGGACTACGTTGATCCTGCGCGATCTGGAAGAAATGTCGTATGAGGAGATTGCAGAAATCACGAACGCTTCTTTGGGTACCGTGAAATCACGGTTGACACGGGGTCGCCAGGCACTGAAACAGCGCTTGCTGCCCTACATACGAGAGTGCGGCTCGGAACTGGGTCTGCGCGCTCCGGAAGAAGCCCCAAAGAAAACGCGAGGAAATCTTGCCATGAGGAGCCGGGAAATCGAGGTGACATCATGACCTGTGCTGATGCCAAGTCGCTGTTCTCGCCGTACCTGGATGGCGTGGTCACGGGGGCCGAGATGCATGCTCTCGGTCAGCACCTCGAAGTTTGTCCGCCATGCCGTCGCGAATACCACCTTTTGTTGCAATCGCAGCAGATGCTGACCAGCCTGGGGCGCAAACGCGCACCCGCGGATCTTGCGCTAAAGCTGCGGGTCTTAATTTCTCAAGAGGCGGCTCAAGCCCGGCGGCCCCGCTTTGAAGGCCTCCGCATCCGGATTGAGAACGCGATCAACGCCTTCATGGTTCCAGTCACGGCAGGCCTGGTTGCTGCTATCGTGATTTTCGGGGTGCTGATGGGATTCCTGGCGGTACCGGATCAGGCGCTCGCCAACAGCAAAGACGTACCCCTGATGCTTTACAGCGATCCGGAAATGTTGCCCCCCGAACTGCAGTCCTCTGCCTTTGCAATGACAGCCGGGTCGGTGCACTCGGATTCATTGGTAATTGAGGCCGTGGTCGGCTCCGATGGCCGGGTGCAGGACTACCGCATCCTCTCCGACCCAAAAGAGTCGGAGGACATGCTGCCCCAGGTTAAGAACATGCTGATCCTGATGAAGTTTCGTCCGGCCATGTCGCTGGGACGGAACACCACCGGGCGGGCAGTGCTGTCGTTCTCTAAGATCAGTGTCAAAGGCTAGGAAGCTTTTAGCTCTTATCGGCGTCTCCCTGGTGTTTGGGAATTCCGCGGAATTTCAGCAGCCTCTAAAGTCCGAAGTTCAACGGAAAGCTGAGAGCTAGAAGCTTTCTTCCGTTTGACCCACTTTCCCGAACCTCTTAAACTTAGATCGTAGCTCCCATCCCATCCAGCCTTCAGGAGGTTTCCCCTGGGTTTCTGGCTTCGAGGCGCGGTTTACGCGGCTTTGCTCGCGCTGGCGGGCTCAGTGTGCCTGGCGGAAGATTCGCCCAGAGCCACGCTCGACACCAGCGAAACGTTGTTCACAGTCCTGTCCGCCATCAACACCTGTGGCTACGACCAGGAAC
>Ga0209805_1002515_pt1 | contig 10681 bp, 10 predicted proteins | sample GraSoiAngelo_148_FD_185905 | JGI IMG/M metagenome (GOLD analysis project Ga0209805, IMG submission 185905) | Grasslands soil microbial communities from the Angelo Coastal Reserve, California, USA - 14_1009_09_20cm (SPAdes) (version 2) | ecosystem: Environmental > Terrestrial > Soil > Grasslands ... | reverse complement strand
ATCACCGCCATCGCGGCATCGACCGGGTGACGCACGTCGCGCACGCATGCGACGCCACCCGCGCGCTGCCTAGATCCTTCCATCACGCCCGCATCGAGCTCGACCTCACCGTCGAGGTTCAGGCAGGCGCCGATGCCGGCGTTGAGGAGTGGCTCATCCTCCATGTGCCGCACCGCCGCGACGGCCGCCGCCATGGCGCCTCCACCGATTCGGCTCCAGCCGGCGTCGAGGGCGCGCTCGATGGCGGCCTGACGGTCGGCGAGCTCGGAGGACGGCACAGGGCCCGCGCCGCCATGAACGATGAGAGCCGGTTGGGCCACTGCCCTCAGATTAAGGTGACGGAGATGTCGGCCTAGGCGGGCGAGAAAGCAGCGCTAGGGGCCACCCGGCGCTCGACTGCGCGTCTGTCGACGGCTAGGACACGCCTACCCGCAACCGCCCGGTCCGGACGGCGCCGCTCACCGAATCGGCGATCCATGCTGGAACGTCTCTGCGCCACGCGTCTTTCCTGCGTCGTCTCCGAATCGTTGCTGCTTCCCGCGAACATCATCCCCTCCTCCCGGCCGGCTTCCACAGACCGCCAGATCCTATAGCACTCTGTGGTCCATTGTCCGCAGCTTTTCGTCCATGCGCCGCTCGGCCTGCCGCCGCTCCAGCTCGTCGCCGGGACCCATGTCCACGAAGCTCGCGTAGCGCGCGAGCCGGGGGTGAACCAGGGACACGTGCCTGAACATCTCCTGGGCCACCCAGCGATAGTCCGGATGCCCCTGCGGGGTCGTTCGGAGCTCGCACATGTGATAGATCTCACGCAGGTTGACTCGGAAGTACCAGCGCACGCGAAAGGCCAGCGGGACGACGTACTGAGCCACCGCGGCGCCGAGCTCTGCCTCGATCTGGCGGTGCGCGCCTGCGGCGGACTCGATCGCCGACCTGAAGCGGGATTCCATCCCAAGCTCTGCCAGCGCAGGAGGCACGTCGTAGCCCAAAGCGGTGCCAAGCAGCTGGCGGTCCTGCGTGAGCATGCGATGCCGGTGCAGGTCGCGGTAGGCGGCGAAGTTGGCCACGATCTCGAACTTGTACTGAGCGTGCTCGAGCGCCCGCGGAGCCCGCTGCCTTCGGTTCGCCCGGCCGCCCAGGAGGGCTTCCAGCACGGCCTCGGTGTCCGCGGTCTGGTCCTCCAGCTGATGGCCGGAGTAAGGAAACAAGGCCGCCTCCACGACCTTCCGCTCAGCGTCGGGGTCGTGCCCGACGAGCCGCACCGAGGGTGAATCGCGAATCGGTGCAGGAGTTCCTTGGCTTCGGGACATCGAGGTCATCGCCCGCCTGACCTTCTCCATCCGGTCGGCGGCCGGCCGGCCGTACTTCTCGTCCAGTGCACGCTTGACGAACGCCGGGATCACCTGGGCCAGCTCGCGATGCAGGTCCTCGGCCAGGCCGCGGCACTCGGGCAGCTCGCTGGACGCGAGCTTCGTGATCAGGTACTCGAACGCGCGGCCGTTGCCGAACAGACCCAAGTTGGTCAAGGTGCCGGCCGGCAGCAGGCCGCGGAGCAGGTCAAGCGCCTTCGCACGGGTGGCCGACTTCCAGCCCCGGTCGGATTCGCCGGATTCAAGCGGGAACCGCTCGCGGATGGAGGTTGTAAGCGGCTCGAGCAGCTCGCTGAAAGCGTCGAACAGCGCGTCGGCGGCCGGCTCATAGACAGGATGGGTCAGCTCGGGGCCGCGATGGTAGAGGCGGCGCCCGTCGGGACCGGGTCGGTCGAAACGCACGTAACGTGTCGATTTCTCGAGGGGCGAGATTCCGATCCGGCTGTCCTCGAGCGCTTTGGCCGCCAGCGTCGAAACACGTTCCACCGCCACATGCGCGCCGGCGAGCTCGGCGACCGAGTCGTCGCCGTATCCGACCAGGACGCGCTCGTAGAACTCTTCCGCCCGGCGCACGGCGACCATGTCGTCGTCGGCCGGCCCCGCCCCGGCGATGCGCTGAAATCCTGACTCGGGGTCGTTGATGAACTCATCCAGCAGCACGCGCCGCAAGCTCTTCTCGGTTCGCGAGTAGCGCGAGAAGAGGGCGCCCTTCACCACCTCGGGCAGGTTGCGCAGCGCAAAGACAGGCCGGTCGAGGTTCGTGAAATACCGCTCGAGCACCCTGCTCTCCGCGGCGTCGAACTCGGACCCGGCCACCGTTTGCCTATGCTATCGAGCCGCAGTGGAGCGTGAGTACAGCCGCGATTTCAGTCATGCCCTGGGCCGCGACATGGAGCTCCTGCGCTTCGGCTCCGGCGGCAGGGCGCTGCTCGTGTTTCCAACGTCCCAAGGGCGCTTCTACCAGTGGGAGGATTTCGGCCTGGTCGGTGCGCTCGCGCCGTGGATCGATTCCGGCGCGCTCCAGCTGGTGTGCGTGGACAGCGTCGACAGTGAGTCCTGGTACGCGAACGGCCACCCGCCGGCCGAGCGCGTGACGCGCCACCTCCAGTACGAGCGCTACCTGCTGGATGAGGTCATGCCCCGCCTCCCTGGACCTCCGATCGCCGCCGGGGCTTCGTTTGGAGCCCTGCACTCTGTGCTCCTGGCTGCCCGACACCCAACCCGAATAGGCGGGTTCATCGCCCTTAGCGGCGCCTACGACACCGCCCGCTGGCTGGACGGTCACAGGGATGACAGCGCCTACTTCACCAACCTGCTTGCGTTCCTGCCCGGCCTCACCGACGAGGCCTACCTGGGCCCGATGCGGGCGATGCATCCGAAGGTGATCGCGACCGGCTCCGAGGATCCCAATGTGAAGGACTCGGTCCAGGTGGCCGGGCTGCTGCGTGACAAGGGAGTCGACGTCTGGCTCGATATTTGGGACGGATGGGCTCACGATTGGCCCTACTGGCAGGACATGATGCGCAAGTACGTGGCCGCCTGAGGCGCGCCACCAGGGGAGGGGCGAAGTTCGATGGGCGCACAGAAGATAGTCGGGCTGCTGGTCGGACGCGAGAACACGTTCCCCATGCCCTTCATCGACATGGTGAACCTGCGCGGTGCAGCTGAGGGCGTAACGGCCGAGCTCGCGGTGCTGGGTGGCTCGCTCGAGCTGGAGGAGCCGCGCCACGCGGTGCTGGTCGACCGGATCTCGCATGAGATTCCTTACTACCGGGCGCACCTCAAGAGCGCGGCCCTGCTCGGCACCGCTGTCATCAACGATCCTTTCTGGTGGGAGGCGGACGAGAAGTTCTTCGAATGCACGCTGGCGCGAAAGCTCGGCGTCGCGGTCCCGAAGACAGTGGTGCTTCCGAACAAGGACTACATCCCGGACATCGACCACAGCACGTCGTTGAGGAACCTTCAGTACCCGATCGACTGGGAGCGCCTCGTCAGCTACACGGGCTTGCCGGCAGTCCTGAAGCCCAACACCGGCGGCGGGTGGAAAGACGTCTACATCGTCGACTCGGTCGACGCTCTCCTCGCCGCCTACAACCAGACCGGGCTGAAGACGATGATCCTCCAGGAGTTCATCGCCTGGGATGACTACGTCCGGTGCATATGCATCGGCCGCGAGCACATCATGCCCATCCGCTACAACCCTCGAGCCCCGTTCGAGCAGCGCTATCAGATCAGCAACCCGGTCGAAGGCAGGCTGCGCGAGCATGCGATCAAGGACTCAAGAACACTCGTCGACGCGCTCGGCTACGACATGGACACCGTCGAGTTCGCGGTCAAGGACGACGTTCTCTACGCGATCGATTTCCTCAACCCCGCTCCGGACTTCGACAGCTTCTCGATCAAGGAGGACAACTTCCACTGGGTGCTCGAGAAGATGACCGACCTCGTTCTCAGTTACGCGCGCGGCGAGACAACACCACCGTGGCGCGGTGAGCACCGCTGGTGGAACCACCTCCAGAAGCACCCGTCCCCCAAGCCAGTCGGGGCGTGAAAGACCCGGTCGCCGCCTACCACCGCCTGCTCGAAGACGGACGGCTGGCGGAGGCAAGCGCGGAGGCGCTGACCGAAGGCCAGCGCAGACGAAAGCTGATGTTCGGCGAGCGGCCACTCTCCGTGGCCCTGCGGCCCCAGTTCCTCACCCGCAGGCGGGCGGACCGGGCCATCGCCGCGGCGGACGGCGTGTACGCCGCTCTGGGGAGCCTCGAGCGGGCGGTGTTGACAGACGCAGCCCTTCGGGCGGAGCTCGCGCTCGATCCGCTGGAGGAGCGCCTGGCGCTGGCTGATCCCGGCTACAGCTCATCCTCTCCGTCGTCGCGGCTCGACAGCTTCTTCTCTGACGAGGTGCGCTTCGTCGAGTACAACGCCGAATCGCCCGCGGGCATGGCGTACGGCGACAACCTGTCGGAGGTCTTCGCCGGCCTTCCCGTGATGAAGGCGTTTCGAAAGCAGTACCGCGGAACCTTCATGTCGACCCGGCACCGGCAGCTGGCGTCGATGCTGCGCGCCTTCAGGCAGGCGGGCCGCAAGGAGAATCCGGTGGTGGCGATCGTCGACTGGGGAGGCTTGCCGACGGCGCCCGAGTTCGAGATGTTCAAGGCGTTCTTCGAGTCGCAGGCGATCAAGACGGTGATCTGTGATCCACGCGCTCTCGAATACCGGAAGGACCGCCTCTTTGCCGACGGTGTAGCGGTCGACCTCGTCTACCGCCGCGTCCTCACCAGCGAGCTGCTCGCCAAGCACGATGAGACGCGCGGGCTGATGGACGCGTACCTGGCGGGTGCCGTGTGCGTGATCAACAGCTTCAGGGCCAAGCTGCTGCACAAGAAGATGAGCCTTGCCCTCCTCTCCGACCCGCGCTACGGCCGGCTGTACACCGCCGGCCAGCGGGCTGCGATCCGCCGCCATATCCCATGGACAAGGCGGGTGACGTCTGAGCTGGCGGAGGAGATCAGCCGGCGCAGAAAGACGCTCGTGCTGAAGCCAAATGACGAGTACGGCGGCAAGGGTGTGATCCTGGGCTGGACGGTTGAGCAAGCGGAGTGGGACGCGGCCATCGGCGTCGCAACCACGCAGTCTTATGTGGTGCAGGAGGCGGTCGAGATTCCCAGAGTCTCCTTTCCGGTAGCTCTCGACGGGCTCCGCTACCTGGACCTCGCGGTCGACCTCGACCCGTACCTCTTCGACGGCCGCACCCGCGGTTTCATGACCCGTGTCTCGGCCGCCGCCCTTTTGAACGTGACCGCCGGGGCGGGCAGTCTCGTGCCAACATTTGTGATCGAGGGTTCCGCATGAGTCGAGAAGGGCTGCTCACGATCGGGGTCGAGGAGGAGTACCAGATCATCGACTCGTCCGGACAGCTGCACTCGCACATCGACACGCTCCTGACCAAGGCCGAGGCCAAGCTGGGCGACAAAGTCAAGCGGGAGATGATGCAGTCGGTTGTCGAGGTCGGCACGTCGATCTGCGAGGACGTCGACGAGGCACGCGCCCAGCTGGCCGACATGCGCGGCACGCTGGCCGGGCTGCTCGAGCCGGAGGGCATGCGCATCGCATGTGCCGGCACGCATCCGTTCTCGCGCTGGCAGGAGCAGCAGATCACCGACCACGAGCGCTACAAGATGCTCGAAGAGGAGCTCCAAGACGTCGTGCGCACGCTGGTCATCTTCGGCCTGCATGTGCACGTTGCGGTCCCCGATCGCGAGCGGCGGATCGAGGTCCTCAACGAAGCCCGCTACTTCCTCCCGCACCTGCTGGCGCTCAGTACCTCGAGCCCGTTCTGGATGGGTCGCAACACAGGCCTCAAGTCATACCGCAGTGTCATCTGGTCCAACTTTCCGCGCACAGGGATCCCGCCCGACCTCAGCTCATACGATGAGTACGAGAACTACGTCGAGCTGCTCGTCAAGACACGCTCGATCGACAACGGCAAGAAAATCTGGTGGGACCTGCGCGCTCACCCGAGCTTCCCCACCATCGAGTTTCGCGTCTGCGACATGCCGACGCGGCTCGAGGAGACCATTTGCCTGGCTGCGTTGATGCAGGCCATCTGCGCCAAGCTGCTCCAGCTGCGATCCCGAAACCTGGGCTTCCGCAAATACATGCCGGCGCTGATCGCGGAGAACAAGTGGAGGGCCATCCGTCACGGGATCGACGGCAGCCTCATCGACTTCGGGAAGCAGGCAGAGGTTCCCATGCGAGACCTGGCACTGGAGCTCGTGGAGTTCGTCGACGACGTGGTCGATGACCTCGGCTCCCGCAAGGCCGTCGAGTACGTCCACACGATCCTCGAGGACGGGACCAGCGCCGACCGCCAGCTGAGCATGTTCAAGAAGACAGGCGACACACGGGCGGTGGCCGAGCAGCTGGCCAGAGAGACCCTGGAGGGCGTTTCCACAGGTTCTCCAGCCCGAGGCACGACCCAGGGCGGCTAGGGCCGTCGTTATCCCCAGTTACCGGGCGGCAGTTGCGCCGGTTGTCCCCGCCTTGTCCCCAACGCTAGCCTCGTTGCATGCACCAGGTTGATTGGGCGGCTCGCTGGCGCGGGCTGGTAGCCGATCGGGAGGAGGCGGCGCACAAGGACGGGGGGCACAGCGATCCGCACTACTGGGACCGCCGCGCGCCCACGTTCGCCCGCTCGACCACCGGCAGGACCGAACAGTTCCTGGGAGTGGTTTGGCCGTTCGTTTCCGCTCGCACGACCGTGATCGACGTCGGCGCGGGGGCGGGCCGCCATGCGGTGCCCCTGGCCGAGCGGGCGGAGTGGGTCACCGCGGTCGAGCCTTCTGAGGGCATGCGTGAGTACATTCCTGCGCTGCCCAACCTCACGGTGATCGCCAGCGCCTGGGAGGACGCCGAGGTCGCGCCGGCTGACGTAGTGATCTGCAGCCACGTCCTCTATGGAGTGGCCGACGTGGCGCCTTTCGTGCAGAAGATGGAGCGCGCCGCTCGCGCGCGCGTCTTCATCATGCTTCGCGAAGGTCCAGTGCCCCACCCCGCCAACGTCCTTCGCGACAGGATCGGAGCCGCGCCGCTTCCTCCGATCCCAAGGTTCAGCGACCTGTTCATGGTGCTGATCGAGCTCGGCATCAGGCCTGACGTGACATTCATCAGCTACCCGGTGGTCAACAGATACGCAAGCCTCGACGAGGCCATCGCCGACTCCAGGCCGCTGTTCGGCGAGGGTTGGGACGAGCTCGAGGGCGCTCGGCGGCTGGCTGAGATGCTCGTGCGAGACGGTGACGAGCTCACTTACGACAGCGGCCTTTCGGTTTCAGGGATCGCTCATTGGCAACCACGAACGAACTGACATTGAGGCCGGTGCGGCCGGCGGACCTCAACCGAGTCGTCGAGATGACCCGCGACGTGTGGGAGGGTCGCGACTACCTGCCCCAGGTGTTCGATCGGTGGGTCTCGGACGCCGGTTCGACATTTCAGGCCGCCGAGCTGGATGGAGTGGTCGTGGGCGTGCATAGGCTCAGGCCCTACGCTCCGGGCCTCATCTGGTACGAGGGACTACGCGTCGCGAGCACGCACAGGAGGCGCGGCATCGCCCGCGCAATGCTCGAATCCGCCATCGGTGAGGCGCGCGAACATGGCTTTACCGAGATGCGCCTGGGGACCGCCAGCCCGGCGGCCGTGAGCCTGTTCGAGCAGGCCGGCTTCAAGCGCGTCGTCGACATCCGGTGGTGGCGGGCACCGCGCGTCGAGGGCGGCGAGCCCGCTCGAATCCCCGATCCCTCAGAGGCCGAGCGCCTCTGGTCGGCGACCTCAGCCAGCCCGGGGCTCGACCTCTACCACGGAGTCGCAGCCGACATGACCGGTGCACACAACCTCGATGCTGCGGAGCTGTCAAGGCTTGCCGGCGTCGGCATGCTGCGAGCTGCCCCTGGCGGCCGGGCCGTCGCCGGCCTTCGCCGGGCATGGAGCGACAACATCTCGGTCGCATTCATCGCCGGCAAAGGCGCGGCCTTGCGCGACCTGCTGTTCGCGCTTCGTTATGAGGCGGACGCCGACGGGCTGGATCACGTGACGATCGCTGTTCCGCGCCAGCATCCGGCGGGAGCCGATATGAATGCTTGCGGATACGATTTGGTCAATGCCGAAGACAACGCGGGCGTCTACGGACTGAAGCTCTAGCTTGGGACTGAATCTCTAGGTTGACGCGCCGCTACGTCGTCATCGGCAACGGCATCGCCGGGCAGACCTGCGCGGAAGAGCTGCGCAAGCTGGATGCCGAAGCATCGATCGTCATGATCGCCGCCGAAAAGCACCCTCTGTACAACCGGGTCGCCCTGCCGCGATACCTGCGCGGGCAGGTGAGGCGCGAGAAGGTGTTCATGCGCACCGTTGAGGACTACGCGAGGCAGAACCTCGAGATCCACTTCGAAACGTGGGTCACCGAGATCGACGCGGCGGGCAAGGTCGTGCGCACGAACCGCGGCCATTCGTTCCCATACGACGCCCTGCTGATCGCGACCGGTGGTAGACCCAAACCGCCGCCGTGGCCGGGCTCGGACCAGGTATCTCAGTGCCTGGGCTTTCAAACCATCGACGACACCGACAGCATCATTCAGAAGGCGGATGGGGCCGAGCGGGTGCTCGTGATGGGCGGCAGCTTCATCGGCTACGAGCTTGCCGAGGGCGTGAGCTTTCGCAAGACAGCGAAGGTCACCTGGGTGATGCGCGGGCCATGGTTCCTGCGCTACGTCCTCGACGAGGAAGGCGGCCGGCTGTGCCGGCAGCTCGGTGAGGCGCAGGGAGTCGAGTTCGTCACGTCGGACGAGGTGCAGAAGTTCAGCCGGCTCAACGGCCATTTCCTGGCTGAGACCGTGAACGGCAAGAAGGTGGAGTTCGACGTGCTCACCTATGGCGTTGGTCTCGATTACTACACCGAGCCGGTCCGCAACACCGGCATCGAGCTGGACAAGGGCATCGTCACCGACGCCAAGCTGCGCACCTCGGCTCCCGACACCTATGCCGCCGGCGATGTAGCGGTGTTTTACGACCTGATGGTCGAGCGCCACAACCAGATGGGCACGTGGGACAACGCTGAAGCGCATGGAAAGGTGGCTGCGCGCAACATGGCCGGCGCCGACGAGGACTTCTTCGACGTGCCCACGTACACCACGACGATGTTCGGATCAACGCTCGCTGTCGCTGGGGTCACCCCTGACGTCCAGCCCGACCTGGAATCGGTGCGCACGTTCAGCTTCGAGGAGAAGTTCTATCGCAAGCTGTTCTTCAAGAACGACCGGCTGGTCGGGGCGATCATGATCGGTCCGCCGAAGGGGCGTAAGAAGCTCATCGAGATCATGCGCTCCCGCCAACGCATCGAGCGACCGAAGGAAGAGCTGCTCGATCCAGCGAACCTCAAAGACTGATGGCACCCGAGTATGCGTTCCTCACGCACTGGCGGCTGGAGGCAACCGCTCAAGAGGTCTACGACATCCTTGCCGACCCATTGGGGCTGGCCCGGTGGTGGCCCTCGGTCTACCTGGACGTCAGGGAGCTCGCCCCACCCGATCCGGCGACCGGCAAGGGCCGGGTGATCGGCCTTTACACCAAGGGATTTCTTCCCTACACCCTGCGTTGGAACTTCACGGTGACAGAGGCGACGCCGCCGACCGGGTTCAAGCTCATCGCCCACGGCGACTTCGAGGGCACCGGTGTTTGGACGCTAGAGCAGCACGGCGAATTCGTCGATGTGAGCTACGACTGGCGGATCGTGGCCGAGAAGCCACTCCTTCGTTACGGGAGCTTCGTGCTGCGTCCCTTCTTCGCCGCCAACCATCGTTGGGCGATGGCTCGCGGTGAGGAGAGCCTGGGCCTCGAGCTGCGGCGGCGCCGAGCCAGGACCGACGCCGAACGCCAAGCAATCCCTGCTCCTCCCCGCTCGACGTTCAGGGCGTAATATTCGCTCTAGAAGAATGAAATTCGCTTACAGCGAATCCGCTCGAGCCGTCAGATCGGCACTCGGCGCCGTTTTGCGGGGACGCCGCGAGGCGGCGCGCAGGACCCTCACCGAGGTCGCGGCCGAGGCCGGCCTGTCGCCCGCCCACCTCTCAGAGGTCGAGCGTGGCCGCAAAGAGGTGTCGATCGAGCGCCTGCTTGCCGTGTCACACGCGCTCGGTGCCCACCCGGCGGAGATCTACGCCGACCTCGCTCGCCTGCTGGGCGCGGAGACCGATCGGCCCTCGTGGCCTGAGGACCCCCCCGCGAAGCTCCGCCTGGCCACCGCCTCCCTCCCACTCGAGGCGCTCCGCAGCGTGGCCGATTTCAGCGCTTACCTGGCGATGGCCAACCCGCCACCCAGGACTCGCCCGCGAATCGGGTTTGACACAAGGAGTTGAAGGTGAGCCTGATCCCAACCGTGATCACGAACGACGGGCGCGGAGAGCGTGCCTACGACATCTACTCGCGACTGCTCAAAGAGGGAATCATCTTTGTGCGAGGCGTGATCGATGACGACCTCGCCAGCACGGTGACGGCGCAGCTGCTGTTCCTCGAGAGCCAGGAGCCGGAGCGCGACATCCAGGTCTACATCAACAGCCCTGGCGGGTCGCTCACCGCGGCGCTCTCCATCTACGACGCCATGCAGTACGTGGGACCGAAAGTCGGAACCCTGTGCACCGGGTTGGCCGCCAGCGGCGCCTCGATCCTTCTGGCCGGCGGCGCGCATGGCATGCGGCTGTCACTTCCGCACGCGCAGATCCTCATCCACCAACCCTTCACGCAGGGCATCCAGGGTCAGGCCA
>Ga0209805_1002514_pt1 | contig 10684 bp, 12 predicted proteins | sample GraSoiAngelo_148_FD_185905 | JGI IMG/M metagenome (GOLD analysis project Ga0209805, IMG submission 185905) | Grasslands soil microbial communities from the Angelo Coastal Reserve, California, USA - 14_1009_09_20cm (SPAdes) (version 2) | ecosystem: Environmental > Terrestrial > Soil > Grasslands ... | reverse complement strand
AAGCTGAGGAACTGCCTCGCGTGCGATCGCGTCAGTTCACCGCGTGCGCCGAGGAAGTGCGCGGCTCGGTCGCGCCGCCGCGCGTCTCCGCAACCAGATGGCGCACTACTGCTTTCAAGTCGCCCGTCTCTCGATACACCCGCAATTGCCGGTCTGCGCTGGTGCCTTCCTTCAGGACGGTGTGCACGTATTCAACCGCGCTGCGGCTTCCCAAGTCGTCCACCACGTCGTCCACCAGCTCCAGCAGCTCGGGAATGAGTTGCCGCATGTCCACTTCCGCTTCTTTGCCGAAATCAATTAGCTTGCCGTCGATGCCATAGCGCGCGGCGCGCCATTTGTTTTCCTCGATTAGCGCTCGCCGATACAGCCGCCAGCTCTGGTTGTACGTGTATAGCCGGTGCAGCTTCACGATAATCGCTTGCGTCAGCGCGGCGATCGCTACTGCCTCTTCGACTTTGGTGCACACGTCGAACATCCGGAATTCCAGCGTCCCGAACATCGGATGCGGCCGCACGTCCCACCAGATTTTTTTGCCGTTGTCGATACAGTGCAGCTTCACCAGCAGGTTCACGAAATTTTCGTACGCGCTCCACGATTCGAACTGTTCCGGCACGCCCGTCCGCGGAAAACGCCGAAACACTGTCGTGCGGAAGGATTTCAATCCCGTGTTTCGCCCCATCCAGAAAGGCGAACTCGTCGAAAGTGCCAGCAGGTGGGGCAGAAAGTAGCGCACGCCGTTCATCAAGTCGATGGTGGTTTGCCGGTCCGGCATGGCCACGTGCACGTGCATGCCAAAGATCAGCAGAGACCGCGCCAGCTGACCCATTTCCTCCACGATGTGCTGGTAGCGCTCCCCCGGAGAGATAACCTGATCGATCCAGCTCGAAAAAGGGTGCGTTCCTGCGGCCGCAACCTGTAAGCCGGCGCGTTCGGCAGCCGCCACAAGTTCCCCCCGTGTGCGATGCATTTCGATGCGGAGATCGCTGACGCTGTCGCAAATCCGCGTACCCGTTTCCACGATCGACTGGTGCAGTTCAGGCTTGACCTGTTCCGCGATGTCCGCCGAAGCCTGCGAAATCAGCTGGCTGACGTGCGAACGCAACTCGCCGGTCGCTGGATCGATAATCTGGAATTCTTCTTCGACGCCGATCGTGAAGCGGTGAGCCATGGGCTGGCCCTCCGAAGGGCTTGAGCTGACCGGGGACTTTTGCGCCTTGTATCATACCCCGCCGACACGATGATTTGCACGCTTCCGGCAATGAGAAACCCGTCGCCGCTTACCTCGCCGCCGAACAGGCCAAGGACGCGGAACAACTTTCGCTCTGCTTTACCGCAGACGGGCCGGTTCGCGACGAAGGCCGGGACCATCGCGGCCGCGAAGCCATCCGAACATGGCACGAAGCAGCTAATCAGAACTACCGCTATACCGTGCAGCCACTGGAGCGCTCCAACGCGGGGAAAAGAAGCAATTGTGCGCGCCCGCCTAACGGGCGACTCTTGGCCCTTGGCCGGCTACTCGGACCATCGCCAACGCCCGGTTAGGCTCGGCGCCGCTCACATTTGTGTCAATTTGGCACTCGACTGCGCGACCCGGATCTTGCCAGACTCTTCGCCATGCAAATCAAGCCTTTTCGCATAGAACACTATTTTGGGAAATACGAATTCACCACCAGGTACCAGCTATCGAGCTCTGACGCGGAATCCCGCACCATCCAGGAACTGCTCGACCTGGAGCCGGGCGCCCAGGAATGTCTCTTGAAACAACGGTGCGGGTACACCGAGTCACCGGGAGCGCCAGCTCTGCGGCAAGCTATCTCTGGCATCTACCGGGGAATCAAGCCTGAACACGTTCTCGCCGTGTCCGCCGCCGAGGAAGGCATCTTTGTTTTCTATCACGCGCTTGTCGGACCCGGTGATCACGTCATTGTGGAGATTCCTTGCTACGAGAGCGCCCTCGAAGTTGCGCGGAGCACCGGAGCGCAAATCAGCGAATGGCGCCGGCGTTATGAGGACGGCTGGGTCCATGATCTCGCCGCCCTGGAGAAAATGATTCAACCCAACACGAAAATCATCTACATCAACACGCCCCATAACCCGACCGGACTCTTGATGCCTGCCCATGTCTTCCAGCAGGTCATAAAACTCGCCAGTAGCCGCGGCATCCTCGTTTTTTGCGACGAAGTCTACCGCGAACTCGAGCACGACCCCGCGAATCGTCTTCCCGCGGCATGCGAAATCTACGAACGGGCAGTCAGCCTCGGTTCCATGAGCAAAAGTTACGGCTTGCCTGGCCTTCGCCTTGGCTGGTTGGTTTGCAAAGACGCGGAACTCCTCGAACGCTGCCTCGAGTTCAAGTACTACACCACCATTTGCAGCAGCGCCCCCAGCGAGATCCTCACCGCGTTGGCGTTGCGTCATCGCGAAGTCTTGGCGCAGCGCAATCGCGAAATCGTCTTGCGCAATCTGCCCCTTCTGGATTCCTTTTTTCGGCAGCGTTCGAACCTCTTCGAATGGATCAAGCCTAACGCCAGCCCCATTGGCTTCGTTTACTTCAAACCTCAGCGCCATGTCTTTTCTTTCTGCGAGGACGTTGCAAGAAAGGCGGGTGTGCTACTCTTGCCGGGAACCGTCTACGATCAGCCTCACCACATTCGCTTTGGCTACGGCCGCAAAAACATGCCCGAAGCGCTCGCTCATCTCAGCGCCTACCTCGACGCCCATGCTTGAATTCGGGCGTGCCGGCCGTCACATGAACGCTCGCGCAAACACCGAGGGGCATTCGAAAGAATCCGGAGACAAAACAAAAAGCGGGACGGAAAAACCAATCCGTCCCACCGGAAACCTTCTCCTCTGCGAGCCCCACTGCTGACCTCTAATTTTAATTTCTAACTTCCGGCTTCTAATCTACGCCGCGCCCAAGGCCCGCCGCTGCTGGAAGCATTCCCTGCAAAAGACCGGCCGCCCCTGCGTGGGCCGGAAGGGAACCGTTGTTTCCTTCCCGCATTGCGAGCAATTGGTCTTGGTTTCCGTGCGCGCCGGAGCGGCGTGCCCGCCTCCGCCCTCCGCCCTCTTAGCTTTGCACGCCTTGCAGCGCTTTGGTTCGTTCTTGAATCCCTTGTCAGCGAAAAACATTTGTTCGCCGGCAGTAAACACGAACTCCGCACCGCATTCTGCACACTTCAACACCTTGTCGTGGTATTCCATGAGGCGCTCTCCCCTGGTTCCCGTAGGAACAGAGGTTTGGCACGACTTTGCACCTCAGAGCCAAGATGCTTGAGGAGACCAGTATCCGGGGACGCCGGGCGCGGATCCCTTGGGCCTGCGGGTACGAAGCTGCGAAAAAAAACCAAACGCTCTGCCTAACGGGGGCCTGATTCTCGGAAGTTGTGCGCCTCGCTGCGGCGGATAGCCGAAGGGCGGCCCACCCTAAAGGACCGCCCCCGGAAATTACTCCGATTCCCGCCGCTGCTTCTTGCGCAGTCGCTTCCGCGAAAGCGCTTCCTTGGCCCGGCGCTTTTCGCCGGGCTTCATATAGAAACTATGTTTCTTGATCTCCTTGATGATGTCTTCCTGTTGCACCTTGCGCTTGAAACGCCGCAGTGCATTTTCAAGGGATTCATTCTCTTGGATGATGACTTCCGCCACTTTATAAATTCACCCCCAATCCGGTTCGGATTGGAAAAATTGGGGAGCCTCCTGCCGAATAGCAGGCCTTCGGGCACCCCCCATTGCTATTATCGCATGTATTGACCGCGTTGCAGAATGCACCCTGAAAGTCCCTGGCTTTTTCTAAATCAATTCGCGCGTCGCAGTCAAGGAATCTTTGCAAAATCTTGCGGTTTTATAGGTACTACTACTTTCTAGTTATAGGTACTACGACCCCCTTATAACTACGCTGCAACGATAGTAACGCTAGAATAAAAGTTGTTGGCGCGGCTCTGTTTGGCTAAAGACCGGCCGCTCCCCCATTCTTGGCCGGTTCCCGTGCGAACCCTGGTCCAATCGCTCGTTTCTGCTGCTAGAATGACCCCGCTTTGAGATCAAGTGCCGGGAGCCGGCCATGTCCGATATACCTATGCGGGACGCCATCGGCGTGCTTCTTGCCGGAGGCCAGGGCGAACGCCTTTGGCCGCTCACCCGCGACCGCGCCAAGCCCGCCGTGCCCTTCGGCGCGCTCTACCGCATCATCGACATCACCCTTTCCAATTGCATCAATTCCGATCTGCGCCGGGTCTTCGTCCTTACGCAGTACAAGGCCCTCAGTTTGAACCGCCACATTCGCGCGGGCTGGTCGCCGCTCGCCGGCCTCGGCGAATACGTTGAAGTGATTCCTCCGCAGATGCGCGTCTCGCAATCCTGGTATCAAGGCACGGCCGACGCCGTCTATCAGAACATCTATTCCATCGGGAGCGAGCGCTCCAAATTTGTCTTCATACTTTCCGGTGATCACATCTACAAGATGAATTACGCGAAAATGCTCAAGCAGCATACCGACTCCGCCGCCGACGTCACCGTGGCGACGATTCAGGTCCCCGTCACGCAAGCCGCCCGGCAATTCGGGGTCATCGAAGTGGACAAGGATTGGCGCATCATCGGCTTTGAGGAAAAGCCAACCGCGCCCAAGGAATCGCCGCACCATCCCGGCCATTGCAATGCCTCAATGGGCATTTACATTTTCAACGCGCAACTGATGATTCCCATCCTGCTGGCTGATTCTGAGGACCCCAAGTCCAGCCATGACTTCGGCAAAGACATTCTTCCGCGCATCATTTCGAAGCACCGCGTTTTCGCCCACAACTTCGTCGACGAAAACGCGAAGGACGCGCTCTACTGGCGCGACGTCGGCACCCTCGACGCCTATTACGAAGCCAACATGGACCTGGTCAGCGTCTCTCCGGTTTTCAACTTGTACGACAAGGCCTGGCCGCTGCGCACCTGGCAGCAGCAGTATCCGCCTGCAAAATTTGTCTTTGCGGATCCCGAACGGATGGGCGTCGCGATGGATTCCATCGTTGCGGGCGGCTCTGTAATTTCCGGTGGCCGCGTGCAAAAATCTGTCATCGGCTACGACGTGCGCGTGAACAGCTACTGCGAACTTACCGACTCCATTTTGTACAATCACGTGAACGTCGGACGGCATTCGCGCATTCGCCGTGCCATCATTGACCGCCACGTCAATCTTCCCGAGCACACGGAGATCGGATACGACAATGAAGCCGACCGCCGCCGCTACCACGTCACCGATTCCGGAATCGTGATCGTGGTCCGCCAGGAATCGCTTATCGAAGAGCCGGAGTCCGCTTAGTGGCGCACTTGGGTAGCGAAGGAAAGTGTGAGGCCGCCTGGTTTCGTGGGTCTTGGGGGCTGGCCCTCAGCCTTTCCAGACATACTTGCCGCACGGGCATGCAACCGTATCGGTGGGATTTCTCTTCTCCATCGGCTGCTTACAGACAGGGCAATTCTTTCTCCACATACCGCCAACCCATATCAGTGGGCCACTCCAGTAACGGATTCGGGCAGATTCAGTTGCGCGATCAGCGCATAGAATTCTTCGCGCTCTTGCAATTCGACAAGAACCGAAAGAGCTTTCCCATAAGCCGCGATCGTTCCCGTTAAACGGTAAAAGGCCGGAGACCCCTGGGTCGTCATCCGTCTCTCGATATGAGCGTCCGCCGAGAGTTCGAGAACTTGTTCTATGGCTGCTTGCGCAAAACTCGCGTTCATTACTGGCAGGCCTCCCTTCTTCTCTCACCTATATAATGGTAACGATTGGCGGCCTGTTGTAGATAAAGGAATTCCTGCATTTACGCAGAAGCCATCTCTGGGTGTCGGCGCAGGTGTTTACCCGCCGTCTTTGGCGTCATCCAAGTCACAAGGGCAGCGCGGTGCGCGCGCATTCTTCCAACAGTTTTTGGTCGTCCGCCGAAAATGCGTTTGCCTGCTCGCTTTCCATATCGATCTTGCCGACCACCGTGCCGTTTGAGGATGCACGATGGGCACGATCATTTCCGAAAGCGTGCCGCCCAAGGCGGTCAAATAGCGCGGATCGTTTCCCGCATCGCTCCCGTCAATCCTTGAGTGATGGGAAACGTCGGATAGTCGGATAGGCGGGCGCCCCGGGTCGCTCCAGTGTCATGAGCTCGGCTACGGTAGGCGATGATGGATACCATTTCGCTTCCACATCGTACACGCCGGTCCATCGATGGTTTCCCAGGCCTCGCACTGCCTGGGCAAGTTTCTTTGCTCGTTCGGTCCGGTCCCCTTTTCCGGCGACGATTGACCGAATGTGTTTCAACGCTTCCTGAACGCGGTTCATTGAGTTTTGCCCCTCAAGACTTCGTTTCATTTCCGAGAAGAAGGAGGGTACACCCCTGCAGTTTTCGCCAGAGTGAGAAACAAAGGGGTTAGAGAATAGCGAACTTGGAAGAACATATTGATTGTAGGTGGGCTGATGGCCGCTTCTTGGGATGGAGTTTACCCGCGGTGTTTTTGATAATAAGGGAGTGGTGGGTCTGCTAAGATTATGATTCGGAAGCGGTTGCTGGAACTTTGCAGCGAGGGAGGGAGGGAGGAAGCGAGCCGCGAAGAAATTTGACTTGAGAGCCAGCGGAATTGACAGATTTCACCTGGCCGGGCACTAGACGACTTGGAGACCGACTTCGCCTTCTTGTTTGGAACCTGACTTCCCGACCCAAACTACGCTGCAGAGAATGCTGTTCAACTCATCGGTGGGAATAACCTCGACGATTTGTCCGCGCTTCAGCCGAAAGCCTCCCCGGAGCCGGAAACCATCGGGAGAGCAATCCACGACCAGGCAGGGAATGCGTTGTGGGTGGGTGCCGAGGTTGACGACCAAGCTGGCTCCCTTCTTGATGACGACGCGCCTCGAGCGGCGACCCTCGCGAGACGGGAGGGCGGGCAGGGATTTGGCCTCGGTGAGGATTTTCCACATGGCCCCTATGGTGGACGAGGACCTGAGGTCAGCCTATCGGGTGAATACCTGTGTTGTGCGTGCGGAGTAACCAGGTGTCGTGACTGATGACTCGCGACTAGCGGAGGAGAGAATTTGGCCCGGCGACAGAGGAAATGGAAAATCGGATGGGGACGGACCGAACAAGCTCACCAACAGAGCCATCAGCCAGAGTGTGTAACTCCGCGCAGGGAGCAAAAGAGTTTGCATGAGCGGCCGTTTCCGGCGTTCGCTTGCGCGCGGCTCAGAGTTTGCCGAGGGGTGGGGCGGCCTCGACGTCGAAGTAGATTTTCTTGTGCAGGAGGCTATTTTCATGGCCGATCACGAAGCGGGTTTCCGGATCGTCCTCGGTGAGGAGGAGTCGCAGACCGCGGGCGTCGTTGGGCACATCGAAGACGAGATCGCTCGTGTAGGACTCGCCGGGGTGCAAGGGTTGCGCTAGCGGCGTGGAATTTTGGCCAAGCCGAGCGAGGGCGGTCTCGCTTTCGGGCGAGGGAGAATGGCTGCGGCCGGTGTCATCTACGAGCAGGACTTTGCGGCGGTTCGGGGTAAGCGGGCCGTTGCGGCGACGCGCGGAAATGGTGCGCGGGTCAAACCAGGTCTTTACGCGCAGAACGACGAATTTTCCGTGGGCAGAGGTTTGCTGCAGCTCCGGGCCGAGGGCAGCGGCGGCTTGCGCGCCGACCAGCGAGTAGGCTAGATGACAGTCGATTTCGCAAAAATACTTCCAACCGTCCGGTGGCAGGGTTTGCTCGCTGCTGGCGAGCGAGACGCCGCCGAGCAAGAGGAAATAGCCCGCGGCAATCGTGACCACGGCACCTGCGCCGAGCTTGGCGAAAAAAGCCGAGCCGCGGACCGCCCCGTAAAACAAGATGAGCAGGCTGAGACCGAGTGCAAAAATAGTGCCGAGAAAGAGCAGGACTACGGCGGGAGCAAAATGGGGCATGAAGACGGACATTTTCGATTCTCCTCTGGCCTCAAATTTCGCGAGCTTGGCGACGATTCAAGAACAATCCCGCGATTCCGAGTGTCCTTTTGTAGGAAGAGATATTCCTCGCCTGCTCCGCTCGGAATGACAAATTTTTGCGGCCTGGCATCGCAGAATCTGGTTCGACTCAGCCGGCGAGGGCGTCGGGCAAGGCGCCGCGAGTGCGTTCGCGATGCGCAAACTCTTCGAGCGCGGCTTCGAGGTCGGCCACGGTAAAGTCCGGCCAGGCTTTGCGCACAAACAGAAATTCCGCGAACGCGCATTCCCACAACAGAAAATCGGAGAGACGTTGCTCCCCGCCGGTGCGAATCAGCAGATCCACCTCCGTGGAGCCGCCCCGATAGACTTCCGCGAGGACGCGGCTGAAAGATTCCGGCGAAAGCTCGGTGACTTTGTAGAAGCGGCAGGCAGCGTGAAAGATGGCGTCGCGGGCGGAGTAGTCAATCGCAAGGCGAAGATGCAGCCGTGTTCCGCGAGCGGTGGCGGCTTCGGAATCGGCGATGGCCTGGCGCAGCGCGGCGGGCAGGCGATCGCGGCGGCCGATGACGCTCAGGCGCACGCCTTGTTCGACGCAGTGGGCGGTTTCGGTGAGCAGGTATTCGTGGAGCAAGCGCAGGATGGCGTTGACTTCGGCGGCGGGGCGCTTCCAGTTTGCGGAGGAAAGCGCGAAGAGCGTGAGCGTGTGAATGCCGACGCGCGGCGAGGCTTCGATGATGCGGCGCGCGGCTTCGGCTCCGGCGCGATGACCTGCGGAACGCGGCAGGCCGCGCGAAGAGGCCCAGCGTCCGTTGCCATCGGAAATGATGGCGACGTGCAAGCCCTGACCCGCAGATCTCGCGCGCTCCGAAGCGGGAGCAGGAGCCGGCGCCAGTGGCCGCGAAGCGGGCATCGGCACTCCCTGCGAAGACGGCGGAGCGACGGACGGAGCCCAAGCCGGGACCGAGGAATTGCCTGCTGCTGAAACGGGTGACTCCATGGGTGTATCCAGTCTCCGCCGCGAGGAAACGAGTTCTGCGAAACGAAACGAATTTAGAACAACCCAGAGGCGGCCCGCCTGCCGGGGGCGGGCATGCTGAAACCGCCGGACAACAGCTGCGCCAACCGCTGTGCCATGCAAAGTGGAGGCGCAAAAAATTTTCTCCCCTAGCCCTCGCGGGTAGAGCGAATCAGTGCCTCCATGTGATTCAGATAACGCTCCAGGGCCTTGCGTCCCGCAGCGGTCAGGCGATATTCCGTCTTGGGCGTGCGACCCTCGAAGGACTTCGCGCAAACGATGTAGTCCGCTTCCTCCAGTTTCCGCGCATGGACGCTCAGGTTGCCGTCGGAGGCTCTCAACAGCGCTTTTAGCTCGTTGAAGGTGAGCGCGCGATTGACCGCGAGAGCACTGACGATGCCGAGACGAACCTGCTCGTGAATCAGGCGGTCGAGATCGGCCGGAGCGGCTTCGCGCGCGGGATTGCGCACCGATTCGAGGATGGCTTCGCGGTCGCGCGCGCGTTGCACTCGTTCCTGACGGGCAGCAGATGACTTGGCCATTTGATCTCCTTCAACCTCCGTAGTGCCGGGCGATCCACCAGCCGAACCCGACGTGAATGATGCCAAAGCCGGCCGCCATGAAGGCGTCTCCCCAGGGGGCTGGCATGAAAAGCGCAGCGGCACCGAGCGACATCAGGCACAAACCCATCACCGGAACCACCCGCACGGAAAACGCACCGCCGGTGACAATCGCGGTTCCATACAGCAAGAGCCAAACTCCGGGGAGGGCCGTGAGGGCACCTATTTGATAGAGAGTGTAGGTCAACAGGCCACCCACAACAATGGGAGGAGCAAAACTTAGAAGGAACTTGCGGCCCGGTCCGGAGAAAAGGCGGGAGTTTGCGCGATGCGCTTTGGTAGCCGCAGCGGGCGCGGCGATGGCCACGGCGATGAAAGCTTCGACAAGCCAAACGATGAGCCAGGCGCGGGGAGATGTCTGGCGAGACGCGACGAAGGCCGCAACCAGAGCAGTGATGCCCATGGCCACACCACCCCAACCGGGCACGGCGGTAAATTCCGCAGCGCTGGCCATGGTTTCGCGGATGTAGCGAAGATGGTCGGCGGCGCGAGCGTCAATAGGAATGGGCTCGCGGCGAGAAGAGCGAAGCGGGCCCGGGGTGGTAGCCATGAAGCAGAGTTTAGCGGCAGGCCCTATGGTTGTCAAGTACTTTGTGGCACAAAGTCGAGGCCGGGCCTTTGCGCCGCTCAAACCGGATCAATAGACAATTAAAGTTTCTTTTCCATCCGCGAAAACGCGGTGGAGCCCCCCCCTACAAGGAGCCTTCCGAGCCGATGGGTTCTCCGGCACGATCGAAGAGCTGCCCAGCAAGGGACCCGCCTTTTGACCGTCTCCTGCCGAGGCGTCTCGCTTGAAATGGATCATCTGCAGCACGCCGTCCGGATCCAGTACGGTTTGCGGCTGCCCCTGCGCTTGGCCTGCGAACTTGGAATGGGTGGCCACAGCCGCGCCCGTAACGAAAAGCTGTCGTTGGCTAGACGCAACCCGTCCCCACTTCATGGTTTTCACCACACCGTACATCTCAACGCGCCGGGGAAAGGGTCGGGGGCGACGTGCTGGGGGTGTCGGATTAAAGCATGGCATGAGGGTCAGGGCTGCCGGGGGTAGCGGCGGAGGAGGGAGTTGCAGCGGATTTTGAAAACGTCGAGAAACATCTGGATGCTGTCGCGGA
>Ga0209805_1002513_pt1 | contig 10690 bp, 9 predicted proteins | sample GraSoiAngelo_148_FD_185905 | JGI IMG/M metagenome (GOLD analysis project Ga0209805, IMG submission 185905) | Grasslands soil microbial communities from the Angelo Coastal Reserve, California, USA - 14_1009_09_20cm (SPAdes) (version 2) | ecosystem: Environmental > Terrestrial > Soil > Grasslands ... | reverse complement strand
TGCTGGTCAGGCCGGCTATCAGGTGGCGGCCGGACCAGAAGCGTACCTCGATGTCTCGCCGGGGCTTCATGTCGTAGGTGCGAACTGCGACTTCACGCGCGACGACGTCTTCGCGATCAGGCCCGCACCGCCGATCGGGATCACCCGGGTGGATCCCCAGGGTCATGCCAGCAACTTCGTCGATCTCACCGGTGTCGACAGCCTCAACGGCATCGTGTTCGATACCGTTGGCAGGTTCGATCATCGACTACTGGTTTTAGGGCTGCGCAATCAGCACAGCACGATCGTCGCCATTGACTGCAAGGGTGGGGTCGTGACGATCACCAGCACGGCCCCACCCCTGGAGGGCGGGTTCGCGGTGGCACCGGCGGGATTCGGAACGCACGCCGGCGAGCTGGTCGCCCCGGACGAGAACAGTGGGGCCATCTGGACCGTTAGTGCGACGGGCCGTTCCGAGTTGCTCGTCGCGTCCGGCATCCCCCATGGCGGTGACATTGGGGTCGAGAGCGCGGCATTCGTGCCGTCCGGGTTCACGGCTCATGGCGGCACGGCCTACGTCGCCGACCGCGCCACCGCGAACAACCCGCACGCGGGAACCGACAACATCTTGCGAATGCCGTCGAGCGATGTGATTGCCGCCGGCCTTCGTGACGGCGACCTTCTCGTCGTTGCGGAAGGTGGCGCGGTGACCATCGACGTCCGCTGCCAGGCAACCTGTTCGTCGACGGTGGTCGTGTCGGCGGGGACGTCGGCGCACATCGAGGGCCATCTCGTCATCCTGGCGGCTCAGCCGCAGCCGGTGCCCCGCTCTCTGCCGGCGGTCGCGGACCTCGGCTCCCAGCGAGCTCAACTGTTGGCTCGAGTGGCGATTGGGGCGCTGATCGCCGCCATTTTCGTCGCCCTCGTCCTCCTGAGGGCGCGCCGTGCCAGGCGGCGCTGACCTTACCGCGCTTCCTGCAGGCCGACGCTGAACATCGCCTCGAGGTCGTGCTTTGAGTACACCTTGAAGGCGACATGGGTTCGAGTCTTGAGGATGCCTGTGATCTGCGAGAGCCGAGTAGTGACGATCTCGGCGATCTCCTCGTGGTCCTTGACCCGGAGGATGGCGACGAAGTCAAACTCGCCGGTCACCGAGTAAGCCTCGGCGACACCGGAGACATCCGCGAGCGCCGGTCCGAGCCCGGCGATTGCCGAACGCTCGGCCTCGATCAGCACGATAGCCGTGACCACGAGGGCATTGTCTCATCTCGCCGCCGAATACAAAATCCTTGACTTATCGAACGTATGTTCGTATACTAGGAACATGCTGGCGACGCGGTCAAGCCACCTCAGGGGGGACGTTCTGAAAGAGGTGATTGCCATCGTCGAGACGACCGCTAGGAGGCATGTGATCGGATTAGCGGCTGCTGAGGAGCTCGCAATCGCCCGCCGATTGGTCGTGCTGATGCTCGCTAGCGCCGACCTCGGCGAGAGCTTCGTCATCGAAGAACTGTCGCAAGGCTTATGGACCGACGTCGACCGCCTGCGCCGTGCCTGCCAGCAGTTCGAGCTTCGGCTCTGGCAGACCGCGCCCGCGTTCATGCTGGCGCAATGACGCCTGACAACGGGCAGCCAACCGGCGTCGATGACAGTCGGGAAGCCGTGCTGGGCGTTATCTCTGGCGGTTTCGATCAGTACCACCGGATGGACAAGAGTGGTCTGCTGCCGGAGCAGCATGCCAGGTCGATGGTCGAGCTCGCGCGGATTCGTGATAAGGCGGCGCTTGAGCTCGCCGAACACACGGCTGAGCTCGCCAAAACCAACGCCTGCGTCGACTGGGGATCCGTCTCGACGCAGGACTGGATCCGCCACACATGCCAACAGTCTTCAGGTGCGGCGGCTGATTTTCTACACATCGGCGAGCAGCTTTCAAACTTGCCGAAGACGCTCGATGCCGTGCGAGAGGGCGAGATCGGTTTTGCGCATGCCGCCATCATCGCGCGCCACGCCCAAGCGATCACACATTCCGACAGCGCTGAACCGTTCGATGAAACCCCGTTCCTGAAGGCCGCCAGGGAAAACAGCGTAAGCCGCCTCTGGTATTACTCGATGCACGCCTGGCATCGTGCGGACCCCCAGGGTGTGGCCGACGCTCAGCGCCAGGCCGCCGAGGAGCGCTACCTGCGGCTGACCGACGGTGATGATGGAACGCTCTATGTCAAGGGGGCGTTCGACTCGGCAGCGGGCGCGACCATCCGGACGGCACTCGAACCACTCGCACAACCCCATGGCGACGGCGATGACCGGTGCCGCGAACGCCGGACCGCCGACGCGCTGGTTGAGCTGACCGCTCACAGCCTCGACACCGGGGCGGTTCCGCAGCATGGAAGCGTACGCCCGCACGTTCAGGTCACCACGACACTGGAGACCCTGCAGGCCCTGATCGGGGCACCTGCAGGTGAGATGGCGTTCTCGCTGCCCATCTCGGCAAAGACGGTGCAGCGACTCGCATGCGACAGCTCGATCACCCGGGTTCTGCTTGGCGCGGACTCCGCCGTCATCGACGCGGGGCGGGCGAAGCGCGTGGTCGCCGGTGGCACGCGGCGTTTGCTCGACGCTCGTGACAAGCACTGCCGCTGGCCCGGCTGCGAGCGCTTGGCTTCGTGGAGTTCGGCGCACCACATCATTCACTGGGCCCAGGGCGGCAAGACCGACCTCTCGAACATGATCCTGCTCTGCCAGCACCATCACTGGACGGTCCATGAAGGCGGCTGGCGTTTATCGCTGGCGGCGGATGGACGCGTGATCGCGATTCCGCCTGAAACAGAGTTCTATCCGCCCGAGTTCTATCCCGCAGCCCGGGCGCCCGACGAATTCGACGTGGCCTGACCGGGACGTAAAGTCTGGCCATGGCAGGCCAGGTCCGGATCGGATGTTCGGGGTGGTCGTATGCCCACTGGCGCGGCCGCTTCTACCCGGACAAATTGCCGGCGCGCGAACACTTCGATTTCTATGCCCGGCATTTCGACACCGTTGAGCTGAACAACTCGTTCTACCGCCAGCCGCCGCCCGAGCGGTTTGCCGCGTGGAGAGAACAGGCGCCGGTTGGATTCCTCTTCGCCGTCAAGGGCAGCCGATACGTGACCCACATCAGACGCCTTGCGATCGAGCAGAAGTCCGTCGACATGGTTGTCGAGCCGGCCCTCCGGCTCGGCGAGAAACTGGGCCCGATCCTCTTCCAGTTCCAGGCGAACTTTCACCTGGATCTGCAGCGGCTGATGCGATTCGTCGGCATGCTTCCGGCAAATCTCCGGTTCACGCTGGAATTTCGGCACGATTCCTGGCTGGTGCCACCAGTCTGCGAGTTACTGCGGAGCCGCCAGATCGCCCTCTGTATTCCCGATCATCCGAAGATGCCGAAGTCGTTCGAGATCACGAGCGCCTTCACATATATAAGGATGCATCTGCCATCGCAGGGGCTCGGCTACGGCAAGCGGGCTCTGCAGCCGTGGGCCGAGCGGACTGCCGAATGGAGTAGCCGGGGCATCGATGTCTTTATCTATTTCAACAACGACATGGAAGGGCACGCCATCAAGGACGCCCAAACGCTCAAAGATTTACTCGGCACTCCCGTTATGTCCTAGACATGGCAGAGCGGCCAGCCTGGATAAGGGCGCGAACTGGAAGGGTGGCGGTCCTGGTGGGGGTCCTCGTGTGCGTGCCCGGAGGTCTCGGTCTTGTGCTGGGCTTCATCCTCCGCGACGCCCGGGACAGCTGGCTTCTGCTTGCAATCGGACTTCCATTCCTCATCGCCGGGGTCGGCTATATCGCATGGGGTGCCATGCGGCTACGAAGCTTGCGCTGATCGGATTCAGTACCCGGTAGCGCCTCCGCCTGGTGTCATCGGGACCAATGGCGGGAAGGCCGGGATTCGAACCCGGGGAGCGGATTAAAAGCCCGCTCAAGCGCTTAGCAGGCGCTCGCATTCGACCACTCTGCCACCTCCCCGCGGAGGCGGTAGCCAGTTTACCCTGTTTTTATGGAAGCTTCCGCCGATGAGCAGTGGGCCCGTTATGGCCGGGCCTTGATTAGTTCGATGAGCGAGGTGCTGACCGAAACCCCGGACGATGCGCATGCGAACCTGCTGGAGACGGCCGACTATTGGCTCTCAGTGGGACTTGTCCTCGGCCTGCGTGAGCCGCGGCAGGCCGAGCGGCTACTCCAGGTGATCGAGGCGCACGAGCCTGAACGAGGAGAGCTGGAGCGGGACGCAACCAGCCTGATCGGGCACGCACTTGGCTGAGGGACGGTTGTGAGGCGACGAGGCTTCGTCTCGCAGATGTACGCTGCGGCTCGCCTCGCGAATGATATCTCCACGCTGTCATCCGGTGATCCGCGGCGTATTGCCCGGCGCGCGAAGAACAAGATCATCGGCCGGGCGCTCGGTCGCGCCGGACTATGGCGCCTGCTGTGGCGATGAGCCCTCGACGATCCGCGGACGGCCGAGCTACGACCCCTTGATTCGCTGGGCCAGCCGCCTGAGATCCTGGACGAACGCCTGCATCTCGATCTCGCGGCTCTCGTCATCCGGCGCCCTCAGGATCGAGGATGGATGGACCGTCGCCATCATCAAGGGGAGGCCGGGGCGCTCGATAAACTGGCCCCGCTGGAGGCTCACGCGGAAATCACGCCCGAGCAGCGCCTGGGCGGCGGTGGCACCCAGCAGGACGAGGATCGTCGGCTTGATCAGGGCGATCTCGGCATCCAGCCAGGGACGGCAGGCGCTGATCTCGGCGGCATTCGGCTTCTGATGTAGCCGCCGCTTTCCCTGCGGCTTCCACTTGAAGTGCTTGACCGCGTTTGTGATGTAGACGCGCTTCCGATCGATCCCCGCTTCCGCGAGCGCTTCATCGAGCAGGCGCCCAGCTGGACCGACGAACGGCTTTCCTTCGATGTCCTCCCGGTCACCCGGCTGCTCCCCAACGAACATGACCGAGGCATGCTCGCCACCTTCTCCAAAAACAGTCTGCGTGCCGGTCTTGTAGAGATCGCAGGCCCGGCACCCTGCCGCCGCGTCGCGCAGTCCGGACAGGGTCGGTGCCTGCGGGATGAGCTCCTCGGCTGCGGACGGCTGCCCGACCCGGGGCGGCTCCAGCCCGAGGCCAGGCTGCTCCACCGGTGGCGGAGGCCGTGACGCCGTGCGACTACGTCTTGGCGGACTCAAGCGGCAGGCTCAGCGTGAACTCGCTCCCCTTGCCCGGCTTCGACACCGCAACGATGTCCCCACCGTGAAGGCGGGCCAACTCGCGAGCCAGGTAAAGGCCGAGCCCGGTGCCGGGGACATCCCCGTACGGCGCCAGCCGGCTGAACCGAACGAAGAGGCGGCTCATGTCCTCGGCGGCAATACCAATTCCCTGGTCGCGGACCCGGATCGTCGCCAGCCCGTCCCCCGCCGAGAGATGCGCGATCACCTCCCCCCCTGCCGGCGAGTATTTGATTGCGTTGTCGAGCAGGTTGCCAATCGCGATCTCCAGCCGGAGCGGATCGCCGAGCACCCAGACCTGGTGGCCGATTCGGTCGTCGAAGCTCAGGCGATGCGCCGGCGTGGCGTTCGGCTCCGCCGCCTTCAGGCTGCGCCGAAGGAGCTCGCGCAGCTCGACCCGCCGGCGCTTCAACTGGAGCCGCCCGTCTTCGAGCCGGGCCGCCTCAACCATCTCGTTGGCGAGGAGGTTGATCTGGGCCGCCTTCGCCTTCAAGAGCGGGAGGACCGGACGCAGGCGTTCCGGAACCGGTCCGAGGGACTCGTCTTCGATCATCGACAGGTAGCCGCCGAGCATGGCCGCGGGGGCGCGGAGCTCATGGGATGCGAGGCGCAGGAACTCTGACTTCGCCTGTTCCAGGCTGGCGAGATGGTCTGCCTTTTGTCGCAGGCGATTCGCCTCGAGGTGCTCCCGCTGCCGTGCCTGCAACTTTTCATCGGTCTGCTCAGCCAGCACCATGATGTAGCTCACCCGGCCCGCCGCGAGCACCGGGTAGGCATCGATGTTCAAGATCTGATCCGCTGCCGGGTGGCGTCCGCCGGCCACCGCAAAGTAGGTCTGCGGCTCGCGGCTTACCGCAACCAGCCGGAACAACTCGATGATCGCTTCCTGCTGATCCCGGCCGAACACCTCGCGCACCGGCTGACCGTCCGAGGGCATTCGCTCCAGCATCAGCACCCGCGCCAGCGCGCGGTTTCCGTATCGGAATCGGAACTCGTCGTTGGAGAGCTCGAAGAGCCCGATCCCCACGGGCAAGGCCTCGAGCACACGTGGCAGCAGGTCCACCGCCCCGCGTGACCCTGGATCGGGATGCGGGCGCTCGGGTGTCGGGGGCGCTGGTCCTACGCGGATCAAAGGGCGTTGCTCCTGATATTGATACACCAACCATATGATTCTAATACAGTTATATACTCATATTGCCTGTAAACACTGGTCCGCGGGCACCATCCCCGACCGGGACGGCGATCACACGTTCGCTGGGTGACCCAGCCGGTATGGTCCATGGGTGCAACTCCCCACAGGCGTTCCAGTTCGCCACTTTGGCCAAGGGCGCAGATGTGACATCCATCATATAAAGTTCCGCAAAAAGCGGTATAGCGGCGCAATTCGAACGCCGGTACACTGACGGAAATGACGGACGCGTCGACGCCGCTGCGGCTGGCCCCCACGACCGACGGCGGCCCGGTCGGCCCGGTGATGGTCATTGGAGGTGCCGAGGACAAGCTCGGTGAGCGCGTCATCCTGTCACGCTTCGTTGAGTTCGCCGGCGGTGACCAGGCTCACATTGTGGTGATCAGCACCGCGTCCTCGCTCGGCAATGCGGCGACCGACCTCTACCGCCATATCTTTGGCCGGCTCGGGGTCGCCAAAGTCACCGGCCTGCGTCCCGAAACCCGTGAGGAGGCCAACGATCCACGCGCCGTCGACGCCCTCAAAGACGCGACCGGAATCTTCATGACAGGCGGCAATCAGCTTCGCCTTTCTTCCGTAATCGGCGGCACCAAGCTGGGGGCGGCTGTTCTCGACGCCCACGGCCGGGGCGTCGTGGTAGCCGGAACCTCGGCCGGCGCGAGCGCCGTGGCCACGCACATGATGGCATTCGGCAGCTCGGGCGCGACGCCGAAACATCGGATGGCGCACGTCTCCGTCGGCCTCGGCCTGCTGGTCAATGTCGTCGTCGACCAGCATTTCGAGCAGCGCACCCGGCTGGGCCGGCTGCTGGCGGTGGTCGCCCAGTCACCCTCGCTGATCGGACTGGGACTCGATGAAGACACGGCTGCGATCATCGACGCCAACGACGTCCTCGAAGTCATCGGCCGTGGATCGGTGACGATCGTGGATGGCTCCGACGTAATCACCGATGCCTTCCAGACCACCGGTCACAAGCCGATGATGGTATCCAACGCGCGTCTGCACTCACTTCCCTCCGGCTATCGATTCGACCTGCGAGCGCGTCGCGTGTTGCCCCTCGACCAGAGCAAGACGGAGCGCATCGCGCAGCTGGCGCAGGGCCGCATCGCGAAGATGGTGCGGCAGGCGGCTGCCGAAGGCCGCAACGACCGCGCGCTCCAGCGCCGCCGGGCGCGGGATGAGGAGCGAAAGGCGTCGGAGTGAGCGATTCGCGGATGGAGACGCGAGTCGAGCGCGACGAGGACGCCAAGCACGAACCTGTCGCGAACAAGCCGCCGGTCGGTCCCGACCTCAAGATCCTCGAGAGCCAGGTCCTGCGCGGCCCCAACTACTGGTCGTACGAGCCGGCGATCCGTCTCCTTGTGGATCTGGGGTCGCTGGAACACTGGCCCTCGAACACGTTGCCGAATTTCACCGACGTCCTCATCAAGCTGCTGCCCGGCCTGTACGACCACGGTTGCTCGCTACACCGGCCTGGCGGCTTCATCGAGCGGCTTCGCGACGGCACCTGGATGGGGCATGTCGCCGAGCACGTTGCCCTGGAACTCCAGCGCGAGGCCGGCGGCTCGACCACCCGGGGCAAGACCCGCCGGGCGGGCACTCCCGGCCAGTACAACGTCATCTACGGCTACAGCGAGGAACAGGTGGGGCTGGCGGCCGGCAAGCTCGCCGTTCGTCTCCTCAATCATCTCGTACAGGCCAACCCGACGTTCGATTTCGTCGCCGAGCTGGAGAGCCTCGTGCTGCTCGCCGACCGGGCGGCCTTCGGACCATCGACGCAGGCGATCCTCGACGAAGCCGCTCGCCGCGACATCCCCTATATCCGGCTCAATGATCAGTCCTTCGTGCAGCTGGGTCAGGGGAAGTATCAGCAGCGGATCCGCGCCACCATGACATCGCGCACCTCGGCCCTCGGCGTGGACATTGCTGGCGACAAGAAGCTCACGACCACGTTGCTGGCGGCAGCCGGGCTTCCGGTGCCGAGGAGCGACATGGTCCGCACCGCTGACGAGGCGGCCGCGGTCGCCGCCCGCATCGGCTACCCGGTCGTGACCAAACCGCTCGACGGCAACCACGGCCGCGGCGTGAGCCTCGACCTGCGCGACGGGGAGGACGTCCGACGCGGCTTTGAGCGCGCGATTGCACAGACCCGCAGCGGCATCGTCGTGGTGGAAAGCTATATCCAGGGCAACGACTACCGCGTCCTCGTGATCGATGGCCACATGGTCGCGGTGGCACAGCGCGTCCCGGCCCACGTCATCGGAGATGGGAAGCACACGGTCCGCGAGCTGGTCGACATCACCAACCGCGACCCGCGGCGCGGCATCGGTCACGAAAAAGTGCTCACCCGTATCAAGATCGACGGCGCCGCCGAGGAGCTCCTCAAGCGGCAAGGGTTCGAGGTCGATGCCGTTCCGCCCCAGGGGACCTTCGTCAAGCTAGCGGCGACCGGAAACATGTCGACCGGCGGCATTTCCATCGACCGGACCTGGGAGGCCGATCACGACAACGTCGAGATCGCGGAGGAGGCTGCGCGCGTCGTTGGTCTCGACGTGGCCGGCATCGACTTCTTGACGCCGGACATTTGCCAGCCGGTTCGTGAAACCGGAGGCGCGATCGTCGAGGTCAATGCCGCCCCCGGATTCCGGATGCACACGCATCCGACAGAGGGCGATCCGCAGTACGTCGCAAAGGCCGTCATCGACATGCTCTTTCCCCAGGGCACGTCGGCCCGGATCCCGATCGTCGCGGTGACCGGCTCCAACGGGAAAACCACGACCGCCCGAATGATCGCGCACATCGTCCGGGGGCTCGGCCACCGGGTCGGGTTGACGACCACTGATGGCATCTACATCGATGGCCGCCTCGTGAAACAAGCCGACGCCAGCGGACCACGGTCGGCCCGCATGGTGTTGCAAAACCCGCGTGTCGATTTCGCGGTCTTCGAAGTCGCGCGGGGTGGCATCCTGCGTGAAGGGCTTGGCTACAGCGGCAACGACGTTGCGGTGGTCTTGAACGTAACGGGGGACCACATCGGCCTCAAGGAGGTGAACTCGCTACGGCAGCTGGCCGCGATCAAGCGGGTCATCGTGGAGGCGGTCCCTCGCAACGGGACGGCAGTCCTCAATGCCGACGACGAGCTGGTGGCCGACATGCGGACACATTGCAGCGGCTCGGTGATCCTCTTCTCGCTGCGCGATGACAATGAACTGGTGGAGCGCTGGGTACGGCGCGGGCGCAAAGCCTTCATCATTCAAAAGCAAGCCGGGGGCGGCGAGATGATGGTGCTTCGCGAGGGGCGACGTAGCACCCAGATCGGCTGGGTCCACCTGCTGCCGGCCACCTTCGAGGGCCGGGCCCGGGCAAACGTGCAAAACGCTCTGGCCGCCGCGGCGGCGGCGCACGCCGCCGGCGCGCACCTGCACGATATCCGGCAGGGGCTCCGCAGCTTCCACCCATCGTTCCATGAAGCGCCGGGACGGCTCAATATGTTCGAGCTCCACGGCGTGAAGGTGATCGTCGACTACGCCCACAACCCGCACGGTCTCGAGATGGCCGGTGATTTCGTCGAGCGGCTGACGGCGCCGGGCGTCAACGGGCCCGAACCGGGCCGGCGGATCGCCGTGATCGCCACCCCCGGCGACCGTCGCGACGAGGACATGCGCGAGCTCGGCCGAGTGGCGGCCCGCGTCTTCGACGACCTCATCGTCCGGGAGGATGCGAATCCGCGCGGGCGGCAGCGCGGCGAGATCGCGCAGCACGTCATGGAGGGCATCAAGGCGGCCGCCGAGAGCCGGGTCCTGAGCGCCGAGATCATCATCGATGAGCGGCCGGCCATCGCGGCCGCCCTCAGCCGAGCGAGGCCCGGAGATGTCGTCCTATTGTGCGTCGACAAACCGGCCGATACCTGGCGCGATCTCGAGGCCCGCCGGGCGCTGCCGGTCTCGCCCGCGTAGGGGTCAGAAGGCTGACCGGCGGCCCCCTCCGATCTATTCGCGGGCCCGCCTGACCAGCGACCGGATCCGCTGCGGTCCGGCGGAAACGCCGCCGCGGTCGCGCAGGTAGCTGAAGATCTCCGGGCGCTGCGAAAGCGCGGTGATCGCGATCACGTCGTTGGCTTCGGACTCCCGCAACATCCAATCCAGTGCCGACACCTCGTCGGGAAACACCAACGCCTCTGGCTTGCCGCCATCCAGGATGCCGGCCTGCAGCCGGCGGACCAGGTCCTGCGGATCGCGGCCACGCAGATAGCGATGGAG
>Ga0209805_1002511_pt1 | contig 10692 bp, 10 predicted proteins | sample GraSoiAngelo_148_FD_185905 | JGI IMG/M metagenome (GOLD analysis project Ga0209805, IMG submission 185905) | Grasslands soil microbial communities from the Angelo Coastal Reserve, California, USA - 14_1009_09_20cm (SPAdes) (version 2) | ecosystem: Environmental > Terrestrial > Soil > Grasslands ... | reverse complement strand
TGTCCACCAGGCCTACCGCGGTGAGTACGGAGAACGCCGCCGCGCCATCGACCAGGTGGAGCTGTCGCAGTAGTGTCGAGATGCCGTAGGCCACCACCCAGGCGTCGAAGCTCATGCAGATGCGCCGGAAAGTCTCGGGCCGCACGTGGCGAATGACCCGCACGCCGAGCGGGATCCCCACGACCAGGCTCGGGACGATGTAGGGGAACAGACCGACGCTCTCGGTCGCAAACATGCCGGCCAAGTAGTAGGCGGCGGCGGTGAACGTCGATTCGGCGAGTCGGACGAGCCCGAGACCGGCTCGGAAGTCCTGCTTCGTGAACCCCTGGTTGCTCAACATGAGAGCCAGGGGCGGCCCCGAGATCGTGGTAACGGAGTAGAGCACACCGAGGCCCCCGCCGAACGCCAGTCCGACGGGGCGCTCGGCTTTGATGGGCCGGCGAAATCCGGCTGCCTGCAACAGAATCAGCGGCAACAGGACCATGAACGTGGCGAGCTTGAGCCAGCCCGGCTGTACTCGATGGACCAGCGATGTCCCGAGCACGACGCCCGGCGCCAGCCCGAGGATGATGGGCACGACTCGGCGCCACACGTGCGGCACGCTCGCCCGATTGACCCAGAGCACGTACGCGTTCAACACGACCTCGATCCACACGAGGGCCGGATTGAGGACCCGGTTCGTGTAGAACAACAGCGCCAGCGGTACGGTGATCGACGAGAATCCGTAGCCCAGCGCGCCGTTGACGATGGCGGCGAGGAGCGTGATGAGGATCAAGACGAGCGCGCTTGGCGTCACATGCATCGCGTCCCGAAGGGTTGAGGGTGCGTACAAAAACAAAAAACCCGGCGCACGCTGGGGGTGGCCGGGCCTGGGAGCCGCTCAATGGGCGAAGAGGCTGAGAGTTACCTCATGTCGTCACTGCATGCGCCGAGACGTCCGTCCGACCCCGCAGGTGGCGGATACAACAACAGAGCGGACACAGCGGCGCGGAGCGCATGCTCGCGCAAACCTAGAGTGGGTGACGAAGCGTGTCAACGGGTGGGGTGAGCCGTCGCTCCGCCGCGCGCGCATGCGCCTCGAGCCCCTCCGCACGGCCGAGCCACACGGCATCCTCGACGAGCGGCCGCGCCGCCGCGCACTCGGCGATCCGGAGCCAGGTCCGCACGCGCAGGAACGTGTACACGGAGAGGCCTCCGCTGAACCGGGCCGTGCCGCCGGTGGGCAGCACGTGGTTCGGGCCCGCGCCGTAGTCGCCCAGCACTTCCGCGCTCCCCGCGCCGACGAACAGCGCGCCGTAGTGAGCGAGTCGAGGCGCCACGGCGTCCGCGTCCCGCAGCTCGATCTGGAGATGCTCGGGAGCGATGGCGTCGCACGCGGCAATGCCCTCGTCTACGCTCGACACGACGATCGCCCCGCCGTGCGCCAGGGCCGCCCGCGCGACGTCGGCCGACGGCAGGTCGCCGAGCTGCCGCCCGAGCTCGGACTCCACCCGCCCGACGAGCGTGTCATCGACGGTCACGAGCACGGGCACGGCGTCGGGGTCGTGCTCGGCCTGGGCGAGCAAGTCCGCCGCGACGGTGGCGGGGTCGGCGCTCGAGTCCGCGAACACGATCAGCTCGGAGGGGCCCGCGAGCATGTCGATCGCGACTGTTCCGGCGACGAGCTGCTTCGCAGCGGCCACCCAGCGGTTTCCTGGTCCGACGACCACGTCTCGTGGCGCGATCGGACCCGCACCATAGGCGAGCGCCGCGATCGCCTGCGCTCCTCCGACGGCGAGCACCCCTTCCGCGCCCGCGATTGCGGCGGCGGCGAGCGTTAAAGCCTGCGGCTTAGGGCTCGCAACCCAAACGTCCCGCACGCCTGCCACCCGAGCCGTAATAGCGGTCATCAGCACCGACGAGGGCAGGGGATAGCGCCCTCCCGGCGCGTAGCACCCCGCGCGCTCGACCGGGGAGATGTGATGCTCCGCGACCCCACCCGGCACCGGCACCCGCACCGGGCCGAGGGCGCCTCGCTGCGCCACCGCGAACGCCCGGATCCGCGCCGCCACGCGCTCGAGCCGCGCGCGATCATCGGCCGAGAAGCCCTTCAGCGCCCGCGCGAGGTCGGCGCGGGCGTAATACAGCGGCGCGCCCGGCGACACGTCCCCGAACCGCTCGGCGTACTTCCGTAGCGCGACCTCCCCCCGCTTCCTCACTCCCGCGACAATCCGCGCTGCGGCCGCGAGCGTTCCGGCGTCCCGGCCTGTGCGCCGATGGGCCAGCTTGGCGACCGTGCGTCGGCGCAGCAGGAGCGACGCCGTCACGGCGCGTCCACCTGAGCCTTCGCCGCCATCGGCCGCCGGGTGACCCCCGCGTGACGGCGCGCCAGCTCGGCCCGCACCTCGGCGAGGGAGCCGCCACCCCGCACCAGGGCGACGAGCGCCATGTACAAGACGTCGGCCGCCTCGTGCACCACCGCGCCGCGTGTTTCAGCCTCCGCCAGCTCGGCGGCTTCCTCGCGCAGCTTCGCCGCGAGCAGCGCCGGGTCCCCCAACAGTTTGCTGGTCCGCGAGTCGGGGTCCGGTCGCGCCGCGCGCGCGGCGATGGTGCGCTCGAGGTCGTCGGGAGCGAAATCGGCGGGCCAGCACGCGCGCCGCTCGAGATGACAGAACCCGACGCCGTGTTGGCGCACCGTGAAGCGCAGCGCATCGCGGTCACAGTCGAGATCCACGCGCAACAGCTGCTGCGTGTTGCCCGACGTCTCGCCCTTCACCCACAGTGCCTGGCGCGACCGCGACCAGTAGACCCCCCGCCGCTCCTGCACGGCGCGCGCCAGGGATTCGGGCGTGCTCCACACCAGTCCCAGCGCGCGGCCCCACTCGTCGCATACGACCGTGGGCCAGACACCGCCCTTCGCCCCGTGATCCACTGGTTTCGCGAGCGGCGCGGCCACGGCCGCGCCGAGCGTCAGCCGGCCGGTGTACAGCGCCATGCCCACCTGCGCGTCCGCCCCGATCCGGTCCAGCTCGGCGATCTCGACGGTGGTGGTGATCCCCCCGGCGGCCGTCACGCGCGCGTCGCCCGCCGCACGCACCGCGGCCGCCACCGCCTGAAAGTCGAATCCGTCCATGGCGCCTTCGCGCTCGACCTGCGTGAAGAGAAACCCGCCGACGAGGGGCGCGAGCGCGCGGATCCGCTCGAGCACCGGCACGCCGGTCTCGCGGCGCCAGCCGTCCACCACGATCCGGCCGCGGTCGGCATCGACCGCGGCGATCACGCGCTCGCGGGGCAGGGCGCCGCACAGCTCAGGGCTCGCCGCTGTGCCGATCACGATCTTCGCCGCGCCGGCGTCGAGCCACGCGCGCGCCGCGGCGAGGTCGCGAATCCCCCCACCCACTCTGCAGGGCGCCCGGCGCACCATCTCGCGGATCAGGTCGGCGTTCGAGCCCTGGCCGAGCGCCGCGTCCAGGTCGATCACCGCCACCTCGCCTGCCACCGCAAACTCCTCGAGGCGCGCCAGCGGGTCGCCGCCGTCCAGCACAAACTCGCGCCCGCGCCGCAATTGGACCGCGCGGCCGTTGATCACGTCGATGCTGGGGACGATCATCGCCGCACCCGTAGCCCTCGGAGCGACAGCTCGTCCTTGATGCCGCCGACGGTGTCGTCGCCGTCGTGGAACACGGAGGCCGCGAGCACGGCGTCCGCGCCGGCGCCGAGCGCCTCCGCCACGTGAGCGCGGTCGCCGATACCGCCCGAGGCGATCACCGGCACGTGCACCGCTGCCACGACGGCTCGCACCAGCTCCAGGTCGGGACCGGCTCGCGTGCCGTCACGGTCCCAGCTCGTGAGCAGTATCTCTCCCGCTCCCAGCCCCGCGCCTTCCGCCGCCCACGCCATCGCGTCGGGCCGACCGGGAGTACGGCCGCCACGCACCAGCGCTTCCCAGCGATCACCGCTGCGGCGCGCATCGATGGCGAGCACGACGCACTGGCTGCCGAACTGGGCCGCGAGCTCCGACAGGAGCGCGGGACGCTCGATGGCCGCGGTGTTCACGCTCACCTTGTCCGCGCCCGCCGCGAGCAGGCGACGCGCGTCGTCCGCGCTGCGCACGCCACCGCCCACGGTGAGGGGGATGCGGATCGCCGCCCGCACCCGTAGCACGGTGTCCACCTGCGTGGCGCGGGCCTCGGCCGACGCGGCGACGTCGAGCACGACGATCTCGTCGGCCCCCTGGGCCTCGTACGCGGCCGCTTGCGTCGCGGGATCGCCCGCGTCGCGCAGATCCTGGAACCGCACCCCCTTCACGACCCGACCGTCCCGCACATCGAGGCAAGGTACGACGCGGGGCAGCAGTCCCGGCGCCGGGCCGGCGGCCGGTGTGGGCGGCGCGGCCCTCGCGCCGGTGAGCCAGCGGTGCAACAGACCCGCTCCGTAGGCACCCGACAGCTCGGGGTGGAACTGGCAGGCGAGCACGCGGTCGCCTTCTTTCTCCAGCGCCGCCACGAACGGCACGCCGTGGGTGGTCCATGCGACCGTCCAGCCGGCTGGGGCGTCGCGCAGGGCGTACGAGTTCGCGAACGCAGCGATACCCGTGGCGATGAGCCCCTGCTCCGACTGGGCGGTCACGGTGTTCCAGCCGAGATGCGGCACCCGCACGTCGGCGGGAAGCCGGCGGCAGGTGCCCGCGATCACGCCGAGCCCCGCGACGCCGGGGGTCTCGTCGCTCGCCTCACACAGCATCTGCATTCCAAGGCAGATGCCGAGTAGCGGCGTGCCGCGTGCGACTACGTCCGTGATCGCGTCGTCGAGTCGGTGCGCCCGCAGGGCGCTGATCCCCGCGCCGAACGCGCCCACTCCCGGGAGCACCACGCGTGCCGCTTGCCGAACGGCCGCCGGGTCGCGCGTCACGGCGACGCTCGCGCCGAGCCGGCCGAACCCGCTCGTGATCGACGCCAGATTGGCGACCCCGGAGTCGACGATGACGACGTCAGCCATCGAGCGTCCCCTTGGTGGACGGCACGTCGTCGTAGCCGGTGCAGGAGATCGCCTGCTGCAAGGCGAGGGCCGTCGCCTTGAACGCAGCCTCGGCCTTGTGATGATCGTTCTCGCCCTTGAGCACGTCGACGTGCAGCGTCAGGCGCGCCGCGACGGCGAGCGAGCGCAGCACGTGCGTGATGTTCTCGCACGCGAGCCCCCCGATCGTCTCCCGTCCGAGGTCGAGCGCGACGTCGGCGTAGGGGCGTCCCGACAGATCGACGACCGCGCGCGCCAGGGCTTCGTCGAGCGGGGCGAAGGCCGATCCGAAGCGGGCCACGCCGCGGCGCTCACCCAAGGCGCGGTCGAGCGCCTGCCCCAGCGCCAGCGCACAGTCCTCGGCGGTGTGATGATCGTCGATGTGGAGGTCGCCCTTGCAGGCGAGCGTCAGGTCGAGGCGGGCGTGGCGGCCCAGCGCGTCGAGCAGATGGTCGAGGAAGCCGATGCCCGTTTTCACGTCGACGGCACCCGTGCCTTCGAGGGCGAGCGTCACGGTGATCGAGGTCTCGCGCGTGGCGCGCGTGACGGTGGCGGTGCGGGCGGTCATGGCCGGAGCCCCACAGCGGTGAGCGCGGCATCGAGCGCCTCGCACAGCCGCTCGAAGTCCGCGGGATTCCCGGGCAACGTAATCCGCAGCGCTGTCTCGAGACCCGGGCGGCCGGGGAAGTCGCGCACCACGACGCCGCGGCCGGCCAGCGCCGTGCGGATCGCCTGGGCGCGCCCGCCGCACTCGACGAGCACGAAGTTCGCCTGCGACGGCTGGGGCGCGAGCCCCCGCGCGGCGAGCCGCGTGGCGAGCAAGTCGCGCTCCACGCGGATCCGAGCGACGTGCGCCTGCAGCGGCTCCACACCGCGCTCGAGTTGCGCCAGGGCCAGGGCGATCGAAGGAGCAGCGACCGAGTACGGCCCCCCCGCCGCGCGGAGCACGCCGATCACGTACGGGCTGCCGACCGCGTAGCCGACGCGACAGCCGGCGAGCCCCCACGCTTTGGAGAACGTACGGAGCGCGAGCACATTCGGCAGATCCAGCACGCCCGGCGTCAAGTCCTCGTCGGCGTACTCGACGTACACGTGATCGAGCACCAGGAGCGCATTTGGGGCCGCCGCCGCGAGGCGTCGCACCTCGGCGAGCGTCGCGACGGCACCGGTCGGGTTGTTGGGCGACACGACGACCGCGACACCCGTGCGGGCGTCGACGCGCCCGAGGAACCCGTCGAGTGGGAATGGGCCGTCGCGCCACGGCACCCGGACGAGCGTTCCGCCCGCCAGCGCGGCGCAGCGGTCGAACATGTCGAAGCACGGGTCTGGAAGGAGCACGCTCTTGCCGAGCTCGAGAAATGCCCGGCACGCCCGGTCGATCGCCTCGTCGGCGCCGGCGGTTGCGATCAGGCGCTCGGGCGGCACGTCGAGTCGTGCCGCGAGCGCCGCTTCCAAGGCCGACACTTCCGGGTAGCGACGCAGCAGCTCGGGATCCGCGGCGGCGAGCTGCGCGAGCAGCGCCTGCGGCGGGAGCACGCCTTCGTTCGAGTCGAGCCGCAGCAGCGCGGGCCCCGGGGCGGTGGGGCGACGGTACGCGGCCTCGGGGTCGATGCGCGACACGGGTCCCGTGGCGGGAGGCGTGGGGGTGGCTGTGGTCATGGGACGATCTGCGACAGGGTCGAGACGACGACGTCGGTGCCACCGGCCGCTTTGACGGCGGGGATCACCTGCGGGAGCGCGTCGCGCGGCACCGCGGCCTTCACCGCATACCCGCCGTTGCCGAACAGCGGCGCCACGGTCGCCTGGCGCATCGACGGCAGCACCGCCACCACGGCATCGAGGCACTCGGCCGAGGCGTTCACCTCCAGCATCACGCGCCGGCGGGCGACGAGGACCGAGTTCAAGAGCATGACGAGGTCGTCGATGCGACGACGTCGGGCGGGGTCGGCGAGGGCGACGGGATTGGCGTAGAGCCGGGTGGACGAGCGCATCACTTCGTCCACGACGGCGAGGCCGTTCGCCTCGAGCGTCGCGCCCGTGGCCGTGTTGTCGACGATCACGTCGGCGTCCTCAGGCGGAAACACCTCCGTCGCGCCGTACGAGCGCACGAACTCGGCGGAAAGGCCGCGCGCCGCGATCCAGCGGCGCGCCAGCCGCTCGTATTCTGACGCCACCACGATCGGCCGCGCGGGCAGGCGGCCGTTTTCGAGCAGCTCCTCGGGGGCCGCGGCGACCACTTGTACCGGGTCGAGCCCCGTATCGAGCAGCTCCACCACGTTCGCCTCGAGCTCGGCCACCCAGTCGGCGCCCGCGAATCCCAGGTCCCGGCTGCCGAGCGAGAGCATCTCCACGATGTTCTGGGGTTTGAGGGTCTTGGCTTCGGTGTCCGGGAGCGACACCTCCGGTCGATAGCCCCGGGCGCTCGGCCGGATGCGGATGCCGGCGTCGCCCAGCAGGGTCAGGACGCCCTGCTCCATGCGGCCCTTGGGGAGGGCGAGTCGCAGGCAGGCGGTGGAAACAGTTTGTCGGTACATGTGCCAGGCTCCGATGTTGAGCACCCACAAAACACGACGCCGACTCCCAAGGGGAGCCGGCGTCGGCGAATGCATTCAAGGATCTACGAGCTACCCGTTACCTTGCGTGCGCCTCCGGCTGCCCCCCGTGGAGCGAGTGGTGGTGATGATGCCGGTGGTGCAAACGGGCACGCTGCATGGCCGGTAATTAACCCGCTTGCGCAACGCTGTCAACCACCCGATCGCGTGGTTGACACGCCGTGGCACGTCGGGTAAATACCGAACCATGATCGCACGCCACACCGCAGCCTGCTGTTGTCCGCCCTGTCGAAAGATGTGTGCGCGCTCTTCGGGGAGCGGACGCGGTTGTGGCGCTGTGACTGCCGGCAGGGGATGACGCTCGATTAGCTGACCGGCACGCGCGACTCGATCTCGGGCCCGCTTCCAATGGAAGCGGGCCCTTTTCGTTGCCTCACCCCCTATCCCCCTCTCCGCTACGCGGAGAGGGGGGACGAAACGGAGGTTGCCGACAGCATGAGTCTGGTTGAGCTGGCGACGCACCGACCCATCACGCAGGCGCGAGGCTTCACCTTGTGGCTCACCGGGCTGTCTGGGGCCGGAAAGTCCACCCTCGCCACCGAGGTGGCCCGCGAGCTGCGCCGCGGCGGTGTGCGGGTCGAGACGCTCGACGGCGACGAGGTACGCCAGAACCTTTCCAAGGGCCTCGGCTTCTCGCGCGAGGACCGCGATACCAACATCCGTCGCATCGGCTACGTCGCGAAGCTGCTCACGCGCAACGGGGTGGTGGTGATCAGCGCGGCGATCTCTCCGTACCGCGCGGTGCGCGACGAAGTGCGCCGCGAGATCGGCGCGTTCGTCGAGGTGCACGTGAAGGCCTCGCTCGAGGCCTGCGTCCGCCGCGACACGAAGGGACTGTACGCCCGCGCGCTGGCCGGCGAGATCGCCCAGTTCACGGGCGTCTCGGATCCCTACGAGGAGCCGCTCGCGCCGGAGCTGGTGGTCGACACGGAGCGTGAAGACGTCGCGACGGGCGCCGCCCGGGTGATCGATCGCCTGGTCGAGCTCGGCTACCTGCGGAGCCCATCCGATGCTTAGTCCCGTCCAGGTGCGCGAGCGCGCCGCCGAGCTCTCCGAGGCGGAGCCTGCGGCGACGCTCGCTTGGGCCGTGGAGACCTTTCCCGGCAAGGTCGCCCTCACGGTCAGCTTCGGCGGCGGCGGCGTGGTCCTGGCGCACCTGCTCAGCCGGATCGACCGCTCCGTGCCCGTGCTCTTCCTGGACACGCGGTTCCACTTCCGCGAGACGTACGAGTTCAAGCGGCGCTTCGCCAGGCGGTACGGTCTCAATCTGGTGGAGCTCACGCCGCTCACGGATCCGGGTCCACTCTACAAGACCGACCCGGACCGCTGCTGCTTCATTCGAAAAGTCGAGCCGCTGGAGCGCGCCATCGTCGCATTCGACGCCTGGATCAGCGCCGTGCGACAGGACCAGTCCGACTCCCGTCGGGCCACCGAGCTGCTCGAGTACCACGAGGTCCGAGGCCGGCCGATCGTCAAGGTGTTTCCCCTGGCGAGGTGGAGCCGGGCCGACGTGTGGCGCTACATCCGCGAAAACGGCGTCCCGTACCACCCGCTGCTCGACCAGGGCTATTCGAGCATCGGCTGCTGGCCTTGCACCCGGCCCACGGCGCCCGGCGAAGCGGAGCGCGCGGGACGGTGGAGTGGCAGCGGCAAGACCGAGTGCGGACTCCACACGTTCACCGCGAAACGGGAGGCGTGACTCGTGAGCGCTGAAACGACGACGATCGCGCCGCACGGCGGGACACTGGTGCAGCGCGTGCTCGAGGGCGAGGAGCGGCGCGCGGCCCTGTCGCGCGCGTCCCGGCTGCCGTCCCTCACGCTCGACTCCCGCGGCGTGGCGGACCTGGGCCTGCTCGCCACCGGGGCCTACAGTCCGCTCACGGGGTTCCTCTCGCGCGAGGACTATATCCGGGTGCTGCACGAGATGCGGCTGGCGAGCGGCCTGGCCTGGTCGCTCCCGATCACGCTCCGCGTGGCGGACGCCGCGGGGCTGCGGGGAACGGTGGCGCTGAAGAGACCCGACGGCGACGTCGCCGGCTTGCTCGAAGTTCGGGAGGTGTTCCGGCACTCGAAGGAAGAAGAAGCGCGGCTCGTCTACGGGACGACCGACGCACAGCACCCCGGAGTGGCGCAGCTGTACGCCCAGGGCGACGTCCTCGTGGGTGGCGATGTCCGGCTGCTCGAGCGCCCGACGCCGCTCTTCCCCGAGTTGGCGCTCGACCCCGCCGATACGCGGCGCGTCTTCGCCGAGCGCGGCTGGCGCACCGTCGTCGGGTTTCAGACGCGGAATCCCGTGCACCGCGCGCACGAATACATCCAGAAGGCCGCGCTCGAGACGGTCGACGGGTTGCTGCTGCATCCGCTGCTCGGACCGACCAAGGACGACGACGTCCCCGCCACCGTACGCGTGTCGAGCTACCGTGTGCTGCTCGAGCGCTACTACCCGCGGGATCGTGTGCTGCTCGCCGGCTTCCCCGCCGCGATGCGCTACGCCGGTCCGCGCGAAGCGGTGTTCCATGCGCTGGTGCGCAAGAACTACGGTTGCACCCATTTCATTGTGGGCCGCGACCATGCGGGCGTCGGGAGCTACTACGGCTCCTACGACGCCCAGCACATTTTCGATCGCTTCGCGCCGGGCGAGCTGGGGATTCAGCCCGTCCGCTTCGAGCACACGTTCTTCTGCCGCCGCTGCGGCGGCATGGCGTCACCCAAGACCTGCCCGCACGAGGCCACGAGTCACGTGATCCTGTCCGGCAGCAAAGTCCGGGAAATGTTGCGGAGCGGCATGCTGCCGCCGCCCGAGTTCAGCCGTCCCGAGGTGGTGCAGGTGCTGGCGGACGGACTACGGGAGGCCTCACCCCCTGTCCCCCTCTCCGCGATGCGGAGAGGGGGGACGAAAGGGAGGTATGTATGACGGTAACCATGGTGCGCGCTACGTTGCGCCGCATCGCGCGCTTGTTGCGCAAGATCACGGCGCCGGTGCAGCCGTGGGACTGGGACGAGCTGCCGGTCCGGCACTGGTGGGACGTGTACGCGAAGTGAGGGACGGCGTGGCATGAGCGATCACAAGGCGCTGAGTCCGGTC
>Ga0209805_1002510_pt1 | contig 10696 bp, 8 predicted proteins | sample GraSoiAngelo_148_FD_185905 | JGI IMG/M metagenome (GOLD analysis project Ga0209805, IMG submission 185905) | Grasslands soil microbial communities from the Angelo Coastal Reserve, California, USA - 14_1009_09_20cm (SPAdes) (version 2) | ecosystem: Environmental > Terrestrial > Soil > Grasslands ... | reverse complement strand
GAGACATCGAAGTACGCCTCTGGTCCGGACGCCACCTGATAGCCGCCCTGGCCAGCAGCAAACGGCGCGATTGCGCCGTCGGTGGCCACCAGGAAGAGACCGCCGGCGGCGGCGGCCACCAGCTGCCCGTCGCTGCGCGGCCCGGCGAGATCGAAGACCCCGGGGAGGTGCTGCCATGGCTGCCAGCCGACTGTCGCCGAAACCAGGACGAACAGGTAAGCCCAGGCCATAGGCATTGGCCGAATCTAGCAGTCCCCATCTGGCACGTCGGCGAGGCGAAGGGGCAGGACCCGCTTGACGCACGAACATTTGTTCGATAACATCTGAACAGCCTCAGCGTCTGGTCTTGCGTCCCCGGGGAGGCCGTTTTTGTCGGCGAGGGCTCTCTGCAATCTCTCTTTGGGACGTGATCAGATGTCGGATCGTCTCCAACAAGCGATAACGGTGCTCCAGACCCGCTTCGGGAGTGCCGCGCCTCGGCCCGCGGCCCCTCCTTGCCCGGCGCGGCCTTCCGGGATTGCGGAACTCGATGCGATGACCGGGATTGGCGGCTGGCCGGTCGGGCGGCTGAGCCTGCTGGCGGGACCCAGGGGTTCAGGTAAACGAACACTGGCCCAGCGCAGCGTGGCCGCTGCCAGCCGTGAGAGCCCGGTCGCGTACGTCGACTTCCCCAACCGGCTCGATCCCGAGTTCCTCAACTACTTCGACGCGCGGCTTGATCGCGTGCTTGTGGTTCGACCCAGTTCATTGAAGGAAGGGATGGCCAGCGTTCGGGTGCTGGCGCGCGCCGGCGTCGAACTGATTTGTATCGATCTGCCTCGCACGCGATCAGCCGGGCTGGATGGTGAACTGCCGCACCTCTTACACCGCGCGGCGGAGGCCGACTGTACCCTGCTGCTGATCCACGACGCTGAGGCGGATGACGCAATCCGTTATTACGCCAGCATGATCCTGGCGTTCCAGCGCAATGCCTGGGTTTTCCGCCGCGATGGCGACCTCGAAGGAATGCTGGTCGATGCGACGGTCGTGAAGAACCGGCTGGCGCCGCCCGGCCTCAAGCGCCGCCTGGTCATTCCCTACCCGATCCCATGATCTGCTGTGTGCGCACGCCGCACCCGTCGCTGGTGGCCGCCTGGTTGACGGCGCCCGCGTTGCGTGGGTGCTCGCTGGTCATCGGCGGGTTCGCCCACGAGCGCGCGTTGGTGACGACCGCATCAGCCGAAGCGCGAGCGCACGGTGTCCTGGACGGGATGAGCCTCAACCAGGCTCAGCAGTTTTCGCCGGATGCCATCTTCCAACCGGTCGACGAGGAGGCCACAGCTAGGGTTCGCCAGTCTCTGCTATCAACCCTGCACCACTTCACCCCCGACGTGGCTGCCGGCGAGGATCCTGGCTGTGCCTTCCTCCGGCTCGACCGGCTGGCCCTGCGCTGGCCCGACCGTTCGCAATTGCTTGCGGCCATCAGCCGCGCCGTCGAGGCCGTCATCGACGTGACGCCGACGATTGGCGTGGCCTCGTCGATTTTCGTCAGCAAGGTCGCGGCAGACCACGCGACGATCGGAGTCCCCGCGATCGTCGAGCCGGAGAAGACCCGGGCCTACCTCGCGCGTTATCCGATCGATGTCCTGCCACTCGACGACGACTTGCGCGAGTACCTCGAGTTGCTTGGGTTGCGAACCATCGGCCGGCTGCAGACGATCTCGCGTCCTGCCTTCCGTCGCCAATTCGGCGTAAAAGCCCTCGACGTCCATGACCTGGCGCACGGGAATGAGCGACGGCGATGGCGGTCCTGGCGGCCACCGGTCCGGATCGAAGCAAGCGAACCGCTCGAGCCCCCCGTCGACAACACGGAAGCCCTGCAGTTCATCGCCCGAGCGCTGGCCGAGCGCGTCAGCGCCTCACTGCTGGCGCACGGACTCGGGACCCGCGCGGTGCGCATCACGCTCACCCAGGAATCGGCGTCACCGCTCCCCATCGAGGTGAGCTTTGCCTATCCGATGACAACCGCCGGCGAGCTGTTCGATGGCATCCGCCCTCGCTTGCTGCGTGCTTCGATCGTGGCACCGCTGGAACGGATTACGTTGCGCGCCGGCCGGCTGGAAGCCGCGTATGTTCGACAGCCCGGCCTGCTGATCCGACGCGACGGTTTTCGGGAATCGATTGCCGACGCCGTGGCACGCCTGCAGGAGGAATACGGTCCCTCATTGATCCAGCGCGCGGAGGTTCGACCGGACGCTGCCCCGCTTGTGGACCATCGGATCCTCTGGAAACCGGCATGACGGAGTTGTTGTCGCCGGCGCGGCCAATCCGGGTGCGACTTGATACCGATGGTGTCCCGACCCATCTCGAGTCGGCGGCGGGCTGGCAATCGGTCACCCGCGTCCTCAACCGCTGGCGGATCGACTGTGATTGGTGGCGCCGCCCGGTCTCGCGTGAGTACTGGCGGCTGCTGATCGATGACGAGCTGGCGCTCGAATGCTACTGCAACCGGGCCAATGCCGAATGGTTTGTGGAGCGGGTCTATGACTGATCCTGAGTATTGATGACGAGCGCGTATGCCGAGCTGCACTGCCACTCCAACTACTCCTTCCTCGAGGGCGCCTCCCATCCTGAGGAGCTGGTGGCCCGCGCCCGCGACCTGGAGATGCCGGCCCTGGCCATCACGGACCGAAATGGCCTCTACGGCGCGGTCAAGTTCTTCGGGGCGGCAGAGAGAGCCGGCATCCAGCCCATCATCGGTACCGAGCTGACCATCGACGATGGCTCAACACCGCCCAAGGACCGGGTGGACTACGACCGCTGGGGGGACAGGCTGCTCCTGCTCGCCGAGGACAAGGTCGGGTACATGAATCTCTGCCGCTTGATCAGCATCGCGCAGATGCCGAATGCCAAGGGAATGGCGCGGCTACGGGCCGACGAGCTGACCCAATCGCGGGGCGAGGAGACGGCCCCGATCAGCGGCCATCTGATCGCGCTGGTCTCCGACCCGAAAGACCGGTTGCCTTTTTACCAGGAGGTCTTCGGACGGGATCGCATCTTTATCGAGCTGCACGATCACTTCGCGCCAGATGACCGGTCTCGTAACCAGGCGCTGCTCGACCTTGCCGAGCGGCATGACGCGCCATTCGTCATCACCAATGAGATTTTCTACGCCACTCCAGAACGTCACCGATTGCACGACGTCCTCACGGCAATTCGCCATCGCACGACGCTCGACGAGGCGCAGCGCTATCTGAACCCGAATGCAGAGCATTACCTCAAGTCGGGTGCGGAGCTCCGACAGGTCTTCGGCCGATACCCGCGGCAGGTGGCGGACGAGGGCATGGCGCACGCCGCGGAGATCGCCCAACGCTGCCGCTTCCGATTCAGCCTGGTCGGCGCGCGCTTCCCGGGCTTCCCTGTGCCGGCCGGTGAGACACCATATTCCTTCCTGTATCGCCTCTGTCAGGACGCGGTCCGCGAGAAGTATCACCCGGTGACGTCCGAGGTGGCCGCCCGTCTGCAGAAAGAGCTCGACGTCATCAACAAGACCGGTTTTTCTGAGTTCTTCCTGATCAATTGGGACCTGATGCGCTTCGCCCGATCTCGCGGCATCCCCGGCCAGGGGCGCGGGTCGGCGGCGGACAGCATCGTGGCCTACCTGCTCGGCATCACCAGGGTCGATCCGATCGAGCACAACCTGCTCTTCGAGCGTTTCCTCCATGAAGAGATGACGACGACACCCGATATCGACATCGATTTTTCGACTGCGCACCGCGAGCAGGTGATCCAGTACATCTACGAAAAATACGGCCCGGAGCGGACCGGCATGGTTTGCAATGTCGTCACCTACCGCCAGCGTTCCGCCATCCGCGAGGTGGGGAAGGCGCTTGGCTTCAAAGAGGAGACCATCGACCACCTGGCGAAGTCCGCTTCGGCCTGGCATCCGGAAAGCCCCGAGACGATCGCGCAGGCGGCCGGTTACCAGACCGCGAACCTCGCCCAACCCTGGCAGCAACTGTTCGAGCTCGCCACCCAGATCCTCGAGTTTCCCCGCCACCTGTCGATCCACGTCGGCGGGATGCTGGTCACCGGCGAACCCCTGATCGACATCGTCCCGGTCGAGCGCGCGACGATGCCCGGCCGGATGGTGGTGCAGTTCAACAAGGACGACGTCGAGGAGTTGGGCCTGATCAAGATGGACATGCTCGGCCTGCGCATGCTCTCGGTGGTCGCCGAGGCGCTCGACCTGATCGAAGCCGATACGGGAACCCGTCCTGATCTCGATGCGCTCGACCTGAAAGACCCCGACGTCTACGAGCTGTGTAAAGAGGCCGACACCATCGGCGTCTTCCAGATCGAGAGCCGGGCGCAGATGCAGACGCTGCCCCGTTCCAGGCCGGAGACCTTCAACGATCTCGTGGTCGAGGTGGCGATCATCCGCCCCGGCCCAATCCAGGGTGATGCGGTGCATCCGTATCTGCGGCGCAAGCAGGGGAGGGAGCCGGTGATGTACATCCACCCGCGCTTGAAACCGATCCTCGAGGAGACGCTCGGCGTCGTGCTCTATCAGGAACAGATCCTGAAGATCTCGATGGATTGCGCCAGCTTCAGCAGTGCCGAAGCCGACCGTTTTCGGCGGGCGATGAGCAGTCACCGCTCGCACGAGCTGATGGGGGCGATCCGCGAGCGGTTCCTGAGCGGCTGCGCCCAAAACGAGATCCCGGGGCCGATCGCCGAGGAGATCTTCTCCAAGCTGGCGGCCTTCGCCGAGTTCGGCTTCACGAAATCGCATGCGGCGGCCTTCGCCCGCACCTGCTACGAGACCGCCTGGCTCAAGCTCCATCACGCGGCGGCGCTGTACGCCGGGTTGCTCAATCACCAGCCGATGGGCTTCTACCACCCTCACGTCATCGTGGAGGACGCCAAGCATCACAGCGTCAGGATCCTGCCGGTCGATATCAACAAGAGTTATGTGCGCTGTACGGTCGAGGGTGGTGCCCTGCGGCTTGGCTTCAACTACGTGCACGGCGTGGGCGACAAGGCGCTCGAGGTGCTCGAGGAGGCGCAGTTCAAGGGGCCGGTCACCTCCCTGGAAGAGTTCTGCCGCCGGATTCGGCTGACGACCCAGTCGCGCCACGGGCTAACACGGGCGCAGGTGCAAAACCTGGTACTGGCCGGCGCCTTCGACGCGCTGGAGCCGAACCGCCGCGAGGCGGTCTGGCGCTTCAACGAGCATGCCGACGACTGGCAGCGCTCGCCGATGCTCGAGGAGCCGTCGGAGACGGTGCACCTCACACCGATGACGCACCGCGAGCGGGTGGCGACCGACTATCGGCTGCTCTCGCTGTCGACGACCGATCACCTGATCCATTTCTACCGGCCGCAATTCAACCAGCTGCGGGTGATCGACTCGAGCACCATCCGGTCGAGCATCCACGATGGGGCAAAGGTTCGGGTGGGCGGGCTGGTGATCACGCGCCAGTCACCGTCGACCGGAAAAGAGTTCAAGTTCTTCACACTGGCCGACGAATTCGGGCACGTCGACGTGATCCTCCGTCCGCCGATCTACCAGCGCTACCGGCAGGTGGCCAACCTGGAGCCGATCCTGATCATGGACGGCACCCTGCAAAAGCAGGACGGCGTGCTGAGCGTCCTCGTCGACCACGTCGAAGCCGCTCCCGGCCTTCCAGAGGAGGATGTCTTTCCGAACTCTCGGAATTATCGGTAGGCGTCAGGCGTCCGAAGGAAGCAGCTCGAGGGTTGCCCGCTCGTCGCCTTCCCTCGCCACCAAGCGGGCCGGCCGGCCGCGGACGTAGAGGCGATCCACCTCGATCGCATCCCACCCTGTCGGCAGGACAACCCGACGCGTGAACCATTCCGCCGGCTCCGCCGGGCTCAGCAGCAAGCCGGTCAGACCATAGAGGCAGCTCATCAAGAAGCCGCCGAGGTTGGCCATGAAAGGACCGACGCGCGGTTTGTCGGGAAACCGCGCGAGACTGTACTCGTTGGTTTCGCTGAACGGCTCCTCGACGAACTCGGCGTAGCCCTTCTCGAACCAGCGGAGGGCGTCAGCACGGTTACCGAGCCGAGCGGCGTAGGTTCCGACCAGTGCCGACAGCATGGGGTGGCCGACGAATTCGCTCACACGTCCCAGGTAGAACTCGATAGTGTTGCGCTCCGTCGCACCGTCGACTGTGTAGTTAACGGGAAACAGTCCGGCCAGCGCTTCCGGGGTGGATGCGGCGACGCCCTTGTCCGCAGCCGAGTAGCGGTCATGGTTGAGGATGATGCCGCGACCTTTGTCGATTGGCAGGTAGATGCCGCGCGCGAGGGCATTCCAGCGGTCGGCGTCGGGTCGCTTCAAGCGGCACGCGAAGGCCGCCGCTTCCTGCAACACCCTCGTGGCGGCCATGTTCATGTAGGCGTTGTTGTCGACCGGATCGGTCTGTTCGGCGATGCCGATCACCTCTTTGATTTCGTAGCCGCGTTCGGTTTTGACCACGCGGCTCGAGATCCAATTGGCGACGCCCTCGAGTACCGGCCAGGCTTTTTCGCGGAGGTAGTCTTCGTCCCCGGTCGCGTGCACATACTGGGCAAATGCGAGCGCGACGCTCAGGCTGACGTGCTGCTCAAATACGAGCTGGGGCGCTGAGAGCCTGATGGCCTCCTCGCCATGGCGAGGCCCGCTCGCCCAGGGAAACTGCAACCCGCGATAGCCGTGCATCGCGGCGTTTCGCTGGGCGGCCTGCACGCGCTGGACGCGGTAGGCGAGAAGGGCATGCGCCGCCTCGGGTGCGGTCAGCAGCAGGGTGGGAAAAGCGAACGATTCGATATCCCACATAACGTGGCCACGGTAGTAGTGGTAGTTGGGCCAATAGGCCAGGCCGAACATCGACGTACTGAAAAGCGAGGACGAGTGCGCGGACGCATGGAGGTAGAAATAGGCAGCGTCGGCGAGCGCCTGCCAGCGTTGATCGGCGCCGACCAGCTTGATCCGTCCCTTCCAGATTTGCTCCCACGCCCCGCGGTTCTCATCGCGAAGCGTTTCGAATCCCCGCTGCGCGGCCATGCCGACGAGCCGTGTGGCCTGACGATGGGGCTCATGATGGGCCTGGCTTGGGACGAGGCTGGTGAACTGGTGGAGGACATAGCTCCGCTCGGGCCGCGCATCGACGGCGTAGGAGGTCGAGAGCGGTGCCAGCTCATCGTGTTCTTCGCGATGGCGCTCAACGCCGTCTCCGCCTTCGAAGCGGGTAATGTACGCCGCGCCACAGGTCGATAGCCCGCCGTGCGTTTCCCAGAGCATCGATCCGTCCACAACCGGCTGGTCGGCGTCCGGCGTCGTCGTCTCCCGGGAGCGCCAGGATCCCGAAATCCCGGTCGGATCAACCTTGGCGGTGATCACCAGCCGGCACGGCCGGTCGACACGCACCTGGACTTCTTGCAGGACGGCCGAGGGCAGCGATCGGCTGCAGAACGTCAGAACCTCGACGCTCGCGGTCGTCTCGCCCGATCGGAACGCGAAGCGGCTCGTCAGTTCGCCATTGGCGAAGTCATACCGTTGCTCGACCAGTTCGGCCTGGCGCGGAAGGCGACTGAGCTTGGCGCCGTCGATCTCCAGGTCGCCGCCAATTGGGTAGGGTGCCCGGCCGAAGCCTTCGCCCTTTTCGACGGGGTCGACCGCTGCGAGCCCACTGACGATCGCCACGCCTTCGATGAGTGGAATTGGACCAGCCCGCAGACCGATCAGACCATTGGAGAGATAAGCCGGAATGTACTCAGGCCGCCACCGGCGAACGGGTGGAGGGCTGATGGGCATGGCGGACCGTCGCGCTACTTCTTTTTCTTCTTCTTGGCCTGCGCGTTGCTGATGGCGGCGGCGCGACTCTTCGGCATGCCTTTCTTCTTCAGGCCCTCATAGGTCTTCGGGTTCTTGATCGACGAGCTCCGCTTTTTGCCGGGCATGAGCGACCTCCATTGACTAGTTTTGACTATAACGTTTACGGTCACCATCAGTATAAACCCTGAAGCTTGAATCCCGCTGATTAGGATGAGCCGTGCCGGCCGGACCCGTGTGCTAGCGTGGGGGCGCCGTGATCGGTCTCATCGGGCTGCTTGCGATCGGCGGCATCGTCATCCTGGTCGTGCTGGTTGTGATCATCCTCGCGTTGCGTGACTGAGCGTCAGGCGATCCGCCGGCGCAGGGTCGTGGCGCCCGCCAGGATCACCAGGATGCAGAACCCGAGCACGACGCCGAAGTCCAGCTGCAGTGATGACCAGGTCAGGTCGGCGCCCTTGATCATGATGTCTCTCAGGCCCTCGACGGCATAGGTCAGGGGCACAACATGGGACAGCGCCTGGAGCGGCCCGGGTTCCGTGCTGACCGGGAAGATGATGCCGGCCAGCAGCATCTGGGGAACGATCACGAGCGGGATGAATTGCACCGCCTGGAATTCCGTCCGGGCGAACATGCTGAGGAAGATGCCGAGGTTGACGGCGGCGATCGCCATCAACGCTTCGAGCACGAAGATCAGCGCCACGTTGCCAACATTGTGGACGTGAAGCACGAGCAGACTGAACGCGAGCACCTCGGCCGATTGCACCAGCGCCAGCACTGTGAACCCGAGCATGTAGCCGAGCACGATCTCCGCGCGTCGCAGAGGACTCGCCATCAGACGCTCGAGCGTCCCCTGGCCGCGCTCACGCAGGAACGCGACGGCAGTGATGACGAACACCAGGAAGAAGACCACGAGGCCGATGAAGGCCGCGCCGAAGTAGTCCAGGGTGTCGAAGTTGGGCCCTCCGTAGAGGAAGGTGACCCGGGGAGCGAAGCGAACGCCGCCCGCCTGGCCGGCGAGGGCAGCGAACGATTGACTGACCGCCTGCAGGATACTTTGCGAGAGGCCCGGCTGGCTTCCCTCGAGATGAACCTCGGGGGCGATCGAGCGCGACTGCTGCGACTGCACCGAGAAGTCGGATGGCAGCAAGACGTACCCGGCAATATCGCCGGACCGGAGCCTGGCATCGGCGTCGGCCTGGGACATGGGCGAAGCCGACACGCCCTTCGAGCTTTCCAGCGCCGAGGCCACGACGCTGCCGAGCCCGGAACCGTCGAGATTGACCACGCCCATCTTCGGGACGTCGCCACCACCACGAAGCAGATATCCGAGCAGCGAGAGGATCACGAGCGGCGCGCCGAAGAGCAGTACCAGGGTGCGACGGTCTCGCCGGAACTGCTGCAGCAGCCGCCGGGTGATGGCACGGACGCGATGGGCGCTCACGATTCCGAAACCTCGGACAGCTTGAGGAACGCGTCCTCCAACCGCTCGACGCCGGCCTTCGCCTTGAGTTCGCCGACGGTCCCTTCGGCCAGTAATCGACCGAATCGGATCAGCCCCAAGCGGTCGCATCGCTCGGCCTCGTCCATCACGTGACTCGAAATCAGGATGGCGGTGCCGGCAGCGGCCATCTGGCGAAACCGGTCCCAGAGCTGGATGCGCAGCTGGGGGTCGACGCCAACGGTGGGCTCATCCAGCAGCAGCAGCTCGGGCTTGTGGACCAGCGCACACGCCAGTGAGCATCGGGTTCGCATCCCGCCACTCAAGGTGGCGACCACCGACGTGCGACGATCCCACAGGTCCACCAGCTCGAGCGCCTCGCGGACGCCGTCGACCCGGCCACTGATGGCGCCAAAGAAGCGAACGTTCTCCTCTGCCGAGAGATCCGGATACAGCGCCGCCTGCTGGGTCATGTAGCCAACGCGAGCCAGCACGTCGAGCTGGGGCATCCGCTGGCCGAGCACCGTCACCGTTCCTGCCTCGGGAGCCACCAACCCGACGAGGCTGCGGATCAGCGTCGTCTTGCCCGCGCCATTCGGTCCCAGCAAACCGAAGACCTCGCCCCGCGGTATCCGGAGGGTGACCTTGTCCAGCGCCGTGATGGGGCCGAATCGCTTGGCCACCCCCTCGACCTCGACGGCGTAGCTGTCGCGGCCCATCACTGCGCGGTCTCCGGGCGCATCCCGCGCAACCAGAGGTCCGTAAATTGACCCACGGCGTCTTCACCGGTGGGCCCATCCACCATCGCCGGGCTCAGCAGCGGCCCAATCAGCACGTGGAGCATGACCCCGCCCACGAGGCTCTGCACGGCGAGCATCGGATGCATCCGCCGGAGCCGGCCTGCCGCCATCTGGGCGCCCAGGTACTGAGCCACCCTTTGGAAAGCGCGCAGCCCCGTTTCGCCGAAGGCCTGCTCGAACTCCGGCGACATCGACGTCGCTTCCAGCATCAAGGTGCGGGCGATGCCGGCGCGCCCCGCAACGGTGCGGTAGGCCGTGAGTACAAGCTCTGGGATGGCATCGTCTGGTGGGCGGTCCCCGATGCGATCGAAGAACGCCATCACCGGCTCAAAGGGCGAATAGGCAACCAGGATGGCGCGGAAGAGGGCCGCCTTGCCGGCAAAGAGTCGGTAGAGGTTGGCGCGCGAGATGCCAGCTTCGACAGCGAGCTCATCCATGGACAGGTCGGCCAGGGCGCGCGTGCGCAGCAGCCGGAGCGCGACCTCGAGCACGCGTTGACGGGTGCCCGGTTCCGGCTCCACCTCAAGCGCGCTGAGGAGTCCGGCCCGGGAGGGAAAAGCTCGGTAGAAGGTCGCCCGGGAAACGCCGGCGGCCTTCGCGATTTCCGCCACCGACGGTTGGGCCCCGCGGGCGAGG